>WBZO01005578.1_pt1 | contig 12720 bp, 14 predicted proteins | sample 5204261 | NCBI WGS metagenome assembly WBZO01 (sample SAMN12412400, study PRJNA552823) | activated sludge metagenome | isolation source: activated sludge from anammox sidestream of wastewater treatment plant... | place: USA: North Carolina | collected 2017-09 | reverse complement strand
GAACCAGCTCACCGAAGCTGGTTCATCTCCTGGGTGGCGACGCGCCCGCGGGTGAGCATCTGGGTGAAGGCGCGCACCACGCGCTCGGTCTGCACCTGTGAGATGTCGCCGGTGGCGGCAATGGCGTTGCCCAGGCGCTCCCAGATGGGGATGATGTCGCCCACCTGCACGCCCGCGGCGAGGAACCGGGTGGTGTACTTGACCAAGCCCTCAAGGCGGTACGGCGTGTCAATCGCGAACTGTTGGATCGCGGCCAGCAGCTGTTGCGTCACCTCGCTGTTCTTGGTGAACGAGTCGAAGCCCACCGCCGCCCGCTGCATGGAGTCGTTGAACCCCAGGACAGTGCCAGTCACCGCGGACATGACGCGGGAGAGGCCGAGGTAGGCGGCCTGCGCCGACACGCCCGCCGTCACGAGCCGGGCAATGGAGACGCCGGTCCGGTCGGCGCCGCGGCCCAGCTCGGAGATGCCGATTTGGGCGGTCCGGAGGCCGCGGGCGAAGGAGCCCGCCGCCCGGCCACCCCGGTTCATCTGCATTTCCGTGCGCTTCAGCATCGCCTCAGCGCGCAGCGCCGCCCGCTCATTCTTCATCAGCTCCTTCGTCAGGTCGCCGATGCCGACTGAGATCGAGCGGAGGGACGTCCTACCAGTCTGCTGGTTTACGCGAAAGCTGGCGTTGAGGCGCTCGAGGTTGTGGGTGCCGGCCTGCGAGAGGCGGTTGATCTCCCGCTCGAGCTGCTTGAGCTGCTGAGTACCCTGCTGGATGCCGGCGCCGTTGAACTGCGAGATGATCCGCAGGATCTGTTCAATCGGCCCGGGGCGCCCCATCACCATCGTCGGCCCCCAGTCTCGCCGCGGCGATAAATGCCCGCTGACCGGGAGTGAGCAGCGGGGCGATGTCTACCTTCGCCTCCGGCCGCCTGAGGGAGAGCGCTTGTTCCCTCAGCCCCCTCGTGAACCTATCCGCCTCGTGCTGCTTTGCCCCCGCTAGGTAGGCGTGCAGCAGCATCTCGTCCGAGAGCACTTCGTACTGGTCAGCGCGGGCCTGCCGGTCCAGGTCCCGGCTGTGGACGTACAGCGCCAGCACCCACGAGAACGGCACGCCGTCCACCGCGTCCCACAGGGGGAGCGAGATCGGCGGCGCGACGACCCTCAGGATAATGATATCTAGGATGCTGGGAAGGCGTCCATGCCACCGCGCTCGCTCCCGAGCCTCTGAATGAGCTCCAGCATCCCCGGATTCGCCAGCGACTTGACCACCTGGTCTTGGAGCTCCCGCTGACGCCGGGTCCAGTTTCCCATGATGTCTGCCAGCCACCGGAGGCCCGAGAAGTCGTAGAAGGTGTTGACCGCGTGGACGAGCTCGTCCGGGTCGCAGGCGAACACGTCCTCCTCTGGCGGAGTGCTCTCCAGGACGGAGCCCAGGAAGTCAACGAGCAGGTCGTACTTCTTTGCGTTGAGCGCGCCGTACACCATCTGCTCGCCCGGCGTGGGGCTGTCCAGCAGTAGGTCGAACCACTCCGCCTCCATGTTCTCCTGCAGCTGGGAGATCCCCGCGGAGGTGAACTTGCAGACCTTGTACTGCTTTCCCTCGATGGTGACGGTAGGGGACTTGTCGGTGAACAGGCGGAGCCTGACGTGCGCGGGGATGGCGGTCTTTTTCTCTGGCGTCGCCTTCTCCATCCGGCGGCGCTGCGCTCGGTTGAGCTGGGTTACCACAGGCGAACCTCCCACCGCTTCTGCGGTATGGTGAGTGGCCCGCCGGGTGGTGCGTCCCGGCGGACCCCGTGGACGAGCGGATTGCCGGGCCTGGCGCCGGTTAGCGACTCCGGCGCTTCCTCCCACCGTCCCCGCCGCAAGACAAGACGGGTAGGTTGGGGCAACCCGACGACATCATACCACGGCCCACCGCGGGTGAACACACCAGGGGCCGGTCCTGCCCTGACCGGCCCCCTGTGCCCAAGCAACCGAGAGATACGCCCCGTGCCGAAGAGCCGACCGCAATGGCTCTACGGATAGGGTACGACTACACCTGGTCGTAGTCAACGCGGAAGCAGGGCTTTCCGGTGACCGAATCGATCAGGGCGGAGTCGGCGTACGCCGCGAAGGTGACGGGGGCGCGCACCACGTCGCCGCGGGCGATGGCGGACTGGATCGCGTCACCGTTCCACTGCGCGAACGGGAACACCGAGGCGTGGATCTTGCCCAGGTGGTCTTGGAACAAGACGGCGATGCGGTAGGACGGGATGTTGTCGCGCGTGGCGAAGTTGGTCCGCTTCTCGCCGCCCGCCGTATCCGCCGCGGCCGAGCCCATCATCACCAGGACCTTGGTGTTCTGGGTGAGCTCGAGGAACTCCGTCGAAACCGATGCGTTGTAGTCCGTCGGGACCGTGCGCATCCGCCCAAACTGCTCGTTCCGGAGCTCGTTCACGTCCACGCCGTGCCCGATGGTCGTCGGCACCGCCGTAATGCCGAGCTCCACCCAACCGTAGGTGCTGTTGATGTTATACGTGGTGAGGCTGATGATCTCGTTGAGCTGGGCCGGGAACGCGTAAGAGCTCGGCGCCATGAGGACACGGGCCGGTGCGCCAATGGCGTTCTCGTTGTTCCCACGGTAGAACTGGGCAACCATCCCCTACCTCCTGTACGCCGACGGATCGGCCAAAGTGAAGCTGACCTTGCGCGCTACGGACCGAAGCTCTCCTTCGGCGTATGGCAGCTCGTGCGCCCAGGCCTTCTCGTGGAGCGGGTTTCCCTCTGTGCCTGGGTGGTGGACCTTCATCCGAAAGATAATGTTACCGTCCCTGTCCGGGAACCGGAGGCTGTGGCGGGGCTTGTCGCCGCCCCTCTCCACGCCGTAACCCCTCCGGGCGAACTCCGCTATGGCTTCCTGGTCTTCATCGGTATCGTCCTCTTCGCTGCCAATCGGGCGGATGAAGTGGTCTTGCGTGGGAAACAGCACGAGGTTCCAGTGGGGCGCGGTGTTGTACAGGTACCCAATCGTGCCGTTCTCGGTAGAGCGGAGCCCCACCTTCCAGCTGTGGGCGAAGTGAACCCTGTGGCGGACGTCCTCCTGCTCCGACATGGGGGAGGCGTCCTCCGCCGCAATCTTCACCCGCTCCATCACGTTCCGGACCATGCCCCGCTGGTACGCTTTCGCCTCGGGGATTGCCGCGACGAATCGACCGTAGAGGTCCCTGAACCCGACGAGCTCGACCTTGAATGCAGCTTTCCGGCTCACGTGTACCACCCCACCCGGCACCGCAGCTCCACGGCGCGCATGTTCTGTCCCACCCCGCCCGGCTCGGACACCTCGATCTCCACGGAGTCCATGTCCAGCTGCCCGCCGAGGGTGAGCGTTGCGTCCGCCGTCCTGAGCACCTCCCACAGGGCCGCGCCGTACCGGCCCATCAGCAACGGCATGATATCAGGGTTGGAGTCCTGCATGAACATGTCGAGCTCGAGCGTCCCAACCCACTGGCCCGACCCCGAGTGCTGGTTCGGCCGGACAGACCGCACCGCGTACCCGTTGATGGTGAGCGTCGGCCAGGTGGAGACCAGGTCCCACGACCGGATGCTCAAGAGCTTGATGTCCTGCGGCCGGGGGACGATGAGCTTCCCCATCAGGTCCGGCCCGCCCGCCGTCACCATCTCGTCGTTGACGTACTCCAATGCGGGACTGAGCCAGGACAGCATGGCGTCCCGCACCTTCATCTGGCGGGATTCCATCAGGGGCAGGTCGGCCGGCTTCTGCGCGAGCACCATTACGTCGGGTACCCCGGTGTGGTAGTGCCGGCGTCCCGCCGCCGGCGCGTGGTGTATTGGGCGAGCGTCTCCCCGGTGAGGGCCGTGGAGTCCGCCGAACCCACGAGCGGCCCGGAGTAGTGGGGTCCCCCGGCCGCCGAATCCTCGTAGAACGCCGACGGCACGAGGTTGTACTGGACCCTGCGCAGCCGGTCGTTGTAGTTGTTACGGGCGAGCCGCACCGAGTCCGGCAGCTGCGGCGACAGCGCGTACTTCGCCGCGAGCACCTTCATCTTCACGCCCTCAAGGATCGTCGCCTTCAGCCACTTGTACGGGACGCTGGTGGGGTCGACGGGCCAGGGAACGTGCCGCTGCTCGGCGTAGGAGCGCACCTCGGTCTCGACCTCCTCCACCATCGACTCCACCTGGGCCTCAGATGGCTGCGAGGTGGGCGAGATCTCCACCACGGCGAGGGCGCCCCTCACGTCGGTCAGCGTTACCACAGGCATGTTACGCGGCCACCTGCACCACGAGTACTTCCTCTGCGCGCTGGAGCGCCGGGATGCCGTAGTACCCCACGCCCAGCTCGTAGAACCACGGGTCGATCCGCCCCGACTGCTCGGGGTCGACCGTCCAGGAGAACTTGCCGGTGTTCCACCCGCCCTGCGGCGCCGGGGCGGTGAAGGTCGCGCCCAACGCCCCGGCGGGGACACAGATGATCTTGTTCTCGGGGAGCATCCGGTTCTTGGTGATGGTGACGCTCGACCCCACGTCCGCGCGGGTGGTGTACTTCGCGTCGTACGGGGTGACCGTCACGCCGAGCTCCGCCTGGAGGAACTGCTGCGCCTGCCCCACCGTGACGGAGGTGGGGACGTTGGTTGCGGCGGTGAACATGTTGTTGCGGTACTTCACCATGCGGGTGAGGTTGACGATCTGCTTCCTCGGCATGATGATCTCGGCGATGTTCAGGTCCAGGTCCGCGAACCAGGTCTGCAGGTCGAGGATCGGGTCGGCGTTGGTCGCGTCGGTCCAGTAGCCCGCGCCGTTCGAGTTCGCGTTCTTCGTGAGCACGGGCGGCGTGATGGAGAACTGGATGCGGCTCTGGTTGTTCGGCGTCACCACGACCGAGCCCAGCAGCGAGTTGATCTGGAGCCACTCGAGCCGGGCGTCAATGGAGTTCGAGAGGATCACCGCCCACCGCGCGATCTTCGCGAGGGCGGCGTTCCGCATGGACCCGCCGAAGGAGTTGTCGGGCGCGTCCCCAAACGCACGCATCATCCTGACATCAGACTCGATCAGCCGGCGCTTTACGCGCATGAAGGCGATCTCGAACCACGCCTTGGTCATGAGCTCCGCCTCCATCGTGGGAGACTCGGCGTCGACCGCGACGAACGGCGCGAGCGGGGACTCGCTCTTGATGATGTCCCACTCGATCCGGTCACCCGCCACGTCCTGCTCGGGGAAGAAGCGGGAGCCGATGAAGTCTGATGGGATTGGGGCCTCTCGGACTACCCCGGTCCAGATGATCGGGCTCAGGTAGTCGACCGAGTTCGGAAACTGAGGCATGGTGCCTTCCTCCTACCGCCGACCGGTGGACCGGTCCCGTAGTCCTAGATGTCCTCGTTCCTGTAGTGGATGAACGGCGTCTCGGCCGGGATGTTGTCGGCGGTGAGCGTGCCGAGGCTCTTGCCGAAGGTCCCATCATCCCACAGCTTGGTGACGTTCACGGCGCCGCCGATGACCACGCCGACATCGACGTTGCCGTCCCGCGCGTTGATCCGCCGGCGGAGGATGCCGATGGCGTCCCCCGACCCGGTCCGGGGCTTCACGAGCTGGCCCGTGCTCATCTGGAGGATCGTGCCCTCGTAGACGATCTTGTCGCCGTTCGCGTCCGCGGATACCGCCGCCGCGTCGAAGGTGTAGGACACCACCTGCGACGGGAAGGAGCTCGCGAGGAAGTCCCGCACGCCCACGAGGTAGCTCGAGCCCGTGGCGTAATACGCCTTCGGCGGCGGCAGCACCTCCCCGTCCCCGCCGCCCGGCGGCATCACGAAGCCGCGCGGGAGCGGCGGAACGAGCGGCGGCTGTGGGGTGTGCCGCGGGCCCATGTCGGCGTTGGGCGCAACGTCGTGCTGCCCGCCGTAACCGGGGTGCCGCTCGGCGTACTGTCTCGCCAGCTCCTGGCTGTCGCGGAGCACCTGTGAGAGCGGCGGCCCGACCATCGGGGGCGCAACCTCCGGCTGCTCCCTCGGCTCCGGGACGGGGCCGCCCTCGTGCTCACCGGGGCGGCGCATCCCCGTGCTCATGAGGTGGGTCTCGAGCCGCTCCTGCTCCGCGTGGGCCCGCTGCTCTTCCCGGCGGGCCTGCTCGTCCTGGCGCCGCGAATCGTTCTCGTTCCTCTGGTTCTCAGCCACTTCAGGCCTCCGTCGGGATTACACAGGGGGTTGGGCCTTTCGCCTTACTCCCCGCCGTCCATGTCCACGGGACCAGCGCCGTTCTTCACCCCGGCCATCGAGAGCAGGTCCTTGATGACGCCATCCCGGACCTGCGTGTCGAGCACGCCGTCGCGAAGGCCGAGGCTCGTGCCGTTCGGGCGAGTGTCCTCGCCGGCGCGGGAGCTCCTGCCCAGCTTGAGCGCCCCCACCTCGTCGAGCAAGCGCTTCACGAGCGCGTACCCGTTCAGCTTCTCCTCGGTCTCGCCGATGCTGAGGGAAATCAGCTCCTGGCTCTCCTCGGCGAAGTTGAGCAGCAGCGCGCGGGCACACGCCACGACGGCCGGCGGGACACCCTTGCTCGAGTAGTCCTTCAGCAGCGCCTCCACCTTCGTCGAGTGGGCGACCTGCTTCATCCGGGCGAGTTCCTGGGCCAGCTGCGTGTTCTGCTCCTGCAGCTTGGCGAGGGTTACGGTATCGCCGCTCACTGGGTCCTCCTTCGCCTTGGGGGCGGGTGCCTCCCTGTGGGGTGACGGGAGGACGATCCGTCCAAGCGAAACGGGCTCCTCCCCCTGGATGGTCCTGAGGTTCATCAGGAACGGGTCGTTGTGCGCCCCCACCGCGAGGAGCGCCGGGCCCACTCGTGCCCCGGTCTTCCTGTCGGGGAAGTCCAGCGCGTACTCCGGGCTCAGGTAGGAGTACTCTTCGTCGAGGAGTGACTTCTTGCCGAGCTCGGTGTACCGGAACTTCGCGTAGACGATGTTGCCCGACCCGCTGGGCTCGGGCGTGCCTGGGAGCCCCTCGTGCCGGTTCCCCAGCCGGAGGTTCACCGCCCACCCGAAGGCGGGCCCTCCCTTCGCGGTAGTGTGCCCAGCGTCAAGCGGTACCCTCCGGCCGATTGCGCCGCTGTGAAAGTTCTGGATCATCCGGGTCGCGAGCTCGGGGGTGAGCTCGATCTTCGAGCCCGAGGAGTGGGTGATGGCGTACTCGCCCACCTCGTGGACCTGCTGCCACAGGGGGAGCTCCGCCGCCCCGTTATTGCTTAGCCGAATGACCTCAGTGACGGTGAACGCATCCGACGCCGCGATGACCGGCACGAAGTCGCGCTGTTCCGCCACCTCCACCTTGTCGCCCACAAACTCGATACGGGACCCGTCCACCGCGTAGTCCTGCCGCCAGAGCTTCCCGTCGGGCTCGAGCACCGGGTCGGTGGGGTACAGGCCGAAGATCACCTGGTCCGCGGAGGTCGCGACGATGAAGGGGTCGCCCGAGAACTTCTCGGCGAGCTTAGAGCGGAGCATCTTCTTGATGTCTTCGAAGAAGATCGAGCCGAGGCTCACGCTTTCGGCGACGGCCGCTTCGGCGTCGGAAGCGCTCCCCGCTGATTGGATCGCCGACCGGACCTGGTCAAGGATGCTCACCTTAACCCTCCCACACACGGCGCCGCGCCGGGAAGTCCCCTCGGCGCGGCTCAAGGCGCGCTCGTGGAAAAGTTCTACCTACAAAGTACATGGGGACCATCCGAGTTGTAAACACCGCCTACCCCGCGACCCTCGCCATCCCACCGCAGTTCTGGTCGATGTGGGTGCGGCCGGGGTCGTCGGAGGCGCCGTAGAAAGTCCCCCACCTCACCCCGCACCGCGCGCAGGGCTTCGGCCTGCCGTCGTCTACCACAGGGGTAGGCTCCTCCTCAGCCCCTGGCGGTGCAGGAGCATCGGATGTCGGTTGGGGGAGACTCGCTTCCGGGTCGCCACTGGGCTTCAATGAGGTTTCCTCCTTCATACGCCAAGACCCTCCACCTGTGGCACGCGGGGCAGTGGACAACGAGCGCGGGCACTTCCCTGTCCATGAAGAAGACGTAGTGCAGGTTGAAGCTCCGGCGGCCCGACACCTTCACGTGGACGGTGGAGTCCCTCGTGCGGAGCACGCCGAACTTCGGCCTGATCGCGCACTCACACCGCCACTCGAGCTCCTCTTGCTCAGTAGGTGGGGGCACTTGCCGCCTCCCGCTTCTCGGCTTCCCGCTTCTCGGCGACCCGCTCCACCGTGTCCGCGAGCGCCTGCGCCATGCTGGTCCAGGAGAACATCGCCGCCCGGGCAAGGCTCGCCTGGCTCGCCTTTTTCAACGTCTCCGGGTGCTGCTTGCACGCGCCGATGACCTGCGCGATGTGCTGCGGGTGGATGGAGCAGAGCTGCGCGCCGTTGAACCAGGTGAGCCACTCGATGGGCTCGATCCGCGCCAGCGCCGCCTCACCGCAGACTTCTTCTTGGTTCCCCTTGTCCGCCGGGATCACCACGGGGAGGCCGGCCGCCATCGCCTCAATCAGCGGGAGGCCGAAGCCCTCGACCATGCTCGGCGACAGGTATAGGTCGCTCGCCGCGTACTTCTGCGACAGCGACACCGTGGGCTCGCCCCGGTCGCTCTGCCTCATGTCGGCGAACTGGACGTAATCCGAGACGTTGAGCCACTCCGCCACCGCGCCCAGGTCCCACCCCTGCAACAGGTGGTCATCGTACGGCTTGCAGTGCAGGTAGACCAGCACGTCCCGGTGGCCCGAGTCCACGAGGAACTTGAGCGCCTTCAGCAGCTTATCGTGCCCCTTCCGTCCGTTGTTGCGGGCGACATAGGTCACGACGAACTTCTCGTCCCACCCCAGCGCCTCCCGGACGTTGTCCCGCTCCTCACGGGGGAGCGGCTTGAACACGTGCCTGTCCACCCCGTGGTACAGGAACGGCACGGTGAGCCCGAACTGGTCGAGCAGCACCCGCTGTGACCAGCCCGTGTAGGTGACGCCCTCGGTTGCCTTCCTGAACGCGCGGGCGTAGGAGGCAGGGGCGGGCGCGCCCTCAATCGGGCAGTACGCTACCACAGGGGTGTCCTTGAACCCCTGGTCCGCAAGTGCGGTGAGCCAGGTGTCGGCGGTACCGGGGTCCGTGTTGATGAAGACCGCATCGTATTGCTTGGCGGAAAGCCTGCGGAGCAGGGTGAAGCCCACCGGGTCGCCCGGGTGGGTGAACAGCGGCTCCACCCCCTCGTCAACGTACGGCTCCGACCGGCAGAACGGCGCCATGTCCAGGCTCGCCACCTGGGTGATGTCCCACCCCCGCTTGTGGAACTGCCGCACGGTGTAGCGGATCACTTGGGCGAAGCCCGTCGTCAGGCCGATCCCGTCTCCCAGGACCAATACCCTCATCCCATCACCTCACATCACCACGGGGCGGCGAAAGGCGAGCCACCGACCGTTCCAGTCGGTCCGGCGCCAGGCGTAGTGCTGGTCCAGCCGCGCCTTCACCGCCGGCTCGCTCACGAACCCCGCCGACAGGAACTGCTCACGGTACCAGGCGAGTGTCTCGTGGTTCCGATGCGTCGGGTCCGCCATGTGCCGCGAGAGGTCCTCGTTGGGGTTGTGCGCCCCGATGAGGTGGATGGAGTACCCACCCGGGCGGGTGAGGGTGAATAGGTCCCGGATAAGCTGGGAAGTATCGGGCGGCTCGAAATGCTCAAGGAAGTCGAGGGAACACGTAGTCCCGTATACGTGTTCGCGAAAGAGGAAACGAAGCTGTCGCGCATCGAGCTTGACATGGTTTCGAGTAACACGATTTACATGGGCGTGGTCGCTCCAGTCCACCGTAATCCCCGCCTGCGGCCCGGCGTACTGGGTGAGCGACTTAGTCAGGTGACCGTAGGCACCGCCCAGGTCCAGCACAGGGAGGTCGAGGTTGTCGATGATGAACCAGGCGAGTGGGTTTGCCCAGTGCGGGTCAGAGCCGGGGCCGTAGCCCCGGTAGTTTGCCTTCGGCGGGCCGTCCCCCATGCCGTAGTACGCGCTGTCGTACTCCTCGGGCGAGGGGTCGCCCCTGTGTAGGTGGGCCGGATCTTGGGTCGTCAACGTGCCCTCCGAGTTAGTCCTTGGACTTGCCGCTGGTGCTCGCCTCCTCAAAGGCCTCCTGTGCCGCGGCCACGGCCTTCAGCGCTGGATCCTTCGAGCCCGCATCGACGAGCCCCTTCGCGCGGGCGGCGTCGATACCCGTGATCCCCGGCGCGATGGTCCTGTCGGTGACGTACGGGCTCACGCCCGCTCGCTCCAGCTCATGGCGGGAGAATACCTCCCCCGTCTCTGGGTGGATCGCCGCCGTGCCGGACCAGTGGGCGGGGTTTGCGGGGTCCGGCCACCCCTTCGGGAACTTATCCTTCGAGCTCGCCACAGTCCTACCTCCCTACTGTCGGGCTACCCCAATCCTACACCTACCGCCGCTGCCTGTCAGGGCGGTTCGAGTCGTTCTGCCGGTTGGTCGGCTTCGCCGTCCGCTGCTCGGAGCGCGCCCCGTCCGGTCTACCCGGCCTCGGCGCGTTGTCGAAGTTATTCCCCCGCCCCGAGTCCCCCGACTGGTCACTGACGTTGTTCTGGAAGCCCGCCATGAGGGCCGGGTCGACCTCCTGCTGCGGGACGGCAAACTGGTCAGCGAGCTCGGAGAAGCTCACCTGCGCCCGGAAGCGCGGCGTGTCGTCCAGCAGCTTCATGAACACCTCGCGCAGGAACGCCCGCTCCTCGTCGGTCAGGCCGCTCGCGGTTACCACAGCCTTCTTCGCCTTCGCGCCAAAGTTGTACGCGACGAGCGGCGCGATCACCCACCGGTTGATCGTCTGGATGATGTTGAGGAGCAGCGCGTCGAGGGTCATCAGCCACGTGTCGGTGTGGGCGGAGCTTTGCGCGTAGTTCCCGCCGCCCTTCTGCTGCTGGTCGTTGGTGAAGACCTGCTCGGGGACGAACACCGCCCACAGGATCTCCTTGGTGAGCCAGGCCAGGATCTTCTCGAAGATGTCGGTCCGGTCAGAGACGGTGAGCTCCTTGAACTCCCAGAGGAGGTTGCCGTCCTTGTCCCGCACCGAGGGGAGCGCCACAGTGGTCACGCCATCGAGCATGTTTCCCACCGCAACGGCGAGCTCGGCGTGACTGCGCCCGGTCTTCTGGTCGAAGCCGTCGGGGTGGTACGCCACTCGGGGGCTCGACGCCTTCTTCTCGCCCCACTGCATCCACAGCTTCGCCGCCTGGTTGCGCCAGAACCAGGGGGCGTACGCCTCCCGGGTCCTCGGCGAACCCCACATGTTGCCGAACTCAGAGTCGTGGGTGAACACGAAGGTGTACTGGGTGTCCAGGTCCACGGGCGGGCTGCCACGCTGTACGAAGCCGTCGTAGCTCCCGTCGGCGGGCTTCCCATCGACCGAAGTCCGGGGCTTGCCGTCCTTCACCTCGCCGCGTCGCTTGATGTACTCCACGGTGGCGGGATTCACCTCAACGATGTCCTTGTACACGAGGGCGGGGCCGCGCCACGCGGAGCGGGTCACCGTACGGGCCTGTGGTAGGCCGGTCACCGGGTTCAGGTCGTTCACGATCTCGTCGTAGTCGATCTCGAGCTCCTGGACGTCCCACACCTTCTCGTTGAAGCTGACACCGAACTCGAGGGCGTGCAGCGACTGCTCGACGAGGCGGGTGAGGAGGCCGCTCTCTAGGACCACCCGCGTGACAAAGGCCTTCACCTTCGGGTCCTCGGAGGTGACCGTCGCGGTGCGGGCGCGGCCGATGATCGGTGCTTTGATGACGGTGAGCGCCGCCTTCACAGTGGGGTCGCGGCGCAGCTCGTCGTAGGTGGGAAAGTCGATTGGGTCGGGGTTGCGCTCCCGGCTGTTGGAAGCGATGGGCGCGATGAGCTTCTGGCCGGGGATCATCGCGACGGACCGGGTCTGCTGCCGGCCCGCCTGCGAGATTACCGCGAACAGGTCCGGCATCGCCTGCACGTCGTTCTTCGGCGGCCGGCCCGGCCCGCGTTTCTTCGGCTTCACGAGCTGCTGAACCACGGCCTACCTCCGGAACCCTTGAAAGAATCGCTTGCCCTTGAGCGTGCCCTCGCCGCCGGGGATGAAGAGGCGCGGGACGTAGTTGGTCGGGAGCAGCGGCCCGGTGCGCTGGATCGGCGGGATCCCCGCCATGACGAAGGCCTCCAGCCGGTCTGGGCTGTGGATCCCGCGCTTGAGCATGTCCTGCTTCGACTCGACCTTGATTTTGTTCCGCGTCACCTGCTCGTACTTTATCACGCTCGCCTGCGAGCGAAGGGTGTCGTCGTACAGGTTGGTGTATCGCCCGGCCTGCAGGTTCTCCCGGACCTTCCACATCACCTCGGACCTGAAGTCCTGGTAGCGGGTGTCGTCGAACGGCTGTTCCTGCATGTTGATAGTCTGGACGTTGTATCCCTGGCTCTTCAGGTCCATCGCGAAGTACCAGCCGATGCCGACCGAGTCCACGTTGATGGTAGAGATGAGCTCCCGTGGGTACCGCTCGAGCCTCTGGGCGACGTACGGCCTCGCGTCGGGCTGTGTAAAGGCGCTCACCTCCATCACGTCATACCCGCGCAGCACGACCATGACGGTCTCGTCCTCACCCGGGCCCGCCACGTCGATCCCAATGGTGTACGGCGCGACAGAGTCCTCCAAGACCTCGCGGTACCGAGCCGCCTCTAGCCAGTCGAGCGGGTAGAGGGCGTCGATC
>WBZO01005576.1_pt1 | contig 12725 bp, 13 predicted proteins | sample 5204261 | NCBI WGS metagenome assembly WBZO01 (sample SAMN12412400, study PRJNA552823) | activated sludge metagenome | isolation source: activated sludge from anammox sidestream of wastewater treatment plant... | place: USA: North Carolina | collected 2017-09 | reverse complement strand
AAATCGTATTGGATACAGTAAAATGAAATACCAAACGACTACAAAGGTTACCAACGGCAATATACTTTTTCGGGTAGCAAAACCTCTTTTGAGCTCAAATACGCTGATGAGTACCAGATGATTGAAGAAATTTGGCTGCATTTTTTATATTCCGCTTGTAAGCTGGCGCCTATCTTGATCGGGAATCCTTGGCATTTTACCTTGATTACACCTATCAACCGTAAATTTGCCAAGACAAAACGCATTCCAGAACAAATTTAACTTCCAATTCCATCAGGAGGTGAGTGTGGTTCGCACAAACCTTAATTAATCATGTGAGATACTTGTACCGGTATCTATCATTACTATCATCAACCAATTGAGAACGATTTATGACCAAGTCTTATATGTACCAAACATCCGTACCGGTTTTCAAACAGATATTGAACAGTTTAAGCGCCATTCTAACCAAAGCTGAAGCCTACGCAACCGAGAAAAAATTTGAGCCAGCCGTATTGTTAAATGCCAGACTATATCCTGATATGTTTCCCTTAATCCGCCAGGTGCAAGTCGCTGCTGATTTTGCCAAGAGCGTGTCGGCAAGGCTGGCAGGGATTGAAGCGCCGGTGTATGAGGACAACGAACAAACTTTCGCCGATCTGCAAGCACGAATAAGTAAGACTCTGTTATTTATCGAAAGTCTAGCACCAGAACAATTTGAAGGCAGCGAAACGCGTGAAATCGTGTTACGCCCGGGAACACCAAAAGAGAAAAAGCTGCTTGGCCGCAATTATCTGACCAACTATGGTTTGTCGCAATTTTTCTTCCATGTCACCACTGCCTATGCAATTTTGCGGCACAATGGTTTGGAAGTTGGTAAGGGAGATTTTATGGGTACTTTTTAAGCCCGCTATTATCTTCAGAAAGAGCCAGCAAGCGAAACTTTTTTGATGAGATCATTGATGGTAATTAATATTCGATATGCTTCAATATCACATGAATACATGGTTAGTGGCGGGAAGGCGGGATTCGAACCAGCAGTTTAAATTGATGGTGTCATATTTATCAATTAGTTATAATTGTAATGTTGCCTAAGGATAAGCATAAATTGGCATGTTTTGGCATAGCTTGGGCAACATTTAGGGCAACATTTTTTGTGATTAACAGAGGATTTTCGGTTTATCTGTTCCAATTAAAAACGAATATGTTATAGGTTTCAGCTTGTCAGATATATCACTAAGTGCTATATTTCATTTAGGATAGATACAGGATGGTCGTTTATAAGACGCGATGGTTTGATCGTTGGGCAAACAAACAAGGGTTAACCTCGTCCAGTCTTTGCGCAGCCGTACATGAGATGACAGAGGGACTGTATGATGCCGATCTCGGCAATGGACTGCTGAAAAAACGAATTGCGCGACCAGGGCAAGGAAAGAGGAGCGGTTTTCGCACGTTGGTCGCCACCAATAAAGGAAACCGTTGGATATTCTTATTTGGTTTTCCGAAGAACGAACGTAGCAACATTGACAAAGATGAAGAGGTAGCCCTAAAGCTGTTGGCTGCTCACCTGCTGTCACTGACAACACAGGCGCTCGATCAAGCACAACATGCGGGAGAATTAATGGAGATTAACTGCGATGCGCAAAACTAAATCAACCATTCTCGAGGCTGTACATGACACGGCCAAGGGCTTACACAAGGCTGATGTGCTGGATCAGGTTACGCTGCATGAATTCGACCGATTGTGCTTGCCGCCTATTGAATCGTTGGGACCGGAGCAGATAAAACAAATTCGCGAAGCCACACGTGTCAGTCAGGCGGTGTTTGCTGCCATACTAAATACTAGTGTTTCGACAGTACAAAAATGGGAGATTGGACAGAAACGGCCAACAGGCACCGCTCTTAAGTTGCTATATCTTGTGCAGAAACGCGGTCTGGAAGCTGTCGTCTGAGTGGGTTAATTTCCTTCTTTTGCAGCAATCTATGTGCTTGCGCGGCAGGGAGAGCCATGCGCGGTGGTGTTCAATACCAGGGACCAGAATATTTCCTGCAACCGAATGCAAGCTTGCCTACTCGTTTACGATATGGCATGTTACATGACATCACCTGCAGCGCTTTTGAGAAAGTTTTGGGGCCTGTAGTAGATTAGTTTAGATGCTAAGCTAATTGAATGAAGATAAGTCATTGTGGATTATTGAAGAAAATACAATCAAGGCTGCTGGAGTATTTTGTGTTGGAGGTTACAGCAAGATCGGTAGCCGATATACTGGAAATATAACTCAATAGTGCAGCACTGTTTTATCGCAAAATACGGGAAGTAATTGTTTACCATCTGGAGCAGGAATCTCACGAAATTTTTGATGGTGTGGTGGAATTAGATGAAAGCTACTTTGGCACTTCGATGTCGTTTAGGGTAATGGGTGTCCATTCCATTAGGCTACAACGGCATTGAAAACTTCTGGAATCAGACTAAACGCGTCTTAAGAAAATACAATGGTATTCCTAAGGGATCATTTCCACTATTTCTCAAATAATGCGAATTCAGACTCAACTATGGAACTCTTAAACAACAACTAAAAATACTTAAACTTTGGACTCAGATTTAACCGGATCTACTACAATCCCAAGTTTTTTCCAAAAAGCCCATTATTCTTCATGTGCCTGAATCATTGGCTCCACTGCATTGCGCTGTTTGATTTTCTTTTTGATTGCTAATGTCACTGTTCGCCTGGCACCTGTAATCCATACCTTGACTCCCTCTGTCAGTCCGTGACGGTGGTAGCCACGGTCGGTGTAAATTTCCTTCGACGGTGTGCATGTTCATAACCGGCGTGAAATGAAAGTTTCGAAGCAACCTCGACTTGTCTGAGACTCAAGACTGATAAGCATTATCGGTTAGCAAACACCTAAAGACCATTGGCCTAGTCCACTCCTAGCGTTAAGTGGCGGAGTACGCATCGCCTGTAAGTAGCATTACGGAAATCTCTGGCTTTGATGCTTTGATCGTATCGACCGATGCAACATACCGAGTTGGCTCGGCATGCGGGATTGCTACTCCGTACTTGTCGTTGAGATCAGATGGCCTCATTTCAAAGCAAGCCAGCCCGGCGCCCAACGTAATAAGCTTACTCCCGAGCGGTGTAACCACTAGCCGACAACCACCCATAATAGTCATACTGTTACGGTAACGCTGCATCGCACCGAGCAGTTGACGATATGCCTCAAATGGGTTCGACTCATGGGCGTACAAGATATTTGACGTAGGAGTTTGTCGACTGTCGAACAACGGTATCTTGTACTCCACTAGCAAATTGTCAGCACGCCTAGGGTTGCGTGAGGGATGTGGCAGAACAGGGCATATCTCTGCTGAGTTGGGAATCACTGCGGAAGCCATGACTTTTTGAAGTTGGCTTACACGTCCCTCTCCCAAGATGGGGAACCAAACCAGAGGCCAGTCCTGGACGCTCTCTGCATGCAGAGCGCCAGAAAAACCTGGAATCATGACGAGGTCATTGCTTGGATCCTCGGCCTGAATGTGTCCGTCAAGAGCAGCATCTTCGCCTACCAGGACTTGGAAGTTCACACCGTTCGCCGTCAGTGGCGAGATTTCACCTCCGGCATTCTTGTTGGGAACGAGCTTGTTAAGCAAGCTCGTCAGCAACGAGAGGTAAGCAACACGCGGAAGAGAGCTGACATCCAAGACAATGTCGGTCTGGTCTGTCACTTCGGCCAGTACCTGGCTCGTTCCGAGTTTTAGGGCAGTTCCTGTGCTGAGGTCGTCCTCGCCACCCGACGACCCACCAATTGTAATAGTCTGGCAACCACCAAACGGGGCGAAAACCGACTGGAGTGCCGCAGCGTTTTCCTCGGTCAGTTGACTGATTTCGTCATCGAGCGTGTAATCGCTGAAACCGATCAACAGAAGTTGCGCTTTCTCGATTCTACGCCCTGAGGCCTGCACGCTTGAAACGAATTCGCGCATGACATTCTGGGCTCGGACATCGAAACCGCGCCCCGCGATATAGAGAATCCTGACCGGTCGGGAATCAAACAGCTGATCCCATAACTCGTGGACATCGCGCCCGCGTCGAAAGATGTAGTGGTCCCAAAGCATTCTTAGCTCATCTCCAACTTGCGTCGCCGGTTCGGAACAAAACCGCGCTCCATCCAATCGATGAGCTCACTTACTGATACGTCCTGCCATCCCCCCATTTGCACTGGCAGTCCGTAACAGGCACAAAGCGTCCGATTCAGATAGAAGATCATTCCGCTTTCCCGTGATGCACTTGCAGAGCTTTGTTTCGTTACAACAAGATTATCGGCAGCGCATTCGGCAAGCACTCGGGTCAGAATATCGCCCATGCCGCCCAGGGCTCTTGAGGTCGAATGTAGCTTGGCAAACTCCGTTTGAGACAAACGTATACCCGTTACTCCCGGGGCATAGGGCGCGTTTCGCTGAAATGTTTTTTCGCGACAAAACCCGCCTATCGAATCGAGAAGTCGGAAGGCACGTGAACCCTCAGTATGATTTTTCGGAATAAACTCGCGTTTGCGCTTCGCCGCTTCGACGAGAAGTTTCTCTTGTTCAGATGGCGATAGAACCAATTGCGGTTTCCGTAATACTTGCTTTGCTTGCAACCCAACGTAGAGGGCGGCGGCAAGTGATAACAACTCCTCAATATTGCTTGTCGCCAATACGCATAGGCGTTCGAGACCATAGTAGTACGGGATCTTTAGTTCGTCATGGATGAAGATTTCCGCAGCGCCACGTACCTGAGAATTGTCTTTATCCTCGAGCTCCTCCATCGATAGCGCCAAGTCAAGTGTCATCTGCCTCTTTGCTTCGTCGCGAGTTATCCACGTACGTATGACGTACATGTCGATGAGCGCTTCGATCGTCGGTTCTGCGACTCGTTGTTGAGCTCGTGCCAACCATTCGCTGTATCGAACATTGCCCTCATGCCTGCGCACCTCAGTATTAAAAGCCTCGATCCCTCGAGTGACCTCTTCCCTGATTTCGTCGGGAGAATATTCGCTTTGGAGACACTGCGAGAATGAGCTTGATGCAACGACGTCTTGGAGGGACATTCGCCGGTCAAGAATATTCTGCGCGAACGCCATGAACTGGTGGGTACCCTTGGACCCGCTCCACATGTCCTCAAGTGCGTATTCGCGCAGGTCACGTCCTTGGCGAGCCCCCTGCGAAAGTAGATCATTTCCAAGTGCGCTTGCTCTCTCGGCAAGCCATACTGGAATGGTGGGACGCAATACCGTAAGCTCGTCAATCAGGAGTGTTCGCTGCTTCCGACGTAATTTGTGGAGATCGTCAATCATCAGAAGGCGCCGCGGTGCAACGATTCGATCCTTGAAATGGAAGCTAACGGATTGAAGCCAGAGAATGCTCTCAAATCGCACATGCAATGGCATGCTTGCATCCTGATGGCCAGCAAATGCGTCAAGCTGTGCGTAGACGCGTTGCTCATGCTGCTCTGCCCAGGCCACGAGCTGACGGGGGTCTTCGTGGCGTGGAATACACTTCAGGTCGGCGGCGGACTCACCGTAAGTCAAGCGAACCGCGCCAAGTTGCTCGGTAGAACTGATGCCGACCAAAGCACTGATACTGCGCAGCGTCCGAAGTACAACTCGGCAATCCAGTAGCGCTCGGAACAACCCTTCATTTGCGAGCTCGGCGCCTGGAGGAAGGTCGGCATAACCAGAGGCGCACGACAAGATGACACCAAGCATTTGCGGACCGTCCTGATCATCGACCACTCCGCGAGAGACAAGGTGTTTAAATGATTCTGTGAGTTCAGGAATATGCCGCGAACTCCAGAATGCACCTAATGCTGTCGGCGTAAACGCCCGTAGTAGCGTCGTCTTACCGGCCCCGGGCGCACTGCGGAAAATATGTACTGCCCCCTCGAAAGCGTCCTCTGCCAACTTCTCCAATATCTTCGGGGAGAACAGTCGGGCGAAATCCATGTCCGATGTAGTTCGCTCGGACATCCGTTCGAGAAAAGGGTTAGCCTTGTATGCCATTAGAACTCTCTGTGCCTGCTCATCCTTGGGAACAGGCCGAACGGGTTGAAGGATTCCGGTCCCCATAGCAGATAGATGGAGTTGTTTGGCGTGTTGTGTGATAAAACTACGGGCAATGCGCATCCGGCAAAGCCAAGCCGAGCGTCTGCGGTTCCCCCAACAGCAATGTGCTTATCCGTTGCCCGAACGTCATAGTACGCCGTGTTGGCCAGCAAGTTGCTTAGCGGGGGAGAAACGTTCTGCGTCAGAGCGATATCCGGCTCTATGGGGCAAAGGACTCTAATCTGGAGCGGCTTGTATCCGAATTCGAACGTGAATCGTTCAACCCAGTATTCAATGTGATCGATTGCCTGGCGGGTCGCTACGTAGAGCAACAAGAAGACCTCGTAGTGCACCGGATCTACCAGATCGCCCCGATGTAGCCTGTCGTAGATCTTCCGAATTTTGCCCTTGAAGACGCCTTTGCTCGCATCATAGCGAATATAGGTGTTACCGCTCCCGGAAAAGTCGTCTAGAAGCCAGATCAGATTGAATCGTGCTTGCTCTGCAGGATACCCATTCTTCTTCAGCGTCTCCTCAAGATCATCGGTCATTTCCTCGGCCTTGTCTTCACCAAGTTCATAGGCCTGCCATATTTGCTCGTTGCTGATCGCATTGCCGCTCGCGCGTCGAAGCTCGTTCGTCCTGGCACCATCGCTGAGTCCCAGATAGAGCGATTTGATTCGTAGTTCCTCGAAACGTCTATGACGAACAATCTTCATTATCCGATGGCTGGGTATGTCATATTCCTCTGCCACCAGACGCATGCGCTCCTGCACTATCACATCTGGGTAGGCGGTACGGACTAAGTGCGAGAATTCTTCGTCAGAGAGGTACACCAACCGCTCGGTGACCAGCTCGAGAGCTGCTTCACGGTCAGGCTCGGCGAATTGGTTCAACCAGAGCGCCAAGTTTTCTATGAACCGGCGCCCAGGCCCGAATCGTTGATAGTGGTCATACTTGTAGTCGGCGAGTAGCTGCAGCTTGGGCAGGATTCGTGAGACTGTCGCCTCATCATGCCATCCCATGACTGTAGCCAGAAGTTGCGCAGCATTTTGATCTCGCATGTATCGACCTGATGTCCTTAATGGGGTATTGAAATATGAAACCGGTTGGCACCAGATTCAATTGTGATCTGATTGAGATACCAAAGTGTCGCGTCCACGTCCCGCAAATGAGCTGGTGCTAGCTTCCAGCCACGATCAAGCCTTCGTGAGGGGACGTCTACACTCAAAGAATACTTGTGCTCAAGCAATGCCGTGTCGTTGCCAGGCCATGCCCCCTGATCACCCATCGTCAATATAGCTTGCGGGTCTATTTTGAAATTTTGGATGATGTGCGCAATCAATCTCGCTTTGCTTATACCCTTAGCCAGCACATCAATTGAATGCTTGCTTCTAACCATACTCGATAAATCAAGTCCAGCCTGGCGTAACGAGTCGGCCATCACAAACCACATCTGCTCGGTCGACAGCCCTTCGCGGAAGCGAATACTGACTTGGTAGGGATGGGTAGTTCTTACATCCTGAATAGGTACACCCAGATTTCTCAATCGCACCGCGATTCGATTAACATGACTTAAAAACTCGCTGGTTTCGATCCTTTGTTCTGGTGCTGAGGCAGCACTGCCAACCCATCCCCCGTTATAAAGACCAAGCTGGATATGTCCCAATACGTCGGATGAGAGGCTCTCCTGCAGACGCTCCTGAATTGAGCCTCCACGACCAGATGCTATACCAACGACAACCCCGGCCTGTACCAGTTTTTCGATTTGTTCCAACACGCTCTTTGGTGGCGCCCCATCCTTCCTTTGTGAGCTACAAAGAGTACCATCATAGTCAAAGACCACAGCATGGAAGTGCTGCTTATCTAATGCGTCACAGAATGCTTCTCGTTCGCGAAGAATCGCCCCCGTGCTTCGCGCAGAAGGCCAATGTGCACCTAGTACTTCCGATTTTGAAAGTTCGGCACCGTCTGAGTGATTCACTGGCGCTGGAACAACGGCAAGCAAGTCGAGGTAATACAATTCCCTCCCGAACTGTGGAACATCCGGACGTCCAGGATCTTTGCCAAGCATACGAGCAATCTCAGCAACGAAGTGCATCTGCGCGATAATTCCCGCAATCAAATCAGAGGGGGATGAGCCGTTAAGAGGCATCGTATAAGCGGGAATGTCACTAGGCACGAGTGCAACCATATGCCCCCATAGATCACCAAGCGTTGGTTCGGTCAATACCAACATCGCGCATTCATCTGGGCGCTGCGCAAGCCAGAGGTGCCGTCCATGAGCGTATGACCGAATATCGGCCAATTGACAATGAAGCAACGCCGCTTCAGACAATTTGGATTCAAGATCGGCGGCAATGGGGCGAAGGAGCGGCGAAAACACAACGGTCAGTGTACCGCGTCTTGCTACTTCAGTGATGAAGTCCTGTGCGTTTTCCAGCCACTCTGTAATCGACTGGTTACCGATTCGCAGATGGTCTAGTTGCGAGGGTAGCGCATCCTTGTGGCGGTGTTGGTCGAGCTCACCATAAGCTCGGGCAACGACTGTTGCATCTAACAACAGACTGTTGGTTGCCAGATAGCCATCTTTCTTTTCGAGATCGAAGACGTGCGCACTTACATCCGTAAGTCCGCTTACACACTCCTGTAGTGGACTGCTTGTGCGATTGGTCAGAACGTGGATCGTTCTCGCGCTATGCCTGCGCGCTCGCCGCAATGCTTCAGAGATATCTGGATTTCGTCCTTCGGCAGAGATAAGGAATACCGGACTGGATGCCGCCAGCGTAGGATTGCAGATTACCTCCAAAGGGGTAACCGGTCTGGATACACGCCCCGTATACGTCTCGTGCAAATTGCACAGCAATGACGCCACCGTATACGACCCACCTGAGCCGACGCCAATGATACTTGATTCACAAGCGGCCGCTATTGCCGATCTCAGCGGCGCCACATCGAGCATCAAACCATGCTGATATGTCGCTGCAAGCTGATCTAGCTCCGTATCGTAATGGCTGTTATCCATCTTGGATACATCAGCACGCTAGCTCGACTATCGCCATTCCCGACAAGGAATGGGCTCGCGATTTTCCGTTCGGCTTCGTATTACTTTTTGACTGTACAGACTTGCTCCTAAGCTCTGAACGCAGCTCCATGAGGAGGACTCCCAGCATATTTTTGCCTTTTCCGTTCACTTCACCCCACAGACGATTGACGGGGTTATCTGTCTTAGCCGACTCAACTAATCGCGCATCCCCCGTGGAAAGGAGCAATTCACGGAGATCCTGATGCTGGGTGAATTTGGCACGCAATACGCCCCGCATCCGATCGAACTTCACCTTCGACCAGTCCGGAACAATATCCCACGTATATAACCCATGAGCAGCCATTGCCACCAGCGATGGACTTGGTGCGCTCAAAATCCATTCGCGCACCGATTCCTTGGCTGCCTTGCCTGCCTGGTATGCATGCTCAGATGTCGGATACTCGCGTCCCTCAAACACTATGGGGCGCCTGTATAGGTTACTGAACACCCCATAGGGCTTCTCATTCGCACGATAGAAATGAATCTCAGGCAAACCTGCATCATCGTTACACCCCTGCATTGAAGAGGCTTTCTGGGGTTTCGCGGATCTTTTCATTTACGGGTTTCCTTCGCAGAATCGGGCAGGGTGCAGACATCTTGCAATGATTAACCAGCAGTACCTCCACTAAATTGGTGAGACTGCGACGATCCTGGATCGCCACTATTTCGCATGTAGCCTTGATTTCAGGATCGCTCCACAAGATCATGATTACGGTCTTGACTCTTGGACGGCTTCTAGGCATGAGAGGTAATCTGCAAAAACAATGTGGTGTGCATCATACAATAATTTGAGCCGTTCTAATACTTCTTCTACTTGTCTATTGTAGATACTGAAAGTGGTAACTCAGTGGGGTAAGCCCCCCACTTTGCCGGGGGACTCACAGTGGTTTGACCTATACGGCGGTCATTGGAAATCTTCTATCTCGAACAAGAGAAGGAGATTCAGGATGAAAGAGTATCAGAGTTTGACCCACACAAGATGGGATTGTAAGTGCCATATGGTTTTCATTCCGAAGAAGCGTATATTTAGGGTATTGCGCAAGCATCTGGGCGAGATATTCCACGAACTTGCGGGATATAAGGAAGCGAAGATTGTAGAAGGGCACATTATGCCGGATCACGTGCACATGTGCATCAGCATTCCACCGAAATATGCGGTGTCGAACGTGATGGGGTACATCAAGGGGAAAAGCGCAATTGCGATAGTGAGGCGCTTCAGAGGTCGAGTAAAGAATTTTACTGGTGAGGTTCCTGGGCTCGAGGGGATTTTGTTTCGACGGTCGGACTTGATGAAGGGATAGTCAGGGCGTATATCCGCAACCAAGAGCATGAGGATGAACGCTACGATCAAATGAAATTGGATGTTTAGCCGCCTTTTGGGCGGCTCATGGTTTAGGGCGCCTTTGAGGCGTTCACCCAATAAGCCTCCGGCTTTGCCGAAAGTAATTTAACTTTTGTACGATAATCTGTGCCAGACAAATCAAATTTTCAACGCTCTTTTATTCTTAAGCGCATCTATTAGAGTTAATGTAGCTTTTTCCCCATCATACGTAATGGCTGCATCTTTCCCAGCAACTGGTTTACCATCAATAGCCTTTAATTGGTGCACAATAAAATCCTTCTTGACCTGCTGATAAAAAACAGCATTCTCTTTATCAATATGAATAACTTGCCCCTCATACTGATTTTTGTCGACAGGTGTTTTAGCTAAATAAATATTGTAGACACCCGGCTTGATGCCTTCATCAACCTTCTTGATAGTGCCAACCGTCTCCCATTCATTATTATTTTGAGTTTGTAGAATCTTTTGGCCATTCATTACAATCATTCGTAGCTTTGCGGGTGTCGTCATTTCAAATTAGTTGTAAGTAGGATTACTGGCAAGATTAATTTATCCTGCTTCCTGTTGTCCGGCAATTTCTTCCAGTATTTTCATGAGATCGAAAGACTCTGATCTTTCCATACCATGCAAAAAGGCGACCAATTGCAGTGCGCCGCTGCCCTTAGCTGAGAAGCTGCCGTCTTGAAGCGCTTTGATGGTGAACTGAACGATATTTGGGCAATTTCTGCCTTGCTCAAAATAATCGCTAATCTTGGTTTTTAGTAACTCTTTATTATCGTTAGACAGATCGCGCATTAAATCCTGTGGCTTGCGTTTGTCTTTTTTAATCAGGTTGTAAATAGAATCCAGCAATGAATTCGGCGTGGTTTGTTTTTGATCGTTGTTATGAGCTGAAAGAGTATTTGATTTGCCTTCAGCGCTGGATACTTGATCATCCGCAGAATTAGATGAGGGTGTTTTTTTCAGCTTTAAGAATTGACTGAATTGATAGACATCCAATCGTGATATCTCTTCTTGCGTACTGAGCGCCAGCCAAGTGATTACTTCCTCTTTATTGGCTTTATACAGCCTTGTTAAATCATAGAGTGCAGTGACATCAGTGCAACGGCCTGTCCGGTATACATCTGCGAGTGGATCAGGTAGATCAAGGAGTGTGGCATGCATGGTGATATAAGGATTGGTTTTGCCAATGAGTCTGGCAATTTCAGACTTGGTTTTACCACCGGCCAGTTGCCGTCCAATAAAGTCAGCAATCTCTCTGGAGGTTAAATCATCTCTTTGCAGATTTTCGATTACCTGATCCGCTTCGCTGTAATCGGTATCAATGAATGCAGGAATCTTGGTTAATCCGGCATTAATGCTGGCGCGATAGCGTCGCGCCCCATGATTAATGATATAAGTTCCTGGTTTATCCGGATTGGGGCGAACCGATATGGGTGATTTGACTCCGCGTAATTTAATCGTCTCCGTTAATTCTCGTAACGTTTCCTGATTAAACTCCTTCCTGGGTTGATGGGCATCTTCGCTGATCAGCGTAATATCAATTTCTGTTGCACCGATAGGCGCAACAAGCCCTTTTATATTTTCCTTTTTTTTCTCTGTCATTTTTATCGTGGACCTAACTTGCGCTCGTTATGCTGGGCAGAAATATTTATTGGGATTAAATGATTCTGCCAATTTATGATTAGAAAGATAGAAACGATGGATGCAGTCATCAACAAATAAAACAGCGCAAAAGTTGTTTTTGCGCTTTTATATTTTTGTTCTTCTTGTTCAGTTTATTATTGAATGCTTAATCTCTCGTATCTGAAAACAGCATGTATTTTCAGATTCATCAGATTTTCCATCAGTCACTCATCTACCCTCTATTCATAGCATTCTAAGGTAACTATTAATATTAATTATGTTGATATAAATCAATGATGTAGTTAATTATTAGTTTGATTTCTATTTTAAGCCTATTATTAATAATAACCTATTAAATATGTATATAACGAAACTATTATTTAGCCCTCCATTGAATTAATGAATTTGTGTTTTTATTTTGGATTAAAATAGCAGCAAAACTGCTGCAAAACAATGGTGCTGATTAGTTAAGCTGCTTAAACCCTAAAAATGGCATGGCTATTATATGTACAATTTAATCTTAATCACAAATATTTTGCGTATCCTCGATGAAAAGGATATGACCAAGTCAGAATTGGCAGAGAAGGCGGGGGTCTCTATCTCTTTTTTTAC
>WBZO01005575.1_pt1 | contig 12727 bp, 10 predicted proteins | sample 5204261 | NCBI WGS metagenome assembly WBZO01 (sample SAMN12412400, study PRJNA552823) | activated sludge metagenome | isolation source: activated sludge from anammox sidestream of wastewater treatment plant... | place: USA: North Carolina | collected 2017-09 | reverse complement strand
CAGCCGGATGTACCCCATCCACGCCGGAGAGATCATGCCCACGGACCGCAAGCCGCTGGTGCTCGACACCGCCGAAGCGCAGACCACCCAGCCCGAAAAGGCGCCTGCGAAGAAGGCGACCAAGGCGCCCGCTCGTAAGCGCCGCTGACGCAAACCCGCTAGAATTTGAACTGTCCTGGAAGCAGCCATGTCCGAAGCGACCAATACCTACGTGCGCTCGAATTCCGAGCGTTTTCTCAACGAACTCGATGAGTTTCTGCGGATCCCCAGCATTTCGACGCTGCCCGAGCACGCCGGTGACATCGCGCGCGCCGCCGAATGGACGGCCGCGAAGCTTAAGGCGGCCGGCCTCGAGAACGTCGAGATCATTCCGACCGGCCGCCACCCGCTCGTCTATGCCGACTGGCTGCACGCGCCCGGAAAGCCCACCGTGCTCTGCTACGGCCACTACGACGTGCAGCCTGCCGACCCGCTCGAACTCTGGGACACGCCGCCGTTCGAGCCGGCCATTCGCGACGGCAATGTCTACGCCCGCGGCGCGGCCGACGACAAGGGCCAGATGTATATGCACATCAAGGCCATCGAGGCGCTCTTCGCGGTGCACGGAAGACTTCCGCTGAATGTGAAGTTCCTGATCGAAGGCGAAGAGGAGGTTGGCGGCGCCTCGATCGCGCAGTATGTTCCGGCCAACAAGGAGAAACTCAAGGCCGACGTGGCTCTGGTCAGCGACACGGCGCTGTACGCCGACGGCATGCCGACCCTTTGTATCGGTCTGCGCGGACTCGTCTACACCGAGGTGGAGTGCCGGGGTCCGATGCGGGACCTGCATTCGGGATTGTACGGCGGCGCAGCGCCGAACGCGGTCTATGGGCTCATCGAACTGCTCGCCAAGGCGAAGGACGCCGACGGGTGGATTACGATCCCCGACTGGTATGACGACGTGGCCGAGCCGGCCGCGGCGGAGATCAGCTCCTGGAGATCGCTGCCGTTCGACGAGGCCGATTTTCTCAAGCACGAGGTGGGCAGCACCGTGTTGACCGGAGAGCCGGACCGCATGGTGCTCGAGCGCGTCTGGTCGCGCCCGACCCTCGAAGTCCACGGCATCGCCGGCGGCTTCACCGGGGCAGGCGCGAAGACTGTCATCCCGGCGGCGGCGACGGCGAAAGTCAGTTTTCGCCTCGTGCCCGAGCAGGACCCTGAAAAAGCTTTCGGACTCTTCGCGAAGTGGGTTGCGGACAACACGCCGATCGGCCTGCGGATGAGCGTCAGGAAGCTCAGCGGAAGTCCCGCCGTGGTCGTCAATCCAGCCCACCCGGCCATCGACAAGGCCGCCGAGGCGTTCAAGGACGTCATGCAGCGGGATACGGTTTTCATCCGTTCCGGCGGGTCGATTCCGATCGTCGGCGAGTTCGCCGTCCACCTTGGCATCCCGACCGTTCTGATGGGCTTCGGCCTGCCGGACGACGGGTTGCATTCACCGAACGAGAAATTCAAGCTCGAGAATTTCTATCTCGGGACCATGACCGTGGCCCGCTTCTTCGAGAAGTACGGGGCCTGAGGCGCGCCGCAGCTTGGCCGATTCCTTCATCCAACCCGGCGTAAGCGAAGCCCCTTCCACGCAGGAAAAGGTCTTCAAGAGCGCTGGAGTCGCGTCGTTTGCGGTACTGGTCAGCCGCGTCAGCGGGCTCGTCCGCGAAAGCCTGATGGGCGCGCTGTTCGGCGCGGGAAGCGCAATGGACGCGTTTGTCATCGGATTCCGGATTCCGAACCTGACCCGGGACCTGTTCGCGGAGGGCGCGCTTTCATCGGCCTTCATCCCCACGTTTGTCGAATATCTGCAGCGGCGCAGCAAGGCCGAGGCGGCGCACCTCGCCAATCTGGTGGCCACCGCCATCATTCTGCTGGTCGGCGGCCTGTGTCTCACCGGCGTCCTCATAAGCCCCTGGCTGGTCGGAGCATTGACGACGGGTTGGGTGCACAGTGCGCCGGACAAGTATCACCTGGCGGTCCTGCTGACGCAGATCATGTTCCCGTTTCTGCTGCTGGTGTCGCTCGCGGCGCAGGCGATGGGAGTTCTCAACGCCTGCGACCAGTACGCCGTTCCGGCATTCTCATCGACCTGGTTCAACGTGGGCAGCGTCGTCTTCGGGATCGGCCTCGGGTTTCTGGCCGGTCCGCGGTTCGGCTTCGATCCGATCATTGGGATGGCCGCCGGGGTCCTGATCGGCGGGGCACTGCAACTGGCCTGCCAGATCCCGAGCCTGCTGCGGCAAGGCTTCCGTTTCCGTCCGGCGTTCGACTTCGGCCATCCCGGGCTGCGGCACATTCTGAAGCTGATGGGACCGGCGATCATCGGCAGCGCCAGTGTCCAGGTGAACGTGCTGGTCAACACGATGTTTGCCACCACGATCAGCGATCCCGTCCGGGGGCTCGACGGGCCTGTCGGCTGGTTGAACTATGCCTTCCGTTTCATGCAGCTTCCGCTCGGCCTGTTCGGAGTGGCGATCGCGACCGCCACGCTCCCGGCGGTCGGCCGCAGCGCTTCCAGCGGAGACGTCGACGAGTTCAGGGAGACTCTGGCGCGCAGCCTCGGACTCGTCTTCCTGCTCACCGTGCCATCCTCGGTGGGCCTGATTCTGGTGGGGCCCTCGATTGTCGGAGCGATCTACGAACGCCACAAATTCCAGGCATATGACACGCACCAGACCGCCGTGGCGCTCTCCTGCTATGCCCTCGGACTGGCCGGCTATGCGGCCATCAAGGTGCTTACACCGGCCTTCTACGCGCTGAAAGACGCCCGGACGCCGATGATGATCAGCCTCGTCTCCATCGCCACCAACGCCTGCATGGCCTACCTGCTGGTGAGGGTTGTCGACCTGGGGCACGCCGGCCTCGCGCTGGCCACATCGACCGTGGCGCTTAGCAGTTTCCTGGTGCTTTTCTGGCTGATGAAACGGCGCATCGGCGGCATTCACGGACGCCGGCTCCGGGCCGCCATCGGCAAGGTTGCCGCAGGCAGTTTCATGATGGCGATGGCCGTTCTGGCCGTCCACCGCGTCATCGAGGTAGCGCTGCCGCCCGGCCCCATGGTCTACTTCGCGGACGTGTTCGCGACCATTCCGCTCGGCGTTCTGACCGTCTGGTTCTCCTGCCGCTGGCTGCAGGTTGAGGAGTTGGAGATGGCCACGCGGGCGCTGGGCGGACCCATCGCGCGCCGCCTCGGACGCCGCGGCTGAGAGCCGGCCGCGAAGCCGCTTTGCTAAACTCGTATTTTGATGAACCAGGATCTTCGCGAGGCCCGCAAACTCCAGGACCTGGACGCGCGCATCGCCGGACTCAAACGCGAAATCGAGCTTCTGCCGAAGCACATCGCCGGGATCGAGCGCACCTTGGCGGCGCACATCAGGAAGCTCGAGACGGACAAGGCCGCCCTGGCCGCCAACAACGCCGCGCGCAAGAAGCTCGATCTCGATGTCCAGGCGCAGCAGCAGAAGATCTCCAAACTCCGCGACCAGATGTCGCAGGCCAAGACCAACGAGCAGTACCGCGCATTCCAGCACGAAATCGCCTACTGCGAGGAGGCGATCCGCAAGGCTGAGGATCAGATCCTCGCGCTGATGGAGGTCGCCGAAGGGCTGGAGGCCAACGTCAAGGCGAGCGAGCAGGAGTTGGCGGCGGAAAAGAAGACCGTCGAGGGCGAGAAGAGCCGGGCCAGGGCGCGGGCGGCTGAAGACCAGGCCGAGCTCACCGCGGCGGCCGCCGGGCGCGCGCAGGCTATCAAGGCTCTGCCCGCGGCGCTGGCCAGGGAATACGAGCGGCTTCGCCTCAAGCACAAGGACGGCATCGCGCTGGCTGAAGCCAGGGACGGGATGTGCTGCGCCTGCCAGATGCTGCTGCGGCCTCAACTGTGGCAGGACGTGCGCGCCAGCGATGAGGTCATCGCCTGCGAGAACTGCCGGCGAATCCTCTACTACGAGAGCGCGGCGGACATCGAGGGCGCGATGAATGTCTAGGCAAGCCCTCGCAGCATCGCCGTCAGATCCGTCGCCGGCGGGGTGTGGCCCATCGCCCGGATGAATCCGGCCACCTGGCCGCGATGATGCGTCCCGTGATTCACAACGTGGAGCACGATGTCGCTGAGCACGTTCGACCAGGCCCGGCCCCTGGTGTCTTTGTATTCAACCACGCGGCCCCCATCGGGGACGGTCTCCCGGTCCAGCGCCATTTGCCAGCCCGACCAAACCGCCGGCCAGCGCGTTTGCAAGGCATCCAGACTGAAGTCGGAATCGTCGATCCAGGGAACGGTCTCCGCGCCCTGCACGCGCCGCAGCCAGATGCGGTCGGCGGCCATGATATGCACCAGCGTCGCCAGGGCGCCTTTGTCCGCGAAACCGAAATCCCGCGTCAGCTCCGCATGGGTCAGGCCGCCGGCGGCCTGGAGCAGGCGGCGGCTGGCCCACTCCGAATAAGCGAGGTGTCTCTTCAACTCGGCGAGAGTCGGCATTCACTCTTTTTTACCACCCCGGCCGTTTCTGGATACCAGGGTCCGGTTCTGAACAAGGCAATTGTGGTACGATCCGGTCGAAACGGGCTTTTCGCCGATCGTCCAAGCCCAATCCAACCAAATCGGGAGTGTGCCAAGTGAAAGTCTATGAAAGCGCCGATGTCCGAAACGTGGCCCTCGCCGGCCACGGCAACAGCGGGAAGACGTCGTTGACGGCCGGGATGTTGTATGCCGCCGGAACGACCAACCGCCTTACCCGGGTCGACGAGGGCAACACGATCACGGATTTCGACGATGAGGAGATCAACCGCAGGATCTCGATCTCGACGTCGCTGGCCGCCATCGAGTGGCGGAAGATGAAGCTCAACCTGCTCGACACGCCCGGGTTCAACCTGTTCATGTACGACACCAAGTCCTCCATGTCGGCGGCCGACTCCGCCCTGATCGTGGTCGACGGCGTCGCCGGCGTCGAGGTGCAGACCGAGAAGGTGTGGAGCTTTGCCGAGGAGTTCAACCGGCCGCGCGCCCTCTTCATCAACAAGCTCGACCGCGAGCGCTCCGATTTTCAGCGCACGCTGGAGAGCATCCACGAGTTTTTCGGCCGGCACTGCATTCCTGTCCAGCTCCCGATCGGCAGCGAGCGCGACTTCAGCGGGGTGGTCGATCTCATCACGATGAAGGCCTGGACCTATACCCCTGGCGGAGACGGTAAGGGCAAGGAAATTCCCGTCCCCGACGGCATCCGGCAGGCGGCGGAGGAGGGCCGCGCCGCATTGATCGAGATGGTCGCCGAAGGCAAGGACGAGTTGATGGAGGAGTTCTTCGCCCAGGGCACGCTGCCACCCGAGCATGTCGCCTCCGGGCTGCGCGACGCCGTGCGGGAGAGCAGGATCTTTCCGGTTCTGTGCGGCTCGGCGTTGCATAACATCGGCACCGACCTGTTGATGAATTTCCTGCTCGACTTCTACCCTAATCCGCTCGAGCGCCCCGCCCTGAAGGTCACCGTCGACGGGCAGGAGGAGCAGCGGCCCATTACCGGAGACGGAGCGGTCACGGCTTTCGTCTTCAAGACGCTGGCCGATCCGTTCGCCGGCCGGCTCTCGTTTTTCAAGGTCTGCTCGGGCGTGATGAAGAACGACGCGAACCTCGTTTCGGTTCGCTCCGGTTCGCAGGAGCGCCTTTCCCACCTCAGTGTGCCGCAGGGCAAGACGCTGTTGCCGGTGAATGAAATGCATGCGGGCGACATCGGGGTTGTCGCCAAGCTGAAGGACGTGCTTACCGGCGACACGCTGTGCGAGAAGGGCGAATCGGTGGTCTTCCCCAAAGTGGAGATCCCCGAGCCTTCGATCGCCTTCGCCGTTTCGGCGAAGAGCCGGAACGACGAGGACCGCATGGGCAACGCCATCGCCAGGATCCTCGAAGAAGACCAGGGCTTGCGTTTCTATCGCGACATGCAGACCAAGGAATTCCTGCTGGCAGGCTCCGGCGGGCAGCATGTCGAGATCATCGTGTCTCGGCTCAAGAAGCGCTACAACGTCGATGTCGAGTTGAAAGCGCCCAAGGTTCCCTATCGGGAGACGATCCGCGGATTCGCCGACGTTCACGGGCGGCACAAGAAACAGACGGGCGGCCACGGGCAGTTCGGCGACTGCAAGATCAAGATGGAGCCGCTGGAACGAGGCGCCAGGTTCGAGTTCGCCAACGCCATTTTCGGCGGCGCGATTCCGCGGCAGTTCGTTCCCGCGGTGGAGAAGGGCATCCTGGAGGCCGCCGAACGCGGCTACCTCGCCGGGTACCCGGTGGTCGACTTCAAAGTGACGCTCTACGACGGCAGCTACCACGACGTCGACAGCTCCGAGATGGCTTTCAAGATCGCCGGCCGCAAGGCGTTCAAGCTGGCGATGGAGCAGGCCAAGCCGGCGCTGCTCGAGCCGATCATGAAGGTTGAAGTGGCCGCGCCGGTCGAGTTCGCCGGCGACCTGATGAGCGACATGAACGGCCGCCGCGGCCGGATCACCGGCATGGATACCAAGGGTGGGACGCAGATCATCCGCGCCCAGGTGCCGATGGCCGAGATGCTCACCTACGGCAACGACCTTACCTCGATGACGCAGGGCCGCGGCTCGTTCTCCATGGAGTCGAGCCACTACGACTACGTTCCGGCTATGCTCGCCGAAAAGATCGTCGCCGCGCACAAGGCTGCCATGGCCGGCGTCGAGGAGGAAGAGGAGTAGCCTCTTCGCCAGTCCGAATTCACAGCGGGCGCGGTCCGTGAGGGCCGCGCCCGCAACCTTTCTCGCGGATCAGTTGGAAAGGGTCCCCGGCGCCCCGCCGCCCCAGATCCAGAGGATCGCGGCGTCACCACGGCGTTCGTTCCACGGAAACCCGGTTGTTCTGAAACGTCTTCCTCCATGCGATCTCGCTGCGTGGGCGCTATCCCGCCGAGTCACAGGCGTGTTCCTGTACGGAACCACGCCGCTGGAAGAAACGGAAGGCAACATCCCGGAGGTGATCGAGGGCCACTTCCGCTCCTTTCGCGAACTCGCAAACCGGCTGGCCGGCGGCGTATAACAAGGGGATGCGCATGCTCTCGATTCTGGCCCTGGCCGCCTGGCCCGGACTGCTCCCCGCCGGCGAACTGCTCGCTGGGGCAGGGAAACGCGATATCACACCGAAGCTCGCGCCGGGCAAGCCCGTCTACATCGCCGGCTTCGGTCTGAATCGCCAGGCGACCGGCGTCATGGACCCCCTCTGGGCCCGCTGCGCCGCAATGGCCACCGGCGCAAAGCCGGTTGTGCTCTGCGGAGTCGACGCCATTGGGATATTCCACGGCGACGTCCTCCGGATCCGTGCCCGCGTCAAGGAACTCGCCCGCCGCGACGCCGATGTCGTCGTCGCCGCCACACATTCGCACCAGACGCCGGACACGATGGGTCTTTGGGGTCCGCAGGAGGGCGTGAGCGGGGTGGATGAGGCCCACAACGCCTTTGTCGTCGAACAGACCGCCCAAGCCGCCGCGGAGGCCCTCGGAACCCTGCGCCCCGCCGCGGCGATGCTCGTGCAGAAGGAACCGGTGAATCCCCAGTCCTGGTTCGCCGACTCGCGCCCGCCCGTCGTGACCGACCCAGCGGTCACCGGGATTGTCCTTCTTGGACTGCGGCGGGAGAGGCTGGCGACCGTCGTCCACTGGACCAACCACCCCGAGTCGCTCGGCAGCGGGAACACTCTGCTCAGCGCCGACTACGTCGCCCACATTTACAAAGCGTTCGACGGCGTGGAGGGCGGTGTGACGGTCTTCCTGAACGGGGCCGTAGGCGGAATGCAGTCTCCCCTGGGCGCCGGATTCAGCGATCCCATCACCGGCCGGCCGCCCGCCAAAGACTCCCGGCGGTTCGCCGAAGTGCTGGCCGATGCAGCCACTGGCGCTCTTCGTGAGGCCACCGAGGAGGCGCGAATGGCGATCCTCGACACCGTCGAGTATCGCGAGACCAGGATGAAGGTCCCGGTCACCAACCGGAGATTCCTGGCAGCCGCGAAGGCCAACCTCTTCAAATCCAACGCGCCCGTCTCACCGGACGGCGTCATCGAAACCCCCGTCGGGTATCTGCGGCTCGGGATGGGCGGCAGAGTGCAGCTCGAAGCGGCCATGGTTCCGGGCGAGTTGTACCCGGAGCTGGCCCTGGGCGGCGTCCAGCGCGATCCCAACGGTGATTTCCCCAACGCGACGGAAGAAAGGCCGCTCAAGAGCATGATGACCGCCCCGCTGAGAATCGTCATCGGGCTGGCCAACGACGAGATCGGGTATATCATTCCCAAGCTCCAGTGGGACGAAAAGCCGCCCTTCACTTTTGGAGCTCCCAAGGCGTGGTACGGTGAGATAAACGCTGCCGGTCCTGACGTCGCGCCGGCGCTCGAGCGAGCCTTCGCTGGACTCGTCAAGGGCCGCTGAGAGGCGAATGCCGGCTGGCGCCGGTCTGGGTGAAGGGGTCTTGTAATCAAACAGGACAAGTTATACTGAAATCAGATTTCATCTTCCATCCTTTGTTAGGAGAGAGCATGCCCAAGCGTATTGTCATCCTCACCGGCGGCGGCGACGTGCCCGGTCTCAACGCCGTGATCAAGCAGGTCACCTATCGCGGCGTAAACATGGAGTACGAGGTCGTCGGCATCCGTCGCGGCTGGGAGGGATTGACCCATCTTGATTTCGACAACGCGGACAGCAAGAGCCGCTATGTCCTGCCGCTGACGCCGATCAATACAAGAACCATTGAGCGCTCCGGCGGCACGTTCCTGCACTCGAGCCGCACGAACCCCGCGAAGATGAAGTCCGTCCCCGAGTTTCTCAATGCTTCCGCCTTCCCGAAGGTTGAGCGGGTCAAGGATGGCAAGACCCAGACGACCTACGACGTGACCAGTCACGTGCTGAAGAACCTGGAGAAGCTCGGTGTCGAAACGGTGATCGCCATCGGCGGCGACGACACGCTGAGCTATGCCGCCAGGCTCCACAAGGAAGGCGTCAAGGTCATCGCCATCCCGAAGACGATGGACAACGACGTGCAGAACACCGAGTATTGCATCGGGTTCTCGACGGCGATCACGCGCGCCGAATCGGCCATCCAGAGGCAGCGCACTACGGTGGGATCGCACGAGCGGATCGGCATCTTCCGCGTCTTCGGCCGGGACGCCGGCTACACCGCGCTGTACACCGCTTATGTGACCAACATCCGCTGCGTCATTCCCGAGTACAGAGTCGATCTCGACAAACTGATCGAACTCCTCGTGAAGGACAAGCGTGAGAACCCGTCCAATTACTCCCTGGTCATTCTCTCGGAGGGCGCCGAATGGCACGGCTACGAAACCGTCCACGTCGGCGAAGCGGACGCTTACGGGCACCAGAAGAAGGTGAACGTGGGCGACGTGCTCGCTTCCGAGGTGAAGAACCGCTCCAAGGAAGAGACTATCGTCAGCGATCTGACCTACGACCTTCGTTCCGGCGATCCGGACTTCATCGACAAGCTCATTGCCACCACCTTCGGCAACATGGCGATGGACGCCCTGGCCGACGGCAAGAGCGGTTTGATGACGGGCATCACGGGCGGCTGCTTCGACCTCGTCGAGATTCCGGATCCGGCTCGCGGCCCCCGCAAGGTCGATGTTCCCAGCATGTACAATACCGAGCGCTACCGCCCCATCTACGACGGCAAGCGCGGCCTGCCCATCTTCCTTACCAGAGCCTGATGAGTCTGCTCGACAGGCTGTTGCGCCGCAAGGCGAAAGCTCACATGACGCCGGATCTCGCACGGGAGATCCGGCGTTCGTTTGAAGACGCCGCCGCGGACGAGGAGCACTTCCCCTCCACGATCGATCCGCGCATCCTGCACGTCCGCCTCATCGTGGAGTTCCTCGGCGATATCGGAGCCGGCGCCGCGCTGGACGTCGGCTGCGGCAAGGGCAGATTCGCCCGCATCCTGAAGGACGCGAATCCGCGCGCCCGGATCGTGGCCTCCGATCTGGCGGTTTCGATGCTCCGGCATGCTCCGGCCGATCTCGCCCGCGTCTCGGCCTCGATGCTCGAGCTGCCCTTCAGGACCGCGGCGTTCGACGCCGCTTACGCGACCGAAAGCCTCGAACACGCCGTCGACGTCGACCGGGCGGTCGCCGAGATGTGCCGCGTCGTCAGGCCGGGCGGCCGCATCGTCGTGATCGACAAGAATGCCGGGCAATGGGGCCGGTTCAAGACGCCGAAGTGGGAGCGGTGGTTCACCCGCGACGAACTTCTGGCGCTGCTCGGCCGGCATTGCAGTCATGTGGATTGCACTCCCATCTCCTACTGGGAGGACGTCGAGCCCGACGGCCTCTTTCTCGCCTGGACCGCCATCCGATAACCTCCTCCCCAGGCGGGCGGTGATCTCCGGCTGGCTCATTCCGCGGGACAGCCCGCCGCGGCGTGGAGGATACTAGGGCATGCTTCTGCTGCGCGGCGCGGTGTTGAGCGCTCTTCTGGCCGGATCGGCGCACGCGGACGCCCGCTGCTCCGCGCACCGCGGCGACAACGCCGCGGCGCCGGAGAACACCATTCCGGCGATTGCGGCGGCGGTGCGGATGGGCGCGAAACAGATCGAGTTCGACGTCAGGCTCTCGCGCGATGGCAGGCTCGTCATCATGCACGATGCGACGGTGGACCGGACAACCAACGGGACGGGGAAAGTGGCGGAGTTGACCTTCTCCGGGCTGCGGGCGCTCGATGCAGGAAGCTGGTTCGGCGAGGCATTCGCCGGCACGAAGGTCCCGACGCTCGAAGAAGTGCTCGCGGCGATTCCGAAGGGCGTCCGGATGAATGTGCACCTGGCGGATGTTGCCGGCGTGGCGATGCAGGCGGCGAGCCTCCTCGCGCGGATGGGCCGGCTGGATGACGCCTTTCTGGCCTGCACTCTCGAGCAGGCGGCGGAAGTACGCGGCGCATTCCCGCAGCTCCGGATCTGCAACATGTCGCGGCAGGGCGGCGATCTGTGGAAGTATGTCGATCTCACGATCGCGGCCAAGGCCGGGTTCATCCAACTGCGGGACGGGGCGGGCGGAGCGATTCCGCAGGATCTGGCCAAGGCAGTGGAGAAGCTGCACCGGCACGGGATCACAGTGAACTATTTCGGCGCGAATGACGCGGTAAAGATCCGCGCGCTGGCCGCTGCGGGAGTGGACTACATTCTTACTGACAGGTTGGCGCTGTGCCGGCAGGAGCTCGGAGAGGCCGGCTCGAAGGAGTGAAGCGATGGTGACACGGAGGATGTTGCTCGCCGGCATGGCCGGCGCGGCGGGCCAGGCGGCGACAGGCAGAGTGATCGATGCTCACAATCACTTGAGTTACCGGAACGGGCCGGCGTGGGCCGAGCAGGACCGGAAGCTGATCGATGCAGCGGATAAGCTGGGGATCGAGCAGTTGTGCTGCTCCATCCTGCCGCCAGAGCGGCCGACGACACTCGAGGGTTTCAGGCTGTGTAATCGGTGGATGCTGGAGGGGATGAAGCGGTTTCCAGGAAGGGTTCTGGGCTATTGCTTCGTGAACCCGGGATACGGCACGGCGGCGACCGATGAAGTGAGGCGGTACGTGGAGGAGCACGGCTTCATCGGCGTCAAACTGTACAACGACCACCTTGTGACGGATCCGAAGGTGGCTCCGGTGCTGGAACTGGCGGCGAAGCTGAGGGTTCCCGTCTTGCACCACGCCGGACACACGTCGTGGCTGCCTTCGCCGCAGCCCAACATCAGCGACGCGGGGCGCCTGGCCGAGGCGGCGAAGGTCTTTCCCGAGACCATGCTGATCTGCGCGCACATCTGCGGCGGCGGGGATTGGGAGTGGAGCATCAAGGCGCTCCGGGAGGCGCGGACGGTCTACTTCGACACGAGCGGGAGCGTGGCCGACGAGGGAACGGTCGAGATGGCGGTGAAGACGCTGGGTGCGGACCGGGTGCTGTTCGCCTGCGATCTGTCGATGACGGCGAGCGTGGGGCGGGTGCGCGGAGCGGAGATCAGTGAAGGCGACAGAAGGAAGATACTCGGGGAGAACATGGCGCGGATTCTGGCCAGGAGGAAGGCATGATCGACGTGAACGCATACCTGGGCCATTTCGCTTTCCGGCAGTTGCGTCACAACTCGGCCGAGGGGTTGTTGCGCCTCATGGACCGCAAGGGCATCGAGCGGGCGGTGGTCTCGAGCGCCGCGGCAATCACCTACCGGAATGCGCAGCCGGGCAATGAAGAGGTGGCGGCGGAGGTGAAGGGACACCGCGACCGCCTGATCCCGTTCGCGGTGCTGAATCCGGCCTATTCGGACTGGCGGCACGACCTGCGGGTGTGTCACGAGGAGTTCGGCATGCGGGGCGTGCGGCTCTACCCGCACTGGCACGGCTACAAGCTGGACGCCGGCGACTGTCTCGCGTTTGTTCGGGCGGCGGCGGCGCGGCAGTTGGTGATTTCAATCCCGTTCCGAGTGGAGGATCGGCGGCAGCAGAGTTGGCTGGTGGACGTGGCGGATATCGGCCAGCAGGAGGCGGCGGCGCTGGTGCGCGCCGTGCCGGAGGCGCGGTTCATTCTGGGCAACGGGAGCGGCTTTGTTTCGTCTCCGCTGGGAAGGAAGGACGGCGGGCTGCCCGCCAATTACTGGATCGAGATCTCGCTTCTGACTGCGGTTATCGCCAACGAGATCGGACAACTGATCGCCAACCTG
>WBZO01002672.1_pt1 | contig 12731 bp, 7 predicted proteins | sample 5204261 | NCBI WGS metagenome assembly WBZO01 (sample SAMN12412400, study PRJNA552823) | activated sludge metagenome | isolation source: activated sludge from anammox sidestream of wastewater treatment plant... | place: USA: North Carolina | collected 2017-09 | reverse complement strand
ACTGGCATGCTGCGAACTATATCTCGGTCGGACAGATTTACCTCTACGACAATCCACTGCTGCGCGAGCCGCTGAAGTTGGAGCATGTCAAACCTCGGTTACTCGGTCACTGGGGGACGACGCCGGGGCTGAACTTTATCTATGTACATCTCAACCGACTGATCAAGAAGAATGATCTGAACGTTATTTATGTCTGCGGCCCCGGCCACGGTGGCCCTGGCATGGTCGCGAATACCTATCTGGAAGGAACCTACAGCGAGTTCTATCCCGACGTCTCACAAGATGCCGAAGGGCTGAGGAAACTGTTCACCCAATTCTCATTTCCCGGCGGCATTCCCAGCCACGCCTCACCTGAGACTCCCGGCTCTATTAACGAAGGCGGCGAACTGGGCTATTCGCTGATGCACGCATACGGCGCGGTCTTCGACAATCCCGGTTTGCTGGCAGCGTGCGTCATCGGTGATGGCGAGGCGGAGACCGGGCCGCTGGCTGCCAGTTGGCACTCCAACAAATTTCTGAATCCGGCGCATGACGGAGCCGTCCTTCCCATCCTGCATCTGAACGGCTACAAGATCGCCAACCCAACCGTGCTGGCGCGGCTGGGTGACGAAGAACTCACGAGCCTCCTGACCGGTTATGGCCATAAACCCTTCTTCGTCGCTGGCGACGATCCCAAGACGATGCATCAACTGATGGCCGGAACACTTGACTCCGTGCTCGCCGAGATTCAAACGATTCAGCAAGAGGCGCGTGAAAACGGGGTCTCCGGGCGCCCGCAGTGGCCGATGATCGTGCTGCGCTCTCCGAAAGGGTGGACGGGGCCAAAGGTCGTGGACGGGTTACCGACTGAGAATTCATTCCGCTCACATCAGGTCCCACTGGCAGAACTGGCGAGCAAGCCCGAACATCTGAGGATGCTGGAAGAATGGATGCGCAGCTATCAGCCCGAAGTGCTTTTCGATGAGAACGGGAAGTTGATTGCGGAGTTGGCTGAGTTGGCTCCGAAGGGCGAACGCCGCATGGGAGCCAATCCACATGCGAACGGCGGGTTGCTGCTCAAAGATTTGAGGATGCCAGATTTCCGCGAATACGCCATTGACGTGCCGGAGCCAGGCACAGTCGAAGCCGAAGCGACGCGCGTGATGGGACAATTCTTGCGCGATGTGATGAAGCTCAACGAAGACTCGCGGAATTTCCGCGTGATGGGGCCGGACGAGACGAATTCAAACCGCCTGAACGCCCTCTTTGAAGTGACCGACAGAGTGTTTACGGGAAGCATTTTACCCACCGACGATCACCTATCGCCGGACGGCCGCGTGATGGAGATTTTGAGCGAACATCTGTGTCAGGGCTGGCTCGAAGGCTATCTGCTAACCGGCAGACACGGCTTCTTCTCTTGCTACGAAGCGTTCATCCACATCGTTGATTCGATGTTCAACCAGCACGCCAAGTGGCTGAAGACAATTCGTGACATTCCCTGGCGTCGTCCGATCGCTTCGCTCAACTATTTGCTTACGTCGCACGTCTGGCGGCAGGATCACAACGGCTTCAGCCATCAGGACCCTGGTTTCATTGACCACGTCGTGAACAAGAAGGCCGAGGTCGTCCGCGTATACCTTCCGCCGGACGCCAACACGCTGTTGTCAGTCACCGATCACTGTTTGCGGAGTCGTAACTATGTCAACGTCATCGTCGCAGGAAAACCACCTGCGTTGCAATTCCTCAATATGGACGCAGCCGTCAAGCACACGACGGCTGGAATCGGCATCTGGGAATGGGCGAGCAACGATGAGCGCGCCGAACCCGACGTCGTGATGGCTTGCGCCGGAGACGTGCCGACATTGGAGACGCTTGCCGCCGTTGATATTCTCCGCCAGCAATTTCCCGAACTGAAGATTCGCGTCGTCAACGTTGTTGACCTGATGACGCTTCAGCCCCAGAGCGAACATCCGCACGGCTTGTCTGACACGGATTTCGATTCTCTTTTCACCACCGACAAGCCGATTATCTTCGCCTTTCACGGTTACCCGTGGTTAATCCACCGGTTGACTTACCGGCGGACAAACCACGGCAACCTGCACGTGCGCGGATACAAGGAGGAGGGAACTACCACGACGCCTTTCGACATGGTCGTCTTAAACGACCTGGATCGTTTCCATCTCGTAATGGATGTCATTGATCGCACACCGAAGCTCGAGAGAATTGGCACGCATGTAAAACAATTGATGCGCGACAAGCGGATCGAGCACAAGCAGTATATTCGTGAACACGGCGACGACATGCCGGAGGTTCGTGATTGGAAATGGCCGTATTGATATGAATATCCTCGTTCTTAACTGCGGCAGTTCTACAGTTAAGTTTCAACTGATCGCGACCGATCCAGACCTGATCGAACAGAACGCAGATCGGCGTCTGGCGCGTGGCATAATCGAACGCATTGGGGGCGAAGCTATCGTCACGTTGCAAGCCGAAGGCGGAGCGCAGCAGAGATCAACCTCGGCGTTGCGCGATGTACGCGCAGCGGTCGACTTCATCGCCCATTGGGCCTCATCAGAAGACTCAGGCATACAAGAAATCAGAAGTATCGCCGACATCCAGGCGGTCGGCCATCGCGTCGTGCATGGCGGCGAACGCTTCACGCAGTCCGTGTTGATTGACGCCGAAGTCCTGCGCGGCATCGAAGATTGCATAGACCTTGCGCCGCTGCACAATCCCACAAACATCCGTGGCATCCTGGCCGCGCGCGATCTGTTCGGCGCCGGGCTGCCGCAGGTCGCCGTCTTCGACACCGCGTTCCATCAGACGTTGCCCGAACAGGCTTATCTTTATGCGCTGCCGTATCAGTTCTATCGCCGGCACCGGTTGCGCCGCTACGGCTTTCACGGCACTTCGCATCGCTACGTGGCTTATCGCTACCGTCAGCTTCGAAATATCAAGCGCGAAGAGACCAACATAATCACACTCCATCTCGGTAACGGTTGCTCGGTGGCCGCGATCCGCGCGGGTGATTCCATTGATACTTCAATGGGTCTTACTCCTCTCGAAGGATTGGTAATGGGGACACGCTCGGGCGACCTCGATCCGGCCATCGTTGACTTCATTGCGGTGAAAGAGGGGCTGTCGTCGCAAGAAGTCGAAACCTTGCTCAACAAGCAATCAGGGCTGATCGGCATCTCCGGGTTGACCAGCGACATGCGCGAGTTGCTGGATGAAGCGCGAGAGCATAACGACCGGCGCGCGTTGCTGGCGATTGACATCTTCTGTTATCGCGCTCGCAAGTATATCGGCGCATATCTGGCGGCCATGGGCGGGGCTGATGCGGTGGTCTTTACCGGTGGAATAGGCGAAAACTCCTGGGATGTGCGTGCGCGTATCTCGGACGGGCTTGAGTGGATGGGGCTTGAGCTGGATGAGGAGCGAAATCGAGCGCACACCGGCGGGCGCGAAGGAGTGATCAGCGCGGATAGTTCGCGGCTCGCTGCTTACGTGATCCCAACAGATGAAGAACTACTGATCGCACGCGACACTGTGCGCTGTGTGCTCGGCGCGACGCCGCGGTATCACTAACTGCTTTTCGGCTTCGATCTGCGCTCACCACGCTTAGTCACGTTCAGCGCAGAGAGTCAATGGCTTATGGCCGGCTTGCTTTCGCGATGAGAAATGAAGGGCCGGTCAATACCGGCCCTTGTGATGATCGGAAAGGAGGCCGCCCAATTATTCGGCCGCAAAAGTTGCGACGACGCTCTCCTCCCGGTTGAAGAATTTGATTCAGCAAAGTGGCGTGCTACTCGCCTCAGTGCAAGAAGATGAACTTACCTTCCGAAGGCACGCCGTTACTGTTCAAAATGAAGAGCAGGTAGTAGCCACGCGGAGTGTGGTGCGGATGATGCCCGTTCGGCGCTTTCACCTTGAGGGTGTTTCCGCTGCGGGTGAAAGTCATCTGCACGACGCGCTGCTCTGTGTCTGTTTGATGTGTGACAGCCATTGGCCGCGCCAACACCACCTTGGCAATGTCGGCGGCTTCCGGCGATTCAAGATCGAATTCTTCGGCGTGATGAACCATTCCTGGCAGCGTGGCGATTTGCGGCCTGGCTCCTTTGAAGAGGTACGGCGGGCTGAAGATTTCGATCACATTGGAGCCGCCGCCGTAATTCGATCCGCCAGTGGCCATCACCTGTCCGCTCGGCAGCAACAACGCGACAGAGTGGTACTGCTTGCGGTAATTCGCACGCTCCATCTCCGACCACGTATCGGTGGCCGGGTTGAAAAGGGCGCATGGCTTGGTCGGATCGCTCGTGCCGCCACAGACAAAGACTGTGCCGTCAGGCAGAAGTACGGCGTTGACGTTGTTGCGCGGAACTCCGCCGGGAACGTCCATTGGCATCTCCCATGTCGGCGTCAGCGTCGAGAGGTTGATGATCTGTGCGGTCTGGCTGCCCGGCGCGCTGGTTCCACCAATGACCAGCACTTTCGCCTGGTGCGGGTCACAGCCCAGCAACAGGACCGACATACCTCGAACTCGGTCGGGATATTCCATCACGTCCGCAATTTCAGTCCAGGCGCCAGTCGCGGGGGCTGTGTACTGCAAGTAGGCTGCGGTAGAGAGCGGATCGCCCGCGCCGCCGGGCCCGGGCCCCCACGAGCCGAAACCGGTGCGCGAGTAAAAGACTTCGCCGCCAGGCAACAGGTGCAATCCGGGGTAGAGTTGAGGGAATGATCTGGTGGAGTTTGGGCCTGTCAGGAGAGTGAAACTGTCGCTGAACTCATCGTAGACCTCGGAGGTGTTGATGGCGGGTGACGGCGCGCCCCCCACTACCAGAATCCGTCGTTCGTCTCCCAACGTGATTGCGGTCGGATACCAGCGCGCGTAGTTCATATTGTTCATGGTCTTCGTCCACGTCTTAGCCACCGGATCGAACTTCCATGCGCGGTTGACGCCCGACGGCCCGCCCCCGCCTCCGCCGACAACCAGCAGCCTGCCATCCGAGAGAAATGAATGACCGCTGCAGAACAGATACTCATCCGGCGTGTCAACCATGAACTCAAACTGCGGGTTCACCAGGTCCGAAGGGTCCCAGAGCAGGGTCGTTTTTGAATCGGCCTCCGGCAGAAACAACACCTTGCCCGTTCGGAGCAGCGCCGCGTGCGCGACGTGATAGGCGGTGTTGTCGGGAAACCGTGTCTCGTAAGGCGTAGTCCATTGCCCGAAAAAGACTGAACCGAAAAGGCGGATCAATCGGTCGAGCAGTCTTCTGTTTATCTCCCTGATGCCCGTGAGTTGATTGAGATTGGTGAAACCGAAGGGGCCGAGCGCGTCCCGATGTTTGAGAATCGCTTTCGCGGTTTTGGTTCCTGACTCGCCTTCGCCGTCCAGTTCCAGATCCGCGAGGTCTTCGGGGCGGCGCGTGGAGTTCAATCGTTCGAGAATCCGCCGGTGGACATCCACATCGAGCCGGGTGAAATCGTTTCCTTTGTCATCTCGTTCTGCCATTGTCTGTCTCCTTTCTGTAGAGTCCGGCCAGGATGCCGGACGATTGGCGCATCGCGCGTGAGCAAGCGAGGGTTTGCGTAGCCTGTCATTTGCTCACGCGCGCGGCGGTGCGGCGTTGTATTGTTTAGATGATCCGGATCTTGCCCGACATCACCGCCCCGTGGAATCCGCACATATAGTTGACTTCGTCTCCCGGGTTGCCGGTAACAGCTACGGTGCGCTGCGTCCCCGGCGGGATAACATCGCCCGGCCCCATTCCATTATTGATTTCGATGGCGCTGGCCGCGCCGGTGGTCGAAACGGTTGTCGCGGTATGAAGCGCTTCCTGGAAATCGAAGGTTACAACTGTGCCGGAAGCGACGGCCAGATCGTTGGGAGTGAACGCGGTGTTCTTCACGACGATGGTGTTTGGCTGAGCGGGCGCCATGCCGCAGGGTTCGCCGCTAGGCAATCCGAAGAAGAGTTCGCCGCCATTGACGATCAGCAACGACCCCATCATCCCGTCCATCATATGGTTGAGCACGTGGCAGTGCATGTGCCATTCACCGATGCCCGGCGCGTCAGGCCCGCGCAACGATCCCATGAACGAACCCTGATTGATCGTGAAGCCGAAAGAGTTGGCCGGGCCGAAAGTGCGCGTGTCCTCGAATTGCGAGACCGCTTTGTTCTGGATGCTGCCCTGAATCGCAATCGGCGTATTGCCGTCAGGCCCCGGAATGACCCAGCGATGCCCGTGCAGGTGGAATGTGTGGAAGCCATCGGAATTGCCCATGCCGACCACGCCGAAACGCATCTTGGTGTTCAAGCCCGCGACCATCGTCGGCGTATTGCCCAGGTATTTGCGCCCGTTGATGCACATCATGACGCCCTCGAGATTGTGGAAAAGCTGAAGGTATTGGGCTTTGTCGGGCGGCGTGCGGAATGACCGGATGCAGAAGCGCCGAATCAGTTTGAGATCGCGGTCGAGTTCCAGCAGCACATCGCCGCGCCGGACAGCCAGCGACATCAATGGCGCATCCTTGTCGTGATCGCAGTGGTCGCAGTCCTTGCAGTTGTCGCACTGCTCGCAATGTTCGCAGTGATCTTTCTTGGGATGCTTTTTGTCGAGCTTCTTGTCCGGGTCATGCGGTTCGTGCATCGCCGCGATGGCGGCCATGTGCTTCATCGCCGCGCCGTGCGCGCCGGCGAGATGCCCGGCCATCTCTCTGGCAGTCAGCCCGAGCCTGTTCAAATCGTGCGGCAGGATGGGGATGTCAATGTCGAACGGGAAGCAGCGCGTTCTGATCGGCGAACCGTTGACGGAGCCTCCCGGCAACGGTTCGCCGATCACATCGTCGGGATCGGCAGGATTGTGAATAACGATGATCCCAATAGCGCCAAGTTGCACGTTGTCCATGTCGCAGACCGAGTGATCGTGATAGAGCCAGACACCAGCCGTCGTCGGCCAATTGAAGGTATTCCAGGTGTAGGTGAAAGTGCCGCCGGGAGGAACACGGTCTCCTTTTTTGAAATCCGGCACGCCCACGGCTGCCCAGAGCGCGGCCTCCGCGCCAACCGGTTGAGTCGAGTCCGGTGGAGAGAGCGGATACGCGCCGTCAGAGGTGGGAGCGAAGACGAATCCATGCGGGTGCAAACTGTGCGTTCTGGACAGCGTGTCTTTATCCGCCCGTTGATCCTTGTTGCGGAAATGCACGATCACCTTGTCTCCAACGTTACATTCGATGACGGGGCCGGGAATCGTGCCCTTCGTGCCGTTTTCAGTGGGATCGGGTTCGTTCAAATCCCATGGATTGACCTTGCGGTCGTCTGGCGCGGCCCAATTCGCAGTGTAACGCCGCAGGATGAGCGCATCCACGACGTCAATCCCTTTCCTCAGCGGCTTGTACATCCGGCGTGAAGTGATGGCTGGATTTGGTGAAGTCCACGGCACGTCTACCGGGTCGTGTCCTGAACCAGGCGCCATGTGGTCATCGGCATCTTTAACTGTCAGGCCGGTGATGCGGTCAATGTTATTTGGAGAGACATCCCAGGGACGGTTCTCGATTTGAATCCAGTATTCTATCGTGGCCATATCGGTTCTCCTTGCGAGCCTTGTGGTTTGGTTCCCACTCAAGCCAGGCCCTAAATCGAGAGTGGGCTGAAATGTCATTGTTGGGTTTTGGCAGGCCGCGTATCCGGCTGAGTATTCACATGAACCTGTTGGCTATTCCGAGTGGCTGAATTTCCCCTTTTCAAGTGATGCGACTTCAGCAACTGCATTGGTTATGCGAGCGTTTCAATTTTCTCGTTGGATGCTGACGCTGAGAACGGTTTTGACTAATTTCAATATGCTGACGCTGAGATTATTGCAAATGACTTTGGCTATGATGGTTCAAAAAAAGAGCGATTCATAATGGCCGACCGCGGGCAGAGTGTAAAACTGAGCAATAAGCCTGTCAATATTTATTTTCAATGACTGCTCGAATAAGTTGTTTGACCGGTCTACAGGCGTGTGTTACGTTCTCGCATCAAAGCTATGCAATCAGAGGCGTATTACAGATTGATCAGAATTGGGCGCTGGCAGCAAGTTGTTGCTGTTTTGATGCTGGGACTTGCATTCGTTGATCTAGCGGTGATTGATCTGTTTGTTCCTCAGCTTTGCAATGATGGGTATGCCGTAATGCCTAATGCCGCCCCCGGGCGGAATGCCGCTGATGGGGTTATGACTAATGCCGCCCCTGCGCAGAACGCTACTCAGGGGTTTGATGAGAGCGCCGCTGTTAAGGTGGCTGTTAGCAATCAAGGTTCCCTACCCCCACAGGATTCACACTCCGATTCATCTCCGGCTTCAACCGATGAAGACTGCTTCTGTTGCTGCTCACACGTTTTGCCCGGCTATGTTTTCAACGCCGAAGCAATGCCAATGAGCGTGCGGGTCAATGTTTTATCGGTCGCTTCTCTTCCGTCGCCTCCGCCTCAAGACACTTTTCACCCTCCTCGTTTCGCCTGACTTTGCGGTCTGGCTGAAAAACATCCCGATTAACCAACACGATTTCGCGCGCTGAAGCGCCCGTGCCGGTAGCTGTAACTTTCTTCGCGTAGCTTGCCTGCGCGCCGCCACGCGCCAACGGCGCGCACATGAAGGAAAGGCCATCTCCATGCTCTGTTCTCGAGGAACGCGCCGCAAGCGCGTGAGGCTCTCGCTCACCTGGCGGCCCGGTTACTCCTGCCCGATACTTCTCATTATTTCTTTTTGCCTGACGAATGTCTCAGCGCAAAGTCCAACAGAGACTCGCGTGAATGTTACTGGCGGTCAGATCCCCACTCCTGTTCTCATTTCCGCGACTGAAACATCACCCGCTCGTGAAAGCGCAATTGACGCTTACTTTGATCCGGTTCAAGGCGCGTCATCCATTGATCTGGCGCGTCGCGCGCTCAGCTCGAACGCGCAGCTCGCCGCCGCGCGGCTGGAAATAAATCGCGCGGGCGCGCGGTTGCGCCAAGCCGGATTGCGCCCGAATCCGACCGTGGATTTCCTGCGGTTGAACGGCATCGCCGGCACGCAGGGAGAGAGCGCGACCACCATCGGGTTTTCCCTGCCACTGGAGCTATGGGGCCAGCGCGGGCGGCGGATTGATCTGGCGCGGGCCGAGCTTGAAGCCTCCGAAGCCGAGGTCGCCGATCGTGAACGGCGGCTCGTCTCGGAAGCGCGCGCGGCCTACATCGAAGCCCTGGCCGCGCTACGCGATCTCGATGTCACCCAGAAGCTGTACTCGCTTGACGCCGAGACGGCGCGCATCGTCGAGGTTCGCGTGAAGGAAGGCGATGCGGCGCCGCTGGAACTGAATCTGTTGCAGACGGAGAGTGATCGCCTGCGCGCGCGGCGCGCGTTGATCGAGGGACGGCTCGATGCGGCGGCGTTACGGCTGAAACAGATCGTAGGCATGCCGCCGGATGAAACGCTGCGATTGCGCGAAGTCCTGGATGCGCCGCTGCTGCCCGCGCCTCCGGCCTCGCTTGACGCGGCGATTGAGATCGCGCTGCGCACGCGGCCCGATCTGCGGCTGGCTCGGCTCACGGAAATAGTGGCGCTGGCGGGTTACAGGCTGGCGCGGGCGCAGGCCGCCCCGCAGGTCTCAGCCGTCGTCACTTATTCCAACATCCTCGGAACATTCGACAACACGCCGATCGGCATATTGTCTGACCGCGACAAAATACTCGGCTATGGGTTCTCGATCACCCTGCCCATCCTCAATCGCAATCAGGGAGCGAAGGCCGAGGCCCGGCAGGCGATCACTCAGGCGCAACGGCGCCGTGAATTCACGGAATCGCTCATTCGCGCCGAAGTCGCCGCCGCTTACCGCCGCTACGAAGCCGCTCAAGCCTCGATCCAAACTTACGAACGGGGCGTGATCGAACGCTCGGAGAAAAACGTCCAGACGATGCGCGCGGCTTATCAAGCCGGAGCATTCCGGGTCACCGAGTTGCTGTTCGAGCAACGGCGCCTGGTTGATTCGCAGCGCGAATTGACCGAAGCGCTGTCCGAGCGTTACCGCGCGATGTCCGAGCTGCGGGCCGCGATGGGGATAATTGATTAACAGAGAGTGAGGTAAAAAATGTCTACTGAAAGATCTGAAACGATGAATCAGGATCGCGTGCCGCGTCTCTACCGCCGGTTGGTATTGATTGTCACGGCGGCGCTGGCATTGGTCATTGCGTCAGGACTGTACTTCCGTCTGCGTGACCAGGGCGTGAAGCCGGATGAAAAGGCCGCCAGCGAGGAACACGCCGACGAAAAAGGCGAGGTCAAGTTGTCGCCGGAGGCGTTGGAAGCCGCGAAGATCGAATACGCCACGGCGGCCGAGCGTCCGGCCGTCGCGCTGTTGCGCGCGACCGGCACGGTCGAAGCCAATCAACAACAGATGCAGCAGGTGACGCCGCTCGTCGGCGGCCGCGTCGAACGAGTGAATTTCGCGCTCGGTGACCGCGTTCGCGCGGGCGCGCCGCTGGCCGTCATCTCCAGCCCGCAGATCGCCGAGATGCATGGAAAGCTGCACGAGTCTGAGACGCGGCTGCAAAACGCCGAGCGCAATCTGGCGCGCGTGCAGAAGGCCGAAAATCGCGCCGCCGTGCTTTCGGCGAAAGCCAGGCTCGACGAAGCAGAAGCCGCCTTGAAACGCACGCGACGGTTGATCGAACTCGGGGCGGGCGCGGGCAAGGACCTGGTCGCCGCCGAAACCGCGTACAAGACTGCGAAGGCCGAGTACGATTTCCAGAGTAACATCTCGCTCAACAAGGAACTGGCCGAAGCCCAGGCCGAAGTGGACACGGCGCGCGTGGATGTGCAGCACACCCGCGACGGGTTGCGCGCGCTCGGCGCTCCCGTGTCGGCGAACGAAGAGGATTGCCGCAAGTGCGATATCTCGCTCGTCACGCTGCGCTCTCCCATTTCAGGCACGGTCATTGAACGTTTGGTAAACGCGGGCGCGGGCATCGAGGCCGGAAAACCGCTCTTCACCGTCGCCAACATCTCGAACCTGTGGGTGATCGCCAACGTGCCGGAGGCGCAGGTCGGCGCGCTGCGCGTGGGGACTCCGGCCGAGGTGCGGGCAGCGGCGCTCGGCGACGAGACGCTCGTGGGACACATCAACTACATTGACCCGAAGCTTAGTGAAGAGACGCGCACGGCGCGCGTCCGCGTCGAATTGCCCAACCCGCGCGAGCGGCTCAAGGTGGGCATGTTCGTCGAGGTCGGCTTCCGGGCCGCTCCCACCGGCGGCGCGGGCGCGGCCAACGAACTGACCGTGCCTGAAGACGCCATCCAGCGCATCGGCGAGCGCACGGTGGTCTTCGTGCCGAAGAAAGGCGAAGCCGGCCACTTCGAGGCGCGCGAGGTCGAGGCCGGCGGCCAGGCGGCGGGCTATCGCGTGATCAAAGAGGGGTTGAAAGCCGGCGAGCGCGTCGTCACCAAAGGCAGTTTCACGCTCAAGACACAACTTATGAAAGGCGAGTTGGGGGAGGAACACTGATGTCAGGCTCGATGCTTCGTTCCGTTGGTTATTTCGCGCTGGCCGGCCTGATGGAGATCGGCGGCGGCTACCTCGTCTGGCTCTGGCTGCGCGAGAAGCGGCCCTGGTGGGTGGGGTTCGCCGGCGCGCTGGTGCTCGTCGGCTACGGCGTCGTGCCGACGTTTCAGCCCGCGCATTTCGGCCGCGTCTATGCCGCTTACGGCGGGGTGTTCATCGTAATGTCGTTGCTGTGGGGGTGGTGGATTGACGGATACCGCCCCGACCGCTGGGACGTGATTGGCGCGCTCCTGTGCATCGCTGGCGTGATGTTGATGATGTACGCGCCGCGTAATGCGCGGCATCCGTAGGCGGAATTATCCAGGGGATTTTTATGATTAACGGACTCATTCATTTCGCGGTTTCTCAACGTCTGATCGTGTTGCTGATGGTCGCGCTGCTCATCGGCGCGGGCCTGTACAGTTTGCAGCGCCTGCCGATTGACGCCGTGCCCGACGTAACCAACGTGCAGGTGCAGGTGCTGACCGCCGCCCCAAGTCTCGCGCCGCTCGAAATCGAGCGGCAGATCACTTTCCCGGTCGAGGTGGCGATGAGCGGATTGCCCGACATCGAGGAGATTCGCTCGGTGTCGAAGTTCGGGCTGTCGGCGGTCACGATTGTGTTTGATGATTCAGTCAGCATCTATTTCGCGCGGCAACTCGTGCTCGAACGCCTGTCGCAGGCGCGCGAACAGATTCCGCCCAACATCGGCTCGCCGGAGATGGGGCCGATCTCGACCGGCCTCGGCGAGATTTATCAATACGAACTCAGGCCCACACCGGGCAATGAGGGCAAGCAGTACGACGCGACGGCGCTGCGCACGATTCAGGACTGGAACGTGCGGCGGCAATTGCTTGGCGTGCCCGGCGTTACCGAAGTCAACAGCTTCGGCGGGCTGGAGAAGCAGTACCAGGTGCGGCTCGACCCGAATCAGTTGCAGGCTTACGGGCTGACGCTGCGCGACGTTTATGAAGCAGTCGCGCGCAACAACGCCAACGTCGGCGGCGCGTACATCGAGAAAGGCGCGGAACAATACCTGCTGCGCGGCATCGGCCTTGTGACTTCGATTGAAGACATCCAGAACATCGTCGTCAAGACAGGCAAGGAAGGAATTCCCATTTACGTGCGCGACGTGGGTGAAGTCGTCACGGGCGCGACGGTCAGACAAGGCGCGGTGACGGCCGATTATTGCCTTC
>WBZO01005573.1_pt1 | contig 12732 bp, 12 predicted proteins | sample 5204261 | NCBI WGS metagenome assembly WBZO01 (sample SAMN12412400, study PRJNA552823) | activated sludge metagenome | isolation source: activated sludge from anammox sidestream of wastewater treatment plant... | place: USA: North Carolina | collected 2017-09 | reverse complement strand
CACGTCCATCGAGCAGCCGCTCGTACCCGTGCTCTGCGCGATGGAGGAGGCCGGTGTGCTGCTCGACGCCGCGAGACTCCGGGCCCAGAGCCGCGAGCTCGCAGCGCGCCTCGTCGAGATCGAGGCCGCCGCGCATCGCGAGGCCGGCCAGCCGTTCAACCTCGACTCGCCGAAGCAGCTGCAGTTCCTGCTGTTCGAGAAGCTCGGACTGCCGCCACTGCGCAAGACGCCGACCGGCCAGCCCTCGACGGCGGAAGATGTGCTCGAGGAGCTCGCGACCGACTACGCGCTGCCGCGGCTCATCCTCGAGTACCGCGGGCTCGCGAAGCTGCGCTCGACCTACACCGAGAAGCTGCCCGAGCAGGTGAACGCGCGCACCGGCCGCGTGCACACCTCGTATCACCAGGCTGTCGCGCAGACCGGCCGCCTCTCGTCCACCGACCCGAACCTGCAGAACATCCCGATCCGCACGCCCGAGGGGCGGCGCATCCGCCAGGCCTTCATCGCGCCCCCGGGCCACGTGCTGATGGCGGCCGACTATTCGCAGATCGAACTGCGGATCATGGCGCACCTGTCCGGTGACGCGGGCCTCGTCGCCGCGTTCGAGGCCGGCGAGGACGTGCATCGTGCGACCGCCGCGGAAGTGTTCGGAGTCGCGCCGGCGGAGGTCAGCGCCGATCAGCGGCGCTCGGCCAAGGCGATCAACTTCGGCCTGATCTACGGCATGTCGGCGTTCGGCCTCGCGCGCCAGCTCGGCATCGATCGCAGCGCCGCGCAGCAGTACGTGAGCCGGTACTTCGAGCGCTATCCCGGCGTGAAGCAGTACATGGACACGACGCGCGAGCGCGCGAAGCGCGACGGTTATGTCGAAACGGTGATGGGGCGGCGCCTGTACCTGCCCGATATCCGCTCGCGCAACCGCCAGCTGCAGCAGTACGCGGAACGCAGCGCGATCAATGCGCCGATGCAGGGCACCGCCGCGGACATCATCAAGCGCGCGATGATCGACGTGCACGCCTGGTGCGTGCGCGAGCACGCGCCGGCACGCCTCATCATGCAGGTGCACGACGAACTCGTGCTGGAAGTGCGCGCCGACGCGGTGACGCAGATCGCCGACAGCCTGCGCCGCTGCATGGTGGAGGCCGCGTCACTGAAGGTGTCGCTGAAAGTAGACATCGGCACGGGTGACAATTGGGACGAGGCACATTGAACCGGTAGAATGGCGCGGCTTGTTTTGCTGACGTCACGAGGAGTGACCCATGCTTCGCAGACTGCTTTGGTCCCTGTGCGCGTTGTCCCTGTGCGGCACTGCCGCCGCGGCCGACAACGGTTTTTATCTCGGCGCCGCCGTGAGCCAGTCGAAGATCGACGGCTTCGGCAGCAACTTCGATCTCGACGACACCGGCTACAAGGTGATCGCGGGCTTCCGGCCGCTCGACGTGTTCGCCGTCGAATTGAACTACATGGACCTCGGCAGCGACAGCGCCACTGCCGGCGCGGCGCAGTTCACCGGCGAGGCCACGGCGTTCGCGGGCTTTGGCCTGCTGATGCTGCCGCTGCCGTTCGTCGACCTGTACGTGAAGGCCGGCGTCGCGAGCTGGGAGGCCAAGGGGAGCCTGAGTTCCGTGACGGTCAGTCGCCTGAAGGACGACGGCACGGAGTTCGCGTACGGGGCGGGCGTGCAGGCGCACTTCGGCAGCCTCGGCGCACGGCTCGAATATGAATCGTTCGACATCGAGAATACCGACGGCGTCGACCTCTTCTCGCTCGGCCTGACCTGGACGTTCCTGTAGGAATCCGAACGGCACGGCGCATGGAACCTTTGCCGCGCTGTCCGGTCGAACTTCCCCGAGCGCCATAAACGCTCCCCGCTTCCCTCCCTGAGCGGGCAAAGCCCGGATGCAAGAGACCTGTGCCGGGTAAGTCGGCCCCGATAGCCTGATCAGGCTGTCGGGGCCTTTTATTGTTCCTCGCCCGTCGGGACCTGGCCCGACAGGATCTCGCCGAGGGCTCGCTGCGCCTCGGGCACACCGGCGCCGGAATGCGAAGAAAGCAGCTGCACCGTCACGCGGCCATCCAGCCGCCGCTGCGCCGCGACGAGCGCGGCGCGCGCTTCGTTCCGGGTGAGCTTGTCGGCCTTGGCGAGCAGCACGTGGACGCGACGGGCCCCGGGATCGGCCCAGGCGATCAGCTGCTCGTCCTCGGGTCCGATGCCGCGGCGGGCGTCGACCACGAGCAGCAGGCCGCGCAGCGACTGGCGCGCACGCAACCGGTCGATGAGCGGCGCCCACCTTGCGCGCTCGGCAGGCGGCGCGGTGGCATATCCATAGCCCGGCAGGTCGACGATCCGCCGTCCGGGCGCGAGTTCGAAATAGTTGAGGAGGCGCGTCTGCCCCGGGGTCTTGCTCGTGCGCGCCAGCGCCTTGCGCTGCGAAAGCGCGTTGATCGCGCTCGACTTGCCGGCGTTCGACCGCCCGGCGAAGGCCACCTCCGCGCCGTCGTCGGGTGGAAACTGCGCGGGCGCGGCCACGCTGAGCATGAAACGGGCGTCGGGGAAGCGGCTCACGGGACTCCTCGTGGACGTGTACAATTTTACGGTTACGCGACCCGGAGCCGTGAGCCAAATGACAAAAATCCCCCTCGCCCTTGCCGCAATCAGCCTCGCAGTCGCCGCACCCGCCGCTTTCGCCGATGGCTCGGCGGAAGCGGGCGCCGCCAAGTCGACCGTGTGCATCGCCTGCCACGGTCCCGGCGGCAACAGCGTGAACCCGGAGTGGCCCAATCTCGCGGGGCAGAACGCCGCGTACATCGCCGAGCAGCTGCGCCAGTTTCGCGCCGGCCAGCGTGCCGCGACCCCAAATGCCATGGTGATGACCGCGCAGGCCGCGTCGCTGAGCGATGAGGACATCGCCGACCTGGGTGCATATTTCGCGAGCCAGACGCCGACCGGCCTCGAAGCCGACCCGTCATACTGGAAGGCCGGCGAGGCGCTTTACCGCGGCGGCAGCCACGAGCGCGGCATTCCCGCGTGCATGGCTTGCCACGGCCCGGTCGGTCGCGGCAATCCGGCGGCAGGCTATCCCGCACTGCGCGCCCAGCATTCGGTCTACACCGTGGAGCAACTCACCGCGTACGCGAAGGGCAGCCGCTACGACGACGCAGCGGGCGCCGCGCACGATACGAAAAATGCCCACATGATGGAGACGATCGCGAAGCAGCTCACGCCGGAGGACATCCGCGACCTTGCCTCCTACATCCAGGGCATGCGTTGACCACGGCGTCCACCATGATCCGTGCACTGATCGCCGCGACGCTGCTCGTGGGTGGCCTCGTCGCCTGCTCGCGCGAGACGCCGCCGCCGGCCGCACCGACCCCCGCCCCTGCGACGGCGACGCCGGCGCCCGCGGCCCCCGCCGCGGCACCGGGCGACGCCGCCTCCGCGACGCAGGAAAGCGCCGGCGAAGGGGTCGATGCGCAGGCCGACGCCGCGCTCGAGCGCCTCACGCCGATGCCGGCCACCGAGGAACTGCCGGGCGGGCGCTGGAAGGCGGGCGTCAACTACACGCCGATCGTGCCCGCACAGCCGACGGACGTTCCTGCGGGCAAGGTCGAAGTGATGGAGGTCTTCTGGTACGGCTGCGGGCACTGCTTCGCCCTCGAGCCCTACCTGTCGAGCTGGGCGAAGTCCAAGCCCGACTACATCGAATTCGTGCGCGTGCCCGTCATGTGGAACCCGGTCAACGCGGCGCACGCGCGGCTCTTCTACACACTCGTCGCATTGAAGCGCATGGACCTGCACGCGAAGGTCTTCGAGGAGATCCACACACACGGCAACATGCTCGCCGCGAACGACGACGCGCGCACGCGCGCGCTGCAGCTCGCTTTCGCAAAGGCCAACGGCATCGCCGAGGCGGATTTCCTGCGCGAGTACGACGGCTTTTTCGTGAACACGCAGCTGCAGCGCGCCGAGGAGATCACGCGGCGCTATCGGGTCGATGCCACCCCGGTCATTTTCGTCGCAGGCAAGTACCAGACCGATATCGGCATGGCCGGCGGACAGAAGGAGCTCACGCAGCTGATCGACGCGCTGGCAGCCCACGAGAAGCGCCGCTGAGGGGCGCGCGCACGGCGGCGGATCCGGCATGCTGAGCGCATTCGTTCCCGGGCAGGTCGGACTCAACCGGATCGAGCCCGACTGCGAGGCGGCGCTGCCGAAGGACGCGCTGTGGCTCGACCTGCACGATCCCACGCCGGCCGACGAGAAACGCCTCGAGGCGGGCTTCGGCATCGAAGTCCCGACGCGCGAGGAAATGCGCGAGATCGAGTCGTCGAACCGCCTCTATGAAGACAACGGCGCGCTCTACATGACGGCGACCGTGGTCACGAAGCTCGATTCGGACCTCCCCGAAAGCACGCAGATCACGTTCATCCTCTCCGGCGGGCGGTTGATCACCGTGCGCTATGTCGATCCGCTGCCGTTCCGCCGTTTCGTCGCCTATGCCGAACGCCACGTGGCGGCGTGCAATTCCGGCGCGGCGATCTTCGCCGGCATCCTCGAGTCGATCATCAACCGCATCGCCGACGTCCTCGAACGCGCCGGCAGCGAGCTCGACGCGGAGTCGGCGGGCATTTTCGCGCACACCTCGCCGGGCCGGCGCCGCTCGGCATCGCGCGATTTTCGCGGCGTCCTCGAGCGGCTCGGGCAGAACGGCGAACTGCTGTCGAAGTCGCGCGAGAGCCTCGTGTCGCTCGGGCGGCTGCTCGCGTTCGCGCAGCAGCAGCCGACCAACTATTTCGCGCAGGACGTGCGTGCGCGCTTTCGCATGCTCTCCCGCGACGCGCTCGCGATGAGCGACCACGTCAGTTACCTCGGCAACAAGGTGCAGTTCCTGCTCGACGCGACGCTCGGCATGGTCAACATCGAGCAGAACGCGATCATCAAGATCTTTTCGGTCGCTGCGGTGGTCTTCCTGCCGCCGACGCTGGTCGCGAGCATCTACGGCATGAACTTCCAGCACATGCCGGAGCTCGAATGGGTGACGGGCTATCCCTATGCGCTCGGGTTGATGGTCGCGTCCGCGGTGCTGCCCTACGTGTGGTTCAAGCGCAAGGGCTGGCTGTAGCAGCGGGCGCGGCACGTCAAGCGCGGACTCGTTATGCTTGCTCACCTGGACCAACGGAGGCCCCCATGGCGACCAAACTCGAGAAACCTCTGAAGCGCGAACTGGCGATCGGCGACGTGCCGTACATGATCACGATCTCGCCCGATGGCCTCAAGATCGTGCCGAAGGGCCGGCGCAATGGCCTCGAGCTGACCTGGAAGGGCATTCTCGCCAGCCAGGACGGATCAGGCTCGACGCCTGGCCAGACCCTCGGCGGCTGAGGTCATCCGGGCTCGCCGCGGCGGAGTTCAATCGCATCGACTCACTGCGTGCCGGGCACGGCGATGCATGCCCGCATCAGACCCGCGCCCGCGGGCCGGACAGCCTCCGGGCGCCGGAATTGCGCGGTCCCCGGGATCCCCTTCCCGCTTGTGCCGATCGGAGAGATTCGTGACGGGAAGCTCGTGATGAGCGTTCGCCTCGTATCGACCTGCGCTGTCGTCGCGGCACTGGCGTCCTGCGTGCAGGCCCCGCGCGAAGCCCCTCGCGGGGTGCTGCTCGAGCCCGCGGCGCTCGGGCTTTCGCAGCAGACGGCGCCCGTGGCCGATGTTGCCTGGTGGACGGCGTTCGACGATCCGCAGCTCGATCGCCTGATCGACGCCGCGCTCGCCCGCAATCCGAGTCTCGACGCAGCGCTCGCGCGCGTGCGCGACGCGAGTGCGCAGGTCCTCGGCGCGGGCGCGGCCCGCCGGCCGGGTGTCACGCTCGACGCAGACGAGACGTGGCAGCGCTTCTCGGAGAACTATTACATCCCGCCCCCCTTCGCCGGTGGCCGCTACTGGGTCGGCAGCGCCGGTGCGAATCTTTCATGGCTGCTGGATTTCTGGGGCCGGCAGGCCGCCGTCATCCGCGAGGCACGTGCCTCCGAAGCCGCCGCGCAGATCGATGTGCGCGCCGCACGGCTCGCCGTGACGGCCTCGCTCGCCGACGCCTATCTCGAGCTGGACCGCGCCTGGGCGCTCACCGACATTGCGGCACGCACGCTCGATCAGCGCGAGCAATTGCTTCGCCTGACGCGCGAACGTGTCACCGCCGGTCTCGACGCGTCGACAAGCCTGAACCTCGCCGAGGCGCGCCTCGCCGATGCCCGCAGCGGCGTCGAGCGCGCGGCGAATGCACGTGACCTGGCCGTGCATCGGCTCGCGGCACTCACCGGGCGCGGTGCGGATTTCTACGCCGAAGTACAGCGACCCGATCTCGACCTCGATGCGCCGCTGCCCATCCCGGATGCGCTGCCGATCGACCTTCTCGCGCATCGGCCCGATGTCCTCGCCGCACGCGCCCGGGTCGAGGCGGCGGACGCGGACCGCATCGCGGCGCGCGCGGCGTTCTATCCCGAGGTGAGCCTGCGGGCATTCGCGGGATTGCAGGCGATCGGGCTCGACGACCTGCTGGACAGCGGCAGTGCCATCTATGGAATCGGCCCGACGCTGCACCTGCCGCTCTTCGACTCGCGGCGGCTGCGCGCGGCGTATCGCCGCTCGACCGCCGGACTCGACGCCGCGGTAGCGCAGTACAACGCCATCGTATTGAATGCCGTGCACGAGACCGCAGACCAGCTGAGTCTCGTCGATTCCCTCGCGAGGCAGGCGAGCCAGGCGCGGCAGCGGCTCGCCGCCGCGCAGTCCGCCTGGGATCTCGCGAACCAGCGCTACCGCGCCGGCCTCGTCACGCAACTCGTCGTGCTCGATGCGGACAGCGAAGTGCTGGCCGCCCGCCAGGACGTCGTGGCCCTCGACACCGGCCGCGCCATGGCGCGCATCCATCTCCTGCTCACGCTCGGCGGAAGCTTTCATGACGGAACCTGAGAACAACACACGCCGGCAGCGCCTGCTGGCACTCGCCGGCGTCGTCGTGCTGGGCGCGGTGGCCTACGGGCTCTACTGGTTCCTGCACGCGCGCTACCACGAATCGACCGACGACGCCTACGTCGCCGCCGACCTCGTCGAGATCACGAGCGAAGTGGCGGGCGCGGTCCGCGCCGTGCACGTGGACGACACGCAGCACGTGGACGCCGGGCAACTGCTGGTCGAACTCGATCCGGCCGATGCCACGCTCGCGAACGACGCCGCCGAGGCCGCACTCGCCGGCACGGTGCGCGAGGTGCGCAGCCTCTTTGCGCAGGTCGACGCGCAGCGCGCGCAGGTCCGCGCCAATGCGATCGCCCTCGACACCGCGCGCGCGGACCTCGCGCGCCGCGCGGGCATCGCGGAGGGCGGCGCGGTTTCCGCCGAGGAAGTGCAGCATGCGCGGGCAGAGGTCGACCGCCTGCAGGCCGCGCTGCTCGCGGAGCGCGAGACGCTCGCGAGCACCGAGGCGCAGATCGCGCACACGAGCATCGCGACGCATCCGCGGGTGCTGGCGGCGGCCGCACGCGTGCGCGAAGCGGCGCTCGCGCTCGAACGCACCCGGATCGTCGCACCGGTCGCGGGCACGGTCGCCCGGCGCAGCGTGCAGATCGGCACGCGCATCGCGCCGGGAGCCCCCCTGATGGCCGTCGTGCCGCTGAGCGATGTCTGGGTGGAAGCCAACTTCAAGGAAGTGCAGCTCGCGCGCCTGCGGATCGGACAGCCGGTCGAACTGCACGCCGATGTGTACGGTGGCGACGTGACGTTCCACGGGCGCGTCGCCGGCCTCGGCGCGGGCAGCGGCAGCGCCTTCGCGCTGCTGCCGCCGCAGAACGCCTCGGGCAACTGGATCAAGGTCGTGCAGCGCGTACCGGTACGCATCGCGCTCGACCCGCGCGAACTCGCGGGCCATCCGCTGCGTGTCGGCCTGTCGATCACGGCCGAGGTCGACACGCACGACACGTCCGGGCCGCTCGCGAGTACCGCTGTGCGCGATACACGACGAGCGAACACGGACGAAGCGCGCACTGCCCGCGTCGATGAGCGCATCGCCGGGATCATCGCAGCAAATGCCGGCAGCGCGGCCGCCGCGCCCGAGGCCGCGGATACGCCGTGAGCAGCCCGGCGTCGGTCGCGCTCGAACCACCCGTGCCTCGCGGTGTGCTCGCGACGGCGCTCGCGCTCGCCACGTTCATGCAGGTGCTCGACACGACCATCGCGAACGTGTCGCTGCCGACGATTGCCGGCGACCTCGGCATCCCGGCCAACCAGGGCACATGGGTGATCACGTCCTTTGCCGTCGCGAACGGCATCAGCGTGCCGCTGACCGGCTGGCTGATGCAGCGCTTCGGGGTCGTGCGCACCTTCGTCGCATCGGTGCTCGCATTCACGGCCGCCTCCTTTCTCTGCGGCATCGCGTGGAGCCTGCCGGCCCTGATTTTCTTCCGCGTGCTGCAAGGCGCCGTGTCCGGCCCGATGGTGCCGGGCTCGCAGGCCCTGCTGCTGTCGATCTTTCCGCCGCAGCGCCGGGGCGCCGCGCTCGCCATCTGGTCGATGACGACCCTCGTGGCGCCGATCTGCGGGCCGGTGCTCGGCGGCAAGATTTCCGACGACTACTCCTGGCCCTGGATCTTCCTGATCAACGTGCCGATCGGGCTCGCGTGCGCAGCGGTGTGCTGGATGGGACTCAGGAACCAGGAAACGCCCACGCGCAAGGTGCCGGTCGATACCGTGGGCCTCGCACTCCTCGTCGTGTGGGTCGGCACGCTGCAGATCATGCTCGACACCGGCAAGGACGCGAACTGGTTCGACTCGCCGGTGATCGTCGTCGAGGCGATCATTGCCGCGGTCGCCTTCGCGGCGTTCGTGATCTGGGAACTCGGCGAGCAGCATCCGATCGTCGACCTGTCGCTGTTCAGGCGACGCAACTTCGCATTCGGCACGATCGCCGTGGTCGGCGGCTATGCCGTGTTCGTCGGCTCGGTCGTGCTGCAGCCCCTGTGGATGCAGACCTGGATCGGCTACACCGCGACCTGGGCCGGGCTCGTGGCCGCGCCCGCCGGTCTCGTCGCGCTGCTGCTCTCGCCGCTCGTCGGACGCATGATCGGCCGGATCGATGCCCGGCTCATCGCCTCGGCGGCCTTCGTCGCCTTCGGCATCTCCTTCCTGATGCGCGCCGGTTACACGGCCGACGCGAGCTTCACGGCCTTCGTGCTGCCAATCCTCGTGCAGGGCATCGGCATGGCGACGTTCTTCGTCGCGATGCTCGCGATCGTGCTCGACGGCGTACCGCCCGCGCGCCTGCCCGAAGCCTCGGGATTGTGGAACTTCACGCGCATCACGTCGGGCGCGTTCGCCGTGTCCATCGCGACCACATTCTGGGAGCGCGATGCGACGATCCACCAGGCGCGGCTCGCCGAGGTGACGAGCGTCTACGACCCGCGACTGCAGCACGCCGTCGATGCGCTCGGCGCACGCGGCCTCGGTGAACTGCAGTCACTCGGCGTGCTGACGCACGAAATGACGGGCCAGGCGTATCTCCTCTCGGCGCTCGACTTCTTCTGGATCTGCGGCTGGCTCAGCTTCGCGATGATCGCGCTCGTCTGGTTCACGCGGCGCGCGCAGGGCGCGGCGCACGCGCCGGTCGAATAGCCGGGCGGGCGCTCAGGTTCCCCAGTCGATGCGGCGCTCGATGAGGCTGCCCGTGCTGTCGACGGTGAGACTCAGGCGCCGCACCCCGTAGACGAAAGTCAGCCGATGCCGTCCTGCATCCTCGTCCGTGCCGCGCTCGCAGCGGCTCGTGATCCGGGCCTCCCGCATCAGGCGCTTCAGACGCGCCGGCGTGATGCCGAAGCTCTCGGCGATCAGCGCCGCATCGACACTGAACGATTCGCCATCGAACTCGATTGTCGTTCCGTCGCTCATCCGGCCGCTGCCTGCGATTTGCGTGGCGGCTGATAGCTGCCGACCTCCGAGCGGAAGCTGATCGCGAGCCGGTTCCAGCTGTTGATGGTCGTGATCGCGAGGGTCAGGTCGACGAGTTCCTTCTCGCTGAAGTGTGCGTGCACCCGCCGGTAGAGATCGTCCGGGATGTCGTTTTGCGAGATGACCGTGACCGCCTCCGTCCATTCGAGGGCCGCACGCTCGCGCTCACTGTAGAAGGGTGCTTCACGCCAGGCGGGCAACACATAGAGGCGCTGCTCCGTCTCGCCGCCGGCACGCGCATCCTTCGAGTGCATGTCGAGACAGTAACCGCAGCCGTTGATCTGCGAGGCGCGCATCTTGACGAGTTCGAGCAGCGAGTGCTCGAGCCCGCAGTGGCGCACGTAGGCTTCGAGTTTGCCGAGGGCATTCACTCCCTCGTTGGCGATCCTGTGATAGGCGATGCGGTTTGACATGGCATGGCTCCGGTTCGAGGGTCATTGTGCGCCCGATGGCGCGCATGGGGTTCGATCGGCCGGACCGGCTATAATTCCCCGTTCGGGCGCCCGTAGCTCAGCTGGATAGAGTACTGCCCTCCGAAGGCAGGGGTCGTGGGTTCGAATCCCGCCGGGCGCGCCAACTTCCAATCCATGTGCCCGAATGCACAACCGCGCGGGCAATTCAGGCCTTGCGTGCCTTCGCGACATACGCATCGATGATGCGCGCGAGCACGACCATCGGCACGCCGCCGCCCCTGACGACCGCGTCGTCGAACTCGCGCAGATCGTACGCGGCGCCGAGCGCGGCGCGCGCCTTCGCGCGCAGCCGGTTGATCTCGCTGTGGCCCACCTTGTAGCCGCAGGCCTGCCCGGGCCACGCGCAGTAGCGGTCGACCTCGCTCGTGACCTCCTCGAGCCCCGAGCCGTTCGTCGTCGCGAACCACTCGATCGCCTGTGCGCGGCTCCAGCGCTTGGCGTGCAGGCCCGTGTCGACGACGAGGCGGCAGGCGCGAAACGCGATCGACTGCAGGTAGCCGAGCCGCCCGACCGGGTCGCGCTCGTACACGCCGAGCTCGTCGGCGAGCTGCTCCGCGTAGAGCGCCCAGCCTTCCGAGTACGCGTTGAACGCGAGCAGCGAACGCACGAGCGGCAGCTTGAACGTGTACTCGCCCTGCCACACATGGCCGGGCAGCGACTCGTGGTAGATGAGCGTCGGCAGGCTGTACTTGCGCCAGAGATCCGTGGTGCGCAGGTTCACCCAGAACTTGCCCGGCACCTTGCCGTCGATGCTGCCCGCGCCGCCGTAGGCGCCCGGTGCGCCGATCTCGACTTCGGGCGCCATGCGCTTGACTTCGACATTGCCCGGCACGAGCGTCGTGAACGCGCGCGGCAGGCGCGTGCGGATGTCGGCGATGCGCGCGGCAATGAGCGCCATGATTGCGGCGCGGCCCGCGGCGTCGTTCGGGAACTGGTAACGGGGATCCCTGCCGATCGCGGTCATGCGCTCGCCGACCGTGCCCGTCCTGTAGCCCTCGCCCTTCAGGATCGTGTCCATCTGCGCCTGCAGCTCGGCGAGTTCGTGCTGCCCGCGCTCGTGGATTTCCTGCGGTGTCATGCGGGTGGTCGTCGCGGCGCGCAGCGCCCAGGCGTAGTACGCCTCGCCCTGCGGCAGTTTCCACACCCCTGCATCGGAATTGGCGCGGGCGCGGTGCGCTTCGAGTTCGGCCGTCTGGCGCGCGAGCGCGGGGCCGATGCTGTCCGCCGCGATCTTCGCGGCTTGCGCAGCGAAGCTGTCCGGCAGGCCCTTTGCCTTCTTCGCAAACGACGCAATGATCGGCCAGTCGGCCGCCGCACCGCCCTGGGCGAGCCGGATCTGCGCGATCGTCTTGTCGAGCAGGAAATCGGGCGCGATCACCCCCTGGCTCGCCGCGGCCTTCAGCCGCCCGGTCTCGCCGTCGATCTGCCCGGCGTAGGCGGCGAGGCGCTCGAGATACGCCTCGGCATCCTCACGCGACGATACCGTGTGCGACTCCTCGAGCACGCTCGGGATCTCGAGGAAGGCGCCCGTGTTCTGCGCGACCACATAGGGCGCATTGCGCCACGACCAGTTCTGGTTGAGGACCGCGACATCGCCGTACGGGAATGCGAAACCCTCGGCCGCCGTCTCGTGCACGGTGCGCACGACATCGAGGTCGATGCGCGTCGCCTCATCGAGCGCTGCGGTGTCCACAGCGCGCAGCTGCACGAGGCGCCTCTCCACGTCGCGTGCAATCTGCGCCTGTCCCGCCGCAGAGCGATCGGTGAGCTTCGCCTTGAGCGCGGCGTGCGTGCCGGTGTCGATGCCGAGCGCGGTCGCGTTCTCCGGGTAGTCGGCGAGCAGCGCGCCGGCGATGCGGGCGAGGAGCGCCTCGACGTCGGCAGGCGACGCCGCCTGCGCCTGTCGGGCGCGGGCCGCAAGGCTCGAGAGCACGGTGAGGGCGGCGCCGGTCGCGGCGATGAATTGACGGCGGTTGCTGTTCATCCGCCGATCATCCCTCATCGCCGCGGAACTTTCGACACGCCGGCCAGGGCAACGGGCCGGACTCCTCCGCGATGCGACGCAGGCCGTCACGATCACGGACCGTGAGATGACCGCTCGAGCTCGCGAGCAGGCCCGTCTTTTCCCAGGCCGCGAGCGTGCGGCTCGCCGTGTGCAGCGTGGTCCCGGAAAACTCGGCGACATCCTTGCGCCTGAGCGGAATGCCGATTGCCCTGCCGCCGGCCGTGTCGGCGCCGGCACGCGCCGCGAGTCGCAGCACGGCG
>WBZO01005368.1_pt1 | contig 12734 bp, 10 predicted proteins | sample 5204261 | NCBI WGS metagenome assembly WBZO01 (sample SAMN12412400, study PRJNA552823) | activated sludge metagenome | isolation source: activated sludge from anammox sidestream of wastewater treatment plant... | place: USA: North Carolina | collected 2017-09 | reverse complement strand
GAATGCTAACCTAGGACTGCATCATGCATAGTATTCTTGCCGTTGGCAGCAAGCGGGCGCCTTTAGTATATCGCGTCGCGAAGAAGCTTGAACGGAAGCGTGTTCGCGGCGCAACGCGGTTGTTGCGGTTTTTGCGCCGATTCGGCTGCCTGAGTGAGCCGGTCGATTTGCGTCTGAATCCATTCATTCACATCCGGGTACCGATCACAAGGAATGAATATGATCAGACCGACGTAAACACATACGAAGCGGATCTGCTCGAAGCCCTCGCTTCGGAGGCTATAAGGCTCCCCGTGCCTGTAACGCTGATTGACGTAGGAGCAGACATCGGACTTTTCAGCCTAAAGATGCTTGCGCGCTTCCCTTCTTTTTCACGCGTCATCTCCTTTGAGCCAAATAGCGAAGGATTTCCCTGGCTGGAATTTAACTTATCGCAAGTTCCCTTGAGTATTCAGCGCCACGCCTATCGCGTGGCCATCGCCGACTTCCAGGGACGCGGCCGGCTTGCTATTCCTGATCCGGGTTTCTCACCCGGCATCGTCGCCAATCACACGCAGGGATTTATCGAGCCTTCACCGGAAGGCCCTATCGAAGTAATAACACTTGACTCCCTGGCCCTTCCATCTCATGAAAGCGTGGTGATGAAGATTGACGTCGAGGGCGGAGAACTGGCAGTTATTCGCGGAGCGATGCAAACAATATCGCAAGGGAAGACAGTCATCGTGGCACTGGAGGCTCATCCGTCCGTGGTGCGCCGCACAGGCGTAGATCCAGTGGAGTGCTTGCGGCTGCTATCTTCGCTTCGACCCTTCCACTATTACTGCAGTGAAGGTGGAACCACGCTGCACACGGACAATGCAGTGTTTGACCAGATACCTCCGAATCAAGTCTACAATATTATTGCCCGATCTCACTAATCCTGCCCGGAGCCGGAAATCGCCGTGCTAAGAATTAGTGTACAGCTTCTTATTGAATGATGAGCTATACTCATCTGGAAACATGGAATGAAAATGGCTACCCGTGAATGGATCAGGCGAAAGGTCCCCCCGCCGGTATTTCAATTAGCTCAGTCGTGCTGGTGGCACAGCCGCTTCTACATACCGCACCTGATTGCCTCGTGCGTGGTACGGCGGAATCCAAAGGTGCAAGTATTTCCCGCCGGCCGTCATCTTGGAATCACCGAACAGCTATGTAGCGTTAATGTGTTTGCTCCGACGGAAATGTGCCGTACCATGACTAAACACGGCAGCGACAAGGGTCAGGGGTGGCACAATTACACAACTGTGTATTTCGCATTGTTCAACGAACTTCGCAGGCGTCCACTCCAGATCTTCGAACTTGGTCTAGGCACCAATAATCCAAACCATGCTTTCAGCATGGGGTCAAACGGGCGTCCGGGAGCATCCCTCCGAGGATGGCGGGAACTTTTTCCCCAAGCACTCGTCTATGGCGCGGACATCGATCGCGGCGTTCTGTTTGAGGAAGACCGCATCAAAACCTTCTACTGCGACCAACTGGACAAGGCCGCGATCCGGCAACTCTGGGCGCAGCCTGTTTTGCAGGGTGGCATGGACCTGATCATCGATGATGGCCTCCACACCTTTGAGGGCAATATTTCGTTTCTAGACGGATCCCTGGAGCAGCTCCGTCCAGGTGGAATCTATGTCGTGGAAGACATTTTCCGACAAACGATTCAGAGATGGTATCATAGGCTGGAGACAGTGTACGCGAGGCAATTTCCTTATCACGAGTTCGCCTTCGTGGAATTACCCAATTCGGCCAATAAGGACGATAACAACTTGGTGATCATCCGCCGGAGGCAGTGAGTGTGGGTCCTGCCAGGAGGTCTGTAAGCCGAATGCTTCGCATGCCCAGTGGCTCGACATTCTTTCTGACTGAGAATATTGTGCATACGCTGAAAAAGTTCAGACGAGAGACTCAACGTTGACTTCACGTGTTATTGTCATCGGGGAATCCGCTCTCAGCGTACAGTGCGCGCAGTTGCTGCAGCGTCGTAATCATAATGTGGCGGCGACATGTAGCCCGGATGGTGCCCCGTTGAAGAGTTGGGCGGAGGCGGGTGGCATCCCGCATTTTAGTAACATCGGCGAGTTGGCGAACTTTGCTTGTGATCGTAAGCCAGATTACTTATTTTCAATCGTTAACTACCGTGTATTGCCACTCGAGTTGCTACGAATTCCGAGGCTTCCTATCAACTACCACGATGGTCCGCTGCCGCGTTACGCCGGTGTATACGCCACCTCATGGGCGATCATCAACAACGAAGCGCAGCACGGAGTTACCTGGCACGTTATGGTTGACAAAGTGGACGCGGGGGATATCTTGACCCAACGTTCCGTCGTACTGTCGGAGAATGAAACAGTACACAGCCTGAATATGAAGTGCCACATTGCAGCGTACCGGGCGTTTAGTGTCTTGTTGTCGGAGTTGGAATCGGAAAGCGTATCTCGGACGCCGCAAAATCTCCATGAGCGTACATACTACAGGCGTTCCAAATGGAAGTCGACCCGCATCTCATGGAACTGGACCGCACGGGAGATCGACAGATTCTGCCGAGCGCTAGCATTCCATCCCGGGCACAATCCGATCGGTGAGCCAATCGCGGTTTTGAATGGGGTGCAAGTCTACGTACACACCGCGATTCCATGCACTGGTTCGGGAGAGCCCGTTGGAACCATTGTGGACGTTGCAAAAGACTATGTTCAGGTAGCAACGGCGGAGGATGACGTAAGGCTTTACAACATACGTCCCTTGAACGGCACGGAACTAAGCCTTGCGGCTCTGAAGGCAGGCGGTCCAAGCACTGCCCAATAGGACATCAGGCGAACTCGGGCGCGGTGCGGATGACGTCGGGCCATGCCGCGGGATCCGCGCCGTGCTGCTGGAGAAAGGCATGCACCCAGCGCTCCAGGCCGAAAGCGACGCAGACGCTGTGCATCGGTCCGGCGCCCTCGACGCTGGTTCCAAAGGCCCGCCCAAAGAAATCGGAGTGGTAGTTGTGGCTGCCTACGGCGGTCCGCTCCCCGTCCGGCAACAGAAGCGACACTTCGAACTTCGATTCCGAACTGAGCTGAAAATATGTCTTCGAGACGGCGTCCGGCGCGATGAAAAAGGGATCACTGGCCGTGCGGATCTCTCCCGCCAGTTGGTGAGACTCGAGAAACTCGGCCATCATCGCGATGGACCGCTCGCGGTGTTGCAGGACGTTTTCACGCGCGCCCACGAAGACCACCTCCCGCATGGTGAAATCCCACAGACGGCGCAAATCGGAGATGTTGCTCGACTCGTAGCGGAAACACTTCCCGCATATGCCGTATACCAGGCCCTCGGCGGGCAGTGTCTGCTGCTGCAGCAGATGATAGACGTGGTAGCAGACGGCCGGAGACAGGCACGCTTCCGGACGTTCCATGTCGGCCAGTGCGCCGCCGTCGATATCATCCAGATGCCGGTGGCGGGCGCGGAATTCCTGAATGAGCTTGGCGTCCTCCCGCAAGTGGGCGGCGAAGGTGACGTTCTGGGGGAACGACCGGAAGTAATCGCAGCGGGATAAGACTGCGGTAGGGATAAGCGTGGGGGTGCGGAGAGGTTGGGCTTGCCAGGGCGTTCCGAAGCTTTCAAATACCCGGTCGAAATATTGGAACAGGCGCAGCGGAACTCCGGAGAGGGCCACCTGTCCCGTGCCCAGGAAATGTACGCCGGGGTAGGAAGCCGAGGGCTGGAAACGGGGGCTGTCCACGGCGGGAGAGCGAAACAGCACTTTTCGTTGCAGGTTGCGCAGGGCGCGTTCCATGCGCTTGGCGAGTTCTTTCACCTCGGTACACAGGGCCGGGCCGACCGCATCCGGGGCGTCGAAAAGAATCGTCTTGCCGTCGGCGGAGAAGCGGACGTTGCGTATCTGACTGGAAAGAAACGCGGCCTGCTTCCCAATCTCCTCGCGCGCCATGTCGTGGAGACTTGTAGAGAGTTCGACGCTATGAGATGTCATCGTATGAAGATTCAATTCTGAAGTTCCGCAATCACATCGGACAAGCTGCGGGCAGTGCGGGCAACGATGAACAGATCGTCGGGAATGGTGACGTTGAACTGGCCTTCCAATTCCATGAGTAGGGGCAGAGCCATGATAGAGGTGAATCCGGCGTCGTAGAAGTCCTGATCGGGGGCAAGTTGCGGCAGTCCGCCGACGGAACAAAGCACCTGCGTCACGATATCGAGGTGGTCGTTAGGCATACTTTCTTAGCCATTTTGCCAGATATGAGAGAGCGAGCGGGAAAACGAAGGACGGCTCACGAAGGGAGTTTCCCGATCTGCCGCGCGGGGTTCCCGGCAACTATGGCGTTCGCCGGAACGTTAGCGACCACGACGGAACCAATAGAAATCACACTGTTATCACCGATGGTGACGCCTGGAAAAATAATGACGCTGCTGCCGATCCAGACGTTGTCGCCGACGGTGATGGGGCGGACGTCCTCGTCACGGGCAGGGAGGCCTTTGCGGCGGTCTTCCGGATCAACTGGATGGCCGGGCGTATCGAACATCTGTACGTTGGAAGCGATGCGACAGTGGCGGCCGATGGTGATCTCCCGCCCCACAACAAATGCGCAATCATGTCCTACGCCGGTGTTGCTGCCGATACGCAATGTGGGGGTATCCGAGTACCGGACAGCGAAAAGGAAGTTGCAAGTGCCATCGATGGTTATGTTGTCGCCGAGGATAATCTTGCCTGGACCCACGATCCAATGCAGGTGAGAACCTGTGTGCACGTTCCGGCCATACTCGGCACAGTGAGCCTTGAAGAAAGGCTCACAAATCACAACGCGCATCAGAAAGAAATAGATGGTGCGGAGCGCGACATATAGGACAACGAACGGTTTAACGGCTAGCCGGGGAGCCGGAATGCTGAACGTGTATTGCAGCCGGTAGATAGATTTTGCCAGGCGCGCGAACCAATGATCGGAGAGTGCCAGACGGCGGTACCAGGAAGACATGAATCTTCCATTATCCTGCGGCCCGCCTCACGTCTCATGTCTCACGGCACGGGCAAAGGCGTAGACTCGGTCTTTGACAGCACGTCGCCTTCAGCCGATAAGTACTCAATCGTCATGCGATGCTGGCCTTGGCGCGGGTCGACGGGCACCTGACATGGCGAATTTGAGCACACGGTCACCGTCTCCTCGCCGCTTGGCCGGACGACTCTTATGCGTGCTTGCGTAGCGTTCATCACGGAACTCAAATCGAAGTTCACCTGCACGGACGCTTCGACATAAGGCTGTCCACCGCCAACGCGATAGGCAAGGTAATTAGGCGCGCCACCGGCTCCCGATGCCTGACCGTATCCTTTGCCGTAAATGTTGAAAGCGGAGAGCCCGAAGCCGCCGCAAGGCGGTTTACTTGTGTTGCAGGGAGGAAGAGCGTTGATGTAATTATGGGCGAATTCGCCATCGGCGCCGGGTCCGGCGGGAGGGGCGAGGGAGCCGGGTCCTCCGCCGGATCCGCCATAAGCCGCGCTGAACAACTCGTCTCCATAGTTTTTATACGTTTCCTCCCCGGTCAAATGATAGAAGTGACCGTAGGCACCGGTCATTGTATTGATCAGGGAGCGGTCTCCCGGCGCGCCTTCGCAATAAGTCGCGGAAGAAGGGGCACAATCGGTGGGCATTGCCGGAGCCCTCTTATACGTGCTGCCGGTTACCGCCGAAGGCAACGCCGCGTCCAGGGTCATCGAGGTTGCGGAGGGACAATCGAGCACCTTGAAAACCTTGCGGATGCTGTCAATGCCGATGTAATCCGTTCCGTTGCAGGCGAAAAAGGTAGCGAACGCGGTTCCGCTCCCGGTAAGCGCCGTCGCTCCAGCCGCTCCCGTAACAGTGCCGGCTCCGGAAGTGGATTGCGGCGGCTGGCCATTGGCATAGAAGTTGACGGAATAGTAGAGACCGCGATTCGCGCCGCGTCCCTGCTGATACACAAAGTCGAGAGCCTTCTTCAGTACGGTCTTCGCCGTGCCGGCCGTAGTGGCGTTGTTGCAGCCATTCGGATCAGCCAATACCTCGTAGGCATAGGCCAGCCCGTTCATCGTAACACCGGCATGAAAGGGAAACATGCCCTCGCCGCCGTAAGGGTAGCCGGCGTTTCCGGCGTAGGGATTGGACGGCCAGGAACCGTCAGCCCGCTGCGTGGGGAAATACACGTTATTGACGGCGTTCGCCACATACGTGCAGAAGGTGGCTCGGGTGGCGGCATTGGGGTGGAGCATCGCCACCAGGGAATCGTATTCCAACTCATAGCCCCTTTCACGAAGATCCAGTTCGGTATCGGCGGGAATGGGTGAGGCCGCGGTCTTGAAGGAAGTCTTGGTGCTCAGGTGAGAAGCGATCCCATCCCACAACTCCGGTCTGCCATCCTCGGCGCGCGCCATCAGACCGGCCATCGATTTGAAGATCCACAACAGCCGGTTTTCATAGCCGTGATCCGTGCCGTACGTCCACCATTTGTCAGCCAGGTTCCGGGCATGGTCGCGATAGGAATCAATTCCCGTCCGGTAATAGAGGCGGTACAACGCCAGCGCCACATCATAGAAGTTCCAGGTGTCGGTCGCCAGGCCGCCATACGCCCAAGGGGACAGTTCCAGGCCTCTGGGCTTCGAATACTGGATATCGGTGAATGTCCCGCCTGGAAGGTAGTGGTAGTAACTCGAGGTAGTAATGTGGGTGTCATCCGTAATGGTCGATACCGTAAACAGGGCGCGTCCGGTTCCCGGACCTTCCTCCGGTGTGTTCCACCACGCCCAGATCAGATCGCCCGGCGCAAAATCCGTGGTGAAGTGCGTGTCCGTGCCGGTAATAGTGACGTTATGCACTTCACCGGGCTGGCCGCTGCCTGGTGACAGCGTAATCGTGCCGTCCATGGGATTTTGCCCTTGTGCGGGCGCGGTGACCGCGGGGCCGATCAAATCCCCGTTCGCCCGTTCGGCGATATCGTACCAGGGCCACGGCGAGACGCCGGAGCGTGTGACCGGGCCGATGATTTTCTCCAGGCGGGAGTTCGGAAAGATCACGACATCGGTGTCATCGGTAGCCACCACGCCTACTTTCACGGTCGCCGAAGAACTGAGCCCCGTCCCGTCGCTCACTGTCAGACGAAACTCGTAAGTGCCGGCCAGGTCCAGTCTCAGAACGCTCGGAGCCGCCGCGCCGCGTAACGCAAAGGCGCCGATCAATGGTCCGCTGACCTGTTGCCAGAAGTACGTCAGGGGTCCGGCCTCGTTGGCCGAAAAGGAACCTTGTCCATCCAGTTTCAACTCCTGGCCCGCGCGGATGGTCTGTGTGCCGCCAGGGTCGGCATGAGGGGCGTAGAGCGGAGTATTCGCGTAGCCGGCGCCGCCCGAAAAGGTCATATTCAGGTGAGCGGCGCTCTGATCCGTGCCGTCGTTCTCAAACTCCCAATCGCCGAGATCGCCGTCCGGGCTGGTGCTGGGCGCGGTCCCCAGCGGGACCAGGGTCGAATACATCCGCAGGTACGGCACCTGGCAGCTAATGGGTGCGTTGTAGATATCCCCGAAGTGATACTTTTCCCCGCCGATGCTCACGGGTTTCATCACCACGCCGGCGTTCGGATGCCCCACGGCCAACCCGTAGTTGGTCCCGTCGCTGTTCCAAACCTCGGCCGTGAGCGCCCGATCCGCTACATTGCGCTGAAAGCGCACGATGAAATCCGTTCTGCCTTTGATGTTCGCCCAGACCACCGCGGAGTTGTCGGGCCATGAAGTGAAGGAAATATTGTCGCTTCCCGCCACAAACCGCACGGCGAATGCCGATGTCATGAAGATGTGACTGTACTGCGCCGCCTGAGTCCAGTTATGGACCCGCAGTTCCACCCGCCAATCCGTGATGGCCGAATACGGCGGAGCGTTCGGAGACAGGGGGGCGGTGCCGGTTGTTCCCGTCGTCAGCACGAGGGACCGGTGCGGGCCGGCGGCCGGCAGCAGCCCCGCGGTAAAAATCGCGAACAACACCGCACGATGGAGGAATCGAATCAGCGAATACATAAACCTTCTCTAAATCGACTGTAATCCTCCGGTACGGGAGATCGGGCTGCGCGGAAGAAACCAGATAACATAAGTGCTGTATTTTTAACCCACTAGTTCAAAGGCCTATTTTCTATTTTGCTTGTGACCGTATCGCATTGTCTGCTCCGGACTCACCCTTGTACCAGCAGGCAACTTGATCAATCACACGCCGGTACAGTTCCGCCTCCCCTCCCTGTTGTTGCGCATACCGGTATCCAGCCGCGGCGGTGCGCTTCCGCAACTCCTCGTCTTCCCAGGCTCTCCGCATCACCGCCGCCAGTGCCGCGGCGTCCTCCGGCGGCGCCGCCAGCACTTCTCCGTTCTCGAAGACATCCAGCATACCGGGTCCCTCCGATCCAATGACGCATTTTCCCAAACTCATGGCATTCAGGCAGGTGCTGATTCCCGAAGCCACCAGGCTTGTTTTCAGGATGGGCAGGACGACCAGTTTGGCGTTTTTCACCACCCGGATCATCGCCTCGTCGCTGCCGTCATCATCGAGGATGCGCACGTTGGACGGCAACGCGTCCAGGCCGCGGGTGAAACGCGCGCCATGCCGCCGCATCAGATCGGGCGCGGGACGGGTAATCGCCGCCGGATAGGGTAGCTGTTCCATCGCATCGAAAAACGTGTCGAAATCGCGCATCGATCTGCCCAGACAGAGGATGTACTCCCCCTCGGGGCCGGGTTCCACCGCAACCCGGCCGTAAAGATTCACCTTGAAGGGCACGAAAGAACTTCGTCCGGCGGACACGCCGAACTCCCGGGTATAGCCGGTAAGATCACGAAAATAATGAATGAAGTGATCGACGTTCGACAGCAGCAAGCGCCGCAAGGGGTGGGCCATTCTGGAGGCCGCCGATCGCGGCGCGCGCAGCACCAGATCGGCGGCAACCAGCCGGGAACCGATCCAGGGCGCCGCGGCTTTCACCGCCGCCAGGCGCAGCGTCAGTCCCGGGTCACAGTTCACCAGCCATACGGTGTCCCGCCCGCCGTGTTGCAAAAACTGCCCCACCGTCGCGGCGGGTATGGTGTTTCCCTCCAGCCCCGACGCGGCTTTCCATCGAGCGGGGAAGCGGGCGAAATTCGTTACGATGCGCATGGCGGCGGTGTCTGTTCCATCTTATCCGGTGGCACTCTACGTCACTCACTGCCGTGTAGAGAGAACTTCCGCGTAGAGCGCAGCCAGAGTCCGGGTCCGGTGAAGCGGGGAGTAGCGGCGGGAAAGAAGAACGCCGGCCTTGTCCACGATCGCTGCCGCCAGGGATGGATCATCCAACAGCCGTCCGATCGCCGCCGCAAGCGCGGGCGGATCGGCTGGAGGAGCCAGAAGCGCGCTCACCCCGTCTTCCACCATTTCCGGAATGCCCCCCACCCGCGTGGCCACAACCGGCACTCCCGCGGCCATGGCTTCGAGAAGTACATTGGGGGACCCCTCGGAAAGCGAGGGCAGCGCCATCACGTCGGCGATGGCGAAATACGGAGCCGGATCCCGCACCTGCCCGGCGAAAAGGACGCCTTCTCCAGCGGCTTGCTCGAGGATCTGCCGCTCCGGTCCATCGCCGGCGATTACCAGCCGGAGCGCGCCGGAACCGCGAGCAGTCCGCAAACGCTCGAAGGCGCGAACCAGGTGGATATGAGCCTTCTCGCGGGACAGCCTCCCGATGGCGATGATGACCTTCTCTTCCTCGCCGATCCCCAGTTGCCGCCGCAGGGCGCCCCGGTCCACGGACGCGACACGCGCCCGCCACCAGCCGGCATCGATGGCGTTGTCCACCACGGTAATGCGCGAGGCAGGCACGCCGCGCGCCAGCAGTTGGCGTTCAAAGGCATGGCTAACCGTGCAGATGCGCCGCGGCGCGCGCAGCGACCAGCGGTCCAACTGGTTGTATAAACGCATTTTCAGGTCGGTGGCGGTGTAGCCATGATGAAAGGCGACCCAGGCATGGCGCTTCCAGATCCCCGATAGCCGGGTGAGGAAATGGGACTTCACGGCATGAGTCTGGATGATATCCGGGTTGCTCCGGGCGGCAAGAACCCGCAGTTGGCGGAGGATTCGGCCGTCAAAGGCGCCCTGTTCCACGATCGGATGCACCGGCACGCCGCCGGCGCGGGCGGCTTCCAGAAACTCGCTATCCTTCCCGCGAAGAAATGCGCCGATCTCCACGGACACTGCCGGCTCGATGCCGGGTTGGCGAATGGCGCGGCAGAATTCAAGGAGGTTCTTGGCCGGACCAGTGACGGTGGCCGCCTCGACGATGGCCAGTAAGCGGATCCCCGGCGGACTCATTGTATGGATGCCGCCGGAAGCGTTTGATAGAAGCGGTATAGCTCACCGCCCAGGACTTGCCAGTCATACGCCGCGGCCGCGCGCCGGCCGGCCGCCGTGAGGAGCAAGCGCAGTTCGGCCGAGGAGACCAGCCGCATCACCTGGCGTGCCATCTCCCCGGGAGAATCGGCGGGCAAGAAGTCTGTTTCGGGCTCGAGGTTGAGCCCCTCCGCTCCCAGACTGGTGGAAACCACGGGGACGCCGGCGGCCATGGCCTCGAGGATCTTCAACCGCGTGCCGCCGCCGATGCGCAGTGGCGCCACCATGGCCAAGGCCTTGTGATAATACGGGCGCACATCTTCGACGGTTCCGGTGACTGTAATGCCGGGCAGGTTCGCTAATCCGCGCACCTCGGGGGTGGGCCGTGATCCGGCGATCACAAACCTCAACCCCGCATGGCGGGTGCGCACGAGCGGCCACACTTCGGCGGCGAAATAGAGCACGGCGTCGATGTTGGCATGATAATCCATCGAACCGACATACAGGAGATCGGCGGCATCGGGAGGCGCGGCCGCGCCGCGGTAATACGCATTGTCCACGCCGTTTCCGGTAACGTGAATCCGCGCTCCGTTGCTCCGGGCGGCAAGCAACTCCTTCTCCCTGCCGCTGCATACCACGTGTCCGTCACAGACGCGGAGCAGGCGCTCTTCGAGCCGCCGCAGAAGCGTCTCCGTACGCATTGCGTAGCAGCGCTTGGGAAGGCTGGTGGACGGGCTTTCGCGATAGCGCCGCATGAGTTCCGATTCGATGTTGTGCCAGTCGCAGATGAGCAGGGGGCGTTTGCCGGAATGGGGGCCGGAGGCGAGAATCGCCTCAATATAGGGAAAGAGGTGCACCCCTTCCACCTGCACCAGATCAAACTGCCGCCGGTTAAGAAGGCTCGTCAGTTCCTGGCGCATGAGTGGGGAAAGGTAGTTGCGCACTGTCACCGGGAGCGGACCAAGCAAGCCGCGCGCCAGGTCTGCCGCGGAATACGAAGCGCCGCGCCGCGCCAGGATGGTTTCCACTCCGGTGTGGCCCAGTGTTTCCCGCCAGACGCTGCTGCCGTCCCGCCCCTCGCCAGTGGCAAAGCCGAGGTAGGTAACATCGGCATGCTGCGCCAGGCATCGCACCAGGTGGTAGTCCCGCAGGCGGGCGCCGCTGTTGGCGGGCCAGCATTCACGTGGAGAAAAATACAGGATTCGCACAAAAACTCCAGCTTAGCGTGGCTGCCCGCATGAGCGGAGGCGAAGGAACAGTGTAGGATGGCGAAGGATACATGGAATTGCTTGCCTCGCTCAGCTTCGCTGTCTCATGCGCCGCGGTGTTCTATACGGTGGCGGGGTATCCCTTACTGCTTGGCTGGCTCGCAAAACGCTTCGGCAAGCCGGTTCACAAAGCCTATGTGCCCAGATCCGTTTCCGTGATCATCGCCGTGCACAACGGACAGGCGTGGCTCGGAGACAAGCTGCGTTCGGTGCTCGAGCTGGAATATCCTCGGGAACTCATGGAGATTCTGGTGGTCTCCGATGGATCGACGGATGGAACCGACGCCTTGGCAAGCGGGTTTGCCGGCCAGGGGGTGCGCTTGATACGCGTTCCCAAGGGCGGCAAGCCCGCGGCGTTGAATGCCGGAATTGCTCAGGCGCGGGGAGAGATCCTCCTGCTCACCGATGTAAGGCAAACGCTCGCGCCGGAAAGCCTCCAGCGCCTGGTATCCTGTTTCGCCGATCCCGCCGTGGGCGTCGTCAGTGGCGATCTGCTGATCCGCCAGCGCGGCAACTACGAAGAGGAGAGCGTCGGACTGTACTGGCGCTACGAACGCTGGATCCGCAAGCAACTCGGCAGCCTCGACTCCATGTTCGGGGCAAGTGGAGCACTCTATGCCATGCGCCGCGCACTGGCGCGCCCCATCCCTTCCGATACGCTGCTCGACGACATGTACCTTCCGCTGGGAGCGTTTTTCCAAGGCTACCGGTTGATTGTGGAAGAGAACGCCCGTGCCTACGACTATCCCACCGATGCGAGCATCGAGTTCCGCCGCAAAGTGAGAACGCTCGCCGGCAATTATCAAATCCTTTGGCAGTTTCCCGCGCTACTTACTTTCCGGAATCGCATGTTGGGGCATTTCGTCTCCTACAAACTCGCCCGCTTGTTCCTGCCTTGGATGGTGCTCCTGTTGTTTGTTTCCAGCCTGTGGCTGCCATGGCCTTGGCTGGCCGCGCCCGTCGTGGGAGGACAACTCGTTTTCTATGCGTTGGCCGCGCTCGATCCCTGGATCCCCCGCGCATCGGCCGTGAAACGCTTGTCGGCGCCGGCACGAGCCGTGGTGAGCATGCTGGC
>WBZO01005572.1_pt1 | contig 12735 bp, 13 predicted proteins | sample 5204261 | NCBI WGS metagenome assembly WBZO01 (sample SAMN12412400, study PRJNA552823) | activated sludge metagenome | isolation source: activated sludge from anammox sidestream of wastewater treatment plant... | place: USA: North Carolina | collected 2017-09 | reverse complement strand
AAGTATGATAAGATTAATGTACAACAGATAGAGAATGAATATGAATTATAAAAGTTTATAAATTAAGAAATGGATTAAATTCTTACGCCTATCAGTAAAATATCATCAACTTGTTCATAGTTGCCTTTCCAGTTTTCAAAGAAAATCTCGTAGTTATAATGCTGAACTTTCATAGGCAATGACGAGTTTTCCAAAATCAAATCACGGAAACGTTTATGCATCAGTTTCTTATTGTCATTCCCTCCAAACTGATCAACAAAACCATCACTAAACAAATAAATAGCATCATTCTTCTCTAACTTAATTGTGTGGCTCGAAAACTTTTTAACTTCATCTCCAATAAAAATACCTATCGGAAACTTATCGCCTTTATAAATTAATACTTCATTGTTTCGAACTAAGTAAAGCGGATTGTAAGCCCCTGCAAAATTCAATTCCATGGTATTTAAATCAATCACACATAATGATAAATCCATTCCATCTTTAACAACTGATTCCTCAAATGTTTGGCGAATAGTCATGTTAAACATAGCATTCAATTTATTGAGAATATCGGCTGCATCGGTATAGTCAAATTGATGCACAATTTGATTCAATATATTACCCCCAACAATTGAAATAAAGGCTCCCGGAACACCATGCCCTGTACAATCAACAGCTGCTAAATACAACAATCCGTTTTTCTCTACAAACCAATAAAAATCACCACTCACAATGTCTTTAGGCATATACAAAATAAAGAAATCCTGTAAATATTTCTTTATATAACTCATATCAGGAAGTATGGCTTCCTGAATATGCTTAGCATACTTTATACTATCGGTTATATCTTTATTTTTTGACTCAATTAACTTATTGGCATTAGCCAATTCAATGTTCTTAAACTTGTAAATCTCCTTTTCTTTTTCACTTTGTTCTAGTTCAAATTGGGCTTGTAACGTGCGTACTGTAATTTCGTTATTGGTATTTTGCACAAAACTTTTTACTTCATCATAACGAATATATGTTTCTAAGGCTTTTTGAAAATTACCTGAAGCACTGTATGTTTCGGAAATATTTTTATAGATTTTTGAGATTAATAATTTTTCACCCATCTCGGTAGCCGCACTCATTGCCACTTGATGTTGATGTAATGCTTTTTCGAAATTTTTCTGATTGCAATAAAAATTTCCCAGGCTACTGTTTGCATCAGCTATACCACGCAGGTGATTAATTTTATTACTCTTGTTAATAGCTTGTAAAATATAACCAAAAGCTTTTTGATGCTGTTCGGTATTTAAATATATGTTCCCTAAAGTAATATAAGCATTTGCCAATCCAAACTCATCACCTCGCTCGCTATGTATTTCAATGGCTTTATACATAAAATCTAAGGCTAAATCAAAATGTTGCAATATAAATTTAGCCTCTCCAATATGTCCATAAATATAGGCTACTCCTTGTTGATCATCAACCTCTTTGGCAAAACGCAAAGCATTATAATAATGCTCCAACGATTTCTCAATCTGATTTAACGACTTATAAATATTACCAATATTTCGTAGGGTAGTGGCTATTGCTTGTTTATTGTTTAGCTCAAAAAAAAGAACAAAGGCTTTTTGTAAATCGGCCAAGCCTATTTGAAATTGCGAAACCAAAGAGTAAGCAGCCCCCGAACATCTGAAACTATAAGCAATACCTGATTTATAATTAATATTAGATGCCAATTCGCGAGCCTTCAAAGCATAGTCAAGTGCTTTATTAGGAAAAGAATGTCTTATTTTCCACGAATAGCGGTTTAGCAAATCAACTTTATCTTTGTCGCTGTTTGCTGCTCTTAGGCTTTCTTCTATTTCTATTTCCTCTGTAAGTTCAATCACAAATTTGAAAGTTATAACACTAAAATCGGAGGGTTAAATTTAACCATTTTTTTACAAAAATAAAATTTAGTTATCAAAAAGAAGTATAAAATTTCGTTTTTTATATACCCCTTATTTAAAGTAAACAAGATAAACGACAAACACCTGTTTAGAACAAATAAAAAACAAATTTTTTAAAGGAGCCTAATTTATATTTAAACATTAGGGAAGTGCTCTGTTTGATTTTTTTAGATAACTTTGAACGCCAATTTTAAATTAAAGGAATGAATATAGATTTTAAAAACAAAAGAGCACTTATAAGAGTAGATTTTAACGTACCTTTAGATGCTCAATACAATGTAACCGATATTACCAGAATAAACGCAGCTTTACCAACTATAAATAAAGTGTTGAATGATGGAGGCAGTGTAGTTTTAATGTCGCACTTAGGAAGACCAAAAGAAGGTCCCGCTGAAAAATACTCGTTAAAACATTTAATTCCGGTATTATCAACAATGCTTAATAGGCCTGTTAAGTTTGCTAATGATTGTGTTGGTACTGATGCCTATAAATTATCATCGGAGTTAAAACCCGGAGATGTATTGCTCCTTGAAAACCTTCGTTTTTACAAACACGAAGAAAAAGGCGACAAAGACTTTGCCCAAAAGCTTGCAAAACATGGTGATGTATATGTGAATGATGCTTTTGGAACAGCACATCGTGCACATGCTTCAACTGCTGTTATTGCTGAGTTTTTTAATCAAAATAAAACCTTCGGTTATTGTATAGAAAGCGAGTTAAATAGTATCAATAAAGTATTAAACAATACCCAAAAACCTTTTACCGCTATTATGGGTGGAGCTAAAGTTTCAGATAAAATATTAATTTTAAAACAACTTATCTCAAAGGCCAATAATATTATCATAGGTGGCGGCATGGCCTTTACTTTTGTAAAAGCTAAAGGTGGTAAAATAGGAAATTCGTTAGTTGAGGATGATAGAATTGAAACAGTACTTGAAATATTTGAATTAGCCCGTAAAAACAACGTTAACCTATATATCCCTATTGACTCGGTTGTTGCTGATAGTTTTAGTAATGAAGCACAAAAACAAACTGTTGATATAAATAATATACCCGATGGATGGATGGGGTTGGATATAGGACCTAAAACAGAGAAAATATTTGCTGAGGTTATTGCCGATTCAAAAACCATTTTATGGAATGGCCCAATGGGTGTTTTTGAAATGTCAAATTTTGAAGCAGGCACAAAAAGTATTGCCCAAGCAATAAGCAGTGCAACAGAAAATGGCGCTTATTCATTGATTGGCGGTGGCGATTCGGTAGCTGCCATCAACAAATATAATATGGGCGATAAGGTAAGCTATGTATCAACAGGTGGGGGAGCCTTATTAGAGTATATTGAGGCTGGTTCTTTACCGGGCATCAGTGCAATTCTAAACTAATCAATAAAATTATGGATGCTGAGTTTGAGGCAAAATGGAAAAAGGCAATGGACTTTATCTCTCAGCCCTATGATGGTGAAAAATTAGAGTTTGATGCCATACTCTTTTTAATTGGAGTGCAAGAATTGGGTAAAGGTTACAGGAAATTTAATAAAACCCAAAAATTAGATGTAATTCACGTGGCTATTTGCTCATTAATGGCTCCTTATGGATATTATGAGTTTGAAGGTTATGACGAAGATGGTTGGCCTCATTGGAAACCAACAGAAAAACTTCCTTACCTAAAGCCTATGCAACAACATCATTTGATGCGACAAGCCATAGTAAACTACTTTGAAAGCGAAAATTTGATTTGAAGTTAATCTAAGTTATTTCAACTTAACAGTCTGTGTGGCTGTTTCTCCCGGTATAATATGAATATTACTTTTAGGTGCCACCTTACTTCCTTTGGTTACTTCTATTTGTAAAATTACCTCTAAAGGAAACTCATGATATGTTTTTCCGTTATTGTCACTCGTTTTCTTGTCCTTTACTACTCCGGGCTTGGGATTATTATTAGAGTTTAAGTTAACAATAGCGCCATACACCGGCTGGTTCAATGAGTCAATTACAGTAATTATAGCTTTTCCAACAGGTTTTTTCTTACATGAACTTGTTATGAATAATACCGAAAAACAGGCTATAATTATAGAAAATAATATGAAATTTTTGTTTTTCATGATGCTACATTTTTCTGCAATACGTTTGGTTCTTAAAAAAAGTTAGTTTAATTTGGTTAGAACTTGTTAAAAGTACCTCAAATAAATTTAACGTGTAAAAGTAATTTTTTTTATTTGTAAAACATAACAAAAATAAAATAAAATTGAAAAAACTTCATTTCCACAAGCTCATATTTCTAATGTTGCTTCTTGTGAGCACCGGTGTATATGCTAAAACTGACACTTTGGTAGTAATTAGTACAGATTATGGCACAATTAAAGTAAAATTGTATAAAGACACTCCTTTACATAGAAATAATTTTCTTAAACTCGTTCAAAGCGGATTTTATGATAGTATCCTATTTCATAGGGTAATTAATACCTTTATGATTCAAGGAGGCGATCCTGACTCCAAACACGCTAAACCGGGACAGTTTTTGGGCAATGGCGATTTGGGTTATACCATAAGTCCGGAAATTCTTCCTCATCATTTTCACAAAAAAGGAGTATTGGCTGCTGCTCGCGAGTCTGATGATGTTAATCCCGGCAAACTGTCATCGGCTTGCCAATTTTATATTGTTCAAGGCAAAAAATTTACATCAGCCGATATTGCTCAGGTAGAAAGGAGAATCTATAACAATGACAAGCAAACAATTTTCTGGCAATTTTTAAACAAACCCGAAAATAGCAGACTTAAAGAAAGGTACATTGAAAATCAAAGCGAAAGAAACACCGATAGCTTAAACTATCTTAACCAATTAATACAACCGCAAATAGAAAATGAAATAGCAAACATTAAAATTCATAAATTTACACCCGCTGAGTTAGAAGCCTATACCGAAGTTGGAGGAGCGCCTCATTTAGACGGCTCCTATACCGTTTTTGGCGAGGTAGTTGAAGGAATTGAGGTGGTAGATAAAATTGCCGCTGTTGGGGTTGATCATAACAACCGCCCAATAGAAGATATTAGAATGAAAATGAAGATTGAAATAATTAACTATTGAAAGTATGAGAGACAAAATAAAGGACTTATTTAATAAAGTTGATCAATATATTATTGAAAGCAAAGAACAAGCCGAACAATTCAGATTAATGTTTTTAAGCCGCAAGGGTGAGTTAAGTAATTTATTTAATGATTTTAAAAATGTAGCGGCAGAAGATAAAAAAGAAATTGGGTTGCTGATTAATCAGTTAAAAGACAAGATTCAACAGCGATATGATGATGCCAAGAACAATATTGATAATACTTCAACAGTTAATACTAACGCTGAAGATTACACTCGTCCGGGTTTCCCGTTTGAGACAGGGACCTCGCATCCCTTAACCATTATCAGGCAAAAAATCATTTCTACTTTCGAGAACATTGGGTTTACCGTTGCCTCAGGCCCCGAAGTAGAAGATGATTGGCATAATTTTTCGGCTTTAAACTTTCCTGAAAACCACCCTGCCCGCGATATGCAGGACACATTTTTTATAGATGAAAAGTTTGCCTTGCGTACACATACCTCATCGGTTCAAATACGATTGATGGAAAATAATAAACCACCCTTTAGGGCTTTAATGCCGGGCAGAGTATATCGTAATGAAGCTATAAGTGCAAGAGCACATTGTTTCTTTCATCAAGTGGAAGGATTGTATATTGACAAAAATGTATCTTTTGCCGACATGAAACAGACCTTACTTTATTTCTCGAAAGAAATATTTGGTGAGCAAACTAAAATACGCTTGCGTCCCTCATACTTTCCTTTTACCGAGCCAAGTGCCGAAATGGATGTAAGTTGTTTTATATGTCATTCAAAAGGGTGCTCAGTTTGCAAGCACAGCGGATGGGTTGAAATTTTAGGTTGCGGAATGGTTGACCCTGCCGTATTGCAAAACTGTAATATTGACCCCGAGGTATATTCGGGATTTGCCTTTGGTATGGGAATAGAAAGAATTGCCATGCTTAAATACAGGGTAAACGATTTACGTCTTTTCTCCGAAAACGACATCAGATTTTTAAAACAGTTTAACGCTGCAAATGAATAAAATCAATCAGTTGAACGAATGGCTAAAAGAAAATCCTGACGATTCTTTTTTGATTTATGCTTTAGCCCTTGAATATATTAAGAATAACCAAATACAAGAAGCTAAGAAGCAGTTTGATGAGTTAACTCAAAAACATCCAAAATATTTGGCCACCTATTTACAATTTGGAAATTTATTAGCAGAAATGGGAAATAAGGAAAAAGCTGAAGATATATACCGTAAAGGACTGGAAATAGCTATAGAGCAGAACAATAGCAAAACTTATAAAGAGATAAATCAGGCTTTAAACAATATGATAGATGATGTCTAACATACTAAAAACAAAGTACAACGTATAAGTTCCACAAATACATAGTAAACATGGGGAAACAAGTAGGTGGTATTCTTGGCATATTTCTACAAAAAAATAAATGATATTTATTAACAACTAAGCACTAATTATCCTTTATAATTCAAATAATCAAGATAAATAAAACTTAAATACTCTCTCAAGAATTTTATTTTTAATACATTTGTTGCAATGTGTTTTTACAATGGCAAAATCGAAAAATAAAATTGTTTTTTGGCTATGGCTTATCTCCTTAACCCCAATTTTAACGCTGGGTTCATTTTTTATTTATTTGATATACTTTGCGGACTTACCCTCGCTGGAAGAGTTAGAAAATCCAAAAAGCAATTTAGCCTCTGAGGTTATTTCATCTGACCAAAAAGTAATAGGTAAATATTATATAGAGAATAGAACTAATGTTGCCTATAATCATATTTCGCCTTATGTAATAAATGCTTTAATATCAACCGAAGATGCCCGATTTTATAAGCATAGTGGTGTAGATGTGCGTGCTTTGGTTCGTGCTGTTACAGGTGTAATTAGAGGGAATGAAAGTAGCGGTGGAGGTAGCACTATTACCCAACAATTAGCAAAAATGCTGTTCCCACGCGAAAATTTGAATAAAATACAACTCGTAATTCGTAAATTTAAAGAGTGGATTATAGCTGTAAAACTTGAAAAAAATTATACCAAAAATGAGATTATAGCTATGTATCTAAATAAGTTTGATTTCATTAATAATGCCGTAGGTATAAAATCAGCCGCCCGTATATATTTTGATACTACACCTGATTCATTAAAGATTGAAGAAGCTGCTGTTTTGGTTGGAATGGCTAAAAATCCTTCTTTATACAATCCTAAAAGAAAACCCGAAAATGCATTAAAAAGAAGAAATGTAGTTTTAAACCAAATGTTTAAATACAAATATATTACTCAAGAAGAATACGAGAAATATAAAAAACTTCCTTTAAAAATAAAGTTTACTGCCGAAAATCAAAATGAAGGATATGCCACCTACTTTAGAGAATATCTTAGAGAGTATATGAAAAAATGGTGTAGAGAGCATAAAAAGCTTGATGGCACTTCGTACAACTTGTATAAAGACGGCCTAAAAATATATACCACTATTAACAGTAAAATGCAACAGTATGCCGAAGAGGCTGTTGCTGAATGGCTGAGCGAATTACAAGATAAATTCTTTAATCACTGGAAAGGAAAAAAAAATGCTCCCTTCTATAATCTTTCTGCAACTGATGTAGAAAAACTCATGACTACCTCTATGAAACGCAGCGAGAGGTACAGAGTGCTCAAAGAAAACGGATTAAGTGAAGCTGAAATTGCTGCTTCGTTTAAAAAACCTATCGAAATGAAATTATTTTCATGGAAGGGTGAATTTGATACTTTAATTTCTCCGTGGGACAGCATGCTTTACAGTAAGTTTTTCTTGCAAACCGGATTTATGAGCATGGAACCAAGTACAGGCTATATCAAAGCCTGGGTGGGTGGAATTAACTATCGTAATTTTAAATACGACCACGTAAAACAAGGTAAACGCCAAGTAGGTTCAACCTTTAAACCATTTGTTTATACTTTGGCCATGCAGGAAGAGTGGTCGCCATGTTACCAAGTACCTAATATTCCGGTTACTTTTGACTTGCCCGAGGGCGGCACCTGGTCACCAAAAAACTCTGATGGCAAATACGGAGGTATGATGACACTAAAAAAAGGCTTGGCACAATCTGTAAACTCTGTAACTGCCTATATTATGAAACAGTTTGGCCCTCAGGCAGTAGTTGATTTAGCACGAAAGCTCGGTATTGAAAGTCATTTAGATGCTGTTCCTTCGTTGTGTTTGGGAACAGCAGACATTTCAGTTTATGAAATGGTAGGCGCCAATAGTACCTTTGCTAATTATGGGGTATGGATAGAACCTACTTTTATTACTCGTATTGAAGATAAAAATGGAAATGTTCTGGAAGAGTTTATTCCAAGAAGGGTGGAAGCCATCAGTAAAGAAACTGCTTATTTAACTTTGAATCTTATGAAAGGTGTGGCAGATTTCGGTACAGGGGTACGATTAAGATACAGATACGGCTTAACTAATCCTATTGCCGGAAAAACAGGAACCACCCAAAACAATAGTGACGGTTGGTTTATGGGTATTACACCCGACCTGGTTAGCGGAGTTTGGGTAGGATGTGAAGACCGCAGCGCCCATTTCAGAAGTACTGATTTAGGGCAAGGAGCTTCTATGGCATTGCCAATATGGGCCTTGTATATGAAGAAAATATATGCCGATAAAGACTTAAAAATTTCGCAAGGCGATTTTGAAAAGCCCGAAGATTTTAACAGTAAAATAGAGTTAGATTGCAGTAAATATAATGAGGGTAAAGACCTTGATGAAAGCATTGAATTTGGAGAAGATTTTTAGTATATTGAACAAGTTTTTTAAATATAACAGATATGATAAATAAATCAGTAAAAAATGTAGATGAGGCCATTGCCGATATTAAAGACGGAATGACTCTAATGGTTGGAGGATTTGGCCTTTGCGGTATTCCCGAAAACCTTATAGCCGCACTGGTAAAAAAAGGAATTAAAAATTTAACCTGTATTAGTAATAATGCCGGGGTTGATGATTTTGGGCTAGGGCTATTATTGCAACACAAACAAATAAAAAAAATGATTGCTTCTTATGTGGGCGAGAATGCCGAGTTTGAGCGCCAACTGCTGAATGGCGAGCTGGAAGTTGAATTGGTGCCGCAAGGTACCTTAGCCACTCGTTGCCTGGCTTCGGGGTACGGAATGCCTGCTATATTCACACCGGCAGGTGTTGGTACAGAGGTGGCAGAAGGGAAAGAAACAAGAAAATTTACCTTTCACGGGGTAGAAAAAGAATATTTGCTGGAGCATGCTTTTGAAGCTGATTTTGCTTTGGTAAAAGCCTGGAAAGGTGATACAGCCGGTAACCTGGTTTACAATCAAACAGCACTTAACTTTAATCATGCCATGGCCATAGGAGGTAAAATTACTATTGCCGAGGTGGAAGAGCTGGTTGAACCCGGGGAGTTAGACCCTAATTTTATACATACTCCGGGTATCTTTGTAAGTCGTATCTTTCAAGGAGAAAAGTATGAAAAGCGTATAGAACAACGCACAGTAAGAAAAAGAGATATTTAATAAAATTTGGAAATTATGTTAGACAAAAACGGTATTGCTAAGCGAATAGCAAAAGAAGTAAAAGACGGATATTATGTAAATCTTGGAATAGGTATTCCTACGCTTGTGGCCAACTTTATTCCTAAAGGTATAAATGTAGTACTACAATCAGAAAACGGATTATTAGGGATGGGACCTTTCCCTTTTGAAGGAGAGGAAGATCCCGATTTAATTAATGCCGGCAAACAAACTATAACTACTTTACCGGGTTCTGTATTTTTCGACTCGGCTTTGAGTTTTGGAATGATACGTGCGCGCAAAGTTAATCTTACTATTTTGGGGGCAATGGAAGTAGCCGAGAATGGAGATATAGCCAACTGGAAAATTCCGGGCAAAATGGTTAAAGGTATGGGTGGTGCCATGGACTTGGTGGCGAGTGCCGAAAATATTATTGTGGCTATGCAGCATGTAAACAAAGCTGGCGAATCAAAATTATTACCAAAATGTACTTTGCCTTTAACCGGTATAAAATGCGTAAAAAAAATAGTTACAGAACTTGCCGTGCTTGATATTCTTCCGCAAGGAGGTTTTAAACTGTTAGAACGTGCCCCGGGAGTAAGCATTGATCAAATAAAAAATGCAACAGCAGGTAAGCTCATTATTGAAGGAAATATTCCTGAGATGGAGTTATAACTCTTTTACTGTTAAGTTAAAGGGTTAAACAATACCGTATAGGTAAGCCCAAAAGCCTACTTTTTTCAGTATAAAACAGTAATAGGTTTACTTTATTAATGGTTTTGGCGGTCTATTTGGTTTTGGGTGTGATACTTTGCAGACAGTTAATTGAAAATTCTCAACTAATTGTTTTATACTTTTCTATTTCAAATACTTCATAAAAATGTTTCAGGTAAATTTCCTTTACCTCATTAAAATTTACTTTATGTCCCAATTCCTTTTCTAATGATGTTACCGCCTTATCATCAATACCGCAAGGAACAATGTATTTAAAATAGTTTAAATCAGTATTTACATTAAATGCAAAGCCATGCATAGTTACCCAACGGCTACACCGAACACCCATAGCGCATATTTTACGGGCTTGCGGCAATTTTGCATCAATCCAAACCCCGGTATAGCCTTTGTACCGTTCGGCCGTAATATGATAGGCGGCACAAGTTCTGATAATAGTTTCTTCTAATAATCTTAAATATTTATGAATATCGGTAAAAAAATTATCCAAATCGAGTATTGGATATCCAACTAACTGTCCGGGACCGTGGTAGGTAATATCGCCACCACGATTAATTTTATAATAAGTGGCTTGTATCTCTTCAAGTTGCTGTTGGTTTACCAATAAATTCTCGGGCTTGCCACTTTTTCCCAGGGTATATACATGTGGGTGCTCACAAAAAATTAAATGGTTTTCTGTTGGGGTAAAATTCTGTGTTGCTTCTCGATTTGCCATTTTGATTTGTATCGTATGGGCAAATATATTTTCCTGGTAATCCCAAGCTTTGCCATAATTCATCAAACCCAAATCGTGCAGAATTACAGATTTATTTCTATGCGGCTGCTCCAATCAATTAATCTTAGATAATTCTGATTTAAGATGATTAATGATAGAAATATCTACTGCATCAATCTGTTTTATATCGGCAATATAGCAACTTATCCAATCGCCCAAATGTATCATATACAAAGCTCTTTGCAATGGGGTGTTGCCCTTGGCATAAACTTCAACAATGGTACTTGTATATTTAGCAAAAACTTCTTTACACACCTCCAGTCTTTTTACGGTGCGGTAGTAATCATCTTCATATCTAAAAATAACCACTGCAAATTGCTCATCTTTCTGTGTCCAGCCTACCAATTCATTATGATTCATTTCGGGTAATACATGATGCCAGCATAACATCTTACTGTTTTCGTTCAGTTGCTGTCTGAAACGAATGGCCACTCCTTCTGTGCTACCCAAAGTATAAATAACAGGTAATTTGTTGTGTATTATTTGGGCTAACTTTTCAGCCTCTTGATGTATGTCTGTTTTATTTTTTTGCAACAAATCAATAGCATATTCTACCTCACTCAAATAATTGTGATTTACAACCTGATGAAATTGAAGTACCTTTATAATTTGGCAGATAGAATACCCAATGCACGAACGTGGAGGAAATCCTGAAGGAATCATAATACAATCTAAATGATGCTGTATAGCCAATTGTTCGGCTTCGCCTCCCGATGTTATCACCGTAATTTTTGCTTTAGCTTCAATGCACAATTTAAGTACATGAATAGTTTCTTCGGTATTGCCGCTATAGGTGCAAATAATAGCCAGAGTATTTTCATTTATAAATGCCGGAATACTATAGGCCTTATTGATAATAATAGGGTATTTGGCATTGTTTCCTACCAACTCTGCAACTATAGTTCCTCCTATTCCTGAGCCTCCCAAACCCGAAATAAAAACATTATTAATACTTGTATCACTATTCTTTAATAAGGCTTGATTGCTTATAGCTAAAGCCTTTGTAAGCTGCTCCGGAAAAGAAGCTACCAAATCTTTCATATTCATAGGTAAAATTTAAAGCATGCAAGTTAAACAAAAGCACCTAAATATTGAAATAAATATATTTTCTTAATAAATTTTAATTTCCCAATAGCGCCTGCCCTTGTGATTGTAATCCCTAAAAATGTTTGATGATAATAGGGAAAAGCACAGTTTAACAAATGCCTTAGGCCTTACACCTCACATCATCTATTCAATACTTTTAAGTATTTAAAGTCAACTTGCAAAAAAACTCGAGCATTTAACACAAGCTGTTTGTTGTTTGAAATATTAAAAATACAAATAAAAACTGATAAACATCTAAAGCTGTTCAATTTAACTCCGGAAGCTTCATTCAACCTGCCAAAGGCAGTCAGGCACTGGATTAAATCAAAGCAGAGCTTGGTTTAATCGCTATATGTTAGCGGTAGTGTTTATTCTTGTTCCGCCAATTCTTTTAGTTTTTTATTCATTTCTTCAAATCCTCTTTTTGTGTTGTTGTCTAGTTGTTTTTTAAATAATGAGACAAGTATTCCTTTAAATTTTTCTCGTAACCCTCCCATAATTAGGACAGGTTGTAAATATACAAAATTAAATTTATTTTCGTTGTGCTTATCAAGAAACAGAAAAGAGCTCTGCTGGAGAGCAACTCTCTAGGGATATTGATTGAGCCACG
>WBZO01004536.1_pt1 | contig 12735 bp, 16 predicted proteins | sample 5204261 | NCBI WGS metagenome assembly WBZO01 (sample SAMN12412400, study PRJNA552823) | activated sludge metagenome | isolation source: activated sludge from anammox sidestream of wastewater treatment plant... | place: USA: North Carolina | collected 2017-09 | reverse complement strand
GTCTTGACACGCTGACCACCGACCTGCGCACCTGGGGCCATGTCTTCCACGTCAATTTCTTCGCCAGCGTCATCCTGGCGCGCGGCCTGCGCGAGGAACTGACGGCGGCGAAGGGCAGCATCGTCAACGTGACCTCGATCGCCGGCTCGCGCGTCCATCCCTTCGCCGGAGCGGCCTATGCCACGTCGAAGGCCGCCCTTGCCGCGCTGACGCGCGAGATGGCGCATGATTTCGGCCCGCTGGGCGTGCGCGTCAACGCCATCGCCCCGGGCGAGGTGGAAACCTCGATCCTGTCGCCGGGGACCGAGAAGATCGTCGAAAAACTGCCGCTGCAACGCCTCGGCCAGCCGCGCGAGGTGGCGGACGTGATCTGGTTCCTGTGCTCGGACCAGGCAAGCTACATCTCGGGCGCCGAGATCGAGGTGAACGGCGCCCAGCACGTCTGAATCACGCCCCGGGCGGCGGGCCGAGAGGGCCGGGGCGGCGCTCTTCGGTCAGTACCACGTTGGCCTCGAGGCTGCCGACGCCGGGAAGCGTCATGATACGCCGGCGCAGCACGCGCTCGAAATCGACAAGGTCGCGCGCCACCACGCGCAGCCGGTAGTCGAACAGGCCCAGCACATGCTGGACCACCTGCACCTCGGGGATGGCGCAGGCGGCGCGCTCGAAATCCTCGTGGCTGACGCGCCCCCTGGTGGCAAGCCGGATGCCCAGGAAGACGGTGACGCCGAAGCCCAGCGCCGCGCGATCCACCTCGACCCGGCGCCCGGCCAGCACGCCCGCCTCTTCCAGCCGGCGGATGCGCCGCCAGGTTGCCGGCTGCGACAGGCCCAGCCGCCGCCCCAGCGCCCCTGCCCCCGGCGTCGCATCCGCCGCGAGTGCACGCAGGATGGCGCGGTCGATATCATCCAGATCGACGGGGGGCAGGCTCACAGCGGCAGGCCCCCGGTATCCTTGATGGTCGAAATCAGCATCAGCGCGTCCACCTCGGCGATATGGGGAAGGGTCAGGATGCGCTCGCGATAGATGGCGGTCCAATGCGCCATGTCGCGCGCGATCACGTTCAGCCGCACGTCGACCGAGCCGAGGAAGGTCTCGATTCCCAGCACCTCGGGCACGCACCGCGCCGCTGCGAGGAATTCGTCGAAGGCGCGCGGATCGGTCTTGTCGAGAGTGAAGCGCAGGCTCACCTCCACCTCGTAGCCAAGCCGCCGCCAGTCGATCGCCGCCGTCTCGGCCCGGATCACGCCGGCGGCGCGCAGCCGCTCCAGCCGCCGCCACAGGGTCGCCTGGGTGACGCCGGCGCGCTCGGCCAGGATGGCGCGCGGCAGGCCGGGCTCGGCCAGCCAGTGGCGCAGGATGCGCCGGTCGCTGTCATCAGGCATGATTTTTTCATACGACGTCGATATTCCACATGATATTTTGCACAAACAGGTATTTTGATCAATGTTCGCGCTGATATTTCCGTTTCTATCGCTAAGGTGCGCACATCTGAAACCATCGGCAAGGATGCACGAAGATGCGTGTCTATTACGATCGCGATTGCGATGTGAACCTGATCAAGGACAAGAAGGTTGCCATCCTCGGCTATGGCAGCCAGGGCCATGCCCATGCGCTGAACCTGCGCGATTCGGGGGCAAAGCACATCGCCGTGGCGCTGCGCGAAGGCAGCCCTTCGGCGAAGAAGGCCGAGGCCGAGGGACTGAAGGTCATGGGGCTGGCCGAGGCCGCCGCCTGGGCCGATCTGATCATGTTCACCATGCCCGACGAACTCCAGGCCGAGACCTACCGCAAATACGTCCACGACAACCTGCGCGAAGGCGCGGCGATCGCCTTTGCCCACGGGCTGAACGTGCATTTCGGGCTGATCGAGACCAAGCCCGGCGTCGATGTCATCATGATGGCGCCCAAAGGCCCCGGCCATACCGTGCGCGGCGAATATCTGAAGGGCGGCGGCGTGCCCTGCCTGGTGGCGGTGCATCAGGATGCCTCGGGCAAGGCGATGGAACTGGCGCTTTCCTATTGCGCCGGCATCGGCGGCGGCCGTTCGGGCATCATCGAGACCACCTTCCGCCAGGAATGCGAGACCGACCTGTTCGGCGAGCAGGCGGTGCTGTGCGGCGGTCTGGTCGAGCTGATCCGCATGGGCTTCGAAACCCTGGTCGAGGCCGGTTACGAGCCCGAGATGGCCTATTTCGAATGCCTCCACGAGGTGAAGCTGATCGTCGACCTGATCTACGAGGGCGGCATCGCCAACATGAACTACTCGATCTCGAACACCGCCGAATATGGCGAATATGTCTCGGGCCCGCGCGTTCTGCCCTATGAGGAGACCAAGGCGCGCATGAAGGCGGTGCTGAGGGACATCCAGACCGGCAAGTTCGTGCGCGACTGGATGGCCGAATGCGCGGTGGGCCAGCCGATGTTCAAGGCGACCCGCCGCCTGAACGATGCCCACCAGATCGAGGCCGTGGGCGAGAAGCTGCGCGCCATGATGCCCTGGATCTCGAAGGGCAAGATGGTGGACCGCACGCGGAACTGACCGCCAGCCTCACTGCCCGGCCCCACCGCGTCGAAACAGACGGTGGGGGGGGGCGCGACCTCTCGTCCGATCCCGGCATCGAAAGCCCGGGATCGGATACTGCCATGACGTGGCGGATGACACGACGTGGCGAGATGCCGCATCGGCCGGTAGCGGGCGGGGGGTCTCCGCCCCCAGCTTGCGGGCTGATCGCGAATGCGGTCCCATGTACGAGGCGCACACGATAGGCGGGACTGTTTTCGACATCTTCTTCATTGATCGCGGCCCGATACGACCGCAGGTGGAGCGATCCTCTCCTTCGCCGCACGCGCCGCACCCGTCATCTTCCGGCCATGTTGCAGGAAGGGGATCTGAAAACTAGCGTCGAAATCGGCCCATCTGGCGCAGCATCGTGGCACGCGCCTCCAGCTCGGCATTGATCGCGCCGCCCACCAGCACCGTCCATACCGACAGATAAAGCCACATCATCAGGATGATCACCGCGCCGATGGAACCATAGATGCGGTTGTAGCTGTTGAAGTTCTCCAGGTAGAGCGAGAAGCCCAGCGAAACGGCCGCCCAGCCGAGGGCGGCGAAGACCACGCCGACGCTGAACCAGCCTGCCCGCCCGTGCCGGGGCACGTTGGGGCCGAAGCGGTAGAGGATCGACAGGCAGGTCAGCACCAGCAGGAACATCGCCCCCCAGGGAAGCAGGCGCGTGGCGCGCGGGGCAATCCGGTCAAGCTGCAGCCACGAAAACACCACCGGCACGATCACCACCGTCGCCAGCGCCACCAGCAGGGCCGCCACCAGCGCCAGCGTCAGCAGCAGGTCGCGCGCCAGCGATACCAGCCAGCCCCTGCTTTCGGCGCGATGCACCACATCCAGCCCGCGCACCAGCGCCGAAACCCCGTTGCGCGCCGAATAGAGCGCCAGCATCAGCGAGGCTGCGGTGGTCCATCCCAGGGTAATGGTGCGCGCATTGACCAGCCCCATCACCTGATCATGAACCAGGTTTCCCGCATCGGGGGGCAGGAAACGCTCGGCGACCTCGAGGTAGCCGGAGATCACCTGCGGGTCGGCCATCATGCCCCAGATCGCCACCACAGCAGCAAGGCCGGGAAAGACCGCGAACATGCCCCAGAAGGCCACCCCGGCGGCGACAAGGCCGAAATGACCATCCCCCACCCGGGCCTGCACCCCGTAGAGGAAATGCCGCACATGCCGCCACAGCCGCCACATGGCCCATCATCCGCCGGCATGGCGCCGGTGGCAAGCCGCGCCCGCCCCGCGCCCGGCCGGCTGCTCAGCGCCGGCTGCTGGCCGTGACATAATTGACCGAAAGGTCGCGCGCCGACAGGCTCCACCGTCCCGAGAGCGGATCGAAGACCATGCCCTTTCGGTCCACGGGATCGAATCCGGCGCCGCGCAGCAGGGCCTGAAGTTCGTCAGGCGTGATGAAGCGGCGCCAGTCATGGGTGCCGCGCGGCAGCCAGCGCAGCACCCATTCGGCACCGACGATGGCCAGCAGAAAGGATTTCGCGTTGCGGTTCAGGGTCGAGCAGATCATCAGCCCGCCAGGGCGCAAAAGCCGCCGGCAGGCCGCGAGATAGGCGGCCGGATCGGCGACATGCTCGACCACCTCCATGTTCAGCACTACGTCGAAGGTCTCGCCGGCATCGGCCAGGGCCTCGGCCGTGGTGGCGCGGTAATCAATGGCAAGGCCCGACTGTTCGGCATGCAGCCGCGCCACGGGGATGTTGCGCTCGGCGGCATCCGCGCCGGTCACCGTGGCGCCCAGTCGCGCCATCGGCTCGCACAGAAGGCCACCCCCGCAGCCGATGTCGAGGAGCCGCAGCCCGGCGAGGGGAGCCGGCGCTGACAGATCGCGGCCGAATTCGGCGGCGATCTGGCGGGTGATGTAGTCCAGCCGGCAGGGATTCATCAGATGCAGCGGGCGGAACTTGCCCGCGGGATCCCACCATTCCTCCGCCATCGCCTGGAACTTCGCCACTTCGGCGGGATCGACGGTGGTTTCGGCCTGCATGGGAAAGCTCCTGGTTCGACTCCGGCCGCCGGCCGGGCTATACAGATGCCATGGATCATCACCAAGGGCAAAGGCGCAACGGCGAAAGCCTCTATCCGGCGATCGAACCCTTCGATCGCCGCACCCTCGACACGGGCGACGGCCATGTGATCGCGATCGAGCAATGCGGCAACCCGCAGGGCGTGCCGGTGATGATCTTCCACGGCGGCCCGGGCGGCGGCTGCGGCCCCGCGATGCGGCGCTATTTCGATCCGGCGCATTATCGCGTGGTGCTGTTCGACCAGCGCGGCTGCGGCGGTTCGCGACCGCTGGCCTCGGTCCATGCCAACACGACATGGCATCTGGTCGCCGATGCCGAACGCATCCGTGAGGCGCTTGGCATCGACAGTTTCATCGCCTTCGGCGGCAGCTGGGGGGCGACGCTGGCGCTGGTCCATGCGATCACCCATCCCGAACGGGTGCGCCATCTGGTGCTGCGTGGCGTCTTCCTGATGACCGCGGCCGAACTGCACTGGTTCTATGGCGGCGGCGCGGGGCTGTTTTTTCCCGATCTCTGGGCGCGCTTTATCGATCCGATCCCCGAGGAGGAGCGCGGCGACCTCATCGCCGCCTATCACCGCCGCCTCTTCGGTGGCGATCCGGCCGAGGAGACGCGCTTCGCCCGGCTGTGGACGGGGTGGGAGAATGCGCTGGCCTCGATCCGCGGCGAGGGGATGGCGGGCGAAGGCCCCGCCGATTACGCGCGCACCTTCGCCCGGCTGGAGAATCACTACTTCATCAACCGCGGCTTTCTCGATGCCGACGGCTGGATCCTGGCGAACCGGCACCGCATCGCCCATATCGGCGCCGACATCGTGCAGGGCCGCTACGACATGGTCTGCCCGCCGGCCATGGCGTGGAAACTGGCCGAAGGCTGGGCGCGCTGCCGCCTCGAGATGGTGCCGATGGCCGGGCACGCCCTGTCCGAGCCGGGCATAAGCGAGGCGCTGGTGCGGGTGATGAACCGCCTGCGGGGGCGCTGAGAGCATCGGGCGAGGCGAAGGAGTACCCGCCCGCCCTACACCTCATCTGCCCTTCAGCGGCCCCAGCACCTCGTCCTGATGCTGGCCCAGCCGCGGCGAGGCCTGCGACAGCGCCAGTTCCGCCCCCGAGAAGGTAATCGGCGTGCGCACCCCCGGCACCCCCTCGGGGTCGATCCGCATGCCGCGCGCCACGGTCTGGGGATCGGCGAAGACCTCGGCCATGTCGTTGATCGGGCCGGCGGGCACGCCCTGTGATTCGCAGGCGGCGAGAAGGTCTTCCTTCTTCCATGTCTTCGTCGCCGCGGTGATGCGCGCCGTCATCTCGGCACGGTTGGCGATGCGATCGGCGTTGGTCAGGAATTCCGGCGCCTCGGCCATGTCGTCAAGGCCGAGAATGGCGCACAGCTTGCGATACTGGCCATCGTTGCCGGTGGCGAGGATGATCCAGCCGTCGGCGCAGTCGAACACCGCATAGGGCGCAAGGTTGGGATGGGCATTCCCCATCTTGACCGGGGCCTTGCCGGTGGCGAGGAAGTTCAGCGCCTGGTTCGCCATGATCGCGGTGGCGACATCCATCAGCGCCATGTCGACATGCTGCCCCAGGCCGGTGCGGCTGCGCTGGATCACCGCCGCCAGAATGCCCAGCGCCGCGTAGATGCCGGTGAACACGTCGGTCACCGCGACGCCCACCTTCTGCGGCTGGCCGTCGGCCTCGCCGGTCACGCTCATCAGCCCGGCCATGCCCTGGATGATGAAATCATAGCCGGCGCGATGGGCATAGGGGCCGGTCTGGCCGAAGCCGGTGATCGAGCAATAGATCAGCCGCGGATTCACCTCGCGCAGCGATTCGTAATCCAGCCCGTATTTCTTCAGCCCGCCCAGCTTGAAGTTCTCGATCACCACGTCGGCCTCGGCGACGAGGCGGCGCACCGTTTCCTGGCCCTCGCGGGTGCGGAAATCGCAGGTGATGCTCTTCTTGCCGCGGTTGCAGCAGTGGAAATAGGCCGCCGAGCGGTCGGACGTGCCGTCTGCACCGTCGCGCAGGATGAAGGGAGGGCCCCAGCGGCGGGTGTCATCACCTTCCGGCGCCTCGACCTTGATCACCTCGGCGCCCAGATCGGCCAGCGTCTGTCCGGCCCAGGGACCGGCCAGGATGCGCGCCAGTTCGATCACCCTCAGCCCTTCCAGCGGTGCCCCCATGCCGTCATTCCCCCAGTTTCTTGTCGATGATCGCCTTCAGCTCGCCATAGGACATATTGGGATGCTTCTCGCCGTCGATGAACAGCGTCGGCGTGCCTTCCACCCCATCCTTGCGCATGCCTTCCTCGAAATGCTTCACCAGCGCATCGACCAGTGCCGCGTCCTGGGTGCAGGCATCGAGCTGCTCGTTGGTCAGACCGGCGGCCAGACCGATCTGGCGCAGCTTGGCAACGGCGACGCTGGGATCCTCGTTCGCCGCCCAGTCCCTCTGCTGGTCGAACAGCATGTCGGAAATGCCGAAATATTTCATCTCGCCGCCGCAGCGCGCGACCAGTGCCGCCCACAGGCCGTAGCGGTCAAAATAGACCTCGCGCAGGGTGAAGCGGACCTTGCCGGTGTCGATGTAGTCGCGTTTCAGCTGCGGCCAGACCGTGGCATGGAAGTCGGCGCAATGCGGGCAGGTGAAGCTGGCATATTCGGTGATCTTCACCGGCGCATCGGGGTTGCCGATCGCGTAATCCGTCACTTCGGTCACCGCAGGATCGGTATCGGCGGGTGGCGTGGTGGAGGCGTCCTCCTGCGCCATGGCGGGGGTGGCGGCCAGGGCGGCGGCCATGGCCATCAGCTCCCGGCGGGTGATCGTCGTCATGGCGTCAACCTCGTTTCTTCGCGTTGCGGTTTAAGATGTTTTGAGCCAGCCGTTCAAGCGCCGACCTGAGGCCGGCATCGGCAATTCCCGCCGCAGTTGTGGCCGCTTCGGCAGAGACAGGCGCATCGGGCGGGGTTGCGGCGGGCGGCGGGGCCGGGGCAAAGGGAGTCTGCCCCTCGGCAAAACCCGAGGCCGCGGTCTGGGTAAGCGCGATGCGCGCGATGGCATTGTAGCCATAGACGGCGTTGACCCGGGCGCGGATCGCGTCCTTCTGCATCTCGATCATCGGGGCGCTTGCCCCCTGGACCAGAAGGACCAGCGTGGCGCCAAGCCCCTCGCGCCCGTAAGTCACACGGACGGGGCGGCTGACGCGGGCTACACCCTCGCCCGCGACCTCGGCCCAGTGGGTCACCAGCCGCGCGATGGCAAAGCCGCGCGATTCGCCGACGCGTCGCACCTGCCCCTCGACCAATGCGAAAGCCGGCTCGAACCCGCGCCCGCGGGGTTTCGGCGATGGCTGGGGCCGGGTGGTGCGCGCCATCTGGTCCTTTCCTGTGCTGGCGCTATCCTTACCCGAAACCCCGGCGGAGGCCACCCGCCGCCCTGCCCGCGGGAGCATGAATTTTGCGTGACACTCCCGAGACCGTCTCCGCCCGCCTGCTGGCGTGGTATGACGCACAGGCCCGCGATCTGCCGTGGCGCGTCAGTCCGGCTGCACGGCGCGCCGGGATGCGCCCCGACCCCTATCGCGTCTGGCTGTCCGAGGTGATGCTCCAGCAGACCACGGTGGCCACGGTGCGCGGACGTTTCGAGCGCTTCGTGGCGCGCTGGCCCGATGTGGCGGCGCTTGCCGCGGCGGATGATGCCGAGGTGATGGCCGAATGGGCGGGGCTTGGCTATTATGCCCGGGCGCGCAACCTGCTGGCCTGCGCGCGCGCGGTCGCGGCGCGAGGCAGCTTCCCCCGCACACGCGAGGAGCTGGCCGCCCTGCCCGGCATCGGCCCCTATACCGCCGCGGCCATCGCCGCTATCGCCTTCGACGCACCCGTTGCCGCAGTCGACGGCAATGTGGAACGGGTGGTGGCGCGGCTTTTCGCCATCGAGACCCCGCTACCGGCGGCCAAGGCGCAGCTCGCGCAGCTGGCTGCCCGCCTCGTACCGCCGACGCGCCCGGGCGATCATGCGCAGGCGATGATGGACCTCGGCGCCACCATCTGCACGCCGCGATCGCCGGACTGTCCGCGCTGCCCGCTTGCGCCCCTCTGTGCCGCGCATGAAGCGGGGCTGGCGGCAGAACTGCCGCGCCGGGCTCCGCGCCCGGCAAAGCCGGTGCGGCAGGGCACGGTCTGGGCACTGCTGACGCCGCAGGGCTGGGTGCTGGAGCGCCGCCCGGCGCGCGGCCTGCTGGGGGGCATGGCGGGCTTTCCCGGCGACGGCTGGGACGGATCGCCCGGCGGGCCACCTCCGGCCAAGGTGGCCTGGCACGATGCGGGCGAGGTGCGCCACAGTTTCACCCATTTCCATCTGGTGCTGCGGGTGATGGCGGCGCGGAGCGCCGCCCCGCCGTGCCGCGGCGAGGTGGTGCCCGGCCTCGACCCTGCCGCCCTGCCCAGCGTGATGCGCAAGGCGCATGGCCTTGCCGCGGCCGCCCTTGCGGCGCCGGACGCACCGCCCGCGCCATAAGAAACCCCGCCATGTTGCCATGGCGGGGCAGTCGGGACTCCGGACGGAACGGAGGCCAGGCGTTGCTTGGACCCCTTGGGTCGGGGGTCAGTTCGGGCGAGTGGCCTCTGCCTCCATCTCGGCCCGGATCTGCTGGCGCAGGATATCGATCGGGATCATCCTGCCGTCACGGCGGAAGTGCCAATAGGTCCAGCCGTTGCAGCTGGGCGCCCCCTCATAGGCCGCCCCCACCTGGTGGATGGAGCCGGTCATGTCCTTGCCGGCCAGCGTGCCGTCGGCGCGCACCCGCGCCACATGGCCGCGCGGGCTGATCAGCTCCTCGCCCGGGCGCAGCATGCCGCGTTCGACCACCTGGCCGAAGGGCACCCGCGGCTCGGCCCGTTTCGATCCCGTAACCGCCAGCGCCGAGGCATCGAAGGGGCGCACGCGGGCGATGCGGGCCTCGGCGGCGCGACGGTAGGCTTCCTCACGCTCGATGCCGATGAAGTCGCGCCCCAGCATCCTGGCCACCGCCCCGGTGGTGCCGGTGCCGAAGAACGGGTCCAGCACCAGATCGCCCGGATTGGTGGTGGCCAGCAGGATGCGGTGCAGGAGCGCCTCGGGCTTCTGCGTCGGATGGGCCTTGGCGCCGGTCTCATCCTTCAGCCGCTCGTGCCCGGTGCAGATCGGGATCACCCAGTCCGAGCGCATCTGCACCCCGTCGTTCAGCGCCTTCAGCGCCTCGTAGTTGAAGGTGTAGCGGGCGCCTTCGCCGCGCCCGGCCCAGATCAGCGTCTCATGCGCATTGGTCAGGCGGCGGCCCTTGAAGTTGGGCATCGGATTGGCCTTGCGCCACACCACGTCGTTGAGGATCCAGAATCCCTGGTTCTGCAGCTCCGCCCCAAGGCGGAAGATGTTGTGATAGGAGCCGATGACCCAGATCGCCCCGTCAGGCTTCAGCAGGCGGCGCGCCGCGGCAAGCCAGGCACGGGTGAAGGCGTCATAATCGGCGAAGCTGGCAAAACGGTCCCAATGATCGTCAACCGCATCGACGCGGGAATTGTCGGGGCGGTGCAGTTCGCCCTTCAATTGCAGGTTGTAGGGCGGATCGGCGAAGACCAGATCCACCGAGGCCGGCGGCAGGGCGTTCATCGCCTCGATGCAGTCGCCGGCAAGGATGCGGTTGCGCGGAAGGATGGCCTCCGCCGCGGCTTTGCTTGACATTCCGTATTCTCTGCCTCTGTCCCGCGGCATCTGGCGTGCCGCTGATGGGGAAAGTCTGCGACAGAGGCGAATCGCCGTCAAATTCTTTTTTGAATCAAGCGGTTAGAAAATTTCCTTGGCACAATATCTTGTGGACGGGGGCGAAGGACCGCCTATGCCAAGGGGTCGGACCAAGATCTAGAAGCGCCCTTTTGTGTTCCGCCGTCGGATAGCCGGCGTTTCGCTCCCAGCCATAGCCGGGGTGCTGTTGCGCCAAATCCACCATCAGCCGGTCGCGCGTCACCTTGGCGAGGATCGAGGCGGCGGCGATGGACAGGCAGCGCGCATCGCCCTTGACCACCGCCTCGGCCGGGCAGGCCAGCCCGGCGGGCAGCCGGTTGCCGTCGATCAGGGCGAAATCGGCCGGCAGCGCCGCCACGGCGCGGGTCATGGCAAGCAGGCTGGCCTCAAGGATGTTCAGCCGGTCGATCTCCTCCACCCCGGCATGGGCGACGGCACAACGGGCATTGGCCATGAGCCATTCGGCCAGCCGCGCGCGCCGCGGCGCGGACAGGAGCTTGCTGTCGGCCAGCCCCGCCGGGATGTTCGCCGGATCGAGGCGCACCGCCGCGGCGACCACCGGCCCGGCCAGCGGGCCGCGCCCCGCCTCGTCCACGCCGACGACGAAACGCGCGCCCCGGGCGATGGCGGCGGCTTCACGGTCGAAATCAGGGGTCGGGCGGGCCATGGTCCAGACTTGCCCGGCGCGATGGCGCATGCAAGCCCTATGGAACCGGCGGCTTCCCGGCGCTATCTGGCAGGCGAAGCGGATGCGAAAGGGCAGAGCCATGGAATTCTCGCGCGCGATCAGGATCGCTCCCTCGATCCTTTCCGCCGATTTCGCCGCCTTCGGCGCCGAATGCGCGGCGATCGAGGCGCAGGGGGCGGACTGGGTGCATGTCGATGTGATGGACGGGCATTTCGTGCCCAACATCACCTTCGGCCCCGCCACCTGCGCCGCCATCCGCCCGCATATCCGCGGCGTGATGGACGTGCATCTGATGATCGCCCCCGTCGATCCCCATGTCGAGGCCTTTGCCCGTGCCGGGGCCGATATCATCACCGCCCATGTCGAGGCGGGGCCGCATGTCCACCGCACCTTGCAGGCAATCCGCGCCGCAGGCTGCAAGGCGGGGGTGGCGCTGAACCCCGGCACGGGGATCGAGGCGGTGGAATACCTGCTCGATCTGGTGGATCTGGTGCTGGTGATGACGGTGAACCCGGGCTTTGGCGGACAGGAGTTCATCCACTCGCAGGTGGAAAAGGTGCGGCGCCTGCGGGCGATGATCGGTGACCGCCCGGTGCATCTCGAGGTCGACGGCGGCGTGACGCCCGCAACGGCGACCCTTGTGGCGGCGGCGGGGGCGGATGTGCTGGTCGCCGGCTCGGCGGTGTTCAGGGGCGGATCGGTCACCGATCCCGCGCCCTACGGCGCAAACATTCGCGCCATCCGCGAGGCGGCCGAAACGGCACGACGCTGAGCAACGGCACGGCAGCACCAGGTCACAGGAAAGCGTCATGACAGAACGCGGGGGGATGGTGGAAACTGCCGATGCAAGGGACTTCGCCGCTCAAATTTCGTGAAGGCCGGGGGTTCCCCCCTTCCTCAGGCGGCTTGTCCTGTGATCCGGTAGCGATACGCCAAGGCGTTGTTGCAGAGCGCTCGAATCCAGAAGTTCATACCGCGAATTCATGCGGTCATACGCACGACGGAGCAAGAGCCCAGGCCCGCACGCGCCACCATGCGGCGAACCGGGCCACCTGCAACGATGCGTTCCACAGGCGCGGGTCTCTGCCGGTCCGGCCAGACACGGAATGGTCCGGCGTGTACCCAAAGCCGGCCAACGGTCACCTGTGGTCATCCCCGCTTCGGGAATCCGGTTCTGCCTGTCGGTCAGGATCCTGTTCAACCCTCCGCCCGGGCGGAAGATTGGGTCCCGGGCCCCGATATTTCCCGTCGGCTTTCCGTCTTCCGAAGGGCCGAACATTCGCGGGATCGAGCCGCCGGATATCGCAGAGCATGGGTTTCCGCCGTTTCCATAGCGCTGCACGTCATCCGGAATCGACGTTGCGGATACTGTGCCCCCCGATGACTCCTTCATCTGATGCTGGAGTCCGGCCCGGGGAGAGGACCGGACATGAAGCGATCGAAGTTCACGGATGACGAGGGGACCGTGGCCCCGGTGGGGCCGCGCAAGCCCCGAGGAACAGGTCATCGGGATCCTGCGGGAGCGGGATGCAGGTGCGAGACGGCCGGGGTCTGCCGCAGGCACCGGATCGGCAGCGCCACGTTCTACGCCTGGAAGACCAGGTTCGGCGGCATGGAGCCTTCGAAGGCGAAGCGGCTGAAGGTGCTCGAGGGCGAGAACGC
>WBZO01005571.1_pt1 | contig 12737 bp, 6 predicted proteins | sample 5204261 | NCBI WGS metagenome assembly WBZO01 (sample SAMN12412400, study PRJNA552823) | activated sludge metagenome | isolation source: activated sludge from anammox sidestream of wastewater treatment plant... | place: USA: North Carolina | collected 2017-09 | reverse complement strand
GAAGAACGCGTTGCCGATCCGTCCCGCGTGCCGCAGGTACACGAGCGTGCCCAGGAACAGGAACGTGACGTACGTGCCGTTGACCGCGACGAGGAACACGATCCAGTGCGTCTTTGCCACGGCGTGCAGCGCGAGGAGGAACGCGAAGGCGACACCGATCGCCGCGCGCGGGCGCGTGCGCAACAGCGGCAGCAGCGCGAGCACGGCAAGATAGAAGAGAACCTCGATGATGAGCGTCCAGGCCACACCGTTGATCGCCGGCGTGCCGACGAGATAGTTCACGAGCGTCAGCGCGAGCGCGATCGTCGGCCACGGATTGTCCTTGGCGATGACCACGTTGATCGCGTACCCTTCGAGGCCGCGCGCGCCGGTCAGCGCCGCCGCGACGGGAACGGCGACGAGCAGCAGCGCGCACGACACCCACAGCGGCGGATAGATGCGCAGCGCACGCCGGATCGCGAAGCTGCGGCCGGATTCGCGCACGCCGACGGCGACGATGATGAAGCCGCTCACCATGAAGAAGAGCGCCACGGCGAACGCGCCGCCGTGCTGCATCAGGGCGAGCGGTTCGAGCACCCAGCGCTCGACGAAGCCGACCGCGCGCAGTTCGATGCCGTTGCGTTGTGGCCAGACGTTGAAGAGGTGATCCCACGCCACGAGGAGCGCTGCGACCCCGCGGATGAGCGCGATGCTCGGAAAGAAACCGGCGGGGGCCGCGGTCGGGGCGCCGGTGCCGGCCACGCGTCAGTCCAGGTTGACGGCAAACGCGGCCGGCGGCTCGCCGCGAAGGTGGCGCGCCCACATTTCGGTGTACGCCGCCTCGAGATGACGCGTGCTGCGTGCGGTGTCGAACAGGGCACAGGTCGCGCGCTGCGTGGCAAGACGGGTGCGCACCTCCGCGAGTCGCTCGCGATCACGAGCGAGCGCGAGCGAGCGCGCTTCGTAGTCGGCAAGCGTGGTCGTGACGAGATCGGGCAACCCCGCGGCGTGCAGCAGGCTCGCCGCCACGCGGCCCGCAAAGGCTTCGCCGGTACAGGTGACGATGGGCACCCCGGCCCACAGCGCATCGCTTGCCGTGGTGTGCGCGTTGACCGGAAGCGTGTCGAGGAAAAGATCGGCCAGGCGATGCCGGGCGAGATGCTCCGCCGCGGGGAGCCGCGGGGCGAAGACGAGCCGCGCCGGATCGACGCCGCGCGCGGCGGCTTCGCGGCGAAGGTTGCCCGGAGCGATGGCATTGCCGTCGAGGAGCCACAGCACGCTGCCCGGTACCGCTTCGAGGAGGCGCATCCACACCGCGAACACCGGCGGCGTGATCTTGTAGCTGCTGTTGAACGAGCAGAAGACGAATCCGGTCGCCGGCAGTCCCACGGCGGCGCGCGTGGGCGTGGCGGTCGCGATCGCCCGATCGGCGTCGTTGGGCTGGTAGCTCCCGGGCAGGGTCACGATGCGCTCGCTGTACCACGCGTGCGCGGCGGGGGGGATCACCGTCGCGTCGGCAATGAGGTAGTCGAAGCACGCATCGCCCATCGTTCCCGGGTAGCCTAGGTAGTTGACCTGGAGCGGTGCCGCGCGATAGGCAAAGATCCGTGGCCGCGCGTCGAACGTGTAGCCCTTCAAGTCGACGGCGATGTCGATCTCGAGCTCGCGCAGGCGTTGCGCAATCTCGGCCTCGGTCGCCGCGCGCACGTCGATGAAGTGCTCGAAGGCGGCTCGCAGGCGCATCTGCACGGCGTCATCGGTGCGCGGGCCAAACGACAGCGCGTAGACCTCGAAGCGGGCGCGATCGTGCCGCTCGAAGAGCCCACTCATGAGGTGTGCCGTGGCGTGGTCGTGCAGGTCGGCCGACAGGTAGGCCACGCGAAGGCGCTCGTGCGCGGCGCGCGCCACCGGCGGCAGCGCGGTGATGCCAGCGTAACGATGTCGGGCGTAGGTGCGCGCGGCGGCAAGTTGCGCGGCCGGCCGTCGCGTCACCATGACCATCGGCAGCGGCTCCGAGGCGCGCTGTCCCGCGAGTGCGGCGGCCTCGAGATCGGCGACGTCAGACTCGTAGTCGCGCCAGTCGCAGCAGTGCAGGCGCGACGCGATGAGCGCCCCCTGCGCGTCGGGAAAGTCGGGGTCGAGCTCGCGCACGCGCGCGAAATCGCGCGCTGCCTCGTCGTGGCGGCCGAGGAAGGCGAGGACCGACGCCCGGTTTTGCAGCGAGCGCACGAAGTCGGGCTCGCGCGCGAGCGCGGCGTCGTACGCCGTCACCGCCTCCGCGAAGCGGTGCAGCGACGAGAGCACCGAGCCGCGGTTGTGGTGGGCTTCGGCGTGGTCCGGGTCGAGGGTGAGGAGCCGGTCTACCGTGGCGAGCGCCTCGTCGAAGCGTCCGAGCTCGGACAGTGCCGCCACGCGGTTGTGCAGCGCCCGGGGATGGTCCGGCACGAGCGCGAGCACGCGGTCGTACGCGGCAACCGCAGCCGCATACTGGCCCAGGACGAAATGCGTGGAGGCGATGTTGTGCTGCACTTCCGGCTGCCGCGGCGCCGCCTGCGCGACCGCCTGCCAGACGACGAGCGCCTCGTCGTGGCGTCCGAGCGCGCGCAGCACGCCGGCACGCCCGTTGTGAGCTGCGATGGACCCGGGTTCGCGCGCGAGCACGGCGTCGTACGCCGCTAGCGCGGCGTCGAGCCGATCGGTCTGGTGCAAGACGACGGCACGCCCATACAGCGCTTCGAGAGGTGGATTGGCGCCGGCAAGCAAGCCTTCGAAGACGGCGAGCGCCTCGTCGCCACGCTGCAACGCGGCGAGGGTGAAGCCGCGCTCGAGGGTTGCCTGCAACTGCCCGGGAGCGAGCGCGAGGGCACGATCGAGCGTGGCGAGCGCCTCGCCATGGCGTTGGAGACTCTTCAGCGCCGTGCCCCGCGTGCACAACGCCTCGACGAAGTTTGCCTGCAGCGCAAGCGCCCGATCGGCACTTGCCACGGCGTCGGCGAAGCGTCCGACGAGCACCTCGAGCGCGGCGCGCGTGTTCCACGCCAGCGCGTACCGCGGAGCCGCCTCGGTGGCGGCGCGCGCACTCGCGAGCGCGGCGTCGAGGTGACCGGCCTGCCGCAGGAGGTTCGCGCGATTGTTGAGCGCCGGCACGAGCGTGGGCGCGAGGCGCAGCGCGGCGTCGTAGCCGGCGAGCGCGTCGGCGGCGCGGCCCATCGCCTGCAGCGCGACCGCGCGATGGTAGTGCGCTTCGGCGAGCGCAGGATCGGCGGCGATCACGGTGTCGGCCGCCGCCAGCGCGTCGGCATGCCGCCCGAGATCGATGAGGATGCCGGTGCGAATGTGCCCGATCCCGGCGTGCCCCGGCTTGTGCGTGAGCGCAAGGTCGCAATGGCGCAGCGCGTCGTCGAGACGACCGAGCGCCTTCAGGACGTTGGCGTAGTTGGCGTGCGCATCGGCCGCCTGCGGCTGCGCGGCGACCGCGCGTGCGAGGAGGCTCGCCCCTTCCCCCGGATGCCCTGTCTGCGCGCACAGCACACCCAATAGATGCAGCGCGTCGAACTGCTCGGGCACGACCTCGAGCACCGCCCGGTAGAGTCGCTCGGCATCCGCGAGGCGCCCGGCATGGTGCGCGGCGATGGCCTCGCGCACCGCGGCCGAAACGGGCATCGTGCCCGTCGATGTTCGTGACTCGCTCACGGCCGAAAGAATGCCGCCATCCGCTGCCCGCGCGGATGCCCCCAGTCACCGATGCGCTCGGCGTGCAATCCGGCGAGACCGGCGAGCATCCGCAACTCGTCGAAGGCGTAGTGGAACGGATCGCGGTCGCAGTGCGTGACGATCTCGCCCGGGGTGTGCGCGAGCGGGGTGAGCCACGCCGCGGTGGGAGCCTCGAAGTAACTCGCGTGCAGGCGTGCGCCCGGGGCGAGCGTGCGCCCGACTTCGGCGAGGCAGCGCACGATCGAGTTCATCGTCAGGTGCGTGAAGAGCGAGACGGCGATGGCGACGTCGAAGGCGACGCCGAAGCGTGCGGAACGAAAACCGTCGTCGGCAACGAGATGGACGTCGCGCTCGCCAAGCCCCGCGGCGGCCAATTCGCGCTGTCCCGCCGCGAGCAACGACGCGTTGACGTCGAGGCCGAAGTAATGTCCGGGTTCCAGGTAGCGCACGAAGTGTACGCCGCCGCGCAGCGCGCCGCAGCCGACGTCGAGCAGGCTATGCGCGGGCCGCAGGCCACGCTCGCGCAGGTATTCGAACTGCAGGCGCCCCACCTCGTCCCACAGCCCCCCGACGAAGTCGCGATGGAGCCCGGCCGCGATCTCGTCGCCGGTGAGCTCGCGGCCGTAGACGTTGTCCGCCATCACCCGGGAAAACGTCGCCTCAGGTGCGGGGAAAGAGCGCCGCCCGGGCAAGGCCGACGAGCGCCTGATCGATCGCATTGCCCATGACGCTGCGCACGCTCGCCGGATCGCGCACCTCGACGCCTTCCTGCTCGATGGCAAGGGCATTGGTGGTGACGAGCTGCGCCAATTCGTCGACGAGCGCAGCCCGGTCGCGCGTGCCGTCGAGACGCAGCACGAGCTGGCGATGGAATTCGTCGAGCACGACCGTCTCGTGCCGCAGGTTCGAGACCTGGACGCCGGTGCGTGCCTCCTGCCGGGCGACGGCGTAGGCCGCGGGACGCGGACCGGGATCGAGCGCGATCGGCAGCGCGCGAGGTCGCAGCTCGACGAGGGTCGCTGCGGTGCTGCGGAGGAGGTCGGCCGCGAGCACGCTCGCGTCCTGCGCCGCCTGCGCTGCATCCGGCGCCACCGTCGGCAGCGTGGCGAGGCGGCTTCGCGCCGCCCGGCACAGTTCGGCAAACGGAATCGAAAGCGGCCAGCGCTCGCCGAGCACGACGAACGCCGCCTTGGTGATCGGCGATGGCGTCGATATCCCCGCGCCCGAGGCGATGCCGAATCGCGTCTTCTCGGTCGAGTTGAGATCGACCGGACGCGCGGCGGGCTGCGCCATCGAGGCGACTTCGAACCCGCGCAGGAGACCCGCGTCGACCGCGCGCGTGAGCGGCACGTCGGCGTGGACGAGGAGCGTCTGGCGAAACTGGCGATTGCGCAGGAAATCCATCAACTGCTCGCTGCGCACGAGCTCGGGGGCGATCTTGGCGAGCGTCTGCGCGACCGGCGGCGGAAAGTTCGACACGAGCATCGTCTCGAGCTCGGACTCGCCCAGGTACTGCAGACGGTGCGCGGCAGCCCGCTCGACGAACTCGTGGAAGTAGACCGGGTCGTTGTTGGGCTCGAGGAAATCGTGGAACAGGTACGCGTCGGGTGCGCGGCGCATCGCCTCCAGCTCGGACTTGAGGAGAACCGCGAACGGGCTCTTGTCGTCCGGCGTGTTCTGCGCCATGAAGTCGAGCATCGCGCGCGCCTGCGCGATCCGCGTTGCCGTATCGGCGAACTGGCGCACGTGGTAGATCATGAAGTCGCGGATCGTGCCGCGCATGCGCCAACCCGGATACGTGTTGTAGCTCACGAAGGCGACGCCGTTGCGTGCGAGTTTCGTCGCGCAGATCTCGAGGAGCGCGTTCTGCACCGGCGCCGGCACCCACGAATAGACGCCGTGCGCGATGATGTAATCGGCCTCGCCGAGCGAACCTCCGACGTCGAGGAGGTCGGCCGCGCGGAGCTCGACGTTGCGCAGCCCCAACTCCGCGACGCGGGCGCGGGCGATCTCGATGTGGCGCGGTGCGAGATCGACGCCGACGAACGTCGCGTCGGGCATCGTCGCCGCCATCGGGATGAGATTGCCGCCGGAGCCACAGCCCAGTTCGAGCACGCGAGCGCCGGGTAGCGGTGCCGGCTGCATGCCGAAGAGGCGTGCGATGACGTTCAGGCGATCGGGATGCGTCTGCGGAAACGCGTGCGATTCGTACGGGATCTCGTTGTAGCTGTCGCGAATGGCTTCGTTCATCGGGAGGCTTCCGGGGATGCGGTGGCAACGACGGTTCGCCCCAGGGGCGCGCGCCGCGCGAGGGCCGGCAGTCCCGGCCACGAATCGGTCATCGGTACTTGATGGCGGTGCCCTTGAACGCAGGGACCATCTGCCCGCCGACCGACTCGTAGAAGCCGGTCATTGGATTGAGCCGCTGCGTGACGGGCGCGCGGTAGCTCACGTCCTTGACGATGACCGCGTCGGCGCCGAGGGCTCGCGCCTTCTCGGTGAGTTGGGCGAGCACCTGCGCGCGCAGCGCTCCGGGTTCGCCGGGCGCGTCGAGCGCGCCGATTTCCTGGTACGCACGTGAAGGCGGGGCATCGAGGATCTCGACCGTGGCCGTCGGCGCATAGGCGCCGCCCGCCGCGGTGCGTGTGGACTCGGGGGGTGTCGCCGCGCAGGCGGCGAGCGCGAGGCAGACCGTGGCCACGAGGGCGGCGCGCAGGCAGCGCGGGGAAGCGTGACGATGCATCGGGGCTTGATCGAAGGGAGGTGACGCGAGCGGGATGCGACGACGAACGTGACGTTGGGACCAGTCTGCCGCGGGGCGCGCCATTGTACCGTGCGCGGCACACGGCGGGTAAGAAGGCGGGAGAGCCGGCGTCGCCAGCCACGACACGGCACCCCGATGCGTCCTTCTTCGTCGCGCGGGCCGCAAAGGGGTCGTAAAAAAGGGCGCCCGAAGGCGCCCTTGAAGGTGAATCATGGGAGAAACGATTACGGGCACGCGGTCCAGGTCGTGGGGCCCAGGACGCCGCAGACCGCGCCGCCGACCACGGTGCTCATGTAGTCGTTCTTGACGAACGCTTCCGTGGCATCGAAGCCGAACGAGTTGTCGCCGCGGGTGCGGATCTGGTAGACCGTCGGGTCGCCCGTCAGCGGCTTGGTGCTGAAGTTCGCCCACGCGGTGCCGCTCGTCGCGATGTAGTTGTTCATCGAGATCGCGGGTGCGCTGAAGAACACGCCACCGAACGGCGGAGACGCCACCGACCACGCGTTGTAGAACGGCGCCAGCAACTGCAGCGTGGTGCCGGCAACGAACGTCGCACCGCCCGGCCATTGCGCAGCGAGCCCCGGTCCCGTCAGCGAGAGCGTCGGCGTGCCGACGATCGTCAGCGACCCGGCGGCCTGCATGATGAGCTGGCTGCCGAGGTTGCCTTGCAGGCCGCCGGCGGGGAAGCCGCCGGTGGTCAGCGGAACGCCGATGAACGGCGTCTGCGTGGCACCGGTGTTGAAGACTGCATTGCCGAGGACGTTGAGGTTCACCGCCTGGAACCCGCCGCCGTTGGCCGTCACGCTCACGAGCACCGGCGCCAGCGTCACGAGCGGCGCGATGTCCATCGAGTTGAGCGGCCAGTTCGTGTTGCCGGCGATCGGTGCGTTGATCGATCCGCTGAGGACTGTCGTGAAGACCTGCGTCACGAACTGGTTCGCCGGCTTGTCGGCCTGCGTGGCGTATGCATTGCCGGTAGCGTCGACGCCGCGGAAGTGCAGGCCGGTCAGCGTGACCGCCGGTGCGGTGACGACAGCGCTGGGCAGGAACTTCGTCGTGGCGAGCGGCGAGATGATCGTCGCCGACGTGCCACCGACCCACGCATCGTTCACTTCGACGTTGAGACCCCCCGCGGTGAGCAGGATGTTGTCGGCATTCACCATACCGACCTTGGCATCACCGTCGCTCGTGAGCGCCGCGAGCGTGTCGGCATTGATCACCCCGCCGGTGGTATCGAGCATCCCGGTGAGCTGACCCAGATTCGTGACGGCCACACCGCTATTGAGCGACGTCACGGTGCCCGTGATCGTCGTCGTATTGCCCCACGACGCGCCCCCGTTGATGATGGCGACGGCGTCGTCCGCGACGATGTCGCCGGAAATGACGATCGGCGAATTGTTGGCGGGCGACAGGTACTGCGTGATGTACACGCCACCGCCCGAAGTGACGTCGCCGCTGATCGTCGTGCTGTTGCCCGCTCCCGTGCCGAAGTTGTCGACGATGAAATCGCCGCCACCGGGGGTGGTGACGTCACCCGAGAAGAGCGCCGTGTTGTAGACGTCGAAATGGATGTCATCCGAGCTCGTCCCGCGCACCGAGAGGTCGCCGCTCACGGTCGTGACACCGGTACCGCCGTCGCCGCGGATCCCCCCGATGCCGTCCCCATCCGTATCGGCCCGGACGTTGCCCGAGATCGTCATGTCGGTCCCGGCTCGAAGAAACACGTCATCCCCCGCACCGACGTCGGCCGATACCACCAGCGCCTTGCTCGCGTTGAGAACGAGGTCGGCGGTGTCCGGGCCGACGGGAGCGTCCATGTGATTGATCGTGCTCGCGATCGTGACGTTGCCGCCGTAGATCTCGACACCATCCGTGGTCGTGATGCTCGACGGCTGGTACCCCGGAGTGATCGCGTTGACCATGACGTCAGGACGGAACGCCTGCGCAAATGCCACAGGATTGGCCGCCTGCTCGTTGACCATCAGGTAAGGCAGCGTCTTGTTCGTCGTGTAGCCGGCGACGACGTTGTAGATCTCGACGGTGCTCGTGTCTGAGTACGAATCGATCCAGATACCCTGATCGGAGAAGAGGCCGACCAGCGTGTCGCTGTCGCCGTCGACGCCGGTGCGGATGTTGCCCGCCGCCTGCAGCGCGATGGTATCGCCGCCCAGGAGTCCACGCGCCGAGATCGAGCCCTCGTTGATGATGTTGCCCGAGCCCGCGGGGCCCGAAATCGTCAGTTGGCCCGGCGCCGTGCCGACGTACCCCCACGCAACCTCGAGCGCCGTGTCGACGTTGAAGAGGCGATTCACCGTCACATTGGTGACGCCGTTGACCGTCGCCTTCGTGGCGGTGGCGATCAACCCGGCGTTGATCGTCACCTGCTGGCCGAAGACGTTGCCGGTATTGAGCACGTTGACGTTGTTGCCGGCGATGAGGACGTACGCCGCCGGATCGTTCTTGACGAGATCGCCGTTGATCGCGCCGCCGATTTCGACGAGCCCCGGCGTGATGCCGGTCGTCGGCAAGGCGCCGAAGGTCAGGTACGACGTACCGAGCGAGGGTCCCGGCGGGTTCACCCAGCCGTTGTTGCCGACGAAATCGTCGCGCGAGAGCTTGTTGTCGAGCTCGGCTCCCAACAGGCCCACGCCGGCCGGCGCAACGATCCGGGCGCCCGGGGCCACGACGATGCCGTTGGCGTTGGCGAGGAAGAGCTGCGGAATCGCGCCGCCCGACTTGTCGGTGACGAGCGTGCCGTAGATCTGCGACGGATTGCCGCTCGCATCGATGTTGAGCACCGCCGGCGAGCCGCCAGCGCCGGGCGCGAGGCCGGTGAACGTGAGCGTCGCATTCTGGCCGAGGTTGAAGCCGTACGGGTTGGTGGTCTCGCCGTGCGACGTGCTGAGATCGCCCCAGCGGATCACGACCTTGCCGTCGACGGTGATCGTGGTCGGGCTCGTGAGGTTGGTGTACTTGGTGCCAACAACCGTCGTCGACCCGAAGCTCACGTCGCTGACGATCCCGCTGCCCGGCATCTGGTTCGGCGTGGGCGCCGCAAGCGCCACTCCCGCCGCTGTCGACAACCCCAGCGCGAGCGCCGCCGCCACCGGCTTCACCGCAAATTTGGTATTTACCACGGAAGTCATGATGGTGTTTCTCCCATTCCTTGTTGATGAAACCTACGATTCTTTCGTTCTACCGGGCGCCCGACACGAGCCACGACATATGCTACTTCGGTCTTCACGCGAAGGCAAACGCAGGCAGCGCCAGCGCCCGCCGGGAAACGAGTTCTATCGGTCAATGCCCACAAACGCGATTTAGCAATGGCGCACGCGCCGTGGCAAGCGTTCGCCAAGAATTATGCAGCGGCGCTGGCGTCATGTGGCTTCCTTACAACATGAAAAGCCGACGTCGCACACGGCGCCGCGTCGCCGGCAAGCGACAGATGATTGCGTCGAACCGGGGGCTTTCCGTCGAAAGTCACCGATTGCCCCGCACTTCGCGCAACTCGGCGCCCGTGATCAGAACGTTTGGTTGAGCGTGAAGTACAGATTCGCGCGGTTGCTGTCGACCGCCGCGCGCACGTTCCCGTCGACGTTGCGATACCACACGGGAAAGGCGTAGGCCAGCGTCAGCGTGGTGCCGAAAGGCGCGCTCGCCGTGAGGCTCAGCCCAGCATCACCCAGGCCCCGCGTGTACGGCTCGCCGCCGCCGCGGTGGTCGAGGCGCGCCACGCCGGCCTCGGCGTAGGCGCCCGCCGAAAGCGTGTAGCCGTCCCACGCCACGGACCGGGTCGCGAGCGTCGCTCGCGCGAGGACCCCGCTGTCGCCGACGAGCACCGCGGGCAGCCACGCGGAGAGGTTGCCGAAGCCGCCCAACACCCATTGCTGCGCCTGCGGCAGCGTGACGTCGGCATGCTGCGCGGTCAGCATCAGCGCGGCGGTGACGTCGTCGGTCACGGCCGCCTGCAGCGTGGCATTGCCCTGCACGAGGAGGAAGCGCGGGCTCGGAAAGCCGGGGCCGGCGTCGAGAAAAGTGCCGGAACGACCGCTCAAACCCTTGGCGAGCGTGAGACCGGCATTAAATCCTGCATTTCGTGCGAAGAGCGAGCCGCTCGCGTTGTACGTCGCGCCGGCGCTCGCCACGGTGTAGTTCTGGTCGACGAGCGTGTAGCGATGCTCCGGGGACCCGGGCAGGCTCAGGTCGACCGTCTGCTGGCTCGAGTAGCGCAGGAGCGCCTGCGTGGTGACGAGCCGCGCGGTGGGCGTGGCAAACACGATCTGCGTGCCGTTGATCCCCCCTTGCTCGTTCTCGCCCGCCGGGTAGAACGGCGCGCCCGATTCGCCGATCTGGTAGTCGGTTCGCTGGTAGGTGAGCCCGTACAGTCCCCAGGGCGTGACGAGCGACGTCCCGAGCGCGCCCGACTTGTACGTGGCCCCGGCGCTCTCGCTCGTGAGGCCGGGCAAGCCCTGGTTGTACGCCGCGGTGAGTTCGACCCCGTTGCCCGGCCGGACCGACGCCGTGCCGCCGGCGGTGTACCGGCTCGAAAAGCGCCCCGACAGGTTCGACAGCGACAGCCCCGCCGACCACGGCCGCGCGCCGGGCAGCGGCGTCTCGGTCACGGTGAGGCGGGTGCCGCCCACCTCGGCGGCGCGCGAGTACGACGCCGCGGGGCGCACGCCCTGGCGCTGGCCGTAGAAGTCGAGCATCGCGCTTTCGCGCAGCATCTGGTTGCGCGTGAGGTCGCGGCGCTCGCGCAGGTTGCGCACGAACGGCAGCATGTCGGCGGGCGCGTCGATTTCGGTGATCCGGCCCTCGATCACGCGCACCGCGACGAGCTTCTTGTCGACCTCGGCGCCGATCGCAACGAAGAGGTAACCCGCGGCGACGTACGCCTGGTTGAGCGCGTCGATCGCCGCCTTGGGGCTCGTCGCGGTCTTGAGGATCCCCACGAGCGTCGCCTGCGGCAGGAGCGTGTTGCCGCTCACGGCGAAGCGGTAGCCATCGCCATCGACGTAGAACGTGGCGCCCGCGGCAGCGGGGGCCGCGGCTGCCGCTTCCGGGGCGGCGTCCGGCGGCGGCGCCGGAGGAGGTGCTGCATCTAAGGCCATCGAGGCTTCCTTGTCGCGAAGTGTGCCGGCGCGCTTGACGCCGCGCCCGGGGCGCAAGCTGAACGGCACGGGGGAACAGCGGATGCGAAGCGCGGTACCGATCCGCGACGCGCTCCCCGCGCGTTTCGCGCCGGCGCAACAGGCCGGGCAGGACCGGGGCACCGCGCAAGGCGAGACCGAAACGGCGGCAGGCGGGGCTCGGGCGGCGCGCATTCTAGCATCGGGCCGACCTACGACCGGGGCCTGCCGCGGAAGTTCGCCGGGTCCAACCCGGCCGGCGGGCGGCGTGCCGCCGGTCAGCGCTCGTGCGAACGCGCGCGACCGAGCCAGCGCAAGAGGCCGCGCCCGGCACGCGTGGCGCCCAAGGTGCCCAGCGCGCGCCGCGCGCCGGCAAGCTCGCCTTCCGCGTGATCGAGTGCGGCGCGCAGGCTCTGCGCGTACGCGGCGGCCGCGTCGCTGCTTTCCCCGGCGTGTGCGCGCACCGCGACGAGGTCGGCCTCCTTGGCCGCAAGATGGGCTTCGAGGTCGGCGGCATAGCCCTGCGCCTGCGCCACGGCCGTTTTCGCCCAGGCGAGCTCGCCCGCAAGCCTCGGCACGTCGTCGGCCGCCCGCTCGAGCGCACCCGCGTACGCGAGCAGCGGCGCCCAGGCGCGCAACCGGTTCCACAGGTCGGCGATCGATGCGTCGGCGTTCGCCGCGATCGCCCCAGGTGCCGCGGCAAGCGCGACGGTGAGCGCATGCGCGTCGGCCACGAGCGGCGGCCACCCCGGATCGACGACGTCGCTTGCCACGTGCGCGTGGCGCAGTTCGGCGGACAGGAAGTGGTCTCGAAAATCGACCAGCGCCGGATCGTCCGCTGCCGGTGGCGCAAGTCCGAAGGCGGCGGCGACCCGTGCCAGCTCGCGCGCAGGTGCGGCAAGCAGGCGGTCGTAATCGACGACGACCCGTGGTCGACCCTGCGTGGCCGCGAGCGAGGAGACGACGTGGGTGAGCCACAGCCACGCGCTACGCCGGGCATCGAGGCCGTCACGGGCGGTGAGCGACGCGATGACCGCGCCCGGGTGACGCACCGCGATCACGTAGCCTTCGGCGATCCCGAGGTCGCGAATCGCCGCCTGCCAGAACGGGAGCACGCGCGGCAGGCGCGGATCCTTGCACGCGAAGCGTCC
>WBZO01005570.1_pt1 | contig 12738 bp, 12 predicted proteins | sample 5204261 | NCBI WGS metagenome assembly WBZO01 (sample SAMN12412400, study PRJNA552823) | activated sludge metagenome | isolation source: activated sludge from anammox sidestream of wastewater treatment plant... | place: USA: North Carolina | collected 2017-09 | reverse complement strand
CGCTCCAGCTACCGCGCCGAGCGCGTGCTCGAGCACAACAACGTCGGCCTGGACGCGCGCGTGCTGCAGGGCATCCGCGACTCGGCCGATGCGGCGCTACGCTGCTGAGTGCAGGCGCAAATCCGCCCGCGCGGGCGGCTGCAGTTGGATCGATAGACGCGGCGGCAGGCCTTGCACCTGTCGCCCGCGCAGCGCAGCGCTGCCGCATCCCGGGACCAGCTCGCAACGGCACTGCAGCAGGCACGGCGCGGGCGCGAAACAGTGATCAAGCAGCACCGCGGCCCGATCAGCGGCGCGCAGACAACGGCGCCTGCGCCGCGCGTCAGTCGGTCTTGCTGCGGCTGACGCTGAAGCCCGCCGTGCGGCCCTGGCTGCCGTGCGCGGCCTGCGCGCGCTCGACCCCGGCCTGGTGGTCCCAGGGCACCGACTCGGCCAGCAGCGCGCGCAAGCCGTCGTCGTCGAGTTCGGCGAGCGCCGCGGCGCCGTCAACCAGGGTCGGGGTCGGCATCACCGTCTGGCGCGGCTCGCCGCCCTGCAGCGGGCTGAACACCAGCAGGATGTCGCCGTACGAGGCCTCCAGCAGCGCCGCCTGCCAGCGCTGGCCCTGGGTGTCATCGAAGCTGCGCATGTCGGCCCGATCGTAGCGCGGCGCCCGCGGCGGTTCAGGCCGCAGCGCCGGCGTCGCGCTGCAGCCGCCACTGCAGCAGCTTGCGCAGGTTGCCCAGCGAGACCTGGTGCGCGTGCAGCAGCGCGAGCACGCCCGAGCGCACCAGCGCCAGCAGCGCCGCGTCCTCGAGCTGCGCGAGCTTCGCCTCGTCGACCGCGAGGAAGCCCTCGACCCGCAGCGGTTCGCCGCCGTCGACCGTGGCGTCGAGCCGCACCGCGCGCAGCAGCTGCAGGTCGAGCAGCAGCCGGCACAGCTCGCGGGTGCGCTGGCGCTGCTGCTCGAAGCGCTCGAGCTGCTCGCGCAGCTCGCGCAGCGCCGGGCCCGGCTCGCCGTCGGCGTCGAACAGCGGCGTGCCCTCGGCGCGCGACAGGCCGCTCCAGGACAGGTCGATCGTCAGCAGCGCGCGGCCGTCGTCGCCGAGCCGGCCGAGCCCGAACGGGTACGCCCGCAGCAGCGCCGGCAGGTACTGCGCGCGCCAGCGCGTGCCGTCCAGGTACAGGTTCTCACCGGCGGCCAGGCCGAGCGCGGCGATCGGCAGCACCTGCGCGCGGCCCTGCTCGTCGGGCTGGGCGCGCACGAACAGGATCGGGTACTCGCGGCAGGCGTCGCCGAACTCGGCGCCGACGACGGGCAGCGCGTTCAGCCCGGCGGTGAACGACCAGTCGGGCTGCGGCTGGTGCACGCGCAGGTCGCGGTGCAGCCGCCGGTCCAGCGCCGCCGGCTGGCGGTGCAGCCCCGGGTGGATCACGCCGGCTGCCCGGCGTCGATCCGCTGCACCAGCAGCTTGTCGACGCGCTTGCCATCCAGGTCGACGACCTCGAAGCGCCAGCCCTCCCAGTCGACGGTGTCGGCGGTGTCCGGCAAGCGGCCCAGCAGCAGCATCACCATGCCGGCCAGCGTGTTGTAGCGGCCGCGCTCCTCCTCGGGCACCTCCTTCAGCCCGAGCCGGTCCTTCAGCTCGGGGATCGGGATCAGGCCGTCGAGCAGCCAGCTGCCGTCGGCGCGCTGGGTCGCCCAGGCCTCCTCGCCGACCGGCGCGGTCAGCTCGCCGGTGATCGCCTCGAGCAGGTCGCGGTCGGTGATCATGCCCTGCACCGCGCCGTACTCGTCGACGACGAACACGATCGCCGCGACACTGCGCTTGAAGTGCTCGAGCAGCTCCATCCCGGTGAGCGTCTCGGGCACGAACACCGGCGCACTGATGTGCGCGGCCAGGTCCGGCGTCTCGCCGTGCGCCAGCAGCGGCAGCAGCGTGTGCGCCGAGACCACGCCGATCACGTCGTCCAGGCTGCCGCGGCACACCGGGTAGCGCGAGCGGCCGGTCTCGGCCATGCGCTGCAGCATCTGGTCGAAGGGCGCGGTCGCGTCCAGCCAGACGATGTCGATCCGCGGGATCATCATCGAGCCGATCTGGCGCTCGTCGAGCCGGAACACGTTGCGCACCATCTGGTGCTCCTGCGCCTCGATCACGCCGGCGTCAAGGCCCTCCTCCAGGCTCGCGGCGATCTCCTCCTCGGTCACGCTGCGCACCGGCGCGTCGCGCACGCCCAGCACCCGCAGCACCGCCTCGGTGCTGACCGACAGCCCCCAGACGAACGGGCGCACGACCAGCGACAGCCCGTTCATCGGCGCAGCGACCACCCGCGCGACCGCCTCCGGGTACATCTGGCCGATGCGCTTGGGCACCAGCTCGCCGAAGATGATCGTCAGGAAGGTGATCACCGCGACCACCAGCGCGGTCGCGGTCAGCGCCGCCGCGCGCGGCTTCAGCGGCAGCAGCCACGCGAGCCAGCCGGCCAGCGGCTCGGCGAAGGCGGCCTCGCCGACGATGCCGTTGAGGATGCCGATCGAGGTGATGCCGATCTGCACCGTCGACAGCCAGCGGGTCGGGCTCTCGTGCAGCGCCAGCGCCGCCTGCGCGCCGGGCTGGCCGCTCTCGACCATCACCTGCAGCCGCGCCTTGCGGCTGGCGGTCAGCGCCATCTCCGACATGGCGAAGGCGCCGTTCAGCAAGATCAGGAAGACCAGCAGCGCCAGTTCCATGCACGGCCGCGCGGCGGGCGCGGCGGGATCAGAAGCCCGGGGAACTGCAGGGTAGCAGAATCGGCGCATGCACTACCTGGTCGGCGACCTGCAGGGCTGCTGCGACGCGTTCGAGCGGCTGCTCGCCGAGATCGGCTTCTCGCCGTCGCGCGACCGGCTGACCCTGGTCGGCGACCTGGTCAACCGCGGCCCGCGCTCGCTGGCCACGCTGCAACGCATCGGCGCGCTCGGCGCGGCCGCGAGCTGCGTGCTCGGCAACCACGATCTGCACCTGCTGGCGGTGGCCTGCGGCGCGCGCGCGCCGGGGCGCCGCGACACGATCGCCGACATCCTCGCGTCGCCGCAGCGCGAGCACTGGCTGCAGTGGCTGCGCCAGCAGCCGCTGGCGCTGCAGCTGCCCGGCTGGCTGGTGGTGCACGCCGGCGTCGCGCCGCAGTGGGACGCGGGGCAGACGCTCGCGCTGGCCGCCGAGGTCGAGGCGCAGCTGCGCGGCCCCGACCCGGCAGCGCTGCTGCGCCTGATGTACGGCGATCAGCCCGACCGCTGGCAGCCAGCGCTCGAAGGCCCGGCGCGCTGGCGCTTCATCGTCAACGCGCTGACCCGCATCCGCTTCTGCAGCGCCGACGGCCGGCTCGACCTGCAGGCCAAGGAGGGGCTGGACCGCGCGCCGCCAGGCACGATGCCGTGGTTCGAGGTGCCCGGCCGGCGCACCCGCGGCGTGCCGATCGCCTTCGGCCACTGGTCGATGCTCGGCCTGGTGAACCGCCCCGACCTGCTCGCGCTGGATACCGGCTGCGTGTGGGGCGGTGCGCTGAGCGCAGTGCGCATCGACGGCGGCCGCCGCGAGCTGCTGCAGGTCGCCTGCGCGCAGGCGCAGGCGCCGGGCTGAGCCGACGGCGGCGGCGGCGCTGCGGCCAGCCCGAAGGCTGCGGCCGCGCGCTGCCGGCTTGCTCAGTGACGCAGCAACACTAGTGCAGTGTTCCACGCTATGCAGCACATAAAACCGCGCCTTTGCCGCCCTGGCGTCGTTGCAAATCCTCGCGCTGCGGTTTGCGCCTAGCCAGGACGACAAATCCATCGGTTTTCTTAAGTGCTGCACAGAGTGGAACACCGCACTAGCGCTAGCCCGCCGGCTGCGCGCTGCCGGTCGCCGCCCGTGCGGCGCGCTCGGGGAAGGCGCCGCGGATGATCTCGGCCAGCGTGCGCTCGTTGCGGTGGCCCATCAGGTGCACGCCGGCCACGCCTTCGACCTGACGCAGCGCGGCGATCGTCTCGATGCAGATGCGCCGGCCCTCGGCGCGCTCGTCGGCGGCCTGCGCGATGCGCTCGAGCATCGCCGCGGGCACGTGCACGCCGGGCACGTTGCGCGCCATCCAGGCCAGTGCCTTGGCGCTGCCGAGCGTGCCCACGCCCACCAGGATGTGCGCGCGCTCGTGCAGCCCGCGCCGGCGCACTTCGCGCATGAACTCGTCGAACAGCGCGACGTCGAAGCAGAACTGCGTCTGGATGAAGCGCGCGCCGGCGACGATCTTTTTCTCCAGGTTGGCGACGCGGTCGACGAAGGGCGGCACGAACGGGTTGGCGGTCGCGCCGATGAACAGGTCCGGCGGCGTCTGCAGCTTGCGCCCGGAGGCGAACTCGCCGCGGTCGCACATGCCGCGCGCGATGTGCAGCAGCGACACCGCGTCCAGGTCGAACACCGGCTTGGCCTGCGGGTGGTCGCCCTGGCTCACGTCGTCGCCGGTCAGGCACAGCACGTTGCGCACGCCCAGCGCGGCGGCGCCGAGGATGTCGCCCTGGATCGCGATGCGGTTGCGGTCGCGGCAGGCGATCTGGTAGACCGCGTCGATGCCGTTCGCGGCCAGCACCGCGGAGGCCGCCGCGCTCGACATGTGGCAGTTGCCGCCGGCGCCGTCGGTGACGTTCATCGCGTCGACCAGGCCGGCGAAGACTCGCGCGCGCTCGAGCAGCGGCGCCGGGTCGGCCGAGTCCGGCGGCGCGATCTCGACCGTGACCACGAACTCGCCGGCGCGGCAGGCGCGTTCGAGCTGCGACTGCCGCGACGCGGGCGTGATGCGCTCGCCCACCGGCGGCTGGAAGGCCGGGTCGGGCCGGCCCTGCACCACCTGGATCCAGGTCGAGCGCCCGGCCAGGCGCTGGTCCAGCGCCGGCAGCAGCGGCGTCGGCCGCGCGACCGCATCGCCCGTGATCCGCTTGGTGCCGGCGGTGGCCTCGACCCACACGCAGCGCATCTCGGGCTTGACCTCGCAGCCGCCGTCGGCGCGCACGCCGCCGCAGGGGCCGTTGCGCATCTGCTTCGGGCAGTTCATCGGGCAGGCCATGCCGGTGGCCGAGAGCACGCATTGCCCGCACTGCTGGCAGTCGAACATCAACTGCTTGGCGCTGCGCTCGAGCGGGTACAGCAGCGCCTCGCTGCGGCGCGCGCCCAGCAGCCGCAGCAGCGGTGTGAACACCGGCGCGAGCCGCGCGAAGCCCTCGTACACGCGGCGCAGCCCGCGCGCGTGCCGGACCGACCACTTGCGCAGCGCGAGCATGCGCGTGTCAGCCGCGCGCGGCGCGGCCTGCTTGGTGCGTGGGCGCGGCGCCGAAGGCCATCACGAGCGTCATCGCGCGCGCCGGCGTGACCGGCGTCGCACCGCCGCCGCGGCCAGCCACGCTCATGCAGCGAGCTCCTGCTGCCGGCCCTGCAGCCACACCCGCTGCGGGCGACGCAGCGCCTGCAGCTGCCGTGCCGGGTCCTGCGCGAGCAGCAGCGCGTCGAAGGCCGCGCCGACTTCCAGACGCGGCTGCGCCTGGCCGAAGTGCGCGCGCGGCGCTGAGGTCGCCGCGCGCAGCGCCGCCTCCAGCGGCAGGCCGGCTTCGACGAAGCGCTCGAGCTCGTCGACCACCGCGTGCCCGTGCTCGACCCCCATGCTGCCGGCGTCGGTGCCCAGCAGCAGGCGCACGCCCAGCGCGTGCGCGTCGCGCAGGCTGCGCGCGTGCTCGTCGAGGATGCGCCGCAGGTTGCCCACCGTCGCCGCCGACCAGCCGACCGCCTCGGGGTGCGCCCACTGGAAGTGCACCGGGCAGAAGGTCGGCGTCCAGGCGAGGTCGGCGTCGCGCATCCGCGCGAGCGTGTGCCGGTCCATGAAGAAGCCGTGCTCGACCGAGTCGACGCCGGCGCCGACCGCGACCGCCAGCCCCTTGGGCCCGCTGCAGTGCGCCATCACCCGCCGGCCGCAGGCGTGCGCGGCGCGCACCACCAGCGCGGCTTCGTCCAGCGCGAACTGCGGCTCGTCGGTGACCGCGCCGGCGTCGAAGTCGATGATCCCGGTCAGGATCAGCTTGAGCTCGTCGTTGTCCACGCTCAGGCGCCGCACCTCGGCTTCGATGCTGGCGGTGTCGCCGACGTCGGTGGCCATGAACGCGCCGTAGCGCTTCGCGCGCTTGACCCCGAGCCCGGCCGAGCGCACCTGCGCGAGGCCGCTGCCGGGCTGGCGCGCTTCGTCGCGGATCAGATGGTTGATGCCGTGGCGGTCGCCGGCGTCGCGCACCAGCGTGACCCCGCACTGCAGCGCCTGGCGCGCGCTGCGCCGCGCCGCCTCGGCCAGCTCGTCGGCGGGGCGCTTCAGGTGCTCGGCGCGCTGCTTGCCGTCGGTCGGCGCGCCGTCGAGGAACAGGTGCACGTGCGCGTCGACCAGCCCGGGCAGCACGAAGGCGCCGCGCTCGATGCGCCAGCCCTGCGCGGCCAGCGCGTCGCCGTAGTCGCCGGGCGCCACTGCGGCCAGCCGGCCGTCTTCGACCTGCAGCGTCGCCGGCCCGGTGTGCCGGCGCTCGCCGTCGAACCAGGCGTCGACGACGAGCGCGAAGCGGGCTGCGTCTTGCACGCTCACTTGCATGCTGTTCCCCGGTGTGCTTCGCGGCGTCGATCCCAAAGGCAACCCATCGCCCTTCAGGCCCGATAGAACTTGCGCACCGCGCGCAGCGCGTTGGTGCCGGTCTGCTCGAGGAAGTGGCGGTAGGTCGCGAGCACGTGGTTGTCCTCGGGCAGCTGCTCGTAGCCGCGCCACGGCGTGCCCAGCACGGTGTCGAAGCCGTGCGGCACCGCCAGCGTCAGGAACGCGTTCTCCAGTTGGTGCTTCAGGTCTGAGCCGTCGGCGGCCTTGGCCGGCAGCTGCTGGCCGATGTTGGACAACCCGCCCATCATGTGCAGCCCCCGCAGCTCGGGATCGGTGCCGATCAGCTTGACCGCATCCAGCGTCGCGCGGCTCAGGCCCTCGGTGTCGGCGATCACCGCCGACACCGACAGGTCGATGTAGATGTCGTGCAGCGGCATGCCGTAGTCGTCGCGCAGCCGCAGCGCTGCGCGCCGCGCGGTGAGCGCGATCTCGGCGGCGGTCTTGTTGTTGCGCGCGACGCCGTCGTCCACGCGCTCGGAGGCCATCACGATCACGCGGAAGGGCCGCTGCCGGTACAGCTGCATCGCGTCCCAGCGGTGCTCGGTGATCGAGTTCAGGATCGAGCGTGCGCCGCCCGCCTTGGCCGGGTCGTAGACCTCGAGGCACAGCTCGTGCAGCGCGACGCTGGGCACGTCGAAGGCGAGCGGCAGCGCAACCACGCTCTGGATCGCGCGGATGACCTCGGTCAGGAAGGCGCTGTCGGTCATCGCGCGCGCGCCGATGTTGACGTTCAGCGCGGCCGCGCCGGCCTGCGCCTGCCTGACCGCCAGCGCCTGGATGCCGGCGATGTCGGAGTCGTCGAACAGCGCGCGGGTGCTCCTGAACCCGGGGTTGATCCGCTCGCCGATGATCTGGAGGTTGAATGGATGGCTCATGACGCTCTGGCCTCGAGGGGGTGGACGGGATCGGCGGCCGCCGGCGCGGGGGCACGCTGCGCGGGCAGGCCGAGGTTGGCGATGAAGCGCTGCTGGAAGTCGCTGCGGGTGCTGAGCTCGAGCGCCCGGCAGGTCTGCGCGAGCTCGTCGGCGCGCCGGCGCGCGGCGCGCGACGCCAGCGCCAGGCGCACGCCCTGGCCGGCGGCGTTGCCGACCTGGCGAAAGCGCGCGGCCGGCAGGTCGGGCAGCAGGCCGATCGCGACCGCGCTGGCGACGTCGATGTACGCGCCGAAGGAGCCGGCGATCACGAAGTGGTCGATCGCCGCCGCCTGCAGGCCCTGCGCGTCCAGCAGCAGGTCGAGCGCGGTGCGGATTGCCGACTTGGCCAGCTGCACCGCGCGCACGTCGGCCTGGGTGAAGACCACGCCGGGGGCGAGCTGCGCTGCCCGCCGCCCGTCGTGCGGCACCACCGCCGGGTGCGCCGCGACCAGGCCGCCGCGGGCGTCGACGATGCCCGCGCGGTGCAGCGTCGCCAGCGTGTCGATCACCCCCGAGCCGCACAGGCCCACCGCCGGCTCGTCGCCGATCGTGCGGATCGCGAGCCGGCCGCCGGCGTCCAGCCCCACGTGCTCGATCGCACCGTCGGCCGCGCGCATGCCGCAGCTGATGTGGCCGCCCTCGAGCGCCGGCCCCGAGGGGCTGGACGCGCAGCGGATCGCACCGCGCCGGATCAGCGAGATCTCGGTGTTGGTGCCGATGTCCATGACCACGCTGGTCGCGTCGCCGCGCCACAGCCGCTCGGTGGCCAGCAGCGCGGCGACGTGGTCGCCGCCGACGAAGCCGCCGACGTTGGGCAGCAGCTGCACCCAGGCGCCGGCGGCGGTGCGCACGCCCAGCTCGCGCGCCTTGACCTCGATGCGCTCGTGGCTGGCGGCGACGAACGGCGCGCGGCCGAGCTGGCGCACGGGCAGGCCCAGCAGCAGGTGGTGCATCACGGTGTTGCCGGCGATGACCACGTCGACGATGTCGGCGACGGACGCGCCGACCGCATGGGTCAGGTCGTGCGCGAGCGCGTTGATCGCCACCAGCGCGGCGTCGCGCAGCTCGGCCGCCTGCGCGGCGCCGCCGATCGCGTGGTTCAGCCGGCTGATGACGTCGGCGCCCCAGGCCGCCTGCGGGTTCTCGATCCCCAGGCCGGCGATGCGCACGCCGGTGTCGAGGTCGATCAGGAAGCCGGCGGCGTTGGTGGTGCCCAGGTCGATGCCCAGGCCCAAGCCGTGGCGGCGACCCGGCGCGACGTCGATCACCTCGTCAGCCCGCAGCCAGGCGCGCACGCGGCCGGCGTCGGCGCGCAACGCGTCGGGTAGCGCGCGCAGCGCCTCGAGGTCGATGCGCGCGTCGGGCTGCGCCAGCGCCTGGCGCAGTCGACCGGCGTCGCTGCGCGGGTCGGCCAGCGTCGGCGCGGGCACGACCAGCTCGCGGCAGCGCACCAGCGGATCGGCGTCGAGCTGCTCGTCGTCGGCGCCGGTGTCGGGTTCGGGCCGGGCAACCGGCGCGAGCGAGCGCGGCGCGATCTCGACGACGAGGTCACCACACGGGCGCATCAGGCACGAGCGCAGCCAGCGCTTGGGCGCCACGCTGCCGGCCTCGAGCTCGCGCGCGGGCGCCTCGACCGTCTCGACTTCGCCTGCGGTGACCTGCACGATGCAGCTGCCGCAGGTGCCGCGGCCGCCACAGGCGCCGACGATGCGCACGCCGTTGCGGCGCGCGGTGCGGAAGATGCTGTCGCCCGGCTGCGCGCGCACCGCGCGGTCGAGCTGCGGGAAGTACAGCGTGGCCTGCACGGCGTCGGCGGCCATGTCGGCGGGCCGGGGTCGGTCAGGCGGCCGCCAGCGCGGCGCGCGCAGCCATCGCGGCTTCGTTCGCACCTGGCGGCGCCGCGGCTGCGGTCGCACTTGGCGCCGCTGCGGCCGGGGGCGTGCCCGCTGGCGCTGCGGCCGGGTGCGCGCTCGCCGGCGGTGCGGCCGGGGGCGTGCCCGCTGGCGCCGCACCCTCGTGCGCATCAGCCGCCGCTGCAGCCCGCTGCGCGTCGATGCGCGCGACCGCGCGGCACTTGGGCCGGTGCGCGCAGTCGTCGCAGCGCGACCACGCCGCCGGCGGCAGGTCCACGCCGACGCCGTGCACCATCGAGGTCGACTTGTGCGGCTGCATCAGCAGCTGCTCGTTGGCGACGACGCCGATGGCTGCGGCGTCGGCCAGGCGCAGCACCGCCGGCTGCGCCGCCAGGTCCAGGCCGGGGTCGCCGGCGCGCAGCTCGCCCGCCATCGTCCAGCCGCGGCGCGCGACGGCCGCGTGCAGCCGGTCCTGGGTGCGGCGCGCGAGCTCGAACAGCAGCTCGTTGCCGAGCTCGTCGAGCGCGAGCGCGAGCGACGCGCGGCGCGCGGCGAACAGCGCGCGCACCCGCTGCTCGAGCCCGGGGCCGAGCGTGCACACCGCGCAGCCGAGCGCGGTCAGCCGCCCCGACGGCGGCAGCAGGCGGGGGGCGTGCAGCACCTCGCCGCCGGCACGCAGCGTGGCCGCCGGCGGCGCGTCCAGCGGCACGATCCGCCAGCTGGCCGCCGGCTCGACCAGCGCCTCGGCGCGCGCCAGCGCCAGCGCCTCGGCGCGCAGCCGCGCACGCGCCGGCGACGCGCGCGTTTGCGCCATCAGCGGCGCGCTGGAGGCAGCGCGCAGCAGATCGACGCCGCGGACAACCGCCATCGCGCGTTCAGCCGGCGTACTTGCGCGCAGCCGCGAACATCGCGCGCACGTTCTCGATCGGCGTCTCGTCGGGCAGGCCGAACGCGGTGTCCAGGATCAGGTTGCCGCCGCGGTTCCAGACCTTGTCGACCAGGTGCTTGACCGCCGCATCGACCTCGTCGGGCTTGCCGGTGGTCATCAGCGACGGCGACAGGTTGCCGCGCAGCGCGACCCGGTCACCCAGCACCTCGAAGGCCTTGACCATGTCGGTGCGCTCGAACCAGTAGATGCACTTGCCCGCCGGCACGTCCTTGATGATCTCGAGCCGCTTGGTGCAGTCCGACTCCCACAGCGGCATCGGCACCAGGTCGTGCTCGATCATGTCGAGCATCATCTGCCGGAACGACGGCCACCAGAACTCGCGAAACTGCTTCTCCGACATGAACGCGTCGGGCGCCCAGTGGATCGGGATGAAGACCACCGGATGCCCGGCCGCGCGCGCGTTGCCGATCGTCACCTTCAGCAGGTGGCGGCGCATCGCGTCCAGCACCTGGTGCAGCAGCTCCTTGTGGCGGAACAGGTCCTTCATCATCCCGGTCGCGCCGCGGAAGTAGTCGGCGACCACGTCGTAGGGCGCGCCCGAGTTGCTGCCGTTGATCAGCGGGAAGCCCGCCTGCGCGATCCGCCGGTTCCACTGCGCCGCGCGCTTGGCGAAGCGGTCGACCGCGTCGCCGGCGTCCATCAGCCGCTGCAGCGCGCGCTTCACGTCGGGGTCGGCGAAGCCGCGCAGGCCGGTGATCGTGCGCAGGTAGAAGGTGCCGACCAGGTCGGGCAGCTTCTCCAGCCCTTCGGCCGCGCCGAAGATCCGCGGCAGGTAGGTGCGCAGGTAGAAGCCGGTCGGATCGTCGATCAGGCCGCGCAGCTCCTCGATCTTCACGTACTCGCGGTCCAGGTACTGGTACGGCTGGTTGTCGCTGACGCCGTGCCCCGGCCACTGCAGCTGCTTGAAGTCGACCGCGTCGAACAGCGGGCCGAGCGCTGCGCCGGTGAACATCGGCGAGCAGGCGTCGGGCTCGAACTCGCGCACCGCGCGCTCGGCGAGCTCGGCGCAGGTGTCGTGGTCGTACATCAGCTGGCGGTTGGTGACGCCGCCGTAGTGGGCGAGCCAGTAGGTCGCGTACATCGCCACCGGCATGCGGTCGGGCCGCTGCAGCTTCACGCAGTCGACGATGCGCCGCCAGCGCTCGTCGTGGGCCGCGTTGGCCACGCCTTCGGGGCCGCGGTAGGCATCGAGCCCGACATGCGCCGGGGCCGCCACTTCGATCGTGTCCTGCGTCATGCTGCCGCTCCCATCCAGCGCTTGCACAGGTTCACCGCCTCGACCGCGTTCACGCCGAACGCGTCGGCGCCGGTGTAGGCGCGAACCGTCTCGTCGATCTGACCGCCGCCGATCATCACCTTGAAGCGCTCGCGCATCCCGGCCTGATCGAAAGCCTCGATCGTCTCCTTCATCGAGTCGAAGGCCAGCGTCAGGAAGCCCGACAGGCCGACCACGTCGGGCTTGAAGTCGTTGATCTCGTCGATGAACTTCGCCACCGGCACGTCGATGCCGATGTCCCGGACCTCGAAGCCGTTGATGTCGAGCATGAAGCTGACGATGTTCTTGCCGATGTCGTGCAGGTCGCCGTGCACGGTGCCGATCAGCACCTTGCTCTGCGCCTTCTTCTCTGCATCCGGCGCGGTCTTGATCAGCGGCTTGGCGATCGCGCCGACGTTCTCGAGCATCTCGCCGGCCAGCACCAGCTCGGGCAGGAAGTACTCGCCGCTCTCGAAGCGCTGGCCGACGACGTCCATCGCCATCCGGCACAGCTCGAGCACGCGCAGCGGATCCTTGTGCTGCTCCAGCAGCATCTTCTTCGCCAGCGCCAGCGCGTCGTCCTCGTTCATGTCCGCCAGCCAGTCGACCAGCTGCTTCTCGTCATCCGCCAGATTGCTCATCGCCGCAGTGCTCCATCCTTGCGCGCGCGCCGAATGGCGCGCGCCACCCGTCCCGGGTGCAGCCTAGTGCGTGGCCACGCCGCTGGCAATGCGGCGCCGCGGCGCCAGCTCGGGGTTAACCCGCGGCGGCGGCAACTACCGGCCTCGATCTTGATCTGGCTTAAGTTTGAACTAATGCAGCCGGATCACGGCCCAGCGCTGCCGCACGGATGCGGCGCGGCGCGGGCGCAGAGCAGCCGGGCGTCGTCCGGATCGACGCCGCACCGGTCGCTTCGGGACGGCGAACCGGCGCACGTCGCTGCACAATCCGCGCCCATCGACGGCCCGCCGGGTGCCGCAGGCGTTGCGCCGCCACTCAGATCGCGCAGCGATGTGAGTGAAGGCAAAACCGGCAGGTTCAGGGAAGCGTGGCAGAGTGGTCGATTGCACCGGTCTTGGTCAACGCCGTAGGCGTTGC
>WBZO01005569.1_pt1 | contig 12739 bp, 14 predicted proteins | sample 5204261 | NCBI WGS metagenome assembly WBZO01 (sample SAMN12412400, study PRJNA552823) | activated sludge metagenome | isolation source: activated sludge from anammox sidestream of wastewater treatment plant... | place: USA: North Carolina | collected 2017-09 | reverse complement strand
TGGCGTTGCAGATGTCCAGGAAGTCGGACCGGGTCGGGGTCGCCTCGGGCGCCACCTTGAAGATGTGCTCAACGACGACGGCGTAGTCGCTCCACGGTGCGGGCATTGGGTCTCCCCCCATACGGCGCGCCGGACGGGCGCGCGGTGTCTCAGTTCGCGGCGCTCAACGTACCAGCGGGGACGGTTGGCTGCTACCCGCCGGCGGCCTGGTCGAAGACGGTCTGGCGGATGTGCGTGATCCGCTCCGTGACCTCCAGGTCGCCGTCATCCTCCATCGAGCCGCGTACGATTTCGATGAGGGCGACCGCGCCGCCGTAGGCGACGAACCACTCCAGCGCCTGGAGGAGGGCGAACGAACTCGCGCGCGGGTCGCGGCGGTGGCTGGCGTAGCCCCACGCGAGGCCGGCGGCGGCCGTGGCGAGCGCGAACTTGAGCGACTGCCTGCTGCCCATCACGAGCCTTCCGCACGTCCGCCTGAGCGTCCCATGCTACCCCGGCGGAACGCCCGAGGGCGACCGTGGGCGCGGGCCGCCTCCGCTACACTCCGGGCGTGATGGGCGACCTCCTGGCCGGGTGGCGGTTCGCGCTGCGGAGGCTCGCCTCCGGCTGGCGGTTCATGCTTGTCGCGGGCCTGGGGATGGTGGTCGCCGCCACGCTGCTGGCGATGACGCCGATCTACGCCGCCGCCATGTCCGACCTCGGGCTCCGCTTCCGCCTCGATCGTGAACTCGGGACGCCGGAGCGCCGCCTCGCGGAGATCGTGCTGGCCGGCCACCTCGCCGGCGATCCGGCCGACCGGGCGCGCCGCGAGGCGGTCGACGCGGTCACCGAGGCGCGCGTCGGCTGGCTCGGCGACGGACTGCTCACGGAGACGCGCTCACAGCGCTTCGACCTCTCCTTCCCGGCGTTTGAGGCTGAGGCACCGGCTGAAGTGGTCGAGGTGCTGCCGGGCGCCGATACGGTCCGCCAGCGGTGGGGCGGCTTCGTCTACTGGCTCCGCGACTTCGAGGCGCATGTCGAGGTCGTGGAGGGCCGCCTGCCCGGCGAGGGGGCCGCGCCCGAGGTCGTGCTGCCGGACGGCTTCCAGCGCCACGCCGCCCTCGGCGACACCGTCCGCATTACGGGCGCGCGATTCACCGATTGCCCCTCAATCCCGCCGTCCGAAGATGCGGAGGAGGCGCTCGACGAGGTGCGCTGCGTCCCTACCGCACGCGTGGCGACGGCGCTCGACGTGACGGTGGTTGGCTTCGTGCGCCCGCGCGACCCGGCTGACCCGCGCTGGGCGATCTTCGAGGGCGAGTGGTCAGTGCCGGACGCGCCGCTCCTGCCGCGTCTGGAGGGGGCCGCCGCGCTCTCGCCGCAGCGCGGGCTGGTGCCGCGGGGCATCGGCCAGATGCCGCTGCTGACGACGCGTGCGCAACTCGAAGGCCCGTTCGCGCGCCTGCTGCCGGAGAGCGGCCTCCGCCATCGGAGCGGCGTGCTGCTCGACACGGCGCGCCTCGGCGTCGCGGACGTAGAGCGCGCGCTCGCCGACCTGCAGGCGTGGGTGACGGATGTGAATGTCACGCTCGGGCTGAACGACGCGACCTCCAGGCTCGCGGTCGCGGACGTCCTCGCGCGCTACCGGAACGCGCAGACGTTCACCGCCGTGCCGTTGCTGATCGTGCTGCTCCAGGTCGTCGGCATCGTCGGTTACTACGTGGTGATGGTCATGGCGCTGCTGCTGGAGCGGCAGTCCGAGGAGATTGGCGTCTACCGCAGCCGAGGCGCCACGGGGAGCCAGCTGCTCGGCCTGAGCCTGGTGGAGGGCCTCGTGTTCGCGGTACCGGCGGGTCTCGCCGCGCCGTGGCTCGCCTCGGGCGTCGTCGCGATCCTCGGACGCACGCCCGGCTTCGCGTCGGTGACGGGCGGCGACCTGCTGCCGGCGCGCGCCACGCCGGAGGCGTACCTGCTGGGTGCAGCGGGGGCGACGCTCGCGCTGCTCGCGATCCTCGTGCCCGCGGCGTTCGCCGTGCGGCGCGGGATCATCGACGTGAAGCGGGAGGAGTCCCGCCCGGCGACGCGGAGCGTGTTCCAGCGGTACTACCTGGACCTGGCCGTGGTGGCGTTCGCGGGGGTGCTGCTCTGGCAACTGGAGCAGCGCGGCTCGGTGTTCGATCCCGACTCGGTGGGCGGCTGGTCGAGCGACCCGATGCTCATGCTCGCGCCGCTTGCGATCACTGCGGCGGTCGCCTCGATGATGCTGCGGCTGTACCCGCCGCTCGTGCGCCTCGGAGCGCGGCTGCTCATGCTGACGCGCGGCACGGCCGCGGCGATCGGACTGAGGCGTACCGGTCGCGCGCCGGCCGCGTACGCGCGCGTCACACTGCTGCTGATCATGGCGATCTCGGTGGGCGCGTTCGCCGCCTCCTACGGGCCGACGGTGGAGCGCTCGCTCAGCGACCGCGCGAACTTCTCGAGCGGGGTCGACCTCCGTGCCACGCTGTATGACGGCGCGCGGCCCGACCTCGCAGCACGCCTCGACGAGGTGCTCGCGTGGGAGGGCGTCGAGGGCGGCACGCTGGTGCACCGTGGCGGCATCGTCACCTCGCAGTCCACGGTCGTGCAGCTGCTGGGCGTCGATCCTGCGTTCCTGGGCGAGCACCTGTGGTGGCGGGAGGACTTCGCCGCGCAGTCGATCGATGCGCTCCTCGGTGTGCTGCGCAGCAACGTCACCGCGGGGGCGGGGCCGGCCGTGCCGGACACGGCGGTGGCGGTGGCGGTGCAGGTGCGCACGCCGGATGCCGCCCGCAACTACCTGCGCGCGCGCTTCCGCGACGCGACCGGCGAGGTGTTCGATGCGCCGTTCGAGGGCGTGATCCTCCCGGGGGCGTGGGGCACGCTGCGCGTGGCGCTGCCGGCCGAGGGCCAGCGGCCGCTGACGTTTGCGGGCTTCCTCGTGGGCGACCGGCTGGGACAGAACCTCCGCAGCGAGGGCGCGATGGAGATCGACGCGCTCGTGGCCGTGGACCGTGCCGGTGCGCGCACGATGCTGGAGGACTTCGAGACGGGCTTCCGGTGGACGCTCCTCAACCCGCTCTCTGTCACCGAGACGTTCGAGGTGGCAGCGTCCGGCGCCGCCTCCGGACAGCGTGCCGCGCGCTGGGCGTGGGCGTCCTCCACGGTGCCGCGCGTGCGGTTGCTCGCGCCACTCGACCCGGCGGTGCCGCTGGCGGCGCTGATGGACGCGGGTGCGCTGTCGGCGTTTGGCGCGATCGCGGGCGGGGTGACGCTGTCCGCGTTCGGCGACGTTGCGATGCCGTTGCAGGTGCGGGGCACGTTCGACCTGTTCCCGACGACGGCGCCGCAGGGCGGCCTCGTGGTCGTGAACATCGCCGACCTGCGCTCTACCGCGACGCTCACGAACGTCCCCGACCTGCGCTATCCCACCGAGGTCTGGCTCGACCTGGATGACTCGCTCGGGCTCGCCGGGCAGCAGGCGATCGCGGACCGGCTGGTGGCGAGCGACTCGCCGGTGCGCATCCGCACGAACCCGGAACTGCGGGCCGCGGCGGTGGAGGCGGCGACCTCCGATCCCACGCTGCAGGCATCCGGCAGCGGCATCCTCTCGGTCGCGTTCGTCGCGGTGCTCGGGCTGAGCACGGTCGGATTCGTCGTCACGCTCGTCCTCGGCGCGCGGCAGCGGGCGGTGGAGTTCGCGGTGCTGCGCGCGCTCGGAGCGTCGAGGCCGCAGGTGCTGCGCGCGCTGGTGCTGGAGTGGGCGGTGGTGCTGCTGCTCGGCGCAGGCCTCGGCGCGGCGGCGGGGCGCCAGGTGGCGGGGGTGATGCTCGGCTTCCTTGGCGTGAACGAGCAGGGCGCGCCCGTGCTGCCGCCGTTCCTCATCGTCACGGACTGGCGCGCGCTCGGTGCCGGCGTGGGGCTGCTCGCCGGCGTCGCCGCCGTGAGCCTCCTCGCCGCCTGGCTCGGCGCGATGCGGCGGCCCGCGAACATCGAGCTGCGCCTGACGCGCTAGGGCGTGCCGTCCTGCTGCGAGCGCAGCGTTTCGCCGCGCGAGTCGCCCTCGTAGAGGTCGGCGGGGACGCGCAGCGCCGCCTCCGGCGTTCCGTCCGAGGCGACCCGCAGCAGCACGATGTCGCCCGCCTGTAGCGGCCGTGACGCCTCCACGATGCGGAAGAGGCGCAGCGGCTGTGACAGGCTCACCTCGAACGTGCCGGCGCCCTCCACGACCGCGAGCGAGCGCTCCTGCACGTCCTCCACGGCGCCGACGCGTACGACCGCGCCACCGAGGGCGGGACGGCCCTCGAAGCCGGTGAAGCCGGCCGCCGAGCGAAGTGGCGAGGCGACGCCGCTGCCGGCGGCGGCCGGGCTGGCGAGCGTGAGCGCGTCGGTGGCGGGGCGGCTCGCGCGTTCGCCGAGAGCCGAGCCCGCGACAGCGCCACCGGCGAGCGCAGCGACGAGACCCACCGCGCTCAGCCAGCCGCGCAGGCGGGCGCTCACGGCGTCGACTCCACCGCGACGATGCCGGTCAACACCTGGCCGAACTCGGTGCGGTCCACGCCCACGTTCACCGGCGTGCCTGCCGCATGCGCCTCGACGCGTTCGAGGTCTTCGAGCGGCAGTCCGGCGGGGAGGGCGACGGGCGCCGCCTCGACCTCCACGGTCAGGGCGTCGATGGCGACCCCGGCGCGGTAGAGCGGCGCGTCCGGGGCATCCTCGGGTGACTCGATGCGGAGTACGAGCGTGTCGCGGACGGGCTCATGCGAGTAAACATAACCACCGGCGAGGCCGGCGAGGAAGACGCCGCCGAACAACGCCGCGGCGAGCAGGGCGGCGCGGCGGCGTTCGGCGGTCACGGGGCGGGGTCAGTCGCCGAGCTGGGTGTCGTAACCGAGCGCGCGGATTTCCTCCACGTACTCGGCCCGCCAGCCGGGGGCGGGGATGCGGCGCTTCCGGTCGCGGAACTCGCGGTGGTAGCGGAGGTACTCCTCCTCCAGCCGGCCGCGCCAGGTGGTCTCCTCCCGGAACACGTCCGGGTCGATGTCCTCCAGGTTGGCGTCCACCTCGTCGCCGGTGAGTTCGTAGTCGTCCCGCCAGTACTCCGCGAGGTAGTCGAGCGACTCCTCCAGGTCCCGGCGGCAGTCCAGCATGTAGGTCTCGAGGGCGGTGATCGCGTCCACCGGGGAACCGTGCAGGTTCTCCGCGCGCGCGCACTCCTCGCACAGCGCGATCAACTTGCGGGCGTCGCACTCGTCGCCGCGCGGGCAGTTCTGGTGCCGGGGCGCGAAGCGGTTGAGCGTGGCCTTCCGCGAGTAGCCGATCACGATCTCGTCGAAGTCCCGCCCGCAGCGCGGGCAGGTCATGACGTCCGTCAGGATCTTGTTGATCGTGTCTTCCCAGTTGATCTGCACTGCAGACCTCCCTCGCAATGCTGATCGTACGCACGCCGATCCGGGTGTCAACGCGCGACGCTACTCCAGGTCGCGCGCGTATCCGCCGGACTGGCCCGGCATCTCCTCCACGTCCACGGCGATCCTCGTGAGGTTCATGTGGCCGCCGGCGGCCAGCCGGTCGAGGACGCGCCCTGCGATGTACTCGGCGAGCAGTTCCGCCGTGGTGTTTTCGATCGGCAGTGCGACCACGTCCGAGGCGGGGAAGCGGTACGCGCGGTCACGGAAGCGCACCGACCAGCCCTCGGCGTCCCGCTCGATCTGGAGCAGGGGCGAGCGCTCCTGCAGCAGGAAGTGGTGGTCCAGTTCGTCGCACACCTCGCGCACGGCACGCTTCAGCACGCCGAAGTCGATCACCCAGCGGTCGTCCGTGAGCGCGCCGTCCACGCGGCAGCGCACGAGGTAGTTGTGGCCGTGCAACGGCTCCAGTTCGTCGCCCAGCGTGGCCATGTGTGCGGCCGCGAACTTCAGACGCAGGCGCTCCACCGTGACGTGACGTTCGATGGCCATGGGGCTCCTCCAGCCGGCGCACGGGCCGGACGCAACAGGGGCGGCCGTGAGGCCGCCCCCGTCAGCGTATCGGACTCGCGGCGGTCGCTACGCGGTGATCAGCATGCCTTCCAGCAGTTCCTGGACGGTGGCCTGGCCCACGTTCGCCTTCTGCTTCGCCTGCGCGAGGCGCTCGTGGCTCGGGATGCTCTCGCCATCGCGGCGGTAGATCTGGCCGATCGGGATGCGCGAGCCGCGCACCAGGTTCAGCGCGGCGACCAGGTCGCCCGGGTCGTGCGAGTCCGGGATCGGGAAGGCGAGGGGCTCGATGCCCTGCTTCTCGTCACCCTTGAGCAGCGCGTACGTGTCGTTGTACGTGGTGCACGGCGACTGCACGTGGACGATGGAGAAGCCCGGGTACTCCATGGCCTCCTTGATGGCGGCGGCCAGGTCCTTCACGCGGGAGGACATCTGCGAGTTGATGTAGCCCACGCCCGCACCCAGGTAGAACAGGTACGGGTTCATCTTCTCGTCCAGCTTGCCGTAGCGCGTGGTGGAGGTGACGACCTCCACGTTCGTCGTCGGCGAGGCCTGGCCCTTGGTCAGGCCGTAGATGCCGTTGTCCATCACCACCACGGTGACGTCCAGGTTGCGGCGCGCCTGCGGGGCGATGTGCTCCGCGCCGATGCTGAGGAAGTCGCCGTCGCCGGAGACCACCAGCACGTTCAGGTCCGGGCGGCCGGACTTGATGCCGTACGCGACCGGCAGGGTGCGGCCGTGGATGCCGTGGATGCCGAAGGGCTGCGGGCCCTCCTGCAGGTGCACGAGGTTACCGGAGCAGCCGATGCCGGCCACGATCACGGTCTTCTCGATGGACTCGCCGCGCTCGGCGGTGCGCTGCGCCAGCGCCTGCTCGATGGCGACCTTCACGCCGAAGTCGCCGCAGCCGGGGCACCACTTGAAGTCGTAGAGCGGGTTTCGCTTGCTCATCAGAGGTTCCTTACTGGCCCTGGACCCGGCGGCTGATCTCAGCCTTCAGGTCGGACACCTTGAACGGGAGACCGGTGTACTGCGTGATCGCCTCGGCGTTCACGCCCAGCGAGCGGAGGTGGCCGGCGAGCTGACCCATGTAGTTCAGCTCCGGGACCAGCACCTTCTTCTTCATCTTCAACTCCGCCAGCAGTGCCGGCGGGAGCGGGTTCAGGAACATGGTGTAGTACCAGCCCACGTTCACGCCCTCGGCGTGCAGCTGCTCCCAGGCCGCGCGCGCGGAGCCCTTCGAGCCGCCCCACGGCAGGACTGCGACGTCCGCGCCGGTGTTCTCCGCCTCGAAGGTGCCGTCGTTCAGCACCTCCAGCTTGCGGAAGCGGCGGTTCGTCATCGTGACGTGGATGTCGGGCAGGTGGGTGGTGTCACCCTGCTCGTCGTGCTCGGAGCCGTTCGCCACGTAGGCGCCCGGGCCGCCCGGTACGGGGAACGGCGAGACGCCGTCGCCGGCGTAGCGGCGGTTCTGCATCGCGCCGCCGGAGACGGTGCGCGACTCGACCTTCACCTTGGAGAGGTCCGGCATCGGGATGTCCTGGGCGCGCTCCGCGATGGAGGCCTCCGACAGGACGATGACCGGGCCCTGGTATCGCTCCGCCCAGTTGAGCGCGGCGATCGAGGCCCAGAACGCCTCCTCGGTGTTGCCGGGGGCGATGACCGGGACGCTCATGTCACCGTGGCCCGGGTTCATGGCCATGATGAAGTCGGACTGCTCGGTCTTGGTCGGCAGACCGGTGGCCGGGCCACCGCGCTGCACGTCCACGATGACCAGCGGGATCTCCGCCATCCACGCGAGGCCGAGACCCTCGCCCATGAGGGAGAGGCCGGGGCCGGCGGTGGAGGTCATCGTCTTGCGGCCAGCGAAGCCGGAGCCGACGAGGGAGGCGATGGCCTCGATCTCGGAGGAGGCCTGGCCGACGAACTTGTCGGGGCCGGTCAGGTTCTGCTCCATGTAGACGAGCATGGTGGTGGCCGGCGAGATCGGGTAGCCGATGAACGATTCCACGCCGCCGGACATGGCGCCGAGCGCAGACGCCTCGTAGCCGCGGATCATCACACGCGGGATCGCGTGCGACGGGGCCGGCTCCAGATCCTCGAGCGCGAGACCGGCCTTCTTGGCCTCCTCCACGCCCATGCGGAGCGCGTTGATGTTGCCCTGGATGATCGCGGCGTCACTCGCGCGGCCGCGGCTCCAGCGCTTGTGGATGAACGCCTCCAGCGCTTCCACGGAGACGCCGGCCGCCTGGGCGACCGCGCCGATCATGATGATGGTGGAGGCCAGCGGGTTGCCGGCCTCGCGCGCCATGCGGTCGGCGGCGATGCCGATCGCGCGGGAGTTGTCCGCGATCTCGAACTCTTCCGAGTTGTAGACCACGAGGCCGCCCTCGCGGAGGTCCGCAAGGTTCGTGTCGTACGCGTACTGGTTCTGGCAGACCAGGACGTCCAGGTAGTCACCCGGCGTCAGGATCGGCTCGCTGGAGATACGCGCCTGACCCCACGCCGGACCGCCCTTGATCTGGGACGGGAACGTGGAGAACGTCAGGACGTGATAGCCGCCCTGCGCGGCCGCCTGCGCCATCAGTTCGGCGCCACCGACCACACCCTGTCCGCCTTCGCCTGCGAAGCGGACCACCAAGTTTTTGCTCATGACCGACCTGTTTCCCCGAGTAACCCCGCCGTCACGCCTGGTGGATCACACGCAGACACACGGAAAGGGAGCGGCCATGACGGTCCTGCTCCCTGTCACCATGAGCCTGCTGCCCCTCGCCCACCTCCTGGGAGGTAAGCCCCCGCGGCCCGATTTCCGGACCACGGCCATCATTATCGACCCCAACCGCCGGTAGGCTCAACGCTCCCCGGGCCGGGCCGCGCGGAATCATACACCCCACATCCGGCCCGCCGTCGAGGGCGCGCCTGCGGGTGGTTCACCGTACAATCACGATTCACCCTCGCCGCCCCGCAGGGGGCCGGGCCCGTGGAAGGGGTCGGCATGGTCAAGACCTACGTCCTCATCGTGACCGTCCCCGGCGACACCCACCGCGTGGCCGTGGCCGTCCGCGAGATGGAGTACGTCACCGAGGTGCACGAGGTGATGGGCCCTTACGACATCGTCGCGGTGATTGAGACGGAGAACCTCCAGCAGATCCCCGGCATCCTGGCCGACCGGATCCGCACGCTGGACGGCATCCAGTCCACGACCTCGCTCGTGGTCTTCCCCGGCCTCTAGCGCGACCCCGCCCGTGCGGGGCCGCCGTGCCCGCCGGCCGGCGCCGAGGGCACCGAGCGCAGCTCGGGCGACACGGCGTACAGCGCCGCAGCGAACAGCGTCACCGACAGCCCACCGAGCGCGACCATCGCCTGCGTGCCGATGAACTCCGCGCCGCCGCCCACGGCGAACGCGCCGACTGGCGTGAGGAAGTAGGTCATCGACCACACGCCCATGACGCGGCCGCGTAGTTCGTCCGGCACGAGGATCTGCAGCGTGGTCATGCCGAGGTTGAGGTAGATCGACGCGACGAAGCCGGCGGCGAACGTGAGCACGAGCGACAGCGCGAAGATCGTGCTCGTCGCGAACGCGGCGACCAGCAGCCCGGAGAGCGCCGCGGACCCCAGCATCATCTGGCCGCGGTAGGGCGTCTGCCCGAAGCGCACCACGGCGAGCGTCCCGAGCAGCGCGCCGGTACCGCCGGCGCCGCCGGGGATGCCGAACCCCGTGGACCCGACCCCGAGGATCTCCTTCGCGAACACCGGCATCAGGTAGAGGTACGAACTCCCGAACATCGACGAGAAGAAGGAGAGGCCGACGACCGCGAGGAAGATGCGGTTCGCCGCGACGTACCTCAAGCCACCGAGCAGGCTGCGGTCCACGCCGTGTTGCACGGCCGGCATCGGCGCGATCTTCAGCGTGAGGATCAGCACGACCGACAGCGCAAACGCGACGGCCGCGGCAAGGAACGCCTCGCCCACACCCATCACCGCGATCAGCACGCCCGCGAGGCCCGGCGCGATGATCCGCGTGCCGTTCCAGATCGCGCTCATCAGCGCGACGGCGCTCGTGATCGCGCGCATCTCGATCAACCTCGGGAGGATCGCGTTCTGCGCCGGATTGCCCAGGGCGGAGAGGCAGCCGGTGACGGCGGCCCACACGATCACGTATCCGATGGTCGCGTGGCCGGACATGATCAGCAGTGCCAGCACCAGGTAGTTCACCGTGAGCATCGCCTGGCTCGCGAGCAGCAGCCGTCGATGCTCCACGCGGTCGGCGAGCGCGCCGGCGGGCACGCTCAGCAGGATCGTGGGGATCGCCTGCGCGAAGCCGACGGCGCCAAGCCAGAACGCAGAGCGGTCCAGCACGTCCACGACGAGCCAACCCACGGCGAAGATGTGGAACTGCATCCCCATGACGCGCACGAGGGATGCGAACCAGAAACGCCGGTAATTGGGGTACGAGAGCGCACCCCAACGTCCGACCGACGGCGCACCGTCGGCCGCCGCTCCACCAGCGCCCCATGCCATGTTCTGCCTCAGGCTTCCCGGTGCGCGGTCAGGAACGCGGAGGCCACGGTCAGCCACTCGTGTTCCATGTCGAAGTAGGTGGAGTGCCCGGCCTTCTCGAGCGTGACGGAGCGCGCGCCGGGGATCTGCATGTCCATGTCCTGCAGTGTCTGCGCGCTCAGCACCTGCGACCGTCCGCCGCGGATGATCAGCAGCGGCCGGGTGATCGTGCGCGCCTCGTCCCACAGGTCCTTCGGACGCCAGTGCATGACGGCGTTCGGGTCATGCTTCGGCTGCCAGCCGCCGGGCACCTCGCGCAGCTGCGACTCCGCCGCCAGCGCGTGGCCCCACTCCGGCGTGAACGGGTTGGTCTCGCGCCGCGGCGCGATCCACTCCTCGATGCTCGCGAACGTGCGGTGCTTGCCGCCGGGGAACTGCTCCGAGTAGTCGACGTCGCCCGCGTCGTAAGAGGGCGGGATGTCGTTCGCGATCGCGCAGAGGATGCGTTCCGGGTGCCTCGCCGTGTACGCGATCGTGTGGTGCCCGCCCATCGACTGGCCGATGAGGATGAACCGGCCGAGCCCGAGGTGGTCGACGAACTGCTCGAGGTCGGAGAGGTAGGCGTCGGTCCCGTAGCCGTCCGCGTCCGCCCAGGCGGAGTCGCCGTGCCCGCGCTGGTCGAGGCCGACCACGCGGTACTCCGGCGTCAGGTGCTCCGCGATCCGCCGCATCGCCCCCCACGCGGAGGTGAGGCCGTGCAGGAAGACCACATCCGTCGCGCCGGGGCGGGGTGCCCCATAATCGACATAATGCAACGACCGGCCGTTGATCGTGACTGTGCCGTCCTGGGGCTTCGTCGCCGTCGCCATGCCCGCTCCCTCCATCGCGAGGCGCGACGATTTGCCGCGCCCCCTCGGGCGGCCCGCAATCTATCAGGAAAGCATCCACGGAGGGCGTCCCAGGCCGGGAACCGGAGCCCGGGAGGGGTATCCTGCGTCTCCGCCCGGTGACGGGCGCGCCAGGGCACCGCACACACAGACAGAAGGGACGGCCTCCGATGGCAGTCACGTTCGAGGCTGGCGACCGCGCGCCGGCGTTCTCGCTGAAGGACCAGGACGGCAAGGTCCATGACCTGAAGGATTACGCCGGCCAGACGGTGGTGCTGTACTTCTATCCGAAGGACGACACCCCGGGCTGCACCAAGGAGGCGTGCTCCTTCCGCGACAACCACGACGCGATCCAGGAGGCCGGGGCGGTGGTGCTGGGCGTCTCCACGGACGACGCGGCGTCCCACCAGGCGTTCCGGACGAAATACGAGCTGCCGTTCCCGCTGCTGGTGGACGAGGGTGCGAAGGTCGCCAGCGCCTACGGCGCGTGGGGCGAGAAGGTCCTGTACGGCAAGACCGTAATCGGCATGATCCGCTCGACCTTCGTCATCGGGCCGGACGGCACGTTCAAGAAGGTCTGGAAGCAGGTGCAGGCGGAGGGCCACGCGGAGCACGTTCTGAAGGCGCTGTAGACGGGTACCACCTACAGAGGTGTTAGTTAGGGTAGGCCGGGCAATGCTGCGGCCGTGCTTGGTCAGACATAACTGACGTCGTGTAGATTCAGGACATGTGTCAGTTAGCCGTGAATGATGAAGTTCGTGATGGGCATGATCCGCGGCCTGACGAAGGGCAGCGATCCTCGATCAGGCCGCGATCCGCTCCACCGCGTCGGTCACCACGCGCCCATTGCAGGCTGAGCAGCGCAGCCCTCGGTCCGTCTGGACGGCCGAGGCGCGGGCGGTGCCGGCGGCGGCGGGAACCAGGTGCAGGTCTCGCTCGCCGTGGGCCTCCGGGTGCGACTCGAAGTCGCCGAGGTAGCGGCCGCAGGAGAAGCAGCGGAGTTCGCCGCGGTAGGTGAGGGCTCGGGTCATCAGGGTCTCCATTCCCATACCCGGATGGGGTATCTGCGCGAGATAGTACCCCGGAGGGGTATATGTCGCAACCCAGTCAATCCGAGGGCCGCCACGTCATCGGTCCGCAGTCGTGCTGGAGCCTGGTGGCCCTCCGGACGCACCTCGGTGGCGCATGCGTGGGTGCGGTGGAGGCTCGCGACGGTCGTCCTGTCCGTGTTCGTGCCGCGGTGTGCCGGCCTGGCGAGGGAAGGCTTCCGCGTCGACGGCTCCGGGCACTTCACTCAGTCTGGGGTGACCTCCAGCACGCCGCTCCAGAGCGTGCTGCATTCGACCGGCAGAACTTCGCACTATCTCTGGGGTGTCA
>WBZO01005568.1_pt1 | contig 12740 bp, 19 predicted proteins | sample 5204261 | NCBI WGS metagenome assembly WBZO01 (sample SAMN12412400, study PRJNA552823) | activated sludge metagenome | isolation source: activated sludge from anammox sidestream of wastewater treatment plant... | place: USA: North Carolina | collected 2017-09 | reverse complement strand
CGGCATTCATGCATCACGACCCGATCGCGCGGGAACGGTGGCGTGCGCACGCCCGCCTCGGCGCCGAGATCGGGGGAGTGCGCGCCCGCTCGATGACGGTTCCGGGCACCGTGGCGCAATGGGAGCACCGGGGGGCCGGGATGCCGTTTCCCGAGACAGGCAGCCATGTCGTGCCCGGCGCCCTCAGTTCGGTCGCGATCGACGCCGAGGCCGATCAGGGGTTGTAGTCGAGCCGAGCGTCCAGATGCGGCACCGTCTGGCCTGAGCCTGGATCCACGAAAGCGCCGGACAGCCGGCATGGAGATGGGGATGGAAGAGTCCTACGTCGAAGATCTAGCGAGTCACGGCGGTCCTGGCCATGCGTTGGCGTTCCGTGAGGGCGCAGCGAAGCGTTGGTTTGGGGTGCGCGCAGGCCGGTTATGCAGCCTCGAAATGGGCGCTATCGGGGTGCCGACGTGCTGTGGATCAGCGGAAGGCAACATCGGTGGCGGCGTTTTCGCGAGCTGTCAGCGAACCCCGCGGGGTCGAAGAGCCCGTGCATGTGCGTGATCTCTTCATGCTGAGAACCGGGAGGTCTCATGGTCACCCGTCTTGTTGTGATGGAGGGGCGGGTCGTGCGGGGAAGGCTAAGGCCGTAAGCCCGTGATGGACGATCGTGAGAAGTCGGATGGTCGCGTAGTACCTGTGAAGCTGCCGAACAACGTCCGGGGTGGGACGGCGGAGGCGGTGGAGGGAAGGCGGTCAGCCAAGGGGAACGCGACCGGCGAAACGCGTCCCGGACTCGGGGCCGGGCAAGGCGCGCCAAGTGGGCTTGGTCGCGTGCGGCAGGTGGCAGCAACGGACAAGGAGGTGCGGTTCACCGCGCTTTTGCATCACGTCGACGTCGATCGCCTGCGGGCGGCGTACCTCGCGCTTTCGCCGAGGGCCGCGCCGGGGGTGGACGGGGTTGTGTGGGCGGACTACGGGCTGGATCTCGAGGACAACCTGCGAGACCTCCACGCTCGCGTTCACGGGGGCGGTTACCGGGCGAGACCGTCGCGGAGGGTGTACATCCCGAAACCGGACGGGCGGCTGCGGCCGCTCGGGATCGCCGCGTTGGAGGACAAGATCCTGCAGCGGGCGCTGGTGGAGGTGCTGAACGCCGTCTACGAGACGGACTTTCTCGGTTTCTCCTACGGGTTTCGGCCGGGGCGCAGCCCGCATCAGGCGTTGGATGCGCTTGCTGCCGGGATCGTGGGTAGGAGGGTGAACTGGGTGCTCGACGCTGATTTCAGCGAGTACTTCTCGAGCCTCGACCATCAGTGGCTGGTCAAGTTCTTGGAGCACCGGATCGCGGACACAAGGGTCCTGCGGCTGATCCAGAAGTGGATGGCCGCGGGGGTCATCGAGAACGGGTCGTGGACGGCGTTCGAGGAGGGCGTTCCGCAGGGGGCTTCGGTTTCTCCGTTGCTCGCGAACGTCTACGCGCACTACGTCCTCGACCTGTGGGCTCACCAGTGGAGGCAACGGCACGCGCGCGGCGACGTGGTCATCGTGCGCTTCGCGGATGACTTCGTGGTGGGGTTTGAGCATCGGGAGGACGCCGAGCGGTTCTGGGCCGAACTTCGCGACAGGCTGGCAAAGTTCGGTCTGGGGCTGAACGACGAGAAGACACGGCTGATCGAGTTCGGGCGGTACGCCGCGCGTGATCGTAAGGCCCGTGGTCTCGGCAAGCCTGAGACGTTCCGGTTTCTCGGCTTCACGCATATCTGCGCGAAGACGCGCAAGTCGGGACGGTTCAAGCTGAGGCGGATCACCGACTCAAAACGGGTGCGTACCAAGCTGCTCGCCGTCAAAGGCGAGATGGCCAGACGGATGCACCAGCCCATCCGGGAGCAGGGTCGCTGGCTCGCCCGCGTCCTGCAAGGGCACTACAACTACTACGCGGTGCCCGACAACATCGAGGCGCTCAGCGCCTTCCGCAAAGGGATCATCCGGCAGTGGCTGAAAACGCTTCGGCGTCGCAGCCAGCGTCACCGGTTGAGCTGGACGCGGATGCGGCGCCTCGCTGAACGATGGCTACCTCAACCGCGGATCCTGCATCCCTGGCCCGAGCAGCGATTCGCCGCCACCACCCAAGGCAGGAGCCCAGTGCGGTAGTCCCGCACGCTGGGATCTGTGCGGGGGGCGGCCGGCAACGGCCGTCCCTACCGCAACCGATCTGCGCGGGCGGGAGCGTCCGTCTGGGCTCGCCAGGCCGCTTTCCGTGCGGGTGAAGGCCCGTGACGGGCCTTCACCCGCACGGTGCGCTCCGTGTCGCAGCGTCGGCGGCCGGGCCCCGGCCCGGCCGCCGCCACCGCGCCACGTCCCTGGCGGTCCAGCCGAACGCCCCGCGAGCACGCATCTCGGTGGATCTGGGCTGAAGCAGTCTGACCCGGAAGTCAAGCGCCGACGAGCTCTACCCGGCGGCTCCAGGCAGTCCAGCGCGCATCGGCGGTCAAGACGTTCTTCGCCTTGCGTACATCGGCGTAGGCGAGCACGAGGGCGTCAGGCATCCTGAGCGCAGTGCCGTGCCGAGCACGCAACTTCGCCGCTGCGATCGCAACCGCTTCGTCGATCGGATCGACCGCGATCTCGAGGCTGGCGATCAGCCGTCGTGCCTCACGCTCCTTGCCCGCCCGCGCCGGGTGCACGAGCGCCTCGGCAAGCGCGTGCGCGGGAATGCGCAGGTCGTCGTCGGCGTGGGCCACGAGCGAGGCGCGCGCTGCTCGATGGTGAGCGTCGGCAGGATCGAGCAACGCGATGAGCACGCTGGCGTCGAGAGCGGTCAGCGCCACTCGTCGCGCAGGTCGTCGAGGGCGCTCGCGGGCCAGACGCCGGGCAACGCTCCTGCGGCTCGGTCGAGTGCGCGGCGGCGCCGGTCGCCGACGGTCTCGGCGCCGGAGCGGGACACGATCACGCGGCCTTCGTCATCGGCCTCGACGGCAAGCTCTTCGCCGATCGTGAGGCCGGCCCGCTCGACCACGGAAACAGGCAGCGTGATCTGACGCTTCGGGGACAGGTGCGTGAAGCCCCTTCTACGCTTTACTTGTCTCGCCATGAGTAAAACTATAACTGCGACGCCCGGTCGCATGCGGCCAGTCGCTTCCCAAACCCGCATGGTCGAGCGGAGGAATCGAGCGCGCCCCCAGGCGAGCAATAGGCATTCCAGCGGCTGATGCCATGCCGCGGTAGCTGTCCTCGCCAACCAGGTATGCGGCGAGCAAGTCCGTCGCCAGACGCGGCAACGCAGCGGTGGCCGCCGTCCGGTGGGAGTGCCCTTGTGTCAGCCGGTCACTCGTTGCGACCGCGACGAGTGGTCAGACGCGGGTCAGCCGTCGATTCTTGGCTCAGCCATGCAGCTTGAAGAGGTGGGCGCACCTGGGATCGAAATGGGCGAGAGTCTGATCCGCTAGAGACAACTGCAGGCGACTTTTCGAGGCTTTTGCAGGGGCTTTGTAGGTGGCTGGAGGATGGTCCTGAGCAACTCTCGACTACTGGTTTTCACTCTGCCAGTGGACGGATTTGGGACATTGTGCGGGAGTCGGACGAGCTACGGCGGCTTGCTGTTTTGGTGTTGCGTGAGCTGGCCGGCGAGGAGTCGTCGTGCTAGGGCACGACCTGGTAGCCGCGTGCGGCGATGGCTGCGGTGAGGGCTTCACGCGGGGTCTGTCCGACTGGGACATAGACGCTGACCTGGCCGAAACGGGGGTCGGCGACCTGCCAGCGGGTGACGGTGGTTGCCAGTACGTCGAGGCCGGGCCTGGCGGCCAGCCGGACGGTCTTCCCGGGCGATGGGATAGTCGAGTGGTGTTGGGAGCTGGGTGTTCGGGCTGCTGGTGCGGGCGCACGGCTGTTGCCGGTGCCGAGGAGCAGCGAGGGGCCGACGTGCCAGTGCCATGCTGCGAGGGTCAGGCCGAAGCTGGCGAGCATCGCAAGCCATGCGCCATGGTGGACCCGGATTGGGCCGCGCGTGGTTCGGCCGCCGGTAGCCCTTGGCTGGCGCGATGGTGTCTGCCACAGCTCGCGCCATGCCTTGCTTGGTTCTTCGCGGTACCAGTCTCGGCTCTCGAGTCCCACTTCGCCTCCGTGGCTTCGCCGTTGGGGACAACGGCTGTGCTGCTTCCTCCCGTCCGCCTGGGTGTATCGGCAGAGACGCACTTCCCGATTAGCGGCCGAGGAACGTGATGAGCGGCGCGCGTTGGGTGGGGGCGGTGCGCGTCCCCGGCGTGTCCGGGGGCGCGGCGCCCCCACCCCCGCGGTCGCGACTGGTCGGTCACGGTCGCGTTGTTCAGGATCATGCGCGCGGGCTTCCCTGGCGTCGCTGCCCGGGCTGTGACCGTCCCATCCCGGCTGAGGTACGGCGGTGTTCGTCGCGCCGCTGCCCGGAGTTCGCCCCGATCTGGGCGCGCGACACCCGGCGGCGATTGCTTGACAACCTGCGGCTGGTGAAGTTGTCGGTGATGTTCACGGTGACCGCCCCAGGGCAGGATGTGTACCCGTTCGACCCGGAGTTCTGCCGGCACGAGCCGGGGGTGAAGTGCTCGGGGCGGATCGGCTGCCGTGTGAGCCGCGCTGATGAGGCGGCGTTCAACGCGGCTGCGGGAGCGGCGTGGAGCAGTCTGCATCGTCGGGCGAAGATGCGTGCCGACCGGGCCACAGGCTTCCGCGGTCGGCTTGTCGCGCGTGTGTGGGAGAAGCAGCGCCGCGGGCTCGCGCACCTACATGGCGTTGTCGCGGTTACGAGGCCGGAGGAGCTGGCCTGGGCTCGGGAGTACGTGAACGCGCTGCGAGAGCTCGCGCCGACGTTCGGCTTCGGGTTCGTCGACGGCTGGGAGAAAGTGAGTCGAAAGTTCTGGCCGGGCGACCAGGCGGGCGCATACCTGTCGAGCTACTTCGTCGCCGGCAGAGGCCGTAAGGCGTCGATCACCGAAAACGTCCAAGACCCGAACCTACCTCGGGTACTCGTACTCGTCGGCTCGCATCTCACCCAGCGCACAGGCGTAACGATGCGCTCACTTCGGCTCGCACGTCGGCTCTGGGCGTACCGCGAGGGTCGCATCACGAGCCATGGTCTCGACGGCTGGGAGGAGGTCGTCGTGTCGTGTGTGCTCGACCGCCGGCCGCTTCCTGCCCGAGGGCCGTAGGCGCTGCCCCGATGGCTGCCCCCTGCTCGGGCGCGCAGCGGCTGTCACCAAAGGGGAACGGGCCGGAGGCTCGTTGACAGCCGCGAGCACCCGAGCAGGATCAGGCAGGTCGCGGGGCAGCGTCCAGACTCAGCACTCGCTAGGCTCCCAGGTCCACTGCTCTGACGGGAATCTCGTTGCCGTCAATGAGCAATGCACAGTCGGTGATCTCGTGTTCGTGAGCCTTGTACTTCATCGCCACCGTGTGCCCTTTCCGCGTCTGGCCGGCGGGCACGTCCACGCTTACCTGATCCATAGGTGATGAGTTCTCTCTCCCGTCGTTGTAGCGGCGAACGGGCGTAATGTCGATGCTCCCGTCCTTCTTGCCGCTATTCCTGAGAGTGATGAAGAACTTGACGTGGCCCTCGCCCGTGTAGATGTCGTCAATCCCGGTGTAAGTGCAGAAGCTCTTGCTCGCGACCACGTAGATATTCGCCTTCGGTTCTGGCGCGGGAGCCTCCGGAGCAGACTTCTTCGTCTCGGCTGGGGCAGTAGCCGCGGTAGTCACGGTCACTGTCTTGGTCGGCGTCTCACCAGCGCTGTCTGTGCCGGTGTCGCTGCCCCCCGTGATCGATCCCAGCACGCCAAGAACGATGAGGCTTGCGACAGCAGAAGTAACGATTGCCCACGTCTTCGATCTGATGCCGATTCGACGGGCGAGGAGGTAGATGCCCCACGGGAAGACGACTACGTAGAGGGCGACCCGCAGGACACGACTCTTGCCCATCGTCGTGCATCATCGCACGTTGACTGACCCACGGCCAGTCTCGGTTCACCCACGGCGTTCAGACCCTGCGCTACTGCTCTTCATGGTCTCCTGCCTCTGAGACTTGATCACGTAGACCACCTCGGTAACAGCGGTCAGGATGCTGCTCTTGCGGAGACTAGTGGTCATCTGCCATACTCCGTCAGGTGACGAGGAGCGACAGGTGACAAACCGAGTCAGGCGCACAAGGCGCGAGGACACGTTGCTCGCTCATTGCCTGGCACGTGCGGCGGTCGCGGAGCAGGGCGGGCTGGATGCGGCCGGCGAGGTCTACGGGCCAAACGCGGAGCGGCTGTCGAAGTGGTCGGCGTTGAGGCTTGGGGTGAAGCTGACGCCGAAGGCATCGCGCGTGGCTGGGTTCATCATTTTGTGGGCGGTGTCGATGCGGGACGAGAAGCGCGACGAGTACACGATCACGGAGTACCAGCGGTACTGGAACGAGGGTGAGCGTCAGGCGTACCGCCTCCAGGCGGAGTTCCGTGAGCTGTGGTGGGAGTTTGAGACGCCGAACGAGTTGGCGCGTCAGATCGTTCGGCAGCTCGACGGGAGGATTGGGAAGCGGGAGATGGCGTCGCTGCCGACGCGTGTGACGGTGGTTGCGGCGTGAGCGTTTCTGGTATCGAGCAGCACTACACGACGCGCGAGTTGGCGGAGCTTCTGAAGACGCATCCGGAAACGATCCGGCGCCTTGCTGCGTCCGGTCGTCTGGGGTCGGTGCGGGTGGGGTCGGCGCGGCGCTACCCGGAGAGCGCGGTACGCGCGCTGCTGGATCGGGAGAGGCAGCGGTCGTGAGCATTCGCAAACGGGGTGTTCGCGCGTACCAGATACGTGTCGCCCCGTTTCCGGCGCAGACGGTAGCGACACGGGAGGCGGCGGAGCGGCTGGAGCTCGAGCTGAAGCTGCGCAAGGTCGGTGGCGTCGCGGCGCCCGAGCGTCCGACGACACTGGGGGAAGAGATCGACGGGTTCATGGTGCGCTTGCGTGCGGCCGGCGGGCTGAGGCCGCGGAGTATCGAGTTCTATGAGCAGAAGGCGAAGGTTTGGAAGCCGCTTCGGGGTCTGCGTGTGTCGGCGCTTCGTCGTGCCCAGGTCGAGGATTTCATCGTAAGACGTGCGGCGGAGCATCCGCGCTCGGCCATCGACGAGCTGCAGTTCTTGAAGCGGGTGCTCCGGGAGGCGAAGGATCGGGGACAGCGGGTAGACGAGGCTGTGTTGAGTATCAAGCCGGTGAAGCACGCTCCTCGCCGTGGAAGGGCTCTGACGGTGGAGGAGTTGTACGAGCTGGCCTCGTGGTTTCCGGAGCACTCGTCGCGGCTCGTTCTGTTGGCTGGCCAGGTGGGGGCGAGGCAGTCGTTCTGGTTCAACCTGACCGATGACATGCTCGATCTCGAGAACGGGACGATGCCGATCCCGGCGGAGCTGGCGAAGAACAAGCGTGAGCACCGCGTCTACCTGACGGCGGTTGAGGTTGCGTTGCTCCGCGAGCAGATGATGGCGCGGGCTCCCGGGACGCCGCTTGTGTTCCCGACGCCCGAGGGCGGTCAGTGGGATCGCTCGCGGTTCCGGGATCGCGTGTGGCTCAAGTCCGTGGCTGCCGCCGCCCGCCACGACCGCCAGGAGTCGGGGCGGGCGGCGTCCGTGTTCGACGGTTTCACGTTCCACTGGCTGCGGCATACCGCCGGCTCGCTGATGGCGGTCGCCGGGCTCGATCCCGCGGCCGCCTCCGAGCGGATGGGCCACAGCGACGGCGGCGCGCTCTTCCTCAAGACGTACCGCCATCTCTACGAAGGAGAGAAGCGCCTGCAGGCACAGCGGCTAGAGGCTCACGTCCACGCCGCGATGGACAAGGAGTGGACATCGACCCCTGGGAATCGTGGACATCGGCTTGAACAAGCCGATTGCATGTATGGGCGCACCTGGGATCGAAGCGGGTGAGGTACTTGCGCCGTCAATCCTTATGGACGCTGATCTGCACTGCTGGAGCGGTGTTCTGCCGGAGTCCATTGATGCATCTGCACGACACTGCAGGAGTGTTCATGGCTGGTCACGCGGCATCAGTGCGGGATTAGCGATACAGGTTCTCCCCGCTTAGGATGCGCCTGCGACCGGAGTCTGTGCTCAGGCCGTTACCCATTGGTGGTCACGGCAATCCGGCGAATCGATGGGCTAGTGCAAGCTACCCGAGGGCCGGTTGAAGTGTTGCTCTCTACCTAGTGTAGCCGCCTCTCTACGGCCACAGAATGACTTCTTAGGGGCACCAACCCGCCGGATTTCGTACAGCGCTGCTCAGGCCGGAGTCTCCCGGTGTGGAGTGGGGCTGCTATTGCCGGCTAGCGGTTAGCGGGTGAGCGCGTGCGATCTCGAGCGTCGGCTGGAATCTTGGCCTCGACTCGGTGGTATCTCTCCCGATCACTGAGTTCTTCTGTCAGGAGATCGTCGAACGGTGCGTTGAGCAATCGTTCAATTGGAATTTCGAAGAACGCCGCGAGTCTCGATGCCGAATGAAGGCTAGCTGATCGTTTGCCTCCCATGATTTCGCTGAGAGCCTGTTGAGATAGTCCGATCAGGCACTTAGCGCGAGTTGCTGTGAGGCCGTGGAGACCCAGCAATCTGCGCACGTTGTCAGCGTAGTGCTCCATGAAGGTCTTTCATCTTAGCGCGAAACTCTACCTTCCGAGACTCTGAACTAGGAATCCTATAAACCATCGTTTTCCTCACTCCTAATAGGTGATGAAAGCACGAGACAAATCGCGCTTCGAACACCTAACAGGAAAACGGAATGAATAACGAAAGAAGAATCACGTGTGAGTGTGGCTGCGAGCGGGAAACTAGGAAGGACGCGACAGGACAACCACGAAGGTTCGTCCGAGGGCACAATAGAAGAGGCCAGGGCTCTGGCTGGATACAGGGCGGCTACCGGTACATCAGCATCGATGGGCACCGGATCGCCTTCCACCGTTGGGTGATGGAACAGAAGATCGGTCGCCGCCTGACCTCGGACGAAATAGTCCACCATGTCGACGGCAACCCTCTCAACAACGATCCCCGCAACTTGGTCATCCTCAGCCGCGCAGAGCACACGCATCTACACCGTGCCGGCACAAAAGGAAGGCATGCAACAAAAGAGGAACGCGAGCGCGTCATCTACCTCAAGAAACGCGGGATGACAGACCAACAGGTTGTCAACGTCACCGGCCGACCACTGACGACAATTCGACGTTGGATAGCAGCAGCCGCGTGACAGCAAATCCGCTCAGCTGACGACACAAGCAACAAGAAGCCGACCAGACGCCAACACGCCGGTTCTACTTCGCGCACGCCCCTGCGTCCGAAAAGCCAGAAACCATGCCGGTTGGAAAGACGTGCACGGCTCTTCAGCTCGGGGGTTCCCTACACGTCGAACCGGGGTGGGGTGCGTGGAGCCGATCGGTGAGCCGAACGCCGGCTGCGATCCGATCGTCTCTTCGCGAACACTCGGCTCGGGTTTGAATGTGGCGCGGGCACAGTTGAGATGGTCGGGCGCCAACACAGGCCATGTTGGAATCGATCGTGGCCGGCGCTGCGCGCTCGACCGCACGCTTGGCCAGCTGCTTCAACAATCCATCCGGGCCCGTAATCGCCTCTGGCCCTCATGACCGGCGAGCAGCAGATCGATCAGCTCGTCCGGGATCTCCTTCGGGGCATGACCCTTCTTTACGGATCATGCATACACAAAATCCCGGACGCTCCCTTTGGTTGACACCTTCACGCTTGCGGCGTAGGCCGAGATCGCTGATCGATTCCCCGCGCTTCCAGCGCTCCCACAGCTCTTGCCGTTCCTGCGCCGAGCACTCCCTGCGCTTCCTCGCCACCACAACTCCTTCAGTTCGACAACAAGCCCCGGATGTTTCGACGACGGGCTGACGGCACGGCCGCTTTCCGCAGGATCTCCCTGTCGATCCGCAACTCGGCGACCTCCCGTCTGAGCCGCTGCAACTCCTCGCGTTCCGACTCCGAAAGGCCCTTCGCGTCCGCGGCCCGCTCCCGCGCCTCCCGTTCGGCCTTCACCCAGTTGCCCAGCGTGCCTTCGCTGATCCCCAACGACCGCGCGACCTCGGCCACCGGACGCTCCGACGACCCGACCAGCTCCAAAACCTCCCGACAGAACTCCGGCGTGTACTTCGACGGACGACCCACCACGGACTCCTCCCTCCCAGGGCCACGCCCCAGAATCGAGTGTCCACGCTACGGGGTCAACTGCCGGACTCACCTCACACGAACTGGAGGCCCCGCAAGGAGCCTCCCTTCCGTTTGTGCGGACAGCCATCCATGCGAACACCACGCCTCGAAATCTCCTGGGTCAGTCTATGCCGGTGTAAAGGCGACGCTGCCATGTGCCGATATGTCCTTCTGTGACTGATTCGCCCGAGCCTGATGCTGTCTGTCGCTCCAAACGAACGCCTAGACACGCGACGCTCGTCGGTGTGCCAGCGATGATCGCCGCCACGCTTCTGCTCGCTGGATGCGGCGGCAACGGCGAGGAGGCGGTCGCTGGCCCGAGACCTGAGCAACGTTGCGTGGATCTATGGAACACGACAAATCCGTCCGAGCCAGATTCGGTCGATGACGAGATCTACTACAGGGAGTTCAGTGATCGGCGTGGGCACCTAAATCGGTTGTCGTTAGGTCAACCGAATCCCCACGTGACGGTTGGTGTTCTGGCCGACGATCCCAGCCTCTGCTCGATCGTAGCGTCCAACCCTGATCCCAACGTTGACACAGCGGTTCAGTACACGGAGGTCTCCTTTGACGCACCCCCCTATAACGGACGCTCCTTCTACGGCTTCCCGCCGTGGGTGGGGTCGGCTCACGACCTTGACCCGAGCTTGACTCGATGGAACGCAACTGCCGATTCGCACGGCCGCATCACACTCAGCAACAGCGATGCCAGCGCCAGCCCCGCGTACACAGCGGGCTACGAGTGTGTGGCGGAGATCATCGCGAAGGGTGAAAGCGAGGTCGGCTCGATCGCCGAAGATCTCTGCAACGTCAACACCGAGATCGGTACCTGGAGCGACAAACAACTGGAGGCGTACCACCAGGGAGCCTCGGACGCCGCCGATACACTGGGCTGAGTCCTGGATTTCGGACGGTGGTCTTCAGGCGGCCTGCGCTTGCTGGTCGATCGACTGTGAGTATCGCTGTTGGGGCGTCTGATAGTCGAGCGCCGAGTGTCGGCGTCGTCGGTTGTAGGGACATGAAGATCGGCGCATGGCCTTGTGGAGGGAGCAGCGTCCGGCGCGTCTCGTAGCGTCACGGCCTGTTCCCGGATCGAGGGCTGTGGTGGGATTCGAGGTTGGGCAGGCCGCTGCGTTTTCTATGGGCTGCGAGCCCGCGGTTTGTAGTTGGCTGTCCCGCTTCACGAAATCTGGCAGGGGTGGTTTCTTTCGGGTTCCCTCGTGAAGGAGCGAACTGATGCCACGCCCTGCTGTTATCTCTGTTGAAGACAAGTTCAGGCTCGTCTGTTCAGTCATCTCGGGGGAGATGAGCGTCGTTGAGGCTGCGCGGCGGGCGGGGGTGTCGGAGCAGTCGGTGGGGAACTGGAAGCGTCAGTTCCTGGAGGGTGGCAGGCAGGGCTTGGCTGATGGCGGCCGCCCTGGCTCGAACCCGCAGCTGCGGCGGTTGGAGGCCGAGCTCGAGGACACCAAGGCCGCGCTGGGTGAGGCCCATGTGGAGCTGCGGGTGTGGAAGAAGTCGGCGGAGTATCGCCTGGGGCCTACGAGGAGCTCGAGGTGATCCGCCTCGAAGCAAACATGTCGACGGCGCGTTTCTGCCGGCTGCTCAACGTGCCGGAGCGCTCCTGGCGGCGTTGGCAGCAGCGTGAGCGTGAGGGCCGGCCGCCGAAGGGGCCGTGGCCGACACCGGCGGCCGACCGGATCGAGCCGATAGCCGTCGAGTACGCGGATCGGTTCCCGCAGTGGGGGTCGCGGACGATCGCGACGTTGATGCGGATCGACGGCCACGAGGCGCCCGACTCGACGACCTACCGCGCTTTGAAGCGAGCCGGCCGGGTGTTGGAGGTCACCTATCAGGCCGACCGACGCCAACACGCCAGGGCCCGCCGCGCGGCGTTCGTGGTGCCGCCAAGCGGGCCCAATCGGGTGTGGCAGATGGACTTCAGCGAGTTCGAAACGGGGATGGGCGGCACCTGGCAGATCGGTGGCTGCACCGACTACTGGTCGAAGCTCGAGCTCGGCTGGCACGTCTCCACCACCCAGAACCAGCACGACGCGGTCGCGGCCGTCAGCCTCGCCCTGGCCGAGACGCAGCGGCTGCTCGGCCGCACCCTGCTCGAGCACGTGACCGATCCCGAGAGCGGCGAGATCCATCCCGTAGCCGTCGTCACTGATAACGGCGGCTGCTTCAAGTCCGCGCGCTTCGCCCGTTTCATCGACGAGCACCCGGAGCTGATCCATATCCGCACCAGAGCGAAGAGCCCCGGCCAGAACGGCGTCCGCGAGCGCGCCTTCCAATCGTTGAAGTACGAGCACCTCTACCGCCACGAGATCGACGACGGCCACGACCTCACGACCCAGAGCGAGCACTACCGGCAGCTCTTCAACCAGGTCCGACCACACCAATCACTCGGCGGGCGCAGGCCCCTCGACGTCCACCTGAAAGCGTGTCAAACTGCCCCGACCCCCAAGCAACCCGAGCCCGAAACCCTGCCACTTTCATGAAGCAGGACAAAACTGCCCCGACCCCCAAGCAACCCGAGCCCGAAACCCTGCC
>WBZO01005567.1_pt1 | contig 12741 bp, 11 predicted proteins | sample 5204261 | NCBI WGS metagenome assembly WBZO01 (sample SAMN12412400, study PRJNA552823) | activated sludge metagenome | isolation source: activated sludge from anammox sidestream of wastewater treatment plant... | place: USA: North Carolina | collected 2017-09 | reverse complement strand
CGAGGGACGGCGGGGGGAGCCAGGCCCGAGTCGGTCCTAGAACGTCAGCACGCCCCGGGCGAGGCGGCCGTGGTGCATGTCGTCGACCACGGTGAAGAAGTCCTCCATCGGGTACGTCTTGGTCACCATCGAGTCGAGGTCGAACAGGCCCCGCTTGTAGAGGTCGACGATCATCGGGATGTCGTACTGCGGGCGCACGCCACCGGCGCGCGAGCCGACGATCGACCGCTCGACCTGGGTGAGGTGCGTGATGGGCAGTTCGTAGCGGGCGGTGGGCGAGGGCACACCGACCTGCACGCAGGTGCCGCCCCAGTCGAGCACCTCGACCGCCGCGGCGGTCACCGCGGGCACGCCCGTGCACTCGAACGACCAGTCCACGCCACCTGCGCCGAACACCCCGACCGGTTGGCCCGGTGCGAACGGCACCAGGTCGTGGATCGCGGCCACGGCATCGACCTCGGCCGCGTTGACGAAGTCGGTGGCGCCGAGCTTGATCGCCAGCTCGCCCTTGGCCGCGACGGTGTCGACCGCGATGATGCGGCCCGCGCCCTTGATCCGCAGGGCCTGGATCACCGAAAGGCCCACGCCACCGGAGCCGAACACCGCGGCGGTCTGGCCCGGCGTGACGTTCGCGCGGTTGAACACCGAGCCGAGGCCGGTGACCACGCCGCACGCGATGAGGCACGCGCTCGTCAGCGGCACGTCGTTCGGGACCGGCACCGCCTGGATCTCCTTCACCACGGTGATCTCGGCGAACGACGACGTCGCGGCGAAATTGCCGGCCGCCTCGCCACCGACCGTGAACGGCTCGGTGCGGTTGCCGATCGACGCCCGGCACCAGCCCGGCCGACCGATGTTGCACATGTCGCACATGCCGCAGTTGGCGAGCGTCGAGATCACGACGTGGTCACCGACCTTCACCCGGGTGACCTCCGAGCCGATGCGCTCGACCACGCCGGCGCCCTCGTGGCCCATGAGCGACGGCGACGGCCACGGGATCGTGCCGTCGATGACGCTGACATCGGAGTGGCAGACCCCGGCGGCGGCGACGCGCACCCACACTTCGTTGGGGCCCGGGTCGCGCACCTCCACGTCGGTGCGAATCTCGGCGGTAGTCCCGTTGAACACGATGCCGCGCATGGCCGGCCCCCTTGGTGTACGTGGTGGATTGCCCCGGCACTTTGGCACACCCGACCGGCGGGCGCGCGGCGACGGCGGGGCCGGGCCGGTCCCGCCGTGTGCCGCGTCGGCGCGTTCATCGAGGATGATGTCGACATGACCGCGGACTCGGCCGAGGGAGAGCTGTTGGACACCGTGGGCGGTCCCCGTCGCGGAACCTCGCCGGCCACCGAGGACGGTGCCCTCGGCGCGATCGCCTGGGCGCGCTCCGCGACGGCCGCCGCGTCGCTCGGCGCGGCGGTGGTGCACGCCTCCGCCATACCCGTCCATTTCGACCACGGAACCCGCTACGGCATCGCGTTCGTCGTGATGACCGTGCTCGGCGTCGCCGCCACCGTCCTCCCCGCGCTGTCCCGGTGGCGACGCGGTCTGTGGTTCGCGCTCGTCGCCAACGTCGCGATCGTGGCGCTCTGGTTCGTCGCGACCAACGTCGGTGTGCCCGGCGACGAGAAGGAGGACGTCGGCGTCGCCAGCGCGGTGGCCACGATGCTCGAGGTCGCCGCGATCACGGCCGCGTCGGTGGGTCTGTCGTTCGCCCGCCGCCTGGAGGCCGCGGCACCGCCGCTCGGTGCGGGGGCCCGTGGATGGCGTGCTCCGGTGACGACCATGGTGGCCGCGATGCTCGTCGCGATGCCCGGCGTGGCAACCTCCGGTGACCACGAGCACGGCGACTCCGCCCATACCGGCAGCAACCGCAGCCATGATCACCCGAACCAGCCCTATGGGGTGCGCGACGAGCTGGTTGCGTCGTCCATCTCGGGTATCTACTCGTGGTATCCCGAAGGGCTCGCGTCGAGCCACGTCACCCACAGCGCCGAGGGCGACACCCCATGCGCGCCATCGGACGATCAGGTTGCCGCGGCGGACGCCCTCGTCGCCCGCACCACGCTCGCGCTCACGCGGTACCAGAACGTCGACGCCGCGCTCGCCGCGGGATACAAACCGCTCGGGTTCGAGCCGAACGGCATCAACCACTACCTGAACCAGTCGTACATCGACGATCGTCACGTGCTCGATGTCGAGCGCCCCGAGGCCTTGCTCTACGCCCGCCGCCCCGATGGCTCGCTCTTCGTCGCCGGCGCGATGTTCCTCGCCCCGTCGGTCACCGAGCGCGGCCCGCGAGTCGGCGGCTGCCTCACGCCCTGGCACCGTCAGGGGTTCCCCTTCGCCGGCCCCGGCCAGATCAGTCAGGAGATGCTGCACGTCTGGACCATCGCGGTGCCCGGCGGGGCCTTCGCCGGTCACGTCGAAGGCGACTACGCACGCCTGTACCTGGGCATCGAACCGATCGACATGAACGTCGGCGACCCGACCGCGACCGACGGGTTCACCACCTCCACCGTCCCGCTCGAACGGCTGACGACGCTGTTCGGCCTCCGGCTGAACAGCACGGTCAGCGTGCAGACGGTGCTCAACGCGCTCAGCGTGCATCGACCGACGTTGTGCGCCGAGCCCATGCGCAGCGACCTCGCTCGCCGAATCGGCGACGAGACGATCAGCCGGCGTCTGTGCGACCCGGTCGTGAACGGCCCGTTGCCCGGTGCCACGGCACCACCACTCGACTCGGTCCTCACGCTCGGGGGAAGGTGAGCATGCTCATCGCACAGATCAGCGACCTGCACGTGACGATCGCCGGCGAGTCGTCGCGTGTCGATGCGGCCGCCACCTTGCGACGTGCCGTCGAGGTGCTCAACACGATGGTGCCCCGACCGGACTGCGTCCTCGCCACCGGTGATCTCGTCGACCACGGCACCGACGCCGAGTACAAGGCGCTCTTCGAGCTGCTCAACCTGATCGACTCGCCGCTGTACCTGTTGCCGGGCAATCACGACAACGCACCGCTCCTGCGGATGCACCTGCACCTCCACGGCTATCTGCGTGCCGACGAGGCCGGCCACCTCGGCACGGTCGTCGACACCCATCCGGTGCGCCTCGTGCTCGTCGACACCACGGACCCGACACGCCACGACGGTGTCTTCCCGGCGGCGCGTGCTGAGTGGCTCGATCGGGTGCTCACCGCCGCCCCGGAACGCCCGACGCTGATCGCCATGCACCACCCGGCGTTCCTCACCGGGATCTGGTGGATGGATGCCATCACCATGAACGGCGACGACCGCGCTCGGTTCACCGAGGTGATCCGCCGCCACCCACAGGTTCGACAGGTCGCGGCAGGACACATCCACCGGTCGATCACCTCGTCGCTCGGATCGACGGTCCTCACCGTGTGCCCGAGCACCGTGCACCAGGTCGGTCTGGGTCTCGGGCCCGATGCCGCCGCGGTGCTCACCTACGAGAGCCCCGCGCTGCAGCTCCACCGGTGGACCGGCGAGCATTTCGTCACGCACACGCGACCTCTCGACGTACCCCTCGCCCTCGACCTGCAGACCGTCGTGCCCGACTGGGCCACAGTCACCGAACGCCTCGCCCAGGGCGGGCCCTTCCCCAAGTCCGCCATGCCGTTCTGACCGTCACGTCAGCTCCCGTCCGTTCGGTTCGTGCTTCGGTGGGGGCATCGGGAGGGGTGCGACGGTCGCGCTGGCTACGGTGCAAACGTGCTCGCGCTCGTCGTCGTCCTCGGTCCCCTCGACTCGCTCGGGTCGGCCCACGCCGTGCTTGCCGAGCTCGCCGGTGTCCCGGTGCTCGAGCTCGGCGATGCGGACCCGCGGGTGCGACCGAGCGTCGCGTGGAGCCACCCCGATACCGGCCGCACGATCGGCCGCGACGAGCTCGGGCGCGTGGCGCGCCATGCCGTCGCCTGGCGACATGTCGCCGCGCAGGCCGGCCCGGTGCTCGTCATCGAGCCTGGAGCATTGGTCGCGCCCGGCGCGGTGCGCGCCGCGCTCGCCGGGGACGACGACTGGTCGATCGTCGCGCTCGACTCGGTGCGGGCCTACCTGCTCGCCCCCGGCGCGGCGGCCGAGCTGATCGACGACGCGATCCTCACCGACGCGGTACCCCTCGAGGCGCTCTTCGGGCTGCCCGACCCGCCCGGCCCCGACGATCCGTACACCGAGCACCTGACCGTGCTCCAGGTCGAGAGCCGGCGCGACCTGCTCGACGCGCTGGCCGACGTCGACCCGTTCGCGCTCGTCGTCGCCGTCCCGCCGGCGCACCGGGTGCTCGCCGGCGCGGTCGAGCTGTGCTCGACCTACGCACAGACCGCCGAGGGGATGGTGCTCGTCGCGGCGACCCGGCACCGACCGATCGGGTTCGACACCGACGACGGAGCCCCGGACACGGGTACGGAGTACCGCTGGCCGGCCGCGATCGGCGTTGCCGGTCCGGCCGGTCTCCTCGCCGAGGTGCTGGCCGATCGTCATGACACGCCCTCCGCCGCCGACGACCGCGTGCTCACGGCCGCGTACCTCGACGGGTTCTGCGCCATCGATTCGTCGTGTGCGTTGTTCCAGGTGGCCGATCCGGGCTACGGCGACGCGGTGGTGGTGCACGACCGCGTGGTGAACGGCGCGACCGGTACCTGGCCGGCGGTCGTGGTCGCGGCCCGCCCCGACGCCCTGGCCCCGATCGTGACCGAACTCGACCAGGCCGGTGGGCGCGATCTCGCCCGCGTGTTCCGCTACGACGACGCCGTCGACGAATCCGACGACTGGCGGGTGGTGGCGAGCGACATCGTGCAGGTGCCGTTCTGGACGCCCGAGTTCTGCGCCACCGTCGTCCGCCTCGCCGAGGCGGCGGAGATGTGGGACCACGACGCCGACGACCCGGTCCCCGGTGCCGAGGCGTCGATCGCCGCGCTCTCGCCGCGTCTGTTCGCCCATGTGCAGGCCCACGTCGATGCCCGGGTGATGCCGGTGCTCGCGCAGGTGTGGCCCGAGATGGCGCACACGACGCTGCACGACGCGTTCGTCATCAAGTACGCGGTCGGCGCGAGCGACGAGTTGCGCCTGCATCATGACATCGCCCAGATCAGCGCCAGCCTGCGACTCGGCGCGACCTACGCTGGGGGGCGTCTCGAGTTTCCCCGCCAGGGCTGGCACAACGGCGAGGTGCCGGTCGGCCATCTCGTGGTGTGGCCGAGCCTCGTGACCCATCCGCACCGCTCGACGCCGGTCGAGGCCGGGGTGAAGTACGGCGTGACGCTGTGGTGGAAGCTGCCGGAGTAGGCGCCCGGCGAGTGCATCGGCGACCCGTCAGGACCGGAAAACGACCGAAGGGCCCGACGCCGTAACGGCGGGGCCCTTCGGATCAGCGACGTGATGCGTGCCGGGCGTCGGTCAGCCGCGACCCATGTTCGGCTTGATGCCGTGGTTGGCCTTCGAGGTGCGGGCCTTCTTCTTCTTCTTCTGGGTGCGCTTCGACATAGGCCCGGAAGTGTAGCGGCGTGGGTGCGCCCGCGCCCACGCCGCTCAGAGCGTCGGCGACGTGGCGTGGGTTGCGGTCCAGGCCACCAGCTCGTCTGCCGGCCACGTGTTGATGATCCGCTCGACGGGCACGCCGCATCGCTCGGCCTTCTCGCAGCCGTAGGCCTGCCACTCCATCTGCCCCGGGCTGTGTGCGTCGGTGGAGATCACGGTGTGACAACCCCACTCGAGCGCCAGGGCGAGCAGCTCCTCGGGCGGGTCCTGGCGTTCGGGCCGGCAGTTGATCTCCACCGCGGTGCCGAGCTGCGCGCAGGCGGCGAACACCATGTCGGCGTCGAAATCCGTACCCGGCCGGCCCGTGCCGGTGAGCTTCCGGTTGGTGCAGTGCCCGAGCACATCGACGTGCTCACTCGCGATCGCGAGCACCATGCGACGGGTCATCTCGTCGCGGGGCATGCGGAACTTGGCGTGCACGCTCGCCACCACGAGGTCGAGCTCGGCGAGCATCGCGTCGGACAGGTCGAGCGAGCCGTCCTCCAAGATGTCGACCTCCATGCCCGTGAGCACCCGAAACGGTGCGAGCCGCTCGTTCAGCGCACGGATCTCCTCGATCTGGCGGCCCAGACGGATCTCGTCGAGGCCGTGGGCAACGGTGAGCCGTGCCGAATGGTCGGTGACGACGATGTACTCGTGGCCGAGTGCCTGTGCGGTGGCCGCCATCGCCGCCACCGACGCCGCGCCGTCACTCCAGGTCGTGTGGAGATGACAGTCCCCACGTAGCGCGGCCCGTAGCTCCTCGCCCCCGCTCACCCGCAACCGGGTGCGTTCCTCCAGCCGGGTGAGATAGCCGTCGGTGACGCCGCGCACGGCGTCGGCGATCACCTCGGCGGTGGACGGACCGATACCGTCGAGTTCGGTCAAGGTTCCCGACGCCACGCGTTCGCGGAGCTCGGCGGCGTCGAGGTCGCGCACCACCGACGCGGCGCGCGCGAACGCCCGGACCTTGCTCGACGGCGCGAGCTCGCGGTCGAGGAGATACACGGCGCGCCCGAGCGCCTCCAGCGGGTCCACGGTCCCCAGGTTACGGTGCCTCCCCGGCGCTCGACGCGCTCAGGAGCACGCCCAGCGCGTAGCCTGCCTCCCTCGTGGAACGCTTCGGGTTCGTCGGTCTCCCCAATGCCGGCAAGTCGTCTCTGTACAACGCGCTCACCGGTGCGAGCGCGCTCGCCGCGCCGTACGCCTTCGCCACGGTCGACCCGAACGTCGGCGTGGCCAAGGTGCCCGACGACCGACTCGATCAGCTGGCCGTCATGTCGAGGACCCGCGTCACGATCCACGCGAGTGTGCAGTTCACCGACATCGGCGGCCTCGTCGAGGGTGCCCACAAGGGTGAGGGCCTGGGCAACCGGTTCCTCGCCGGGATCCGGGAGGTCGACGCCATCGTCTACGTGCTGCGGGCCTTCGCCGACGACGACGTGCCCGGGCCCACCGACCCGCTCGAGGCGCTCGGGGTGCTCGAGGTCGAGCTCGCCATGGCCGACCTCGAGAGTGCGGAGAAGCAGCTCGACAAGCGGCGCCGCATGGCGAAGGCCGGCGACAAGTCGGTGCTCGACGAGGTGGCTGCGCTCGAGGCGGCGGTCGACTCACTCCAGCGAGGCGTCCCCATCTACCGAAGTGCGCTCGGCACGGCCCAACGCGAGCTGCTGAAGCCCGTGTTCCTCTTGACGAACAAGCCCGTGCTCGCGGTCGTGAACATCGGTGAGGACCAGCTCGACGACATCGACGCCGTGATCGCACCGGTGAAGGCGGAGCTGCACACCGACGACGTCGTCGGCGCGTGCATCCAGCTCGAGGCGGAGGCGGCACAGCTCGCCGACGACGACCGCACCGAGATGCTCGAAGGCCTCGGCCTCGGCGAGGGCGCACTGCCACGGTTCCTGCGTGCCGCGTACCACGCGCTCGGCCTGCGGACGTATTTCACGACGGGGGAGAAGGAGACCCGCGCGTGGACCTTCCACGCGGGGGCGAAGGCTCCTGAGTGCGCGGGGGTGATCCACACGGACTTCCAGCGCGGGTTCATCCGCGCCGAGACGATCCAGTGGGACGAGCTCCTCGCTGCGGGCTCCTGGTCGGCCGCGAAGGAGCAGGGGAAGATCCGCTCGGAAGGCAAGGAGTACGTCGTCGCCGACGGCGACGTCATGGAGTTCCGCTTCAACGTCTAGGCGGGGTCTCGGGGCCTGCGGCTATGAGTCGGAATCATGGCCTGACCTGGGTGAATAGGTTCCACGGCGTGATGGGCGATCACACCGGTTTACGCGCTGTCGCGTCCCCACCGCGTCCCGAGCGCGTCCCATAGGATCGCGAACGGATCGCACGTGCGATGCGGTAGCGATCCCGTGGCGACGAGCACCCGACGCAGAGGACGGCCCTTGAGCAAGCACCGCGCTCCCCGCATCGACCTCGTTCGTCGGCGCATCGCCGAGACCCGCGACGACCTCGACCGCGTCGAACGCGAGCTCGAGACGCTCGGCTACCTCGCCTACGAACGCGGCCGACGCGGCGTGACCGAACGGGTCGGTGGCGGCACCCGCGACTACGGCCTCGACTCGCACGGCAACCCGCTCGTGCGCGGCGTTCTGGTCGACCTCGAGGCCGCGCTCGAGTACGCGGTGGCCGAGCTCGAGGCCGTCGGTCGCAAGGTGCGGGCGTTCCTCGAGCCGGCCACCGGGTAGTCACCGTTCGTCGGCGTCGCCGGGGTTGTCCGGTCCCCGCTACCGGCCTTCGGTCAATAGGCGCTCCCGCTCGAGCTCGAGCGCCTCGAGCCGAGCCACGCCGGCCTCGCAGGCCGGCGCCGTCGGGTCGCCATAGACGAGAGCCCGCCGCTCGGCGTCGACGCTCTCGAGGGCGGCGGCGAGCTCGTCGACTGCGCACGCGTCGCATCGGTGGAAGCCGTGCACGATGATGCCGAGCTCGTCGACGTCGTGGAGGTGCTCGGCGGTGAGGTGGCCTGGGCAGAGGAGTCGTTCCGCGCTCCGGAACAGGACCCCCGCGGCATCGGCGGGGACGTTGCCTTGGGCCGCGTCGGCCGGGGTGATCGTGAGCATGTTGGTCCTCCTCGTCGTGGCTTCAATCGAGGATCTGTCGCGGCGCGATGGATGTCCAACGAAGTTCGCTCATGTCAACGAGAGGGACTCATAAGCCGTGGTCGTGGGGGTCGGCTCTCGGTTTGTCGTGACGTGAATCACGAGAGCGGGGCGCTCGGATCGCTGTTCGCCTACCGTGCCCGAGATATGGCACGGTCGGCTGAGGAAGTGTTCCGAGACGCGGGGCTCGAGCCGATCGGCCCGCCTGCGAAGGCCTCCGAGGAGCGGCCCGCTCGCTGCCTGACGTGCGCCACGACGCGGTGGGTTCGCTTGTCGAACCTGCGCGCCGGTGGCATCGCGTGCCGGTGGTGCCACGGGTGGGCTAAGTGGCCGGAGTGGGCAGTCAGCGCGCGGGAACTCGCTGCGACATGGCGCGAGGTGCGCGGACCGGAGTTCGTAGCCACGACGCTCCGCGCCGCGCATCTGCACGCGCTCACCGAGCTCGGCGATGAGTTCACACCGGTCGGGGTCGAGTGCCTCCGGTGCGGCGAGACGACGGTGGTGATGCCCGAGCGCATCGTCCTCGACCGCGAGTGGAACACGTGCGAGCGGTGTCTCCAGCAGCGCCGCGCGAAGGTCCGAGGGGACGCGCCTGACGTGTTCGCGGCGCACGGCCTCCATCTTCTCGGCGCATGTTCGGGCGAGTTCGTTCCCCAACCGGCGGCGTGCCTCACGTGCGGATCGCTTCGCGCGGTTTCGTACCGCGAGCTCGTCGAGGGCTCCGCCCCTCTCTGCTGGACGTGCACCCACGGCATCCGAGCCGACGAGCCACACCGCGTGTACCTCGTGCGGTTCCCGACGTTGGGCGTATTCAAGGTCGGGCTCACTCACTGCCGCCACCCGCGGCGCCTCGAGCAGCACGAGCTCGGCGGCGGCGAGGTCGTACAGACCATCGACGTGCGCGACCGGGCCGCGGCCAGAGCTCTCGAGCGCCGCGTCCTCGAGGCCTACGCGCCGTGGCGCGCTGCATCGGTCGGCCCGGCCGACTTCCCACAGGGCGGGTGGACCGAGACATGGCTCGATGCCGACGCGGCGCCAGCGTGCGACCTCGCCTCGTTCGTCGACGCAATCGACGCCTAGCTCCGAAGAGCGGCCCCTGCGTCGGCTACTTGCTACGGATGGCTTCCCGACCGGGATCAGGAGGCGGTCCCGTGGTTGGGGGCTGCGACTGTGCGGGCGGGTTGGCGGACGGCTTGGGAGCGGGGGTGTTGGAGCTCATAGCTACCTCGTGACGACGGAGAGACCGATCCACGTGCCGACGGCGGCGGAGAGGAAGACGACCGCGGCGCGGAACAGCGTCGCGCGACGGGCTAGCGCGACGTGGTTCTTGTTCGCGTGGGCGGCGAGGTGCTTGGCGAGCTCGGCGTGCGCAGCGTCATCATCGAGGGCCGTCCACGCCGGGTCCGTGATGATCGTGACGGGGTCGCACGTCCAGGTCCACCGCGCGGGCCACAAGACGCCGAGGAGGCACGCGAGCGCAGCGAGGAGCAGCGCACCGCCTTGCACTGCGAGGAAGCCCTCCGCGGCGCCGAGAGGCCTGTCGATTGCCCGCGGCGCGAGGAACGAGGCGGACACGAGCGCCGCGGCAAGGATGGCCGTCGTGCGCGTGTGGAGACTGTTGAGCGATGCCTGCTGTTCGTCGAGCGCGCGTACGCCCTCGCGGTAGGCGAGCTCGGCGCGGGTGGTCACGAGGCACGATGGTACCTGCGAGGTGTGACAGAGCCGTCGGGGCGACGTGGCTACATGCCTGCGGGTGGACGGCGGGCGCGGGTGCGTTGGGTCGTTCCTGCCCACACGCCCACGGTCAACGGGCCGTAGTCGAGCACGGCCGCGAGGCACTCGGCGCGCACCGGGCACACCGCGCACACCTGGCGCGCTGCGCGGACGTCGCGCCGATGGCCGGACAACCAATCGATGTCGCCGCGGCCGCGGCACGCGGCGCGCTGATGCCACACGGGGCGAGCGAGGAGCTCCTCGAGCAACCCGAACCCCACCGGCCGCGCTGTAGCTGTCACGCGCCAGCGCCGCGAGCTCGGCGGGCCGCTCGCGCGGCGTTGCGGGCGTTCTGACGCTCCCGCGTGTAGCGGCCGTAGCAAGGCCTACAGCGGGGCCCTGCGGCCCCCGGGCGCTGCCACTGCTGCCACTGGTCGAACGGCTGTCCGCAGTCCTTACAGAGCCGCACAGCGGCCTCCTCGAGGGCGTCAGGCCCGGAGAGAGGGTCCGGGCGGATCGTGGGGAGGGAGACGGAAGAGGCGGGCTCTTCCGCGCCCCTTCGTCGGGACGGAAATGAGGGGGGCGGGGGTGGAGGGAGGGGGTAGAGGGCTTGGTCGTGGGCGCAGGCCGACGCGCGTTTGGAGGGTTGCGCTCTGTGTCGTGCCTTCGATCCGTGTTGCGGCCCGCATTGACCGCGCGGTGACGTTGACGCCTTGGCCGGCCCCCTACCCCTGCCCCTATCCCTCGGCGGGGGTGCCGCGGGCGAGGGTGTCGAGCGCTGCGGCGAGCTCGTGTTCGGCGTGCTCGGGGCGGAGGCCTGCGACGACGGGGTGCTCGGCGGCCCACACTGCGGTGTGGTGCGCGGCGCGTTCGGGTTCGGCGAGGACGTCGAGCGCCCACGAGACGACGGTCTCGTAGCGGCGGCGGCCTTCGTCGTCGAGGGGGGTGGTGTGCTCGGGACCCCCCTGGTCTGCGCGACCCCCCTCCTCGAGCGAGGAGGGGCCTTGCCATGTGGGGAGGCGGTTGCTGTCGTGGGTGTGGCCTTCGCAGTCGAAGAACACGCGGCCGTCGCCGGCGAGGCGGAAGCGGTGTCCGTCGCGGCCTTCAACGATGACGGTGCCGTGCCGGCCGTGGCGGGCGTCGGCGATCTCGTGCGGCGGGACGCCGAGGCGGCGGGCGACGTCGGCGAGCGCTGGCGCGGGGTGGCCGGCGACGAGCTCGAGGCCGCGGCGGGGGCGGAACACGCGCAGCATCAGGCGTTGCCTCGGAATAGGCCGCGGTGGTCGACCGCGGAGGCGCCGTACGCGTGCGCGACCTTGATGACGACCTTGTCGGCGTCGAAGTCGGTTTCGTCGAGGCCGATGGTGATGGTCGGTTCGTCGTTCGGTGCAGCGAATCCGACCTCGACGGTCGGGGCGCTGAGCGGGTCGGCGATGAGGTACCACGCGGTGCCGGTGAGGTGCGGAGCGATGAGCACGTCGAGGTCGCGGCCGGGCGTCGTCGGCGCGGTGAGCTCGCGGGCTACCTCCTCGAGCTCGGGCCCGACAACGAGCGAGGCGGGCACGATGCCGAGCACGTCGGCGGGGTCGCCGGCGGCGGCCTGGACGCGCATGGCCTTGCGTCCGGCGGCGAGCGACGCGGCCGACAGAGCGCTCGAGGTGGTGTTGGCGTGGCCGGCGGAGAACAGTGCGAGGCCGTCGCCGGGCATCGTGGGGTTCGTCGCGATCGCGTCGAACACGAACCTGGACAACGTGACCGCGGCGGAGCGGCCGAGGGTGCGCACGATCCGTTGGAGGGCCTGCACGTCGTCGTTCGCGATGAGCTCGAACGTGAGGTCCTCGGTGCCGCCGCGCTTGGTCGCGGCGTAGCTTCCGGCGAGCTCGTCACCTGGCGTGGGGAGCGGCTGGTAGGGGGCGCCCTCGAGCACCGCGGGGAGGTTGCCGTAGCCGCCGATGCGCAGGACGCGTTGGGTGCGGAAGTCGACACCGAACCGGGTGGTTGCGACGCGCCGCCACGCGTTCCAACCGGGCGCGGTCTGGTACTCGGCGACGATCGCGCGGTGCATCGCGTCGCCGAGGAGCACGGTCCACGTGCCGGAATGAACGGCCTCGGTGAGGCCGGCGGCGTAGCCGCGGCGTTGGAGGTCGCTCCACGCGCGGAACGGGTCGAACCGGTTATCGGTGACGGCGGCGATGAACGCGTGCAGGCCGGCGAATCCGCCGGGCGCGCCGGCGAGCATCCGGTCGAGGCCTTCGGCGACGCGGTCGCGTTCCTCGAGGCCGACACGGATGGTCGCGGCGTGGCGCCGGGCGGCTTCGGGAACGTCGGAGTTCTCGATGGCGCGGGCGAGTTGGTCGTCGATGCTCGGCCGGAGCGGCGCGGCG
>WBZO01005566.1_pt1 | contig 12746 bp, 14 predicted proteins | sample 5204261 | NCBI WGS metagenome assembly WBZO01 (sample SAMN12412400, study PRJNA552823) | activated sludge metagenome | isolation source: activated sludge from anammox sidestream of wastewater treatment plant... | place: USA: North Carolina | collected 2017-09 | reverse complement strand
AATGGGCCTGAAGCCTCTGTAACTAGCGTGAGCCTTGCGGCGAGAGTTTTCAGGAAAGCCGGATGCGGGAAATCCGCACGTCCGGTTTGACGAGGGGGGAGGCGTTTATCCCTCCCCTACTCTACTTATTTCCGTCTTTTCCGTAATCTCTCCTCTTCTTCATAACTCCGCCATCAAATCAATCATCGCCTGCGGCATTCGCGCTTCCAGATTCATCTCTTTTCCGGTCGCGGGATGGCGAAACACCAGCCGCGCCGCGTGCAGCAGATGATGTTTTAATTTGTGTTTCGCCGTGAGCGGATCGGCTGCCGAAGCATAAACCGGATCGCCGACAATCGGGTGCCCGATCAGATTGCAGTGAATGCGCAGTTGATGCGTGCGACCGGTCAGCGGCTCAAGCTCGACCAGAGTGTGTTCTTTGAACCTGCGTTTGACTCGATAGAGAGTTTGCGCCGATCTGCCGCCTTCGCTCTCCGGCATTACGCGCCAATGCGGCCAGAGGCTTGGATCGCTGCCGATGGGCGCGTTGATCTCGCCCGAATCTTTTTCGACGCGTCCGCTGACCAGCGCCAGATAAAACTTCTTCACCCAGCGCTCGCGGAAATGTTTCGACAGCGTGCGGTGCGCGCGGGGCGTTTTGGCGATGACCATCACTCCCGAAGTGTTGCGGTCGAGGCGGTGGACGATGCCGGGGCGGATCGGCTCGCCTGCGGTTTGCCAGAAATGATAGGCCAGCGCGTTGGTCAGCGTCCCCGATTTTTCGGTGTTCGACGGATGCGCGAGCAAGCCGACAGGTTTGTTGACGACGATGATGTGTTCGTCTTCAAAGAGAATCTCTAACGGAATCGCTTCGGGCGTCGCCGAAGATTTTTCGGCTGCGAAGATTTTGACCGAAACCTTGTCGCCCGGTTGCAGCCGGACGCCTTTGAGCGATTTTTCGCCGTTGAGGAGAACGTCGCCTTCGGCGATCAGGCGGCGGATGCGCGTGAGGCTGATTTTGGGCAACCGCGCCGCGATGAATTCATCGAGACGCGGTTTGTCCGCGTCCGCTTCAAACTCAAAACTCAAACGATCGGGATCGAGCATTGCGTTATTGCGCCCTACTGAGATGGACTGCGCCTGATCAGGATCACGATCAGCGCAATTGCGACGATGATGTCGAATCCCATCAGCCAGACCGAATATTGATGCAGGCGGTCGAACGCGATGCGCGTCGGATCGCTCGGCGCGAGTTTCGCTATCTCGCCGAACTGAACGCGCATCTCGTGCAGGCGATTGGAGACGGCGAAATGCGACACGAGCATCGAGATTGTCATCAGCGCAAGCAGGATCAATTCAAACAAAGCCGCTTTGCCCCGCTTTTTTGAAAGGCTCAGGATGAGTATCAACAGCCCACCCAACACGATGCCTATGATTTCCATCGCGCCGAGCGTCCGCGACACCACCGCGCCCGCAAGCTGCTGGGACGGCAGCGCCGAGAAGGCCGCCGGCGCCACAACGAAACTGAAAAAAGCCATCGCGCCAAGCCACAAACCCAAAATCGCAAGTCTGATTCTTTGTGATGTCATTTTCCGTTCAATAACGCGGAACTGACGGATCAACCTTCAACGACCATTCGTCAATTCCGCCGATCAGGTTTTTGACGTTCGTGAAACCCTGCGCCGCCAGAAACTGACAGGCGCGATCCGAACGCATCCCGTGATGGCAATGCAGGACGATCTCTTCGCCTTTGTCCGTCAATTCCCGCGCCCAGTTCATGATCTGTCCGAGCGGCTTCAATTCCGAGCCTGCGATCTTCGCGGCTTGATGTTCCGAAGGCTCGCGCACGTCAATCAGGCGCAGCTTCTTGCCCTCGTCCTGTTTGGATTTCAATTCTTCGACTGTGATGACACCGTAATTTGCCATAGCCTGTCACTCCGCTTGCTTTGATTCTTTGCGCATTCGCTCGATCAACGCCGTCAGACGTTCGACATCCTGTCTGGCGTCGGTGATCGAGCGTTTGCTGGCCATGTAACTTTGCCAGTATTCGCTGGCCGCGATTGACCCGACCCGTTCCTCGCCGAGCGCGCTCGCCAGCATGGCGATGATGATCCCGGAAACCTGCGTGTGTTCGACGTATCGCGCGATCACGCCGTAAGCCAGTTCAGCCGATTCCAGATTCCATTCCGACTCGGCGTTAGATTGTTCGAGTTTCTCTTCCATCTCGCATTTATTTGATGAACGGCAATTCGACCAACTCCGCGCGCCCCAATTCCGCATCGCCTTTCTTCAACGTGAACTCGGTTCCCGGCGTCAGGTAATAACGATGCGCGTAGCCAAGCGCGATGAAACGGTCGAGCGCGAAGCTGCGCGCGCTGCTTGTGATTTCGCCGGCCTTCTTGCCGTCCTCGGCGTAAAGCAGCGCGCCGGGCGCGGGCAGTTTATCGGCGTCAATCAACAGGCCGCGCAGACGCTTTGCGGGCTGGCCGCGCCAATGAATTCGCGCGATGATCTCCTGGCCCAGATAACAACCTTTGGTGTAGCTGACCGCCGGCTCCAATTCGGATTCGAGGATGATGTAATTTTCGCCTGCGTCAACGCCTTCGCGCGGGACGCCCGCTTCGATGCGCGCAATCTCGAAGGCCGCGAAGCCTGCTTGCCGAGCGCCGAAGACGGCGCCACGAGTCAGAACAGTCTCTAAAACTTTCGGCGCGAATTCGGCTGGGATGAAGAGATCGAATCCCGGTTCGCCGCAACGGCTGTGAGCCGCGATGAAAACCTGCGTTCCTGAGATTTTTCGCTCGCTGATCTTGTATTGCCGCTCGTCGTCAATCGGTTCTTCGGTCAACGCTTCGATCAAATCCGCCGAGTGCGGGCCTTGCAGCGAATAGAGCGCGAAATGATCGCTGACATCGGTCAGGAAGAATTCTCCGGCGGCGACGAAGCGGCTCAGGTTTTTGAAAACCTTCTCGCGGTTGATCGCGTCGAGTTCCAGCAGCAGATGCGTGCCGAGGTTGTAAATCCGGCAGAGCGCGAGCAGCTTGCCTTGCAACGTCGGAAAAGCCGCCAGCACGCCGTCGCCAGCTTCCAACGATTTCACATCGTTGCTGACCAGGCCGTTCAGGAACTGCACGGAGTTCTTGCCGCTCAATTCCAACTTGCCAGCGGCTGAGAAATCAAGCACGGCGACGCCGCCGCGAATCGCATCGTATTCGCCGCGAAGATCGCCATAATCTTTCGGCAAAGTTTTGTCCGCTTCTTTCATCTTTTAACCATGGGGCCTATGGGAGCTTTAAGTCCTGTAAGTCCCATGAGAGCCATCAAAAGAAATCTTTGGTTAATGCTTCACGAACCGCGCCAGCGATCAACGCGTCGTGCCGATAATTCGGATGATCAATCACCAGCCGCGCCTCTTGCGCGCCTGTCAAGAAAGCCGCGCGCTGCGCGCCGTTGAAACGGAAACGCACGTATTGTACCGCGCTGATGCGCCGGTCGTCGCTCTGCCCGGCGTCGAAAACGCCCGGCGCTCGTTCATCGCCAATTTGCAGATAAGTCGCTTCGCCAGTGTTCACGCCGTGAAATTTCGTGATCTCGTCCCGGATGCGCGCGGCGTCGGGAAGTTCGATCAACATCGTCGCCGCAAGCTCGTTCTCGCCGGGCAGCAACTGATTGTAGGTGTCAATCTCGTACTGAATCGCGTCGTCGTTGACAAGGCGTTCAGCGCGCATCATCTCCTGAATCTGAAACAACACCGTGTCGTGATTTTCAAAGACGAAAGTCACCATCGGGCCGACCGCGACGCGGCGATGTTTTTTCAACTCGATGACGCGGCGGCGAAAGCCGTCACGAGCTTTTTCATATTGCGCGATGTCCAGGATTTCTGAAAGTACGACTTTGTTCATTTGTGATAGTTCGATAAGAGGAAGGGAAGAGAGAATACGGAAAAGACGGAAATAACCGAACAGACAGAAAAAAGATTGTGGCAGGAATCTGAAAAATTTCCGTTTGTTCCGTCTTTTCCGTTTATTCCGTTATCTCTCTTCTTCTTCGATTCCATATGCCTTCGCCAGGACTTCAATCGGATGTGTTGTCACACGTCCCGTGCCCTGTTGAATTTGAAGCCCGGCCAGCGAGCAATCCGTCGCGACGATGCCGGCGTTCGATTCGTTCACGCCGCGATGCAAGCCGCGCGCGACCCGCTGCGCCAGATCGAAATACTCCTCCTTCATCGCCCACGTCCCATCGTGCCCCGAACAGCCTTTGTCAATGAAGACGACCTGCGCGCCCGCCAGCCGCAGCAGTTCGATTGATTTAGCGCCGATGGCCTGATACTTCAAATGGCAAGGCTGATGATAAGCGACCTTGCCGACATCAAATTTGAAATCCCTGCTCAACCGGCCTTCGTTGTTGAGTTTGACCAGGTACTCCGATAGATCGTAAACGCGCTTTGAAACTTCCAGCGCCTGCTCGCGCTCCTCGCCTTGCAGGTAATCGGCGTACTCTTTCTTGAGCATCATCCCGCAGGTCGGTTCGGGGATGACTATGTCATAGCCTTGCCGGACGTAGGGCAGCAGCGTCTTCACGTTGTCGCGGAAATGTCCGAGAGCTTCTTCGACGCGGCCCGCGTCAAGGTAGGGCATTCCGCAACAACGCTGGCCCGGCGGATCGCAAACTTCAATATCGTTTTTCTGAAACACGCGGACTGCGGCTTTGCCGATCTGCGGCTCGTTGTAATTGACGACGCAGGTGTGAAAGAGCGCGACTTTCAAAACACGCTCGCTACCGCTCGCGGCGCTGACAAACTGCGCCTGCCCGATGTTCTTTCTGAACCATCGCTCGAAAGTTTCGGCGTGGAAGCTTGGGAGAATCTTGTCGCGGTGAACGCCGATGGCTTTTTCCATCAACGCGCGGTTGGCCTTGTTGCGATTGGCGAAATTGACGAGCGGCGCGAGCTTGCTTGCGATGGGGCCGATTTCGTCAGGGCTGCTCAGCATCCTGTCGCGCAATTCGACGCCGTCGTTTTTAGCTTCGATGGCGCGCGCGCGCATCACAAGCTTCGGAATGTCAATCAGGAATTTATGAGGCGGCGTGTAAGGACATTTGATGAAGCAGAGTTTGCAGTTGTAGCAGAGATCAACGAATTCCCAGACATCATCCTTCGTCAGTTTGTCGGGATCGGAATCAACTTCGTCCTTGTCGAAACTCTCAAAGAGTTTCGGGAAGCCGGGGCAGAGGTTGAAGCAGAGCCGGCACGAATTGCACACGTCATATTGCCGACGCAATTCTCGGTCGAGCGACTGCTCGTCCCAGTAATCCGGCTTGTCCCATTCGACCGATACCGATGAGAGATCGCCTTGTTCAAGTGACATAGTGGTTGGTGGTTGGTGGCTGGTGGCTGGCGGTCAGCGCGCCGACCGACCACCAACCACCAACCATCGTCTTAGGATTGAAACGGAAATAACTTTACCAGTTCAAATCAGCCACAGAGCCACAGAGGCACAGAGCAATCAATAATCATTGACTATCAAACCACTCTCTCTCTCCGTGTCTCTGTGTCTCTGTGGCTGAGTCATTTCGTATTCGCTCCTTAGAGGTCGAAGCGGTCGAGGTTCATCACCTTGACCCACGCTTTGACGAAGTCCTGTACGAACTTCGTTTTTCCGTCAGCCGCGGCATAGAACTCCGACAGGGCGCGCAACTCGGAGTTCGATCCGAATATCAGGTCAACCGGGGTCGCCGTCCACTTGACCTTACCGGTCGCGCGATCAACTCCTTCGTAAACGCCCTCGGACTCGGAGGACTTGCTCCACTTGGTTGACATGTCGAGCAGGTTGACGAAGAAGTCATTGCTCAAGGTTCCTGGTTTATCAGTGAACACGCCGTGCTTAGCCCCTCCGGCGTTGGCGTTCAGTACCCGCAATCCGCCGACCAGCGCGGTCATTTCAGGAACGGAGAGCGTCAACAGGTTTGCCCGCTCAACCAGCATAACCGCTGGCGACAGGCGCTCAGCTTTGTTGAAGTAGTTGCGGAAACCATCCGCCGTCGGTTCAAGCGGAGCGAATGACATCACGTCGGTCTGCGCTTCCGACGCGTCCACGCGCCCAGGCGTGAATGGCACAACAACGTTGTGGCCCGCAGCCTTCGCAGCCTTTTCGATGGCGGCATTGCCTCCCAGCACGATCAAATCTGCAAGCGATACTTTCTTCCCGCCGACTGCCGCGCGGTTGAAGTCTTTCTGAATGCCTTCCAGACGCCCCACCACTTTGGCCAGTTCCGCCGGATTGTTGACTTCCCAATCCTTCTGCGGAGCGAGACGAACGCGCGCTCCGTTCGCGCCGCCGCGCATGTCTGTGCCGCGGAACGTGGACGCCGAAGCCCAGGCCGTCCTGATCAGTTCCGGGCCGGTCAATCCTGATGCGAGGATCTTCGTTTTCAGCGCCGCAATATCCTTCGCGTCAATCTGCTTGTAGCTGACGCGCGGCAACGGGTCCTGCCAAATCAATTCCTCTTTCGGAACTTCCGAACCGACATAGCGTGAACGCGGGCCGAGGTCGCGGTGCGTCAACTTGAACCAGGCTTTGGCAAACGCGAGATTGAATTCCTCCTGATGTTCCAGGAAGCGTTTTGCAATCTTCTGGTAGCTCGGATCGAATTTCAGCGCGAGATCGGTCGTGAACATGATCGGCGCGTGTCGCTTTGATTTGTCGTGCGCGTCCGGCACGAGGTTCGCGCCCTGACCATTCGCGGGAATCCACTGAGTTGCGCCTGCGGGACTCTTGGTTTGTACCCAATCGTAGGCGAACAAATTGGCGAGATATTGCGAACTCCAGGCAGTCGGTGTGGAAGACCATGCGCCTTCGAGGCCGCTGGTGACGGTGTCGCCCGCATTGCCCTTGCCGCACTTGTTCGCCCAACCTAATCCCTGCTGTTCAATGCTGGCGGCCGCGGGGTCGGGACCGACGCAATCGCCAGGATTGTAAGCGCCGTGCGCTTTGCCGAAGGTGTGACCACCAGCGATGAGCGCGACAGTCTCCTCGTCGTTCATCGCCATGCGGCCGAAAGTTTCGCGAATGTCCCTGGCCGCCGCCAGCGGATCGGGCTTGCCGTTCGGGCCTTCAGGGTTCACGTAGATCAGGCCCATCTGCACGGCGGCAAGCGGATTCTGAAGTTTTCGGTCTCCGCTGTAACGCTCGTCAGCAAGCCATTTTTTCTCAGGCCCCCAATAAACCACGTCCGGCGCCCAGTCGTCTTCGCGTCCGCCGGCGAAGCCGTAGGTTTTGAGTCCCATTGACTCGATGGCGACGTTTCCGGTCAAAACCATCAGATCGGCCCAGGAGAGTTTCTGACCGTATTTCTGCTTGACCGGCCAGAGCAATCGCCGCGCCTTGTCGAGATTGGCGTTGTCCGGCCAACTGTTGAGCGGCTCGAATCGCTGCTGGCCGCCAGCCGCGCCGCCGCGCCCGTCAGCCACACGGTACGTGCCGGCGCTGTGCCACGCCATTCGAATGAAGAACGGGCCGTAGTTTCCGTAATCGGCTGGCCACCAGGGCTGTGATGTCGTCAGAACTTTCTTGATGTCCAGCTTGACGGCGTTGAGGTCAAGGCTTGCGAACGCCTTGGCGTAGTCGAACTTTTCTCCCATCGGGTTGGATCTGGCGTCGTTCTGCCGAAGCGGCGTCAGATCGAGTTGGTCAGGCCACCAGAACTGGTTTCGCATTGACTCGCTCTGAGCGCTGACTTCATGCGTTGACACTAACGACAGCGCGGCGACCGCTACCGCGGCGAGCGACATCTTCAGGTTCTTGTTCATTGCTTCTCCTTTCTCGAATTTCTCGAACGGAAGGTTCGTTCAGCTTTGCGTGGAGTAACTGCTCAGCCCTTCTTCGTCCCAGCGGGACGGTTTGATTTTAGGCAGGTCGTTTACGGCCTGCAGGCAAAGGCAAAAGATTTTCACGTCGCGTAGCGACGGTTGAAATCAGCGCCGCGTGATTCAATCGTCGCTATGCGACGAAATATATTCCCTGGCGTCTCATGCAGGCCGTAAACGACCTGCCTAAAATCAAACCGTCGCTACGCGACGAAGAAGGCTGAGCAGTTACTACGTGGAATGGTTAGCCGATTGAATCGAGGCCTTTCTGGAAACGTCCGGCGTGTGATTTCTCGGCGCGCGCGAGCGTTTCAAACCACTCGGCGACTTCTTCAAAACCTTCTTCGCGCGCGGTGCGAGCAAAGCCCGGATACATCTCCGTGTATTCGTAAGTCTCGCCGGCGATGGCCGCCTTCAGATTCAGCGGTGTGCCGCCGATTGGCTCTCCGGTGGCCGGGTCGCCGACTTCTTTCAGAAAATCCAGGTGACCGTGAGCGTGACCGGTTTCGCCTTCGGCAGTGTCGCGGAACAGACCGGCGATGTCGGGATAGCCTTCGACGTCGGCCTGGCGCGCGAAATAGAGATAACGGCGATTGGCTTGTGATTCGCCAGCGAAGGCGTGTTTCAGATTGTCATGAGTTTTGCTGCCTGCAAGAGATGGCATGTCAACTTCCTCCGTGGAAAGCCCTGAGAGCGGGCGCAAGAATACGCGCATTCCCAGGATGGGTTTATTAGCTATTCGTGTCTTCACGAAAGACGCGAGCGGATTTGAAAAGAAAAAGAGTGCGGCGCCGAAATTCAGCGCGATTTGATCGGGCGCGCGCCTCTGCCCGCCTTTTTTGGTTTCGACTGACAGGAAGCGCAAACGCCGATGAAATCGAGCCGATGTTCTTCTATCCGGAACCCGCCGAGATTGTGAGCCTGCGCGACGACCGATTGCAGACGGCGTTCAATCGGCATCTCGGCGTCGGCGATGCTTCCGCAAACGCGGCAGATCATGTGGTAGTGCGAATCCTTGACGGTCTCGAAATAAGTGACAGCCATCCCGAAATCAAGCTCGCGCAAGCTGCCCTGCTCAACCAGCACGCGCAGGTTGCGGTAGACAGTGCCCAGGCTCAGTCGCGGGAAGCGGCGCTTGACGAGTTTGTAAATCTCGTCCGCCGTCAGATGGCCGCCGTGATGTTCGATGGCGTCGAAGATCGCCTGCCGTTGTTTTGTATTTCGGGTGTTCATTGATACGTTTCAGACCGGCGCATCTTAGTCAGGCTGTGATTATCTGTCAATAACAGGAATTATTACTGATAAGAAAAACTACAAAAAAAGCGGCGCTCGCCCATCCAGGACGAGAGCCGCTCCGACCTTTGCGCCCGACGCCGGATTTCAGGCGTTCGGGTTTTAAGCTGTAAACGAACTGCCGCAGCCGCAGCCGCCGGTGGCGTTCGGGTTGTTGAAGGTGAAGCCCGAACCCATCACGCTGTTGACGTAATCAATCTGCACAGCCTCCAGATATTGCGCGCTGAACATGTCAACAAAGACGCGGAGGTCGCCGGCCTCAACCACTTCATCGGTCGCCTGCGGCGCCTCTTCGATGTTCATCGCGTACTGAAAGCCTGAGCATCCGCCGGGCACGACGCGCACGCGCAGCCCGCCTTCGGTTCCCACATTTTCCGCTTCGAGGAATTTCTTGACTTCCGAAGCCGCCGTGTCAGTCAGGGTCAAAGTCATTGTCTTGCTCTCCTTTGGTAGATGTTGGTAAAAGTTTTCGTTCATCGCCGGTTGTTCATTCCGGCGCTCCTATAAATTCAAGTCATAATCGCTATCAATCAAAGGCGATGATAGCCAACGTCAAAAATCACGTCAATTCCAGCGAACTGCTTACTTCTTCAGATTGAGAATCGGCAGAGCCTTGTTCGTCTTGATCGCTTCGATGCTCACCTGCGCGGCCACGTTCTGCGCTACGGATTGGAACGCTTTGGCCTGTGCGCTGCCGGGCTGGCTAATGACGACGGGCACGCCCAGATCGCCGCCTTCGCGAATGCTGATCGCAATCGGGATGGCGCCGAGGAAGGGAACTCCATATCGCTCGGCCAGCGACTCGCCGCCGCCGTTGCCGAAGATGAAGAACTTCGCTCCGTCGTTCGGACACTCAAAATAACTCATGTTCTCGACGATGCCCAGAACCGGCACGTGAAGTTGATCGAACATGTTGTAAGCCTTGCGCACGTCGCTGAGCGCCACTTCCTGCGGCGTCGTCACCAGCACCGCGCCCGCCACCGGCACAAGTTGCGCCAGACTCAATTGCACGTCGCCAGTGCCCGGCGGCATATCAACGATCAAATAATCAATCTCGCCCCATTCGACCTGACGCAGGAATTGCGAGACCGCCGAATGAAGCATCGGGCCGCGCCAGACCACAGCCTTGTCGCCCGGATTGAGCAAGCCGATGGACATGGTTTTGACGCCGTGATACGTGGGCGGAACGATCATTTGGCCGCGCACCGCTGGCATATCTTTGCCGCCCATCATGATCGGCACGTTCGGGCCGTAAACGTCGGTGTCGAGGATGCCGACTTTCGCGCCCATCAGGCCGAGCGACACGGCCAGATTGACCGCGACGGTTGATTTGCCCACGCCGCCCTTGCCGGAACTGACCGCGATGATGTGCTTGATGCCTGCGATGTCGGCCTTGTCAATCGCGCCGCGCGCCTTCGGCACCTCCGCGTCCATCTTGACTTCGACGCGCTCGACGCCGGGCACGGCCATAACGGCCTTCTCGGCTTGAAACTTGAGCTGGTCGCGCACGGGGCAGGCAGGCGTGGTCAGCACGAAACGAAAGCCGACGATGCCGCCGCAGATTTTCATGTCGCGGATCATGTTGAGCGCGACGATGTCTTTGTGCAGGTCGGGATCTTTGACCGTCCGCAATGCGTTGAGGATCGCGTCCTCAGTTATTTGGGTTGAAGTTTGTTCGTTCATCTCCCTCTCGTCTCGAAATCGGTTTTACTTTCTCTTCGAAATCGCCGCGCGCGAAATCTGCGTGAGCTTCGGCGGCGCGATTCGGAATTCGCATTTTCTCTCACCATCGGCGATGCGGCACTCGCGCACGATTTCGCAACCCAGAGCTTCACGATAAACGCGCAGTTCCTCCTCGCAAACCTGCGAGTAGACGACCGCGACGCTTTCGGTCGGGCAGTTGCGCTGCCTCAACCGGTACGAACCGTCTTTCAGCCGCCGCGCGTCGGCCAGGTAGCCTTTCGCGTTGATCGCCTTAACAAGGCTTTTAACGCGCTCGTCGAAATTCTGCCCGCTCAGCTTCTCCTTGAACTTTTTGATCAATTCATCGGCGCGCGCCTTGAGCACACGCTGGAGAGCTTCATCGCCGAAGTTGCGCTGGAGCTGTGTCAGCACTTCTTTCGCAAACTCGTCGTAAATTTGCGGGAAGAGGCAGCGCGCCTTTTCCGTCAAACGATAGATGAAGCGCGGGCGACCGCGTTCGTGGCGCTCTTCTTCAAAGGCGACCAGCCCGTCGCTTTCGAGCAGGCTCAGATGACGGCGCACGCAGACCTTCGACACTTTCAGGTCTCCAGCCAATTGCTCTACGCTCATCGCGCCGTTGACCTTTAACAAATCAATAATCGCGCTGCGTGATTGTTTGAGAATGTTTTCGACTGCCGCTGCTGACACAGGCCGATGATAGAAGGCGGGGACAGATTTTGTCAACTTTTTGGTTTCTAAAATCCTGAGCCGGGCCAGCATGGCTTTTGCAAAGTCGTCGGGGAGAGACTGAAACCCAAGGCTTACAACCTACCACCTATAAATTTTTTCTTCGATGGCTCAATCAAATGGCGCTTCGCAGGAAAGATTTATAGGTTGTAGGCGCTCGATGATAGGTTTTAGTTTATGAGCGGGACCACAACAAGCCCTGGCATCGCCCGCCGAGTAAGTGACATTCCTCAGCCTCATGAGTAGAATCGCGCCTGTCCGAAGCTGAAAATTATGCAAACGCCGCCGCCCAACGAAATCACCCCGTTGCTGTTGCGCTGGAGCCAGGGCGACAGCGCCGCGCTCACCCAATTGCTGCCCGTCGTCCACGAGGAACTGCGCAAGCTGGCGCAAAGCTACATGCGCCGCGAACGCCCCGATCACACGCTGCAACCAACCGCGCTCATCAACGAAGCTTACCTGCGGCTGGTCAAACAGGATTTCCCCGAATGGCAAAGCCGGCGGCATTTTTTCGGCGTGGCGGCGCAGTTGATGCGGCAGGTTCTGGTCGAACACGCGCGGGCGCGCGCGGCGGGCAAGCGCGACGGCGGGCAGAAATTTTCGCTCGAAGAGGCGCTGACGTTTTCCGACGAACGATCCGCCGAACTGGTGGCGCTCGACGACGCGCTCCTCGCGCTGGCGAAATTCGACGAACGCAAAGTCCGCATCATCGAGTTGCGCTACTTCGGCGGATTGAGTCTGGAAGAAACGGCTGAAGCGCTGGGCCTTTCCGTCACCACCATCGGCCACGAAACGCGCGTGGCTCGCGCCTGGCTGCGCCGCGAAATGGAAACCTGAAACCGGTCATAAATCCTGGCCATGGATCCCGCCTATGAATCCCGAAAGATGGCGACGAGTCGAAGAATTGTTTCTCACCGTAGCGGATCGCCCGGCGGCTGAACGCGAAGCCTATCTGACGCGCGTTTGCGGCGACGATGATGAATTGCGGCGCGAAGTGCTCTCGCTGCTGGCCTGCGACACCACCGAAGACTTCATCCAAAAACCCATTGCAGGCGCGGCTGTCAGCCTCAGCCCCGGTTCGCGCAACGACCTCACGGGAAAGCGCGTCGGTCCTTACCGACTGACGCGCCTGATCGGGCGCGGCGGGATGGGCGCGGTGTATGAAGCCGCGCGCGAA
>WBZO01005564.1_pt1 | contig 12751 bp, 9 predicted proteins | sample 5204261 | NCBI WGS metagenome assembly WBZO01 (sample SAMN12412400, study PRJNA552823) | activated sludge metagenome | isolation source: activated sludge from anammox sidestream of wastewater treatment plant... | place: USA: North Carolina | collected 2017-09 | reverse complement strand
AAATATTCAAAGAAGTGGTGAACAAGGATCCGATGAAATCAAAGCAGCTTGAAAAAGGGTTGCTTCAACTGACCGATGAAGGTGTGGCACAGTTGTTCACCCAGTTCGGTGGAAATAAAAAGATCATTGGTTGTGTAGGCGAACTTCAGTTTGAAGTGATTCAATACCGCCTGTTCCATGAATACGGCGCTTCTGTGGTGTTCAACAACCTCCCTTTTTATAAAGCATGTTGGATATCCAGCGATGATCCAAAAAAATTAGAAGAATTCACCCGGTTCAAACAAGCCAATATTGCAGAAGACAAAGACGGGCACCTGGTTTATCTTGCACAGAGCGAATGGTTCCTGAATACGGAAAGAACCAATAATCCTGACATTGAATTTCATTTCACTTCAGAGATCCATAAGGAAGCAGTGTAATGAAATGTCTTGCTTCTCCCGAAAAAATATTGCCGGTTATTTTGAACTGCACACGATAATGAACTTTCCGGTACTCAACGTATCAGCATGAAAGTTCCTTTCCGGAAAACATCCTGGTCACAGGTGGTCTTCGCTTTGATCATATAAATATAAACGTCAGGATTTTGAGGCACTCCTTTGTAAGTGCCATCCCAGCATTGTCCCGGTTGATTGGTGTGAAAGATCAGTTGCCCCCAGCGATTATAAATGCTGAAATCAAGTTCCTGTATGATGCCCCAGTATTTTATGCCATAGCAATCGTTCTTTCCGTCATTGTTCGGAGTGAAAGCGTTGGGCATTAAGTAGCCGCCTTTATTGGTGCCGTTTACATATACAGTGACAGTGTCCATATTGGTACATCCATTGGCATCTGTGCCTTTAACTGTATAGAGTGTAGTGGCTGTCGGTCTTGCAATTGGGTTTTGAATGTTAGGATCATTTAAAGTTGCTGCAGGGGACCAGGAGTAACTGACCGCTCCTGTTGCAGACAGATTACTTGCATCATTACTGCAATCCACGTCGTTGGATTTTGATGCATGAACTACCGGAGATGGAACAACGGTTATTGTAGTGGAGAGCGTTTTGGAGTTATTGCAGGTAGTTTCTGTTATTTGTACAGAATAATTGGTAGTTGTTCCGGGTGAAGCAATCGGGTTAGGACTGTTTGTGTTATCCAGTGATGCGGAAGGCTGCCAGGCATATATATCGCCGCCTGAAGCTGCCAGTTGCACAGAATTATTTTCACAAAGATTGCCGGGAGGAGAAATGGAGAAAACCGGGTCCGGCCGGATATTCACTCTTACTGAATCTGTATTGGTGCAGGAGTTGGCATCAGTAACTGTTACATAATATTCAGTAGATACCGGCGGAGTGGCAACCGGGTTTGAGCTATTCGGATCATTTAAAGTGGCAGAAGGAGACCAGCTGTAGGTTGTGCCGCCGCCGGCAAACAACTGCGCTGTTGTATTTTTGCAGATCAATGTGTCATTTGATCTTGTTATTACGGGTTTGGGATTTACTGTAATAAGAACGGAATCTTTTGAAGTGCATCCCTTCGGATCAATGCCTGTAACAATATAGTTAGTGGTAGCAACAGGAGAAGCGACAGGGTTGGGAATATTGAAATTGCTTAACCCGGTTGCAGGCGACCAGGAATATGTTGAAGCGCCGGTTGTATAAAGTTGTATTTGTTCGCCGGCACAGAAAGCGGTATCATTGCTGGTCTTTACATAAGGAGAATCAACGGTGATAATTACAGAATCCATTTTAATGTAAATCGGAGAGAATGAGATATCATCGAGTGCAAAGTCGTTTCCTGTGAATAATGTGTTTTTGTTGATAATGGAAATGGTTGCTGTGTTATTATTGCCCGAGTTCCACACAATATAAAACTGCTCCCATAAACAACTTGTAGTACTTGCCTCAAAGATGTCACCTAAAGGAGTATTATTAACTGAGAATTGAAGCCTGGCAGGATTAGTATTGCTGATATTTTGTATCCAGGTGGAAAAAGCATAGTTGGTATTTGGCAGAACCGTTATGGTTTCTGACCACACGGCAACACCGTCGGTTTCTGCACCATTTACGAGCATCATATTCCCATTGCCCGTAGTATGATCTTTACAGGCAGGCATGCCCGGATTCCAAGTACTGGGATTCGTGCCTACAAAAAAGACTCCCGGAGGTAAGCCTGAAGCTGAGTATTGATAGTCGGATGTAAAATCCGTATTCCCTGAATCGAAATTCCCGTTTTTAATAAGATTGCCTCCTTCAACTTTCGCTGTATAGTAGTATGTGATATTACGGGGTGATGAAGTTACAGGTGACGATGAATTCGGGTCATCCAGATAATCAATTGGCGACCAGCAGAAATTTAATGAAGGCGAGGTGAGGAGCTGTTTGGAAGTACCCAAACAAATGGTTGTATCCCTGGTTTTTATCAGATCATTGTCAAAAGAAACGGTAATTGAAATTGCCCTAACTAATGTATCGTGACATGTGCCGATATTAGAGATCATTTTTACCGTGTAGTTACCATAGTTGGAATATGTGTGAGCCGGATTTGAGTTGTTGGTCAAAGTGATTCCGTCACCAAAATCCCATCCTATGGAATCGAATGAAATTGAAGAGGGCTTGAATTCAATTGATAGAGGATCACAGGTTGATTGCTGAAAGATGAAATCGTTTTTTGTATTGCACGAAACCTGGCAGCTGTCTGCAATGAAATCACAATCAGGGTTGGTAGCGTTGATTGAGGCGGCTCCGGCTAAAGTCCCGTTATAGGCTGCATTCCCTTGCTTGTTTGCCAGGTCATTGAAAACATAATAGGCCAATAGTCCCGGTTGTGTCGTTGGGCTGGGCAGAGGTGAATGCATGTAAGCTTGTATTTCAGATTGTGTCCTTGCCACATTCCAGATTCTCACTTCATTGATATATCCCAGGAATTGATAGATCTCAGGTGCTCCGACACTCGAGGCCTGACCAATGGTGGTTAACAGATCATTGGTTATGATATTGCCGGTTAGAGGCATTTGGTTATGTAAAAAACCGTTTCTATAAAACTTAAGGGTAGAACCATCATAAACCATAGCTACATGGTAAGTCTTATTCAATTCAATCGGGCAGTTTTCATATAACAAGGCATTACCGTTTGTAGTGGTGCTGATACCGCATCCGTTTGGCCATAATGCATAATTAATGTTTCCGGGCCCGGTGTGTTTCGACACTAAAAAACCATATCCGCCGGTGGAATTCGCAACTGCTGTCCTGTTAAAGTTTGCTTCAACGGTTATTTGTGTACCAGCAACGTCAACATCCCCGGTAGTAACATACGATCCTGTATTTGGAACAGATAACCAATTATTACATGAAGTGGTACTGCAATCTCCTACGGCATTTACTTCATCCTGGTTTAAGGCACGGTTATAGATTCTGATATTGTCAATTTTCCCTTGAAAAAATAAAGGGTCACCATTCCACCATGTCCCGATTTGTATTGAAGCGTTGGAGCACTGATTTAGTGTTGTAAAACCTGCATTTGCAGTTTGAATCAGTACTCCATCAAGGTAAATTTTCATGATTCCGTTATCAAATGTTGCGACAAGGCAGTACCATTGATTGATTGTGATAGGCGAATTTGTATTTACATAAGCAGTGTTTAGGGGAGTGCCGATACATCCATTTGAAATCGGATTAACCCCAAATAATGCGCCTGGGTATAAATTAAAATCCATAGCTACCTGGTATTGTGTACCAACGGCGCCTGTATAGGAAATTTTTCCAAGAAGATTTTGTAGCCCATTTCTTGAAGGGTTGAACGATAGGACTATTGAAAGTCCATTTGTTGGATTCAGGTTTGAAGAATTGGGAATTGTAATGTAATCATCCACTCCATCAAAGTAGTAAGCACTGTTTGGATTTCCGTATCGATCTGTGGTTAACTGTACTCCATTCATGGGAGTTCCGTTATTCCCATTTCCGCTGGCGTCATTGGCGTTTCCATTGAAGGGATAATAGGCAACCAGGCCTTGATTGAGGTTTACCTGTGCGATCAAAGAATGAGAAAAAAGGATAAAAAGCAGAAGTAAGGTTCTGGTCATTAATGGTCAGATGATTCAGGAATAAATTTACGCAATGTTCTTCTCAGGTTAAAGTGAAGAACAAAGTTTTTTAATCCTGCATCTTCGGAGAATTACCTGTATAATTATGTGGAGTTATCTTTTTTAATTCCTTTTTCAGCCCGGCATCAATTTTCAAGTTGTCAATAAACTGGTGTATAGTCTTTTTTGTTATATGACTATTTCCCCTGGTCAGTTCTTTTAAAGCTTCATAAGGCTTTGGATAATTCTCCCTTCTTAAGATCGTTTGAATGGCTTCAGATACCACCGCCCAGTTATTCTCAAGGTCATCATGGATTTTTGAATGGTTGACCACCAGTTTATCCAGCCCTTTTTCAATAGAACGGAATGCGATCAGGGTGTGTGCAAAAGGCACACCGATATTGCGGATCACCGTGGAATCGGTCAGGTCTCTTTGCAGTCTTGAAACAGGAAGCTTGGCAGATAAATGTTCAAAGATCGCATTGGCAAAGCCCAGGTTCCCTTCGGCATTTTCAAAATCTATCGGGTTTACTTTATGGGGCATTGCCGAAGATCCCACTTCTTCCTTTTTTGTCTTTTGTTTGAAATATTCCATAGAGATATAAGTCCATACATCCCTGCAAAGATCTATCAGGATATTATTGATCCTTTTCAGGCAGTCAAAATGAGCGGCAAGGTTATCATAGTGTTCTATCTGCGTAGTGAATTGTTGCCTGTGCAAACCTAAATGCTCCACAAACTCATTAGCCAGTTTGATCCAGTTTACCCTGGGTAATGCTGCATAATGAGCGTTAAAATTCCCGGTGGCGCCGCCAAACTTGGCCGAAAAAGGGATGGTTAAAAATTGTCCTGCCTGTGCTCCGATCCTTTCTGCGAACACCATGATCTCTTTACCTAATTTGGTCGGGCTGGCCGGCTGGCCGTGAGTATGAGCCAGCATCGGGATATCTTTCCATTCTTTAGCCAGCAGTTTCAATTGTGTATTCAGGTTTAATATAGCCGGCAGGTATTCATATTCGATAGCCTGTTTCCACAAAAGAGGAATGGCGGTGTTGTTGATATCCTGTGAAGTCAGGCCGAAATGTACCCATTCTTTTACATCCTTGCCTCCATGATTTCTCAGCTCATTTTTCAGGAAGTATTCCACTGCTTTTACGTCGTGGTTAGTCGTGAATTCTATTTGCTTGATCTCCTGTGCATCTTCAGGGCCAAAGCTTTCGTAAAGTTTTTCAAGATGACGGATCGTTTTTTTGGACAGGTTGAAAAATTTTTTCTTTTCAAGAAACAACAGGTACTCAATTTCCACGAAGAGCCGGTATTTCATCAAGGCATATTCGGAAAAATAGTCGTCGAGTTGTTGTATGTGTTTCCGGTAACGGCCGTCAACAGGTGAAATGGCAGTAAGCGGGCTAAGTTCCATGATGCGGGTTTGAAGTAACTTTTCTTTAAGCTGTAAAAATAGTTCAAATAGGTAAGATTAAGAGTAAGGTTGGAAATTATCTTATGGTAACACTGTAAGAGGGTTGTTGGAAAATATTTTTGATAAGGTCATGGTTTAATATTTTGAACTTTTATTGCACCATTCGTAATATAGAAGCAGTCAATGTGATGTAGATCCAGTCAACTGACAGAAAAAGAGTTCTTGTAAAATAGATAGCATTAGATAAAATTTTTGTAGGCATCCCTTCTGCAAAAGATAGTATTGATGTAGGTGTCTGCATATACAAAGTAATCCTGTGTTTTCAGGAAGCTTATTAAATCCTGATTTTTGGTTTCAGTGTAATTTTTTGAATGTTGCAATGTTTCAATGCAAAATACCTCCGGCCTGTATTTCTCAAAATTTAATGTTTTTAGTATTTGTAAATCCAATCCTTCTACATCTATTGAGATCAGGTTAGGATGAGGCATCAGATATTTTTCAATTATATGGTTTATGTTTATTAGAGGCATTATCACTTCTTTTTCAATTTTGGGATTCCCGATTCCAAGGGCTCCGCCTGTTTCCCAAAATTCTGCATCAGGTTTTGAAAAGGTATTCAACCCATGGAATTTCTCAGGGAAAATGTAATAAGTCGCCTCTTTTTGATTATCAAATGCCACACCTGCATTAAGGCAAATATCTCTTTTCCTCTTTTTTTTAAGGTTCCTGTATAAAACATTGTTAGGTTCAACACATACGCCCCGGCTACCTCTGGTATAAAGGCGATAAGTATTACTCAAAGCAATAGCATCATTGGCACCAATATCCAGGTAAGTTGGTTTCGAAATTTGAAGCCGGTTGAAAAGGTCGCTGATAATAATATCTTCACCACTTTGAGAGTAACTTCTCCGCATATGTGCAAAGAAGTACTTGATTATTGTTCTCTTTAAAAAAGAGTTCAGTGATCTCATAAAATAATCTTCAGAAAGTTCAGCCCAAGATAATGTAATTTTGATTTTAAATTCAATCTTTAGCGGTAAGTATAAATTTGATTTATGAAGGAACTTATACGGAATATTTTAAAGAGATTCGGGTATGACATTGTTAAAACCGGAGTACCTTATATTCCAAAGACAAACAAAAATGATTTAGTGAATGTAGGGAAGTTCAAGGTATTAATGCCGGGAAACAATGTGCAGAGAATCAATTATCGGGTTTATCCAGAACTTAATGATCAATTAGGAAGGCTTGCCTGTCTTCTTCATAAGAAATACCCTGCTATGACTGTTGTGGACGTTGGTGCAAATGTAGGCGACACCATTGCTGTGATAAAATCTTTTACAAACGCTTCAATAATTGGTATTGAAGGAGATGAAATATCTTTCGGGTTCCTCGAAGAGAATGTGAAGCAATTTTCTGATGTATCAGTAATAAAAACATTTCTTGGAGAAAAGCATGATGAGATTAAGGCGGATTTTAAAAATACCGGATGGAATGCGACAATAGTTCCTGCAGAAGGAGGAAGTCAAAAAGTACTTGTCAGGACATTAGATGAAATTATCGGAAAAGATTACAACGGTCTGGATATTAAATTGCTGAAGATTGATGTAGAAGGATTTGATACGATTGTTCTCAGGGGAGCTCAGGAGGTTATTAAAAAAAACAAACCTGTGGTTTTTTTTGAATACAACCCCGAAGCAATGAAATTATTGAATGAAGATGGGTTTTCCACTCTTCTTTCCTTCAGAGATAAGGGCTACGATAAAGTAATTTTCTTTGATCATAAAGGAACTTTATTTCTGGTTACTTCGCTCAAAAATTTGGAAGAATTAACCTGTTTGCATGAATATATTTCTTCTTCAAGGAATCTTTTGGGCTATTATGATATTGTAATTTTTAACGAAGCTGACGTTGATATTGCTATTAAATATTCCAAAGAAGAAAGAGGATATTTATAAATAAAACATCTTTCAATCAATATTGTTTATTTGCCTTACTATCTTTTCAAACTGCGGCTGGTAGCAAAAATCGTAAGCATTTTCCCCTTCAGGTATCACATTGGGATTTTCAAAACAAACTTCAAGTGCTCTTTTTACCTTGATGGCTTCTGCCAGCGAATAGGGAAAAGATTGATTGCCGATGAAGAATTTGCATCCTGCTATAATCTGAGCCAATTCCAAAAAATCTTTTACCGGCTGATATTTGATCTTCGGCAATAATCTTTTCATATCCTCGTATTCTTCTTTCAAACCTACGAAACTGATATTTTCATACTCATTCATAAAGTCATAACTAATGCCGGGTGCCCTGTAGCGAAAACTTCTGGCAATTATTATTTCGTTGGCGAATCTCTTGTCCCCGGTGATCTGCAGCCAGGGCTTGCTCAGGTCTGCAGAGATGCCATAAGTTAAAAAATACCAGCGGCAGATATGCCCCATATTATAATCGAACGGATATTTTCTGAAGTCATCCAGGTCATAGTCAATATGCTGGTCATTGTAGATATCACAACATTTGATCTCCGGTTGTGATAAAAGGAGTGGAGCGATCATTTCCACACTTTTCTCAGTCAGGATCTTACCCTGGTTATAATGACGCATACTCTTTTTATAGAGAGATGGCTGATCAATATACAGGTGGAGATGTATTTCTCTATTGGCAGCCAGTACTTTCATCGCCGGAATGGAATAGATGATATCTCCGATGAGCCCGAAATGTTTAAAGTGTACAGCATTCCCTTTGATGTCCGGATAGAGATCGGGAGTTTTGATCTTTGAGAGAGATTTAAGGTAAAAATGTTTCTTTTGGTTTTTGAAGACCGCAAGATAGATCCGTTTAAAAACATTCATTTCTACCTGTATTTTATAATTACCAAAAGTAAACGATTTTCCCATACCTCAGGTTGGGTTCATAACTTTTTAATCTCATCATCCGGTTGAGCAAGGCTTAAAATTTCATCTTTGTCAGTTTGCCTTATTTTTGTTGAAAGTCAGGCAGCTTATGTCATTTAAACCGGATAAAATATTTTATTACCTGTTTCGTTTTCCAGTTTTCAAGATGAGATTGGGTGGTATTAAAATGGGATCCAGGCTTATGAAAACGAAGATTGATGGGTATAGGAATATTTATATCGGGTCAAAAGTATATGTAAACGATTATGGATGGCTGGCTTGTTTACCTCTTACCGGTAATTATAATTGCAGAATGTCTATCGGAGACGGGACCTATGTCGGAAGATTCTGTCATTTTTATGCAACATCGAAAATTGAAATTGGCAAAAAAGTATTGATTGCCGACAGAGTTTATATCACAGATAATCTTCACGAATTTAAAAATATCAAAGTTCCGGTCATTGACCAGGGGGTGAAACAGGTGAATGAAGTGACTATAGGCAACGGAGCATGGATCGGGGAAAATGTTTCGATTATAGGTGCCTCTGTCGGGAAACAATCCGTCATTGGTGCGAATTCTGTTGTCACCAAAGACATTCCTGATTACTGTGTTGCAGTTGGAGCACCGGCAAAGATCATTAAAAGATTTTCTGTTGAGAAGGATGAATGGTTGAAGACCGATGAAAAAGGTGATTTTCTAAAATGAACTGATGAAAAAAATATTAATTACAGGAGGCGCAGGATTTATTGGTTCAAAACTTGCTTTGGAGCTTTGTAAAAAGGGGTATGAAGTTACTGTATTGGATAATTTATCGGAACAGGTGCATGGCAAAGATCCGGAGATGGAATCCCCGCTTTATCTTTCTTTAAAAGAAAAAGTGCAATTTATAAAGGGAGATGTTACGGAACATTCATCCTGGCAGAAGGCGATAGGCGATAATGAGATCATAGTGCATCTTGCCGCTGAAACAGGCACGGGGCAGTCCATGTACCGTGTGGAGCATTATACAAAGGTCAATATCGGTGGCACAGCTATCATGCTGGATCATCTGGTCAATAAAGATCATCAGGTGAAGAAAGTGATCGTTGCTTCATCGAGGGCAATATATGGAGAGGGGAAATATTTTTCGCCTGAGCTTGGTTTTGTATACCCTTCTTCAAGGACTCCCACAGAAATGGATAAAGGAAATTTTGAGGTCACATATCCGGGAACAAAATCTCCGTTAAGGCTTGAAGCAACCGATGAAGAATCGAAAATTCATCCTTCATCGGTTTACGGGATCACGAAGTATAACCAGGAACAAATGGTGATGGTCGTATGTGCATCAGTCAATATTGCTCCGGTGGCATTCCGTTATCAGAACGTGTACGGGCCGGGTCAGTCGCTTTCGAATCCTTATACAGGGATCCTTTCGATCTTTTCAACGAATATCATGAATCATTTGCCCATCAATATTTTTGAAGACGGGAAAGAGAGCAGGGATTTTGTTTATATAGATGATGTTGTCAATGCCACAATACTTGGAATAGAGAAAGAAGAAGCAAACCACAATGTATTCAATGTGGGGTACGGAGAGCCTGTATCCGTGCTTGATATTGCCAGAACATTGACCAGGAATTATGGTTTCGAAGTTCCTCTTCAGGTGACGGGCAATTACCGGTTGGGAGATATCCGCCATAACTATGCCGATATAACTAGGATCAATAAAATTCTGGGTTATTCTCCGTCTGTGAAATTTGAAGAAGGGATCAGGAGGTTTACTGATTGGGTGAAGGAGCAAAAAATTCAGAGATCAGGATATGAGGAATCATTGAAAGAGATGAAAGCAAAAGGCCTGTTGAAATAATTCTTTATGTCAAAAATCGGATTGGTTACGGTTTTGTATAAAAGCGATGAAGTGCTGGAAGGTTTTTTCAAAAGCATTTCTTCACAGGATTTCAAAGATTATTGCCTGTACCTGATCGATAATTCTCCTGATGAAAAAACAGATGCCCTTCTCGCATCGCTTATTGCTCAATACCCGGTCTCAGAAAGCCGGCACATAAAAAATGAAACCAATGTCGGTGTGGCCGGGGGAAATAATACCGGTATCAAAGCGGCGCTTAATGATGGCTGCACCCAAGTTTTACTTCTGAATAATGATATTGAGATCCCGCAGAATTTTTTATTAAAGAAGATAGTAAAAATATCGGAAGAAAGAAGAGAAGCCATGATCGTTCCGAAGATATATTACTATCCGGGCGGGAAGATATGGATGGCAGGAGGCTATATGGATAAGTTCCGGGCCCTGGGCGTTCATTATGGGTATAATAAAAAAGATTCTCCGAAATATGATGTCGCCGGATATGTGAGTTATGCCCCGACCTGTTTCATGCTGATCAGAAAAGATGTTTTTGAAAAGACCGGCTTTATGGATGAGAAATACTTTGCTTATTATGATGACACCGATTTTGTTTACCGTGCGGGAAAGGATGGTTATAAATTATTTTACGAACCATCGCTTCATATATTACACAAAGTTTCTTCTTTGGTCGGCGCTGAATCCCCTTTCTATGTTTATTATTCAAGCCGGAATAAGATCTATTTTATCAGAAAAAATTTCAAAGGGTTTTTCAAATACTTTTCTCTTGCTTACATGTTCGTTAGCAGGGTAGCGTACTGGCTCAAATATGACCGGACGAGAAAAGAAAAACTGATCAGTGGAATAAAAGATGGATTTAAGGTCGCCGTTAATCGCTGATACTCCGGTCCATTGCTTTCAATGCCCTCTCCACAATACTTCCCCAGTAATAGTGCTCATAATATTCTGAAGGAGTTGTAAAGTTACCGGCAGCATGATAGATAATGGCATCTGCAAAACCATCCCAGTCATTATCGGGGATGACGATCAGCTTTTCACCGCAGAACTTTTTATCAATACCAATGGCTCCGTTGGCGGTGGAGATCACCGTTGTCCCAAACGCAATGGATTCCACCATCTTTGTTTTGATGCCTCCTCCGCTTAAGACGGGGTTTAAGAAAAGGTCGGAACCTTTAAAATACATTTCAATATCATCCACAAATCCGGCATGAATGATATTTTTATCCGAATAATCTTTTAAGCCATTGTATTCTTCCGGCAGGCCCTTTCCGCACAGGATGATCTTATATTTAAAATCTGCTTTTTCCCGAAGTATGGGATTGATATTTTTCAATATTGCCAGCACTGCATCCAGATTAGGCTTGTAACCCAGCAGGCCATTGAAGAGGAATATCTTTTCATCTTCACCGATTCCGTGAATGGCTGCTATCTTTCTCTTACATTCCTGTTTATCGGCGGGGAATTCTTTTATGGGCACCCCGAAAGGAATGGTAAAACATTTTGCCGGATCAATCTTCCATTTGCTGAGGGCAAACTCACGGTCATCATCCGAAATAAAGAAAACAATATCGGCTCCCCTGAAACAACTTCTTTCATAATTTCTTAAGACCGGCCACCACCATTTCCCGTTCGATTTAAACCGGAGGTATTCGATGTTGTGAGTGTGAAAAATGGTTTTGACACCTGTTCTTTTCCTTATCCTTTTTGCCAGCCACCAGTAATAAGGATGTTCCCAGATCACGGCATCATAATTATTTTTCTTTATCAGCGATGTGAAACTCCGGATCAGTGACAGGTCCCAATAGCGTGAAGATCCTTTTTTCAGGAGCGGAATGCCCGAATAATTCCTGGCATGCGTCCAGTCGTTGGTTACGGTTCCGGCTACGGTCAGATCTGTTTCCGATCCTAAAAATTCCAGGAACTGGCCGATTGATTTTTGCCCGCCCGAAAACCAGGGAAGAAATGGATAGGGAACTATATCAAGTATTTTCTTCAATGCTCATCTCAGATTTTATCCCGAACAATTTAATATACTTCCGGTTAGACAAACGACTGCTGATTCATGTATCATTATTGTTGAGCGTAAAGACTCAACAATCAATATTCAATATTCAACTCTTAACTCTCTGCCTCCATTGCATAAAAATGCCGCCAACAAAAAAGATCAGGATGAGAAAAGAGGAGATGTATCCCAGTTGCAATCCTTTCTTATACGATTCCGGTTCAAAAATAAATTTCACCTCATGCTTTCCTGCCGGCAATGATAATCCCCTGAGTACATAGTTTGCTTTACAATAATCAACTTTTTGACCGTCTATATAGGCATTCCATCCGAAAGGATAATAGATCTCGCTGAATACGGCAAACTGTGGCTTATCGCCTTCAAATGAATAGGTCATGGTGTCATTGTCAAAATGTGTCAGCTTGATGGATGAAGAAGAATCCCATTGAGGCTGTGTAACAAATTTGCTGAAATTGGTTTCCACAACCGCTGTATCCTTCAGGTCTGTAGTTCCGATGG
>WBZO01005563.1_pt1 | contig 12752 bp, 10 predicted proteins | sample 5204261 | NCBI WGS metagenome assembly WBZO01 (sample SAMN12412400, study PRJNA552823) | activated sludge metagenome | isolation source: activated sludge from anammox sidestream of wastewater treatment plant... | place: USA: North Carolina | collected 2017-09 | reverse complement strand
GCTGCGGGCGGTCCTTGCGGACGAGCGCGTAGAGGTGGAGGTCCTCAACCGGTTCACCGGCGCGGGCAGCACCATGGATACACGTTTCGTCCGCGTCGTCGGCGAAGTCGTGGCGGAGCTGGTGGAGGGGGCGCATGTCGCACCAGAGATGACCAGCGGGTTCACGGACTCCCGCGTCTACCGGCTGCGCGGCGTGCCAGCGTACGGGTTCGTCCCCTGCCTGCTGCAGCCGGAGGAGCTGGCAGGCGTCCATGGGCACAACGAGCGGATCAGCGTGGAGAACATCCGGCTTGGGCTGCAAGTCTTGCACGAGGTAGTGCGCCGGCTGGTGACAGCGGAGAGCTGATGGTTATTCGCTGGCGATGGCCGCGAGGTCCCGTTCCAGCTCGGCGAGCTGCGCGTCGTCCAGCTCCGCCGAAACCTCGCCCCCGAGCCGGTCGAACCAGCGCCGGGCGACTTCGCGGACGCGCGGGTCGGACCCACCTCGGCCCGGAGGGCGGGGCACGAGCGGCGAGACGGGGCGCCCGAGGCTCTCCATCGACTCTTCTCCGCGGAGAATGGCGATGGCGTGGAGGACGTGGTTGGCCGAGACATCGGCCTGGCCCATGTAGTTGGCGACCGCCGACGCCGTCGTCAGGATATCCGTGAAGCGAAGCGGTTCGGGGCCGTCCATTACTGGCTAGATCACATTAGAAGGGTCGACTGCAAGGTCGCGGGCTCGGCGTGCCCGGCCAGCTGTCACGAACCGGTCGACGACGCTGATGAAGGCGTCGATTTCGGCGTCGGACATATCTTCCATCAGTCCGGCTGTGTATTCGCGCAGCTCCTGGCGGAGGCTTTCGATGGCAGCGCGGCCACGTGGTTCGAGCCAGATGTTGATGCCGCGGCGGTCGCTTGACGAGACTTCGCGGCGGATGAAGCCACCGCGTTCGAGCCGCTCCAACAGTGCGGAAACCGATGGCCGCGTGACATACAGCCGCTCGGCGAGTTCGGCGTTGCTCAACCCCTCCTGCTGGAGCAGGTGCCCGAGGAGCCTGAGCTGGGTGACGGTCAGGTTCTCGCGGTCCCAGATCATGAGGCGGACCTGGTCGAGGAGGGCGCTGGCGGCAAAGAGTGCGGTTGCAGCCTCATCGAGCCGCTGGGCGCGGGAGGGCTTGGACATTCGGCGGCTCCGGGCGGATGCAGGTTGGCCGATTCTGTCCGCTGAGCGGCGCGAGCGCAATCAAAGGCCGGAAGTCATGGAAATATCCGAGGAAAAATGCTTCGCGAGATGCTAACTGTCTGGTAGACTCCCGCGCCATGGCAGGAGGAAACGAGTGAAGTTCGGGATCTTCTATGAGCATCAGCTCCCACGGCCCTGGGACGACGGCATCGAGCTCAAGCTGTTCCAGGATGCGCTGGGCCAGGTGGAGCTCGCGGACGAGCTGGGCATCGACTTCGCCTGGGAGGTCGAGCATCACTTCCTGGAGGAGTACTCGCATTCGTCGTGCCCGGAGGTGTTCCTGGCGGCCGCGAGCCAGCGGACGAAGAATATCCGGCTTGGCCACGGCATCAAGCTGATGCCGCCAGGCTACAACTCGCCGGCCCGGATCGCGGAGGAGATCGCGACGCTCGACCTGGTCTCGAACGGCCGGGTGGAGTTCGGCACGGGCGAATCGGCCTCGCGGGCGGAGCTCGAGGGGTTCAACATCAACCCGGCCGAACGGCGGGCGATGTGGCTAGAAACGACCGAGCAGGTGTGCAACATGCTCGCCATGGACCCGTATCCGGGGTACCAGGGCAAGTACTTTTCGATGCCGGTGCGGAACGTGGTGCCCAAGCCAGTCCAGAAGCCGCACCCGCCGCTGTGGGTCGCCTGCTCGAACCGCGACACGATCCACCTGGCCGCGCAGCTCGGGATCGGGGCGCTCACGTTCGCATTCGTCGACCCGGCCGAGGCCAAGAAGTGGGTGGACGACTACTACGAGACGTTCAAGAACGAGTGCGTGCCGATCGGTCACGCGGTGAACCCGAACATCGCGATGGTCACCAGCTTTTCGTGTCACCCGGATGCCGAGGAGGCATTCCGGCGAGGGTTCGACGGGTTCAAGTTCTTCCAGTTCGGGCTGGGGCACCATTATGTCTTCGGGACACACAAGCCGGGGCGCACGGACATCTGGGCGCAGTACGAAGCCGTAAAGGGCGCGATGGGCGCCGAACAGTTGGACTTCCTGGGCGGAGGTGGCGACGGCATCGGCACGCCCGATCAGCTCCGGGCGCACCTGTCGAAGTTCGCCAATGCCGGCGTGGACCAGACGGTCTTCATCCAGCAGGGCGGGAACAACAAGCACGAGCACATCTGCGAGTCGCTCGAGCTGTTCGCTTCGGACGTGATGCCGGAATTCAAGGAGCACGAGGAGGAGCGGATGCGGCGAAAAGCTGACGAACTCGCCCCGTATGTTGAGAAGGCATTCCAGCGCAAGCAGTGGATGAAGGAGCTGACCGACGACGAGATCCCATCGTTCCCGGCTTACGGGGCGATGATCGCCGAGGTCGACCCGGCGACGCTGGACGAAACGGCCCGGCTGCGGGCGGCGCGCTGGACGAAGATGCGCCAGGTACTGCGCGAGATGGAAACGAAGCAGCGGTCCGGCTCACGGTAGCGACTGAGCTGTCCTCAAACGAGAGCCCCGGTCGACTCCGGGGCTCTTGCTTTTAGGAGGCTGGTCAGGCGTCCTTCTTCGGTGGCGGCGTGCCGAGGCCGGCCATCGGCGTGAGCTTCGTGACATCGATGTCGATGAGGTACGGTCCCGCGTGGGCGATACCGCGCGCGAAGGCGTCGCGGAAGGTGGCCGCACTATCGACCCGTTCGGCATCGACGCCCATGCCTCTGGCCACCTGGACGAAGTCGGGGGTGTGGAGGTCCACGCCGAACTGGCGGCCTTCGAACGTGCGGCCTTCGATCGAGCGCAGCACGCCGTAGCCGCCATCGTTGAACACGCATACGACGACGGGGGCGCCGTACTGGGCGGCGGTGGAAAGCTCGGCGATGTTGAGCATGAAGCCGCCGTCGCCCTGGATAACGGCAGCCTTGCGGCCTGTGCCAATGGCCGCGCCGATGGCGAGCGGCAGGGCCGGGCCGATGGCCGCGGACGTGGGGTTGAGCGAGGTGCGCGGGGCGAGGATGGGCATCAGGCGGTTTCCCCAGAGGTAGGCGGGGACGGTCGCATCGCGCACGACGAACCCGTCGCGCGGGAGGTATTCGCGCATGGCGTCCATGATGGCCTCGTAGTCGGGGCCGATCTCCTTGCGGATCTGGGCGCGGGCGGCATCGCGAAGCTCCTGGGCGCGGCTCAGAAACACGGCATTTTCGACCTGTGCCCGCGCCGCGTCCTCGGGCTTGACCTCCCGCTTGCCATCGAGGTCCCGGAGGATCGCGGAGACCGCCAGCCGGGCATCGGCAACGATTGGCAGGTCGGCCCGGTAGTTGCGGTTGAGGACTCCCGGGTCGGCGTCGATGTGGACGAGCTTCGCCGGGAGGGGCATGGTCCAGTTGCGGGTCGCGCCGCCCTGGAAGCGGGTGCCAACCGCGACAATCACGTCGGCACTGGCAAACACTTCACCGAACGCGGGCATGTTGGTGAGCGGGCCCATGCAAAGCGGGTGGTCCTCGGGGATGGCGCCGCGGCCGTTTGTCGAGGTGAACACGGGGGCGTTCAGGCGCTCCGCGAGCTGCAGCACCTCGCGCTCGGCTTCGGCCGTGAGGACGCCACCACCGGCCCAGACGACGACCTTCGATGCCCCCCGGATGAGCTCGGCGGCGCGGCTCAGTGCATCGCGCGGGGGTTGCAGGCGGGGCCAGTTCTCGACGTGCGGGATATCGATTTCGGCCCTGGCGTACTGGAAGTCGACCGGGATTTCGATGGCGCCGGGGCGTGGCCTGCCCGTGCAGATGTCCGAGGCAACGCGGAACATCGCCTCGCCGATCTCCTCGGGGCGCTGCACGGATTCGGTGCGGCCGGTGAGTGTGCGGAGCATGGGCAGCTGGTTTTCGGCTTCGTGGAGGAAGCCCTTGCCCTTGCCGTAGTACACGGAGTCGACCTGGCCGGTGACCATCATGACGCGGCTGGAGGCGAAGCCTGCTTCGAAGAGGCCGGTCATGGCGTTGGTGACGCCGGGCCCGGTGCTTGTTATGGCAACTCCGAGCTTCCCGGTCGCGCGGGCATAGCCATCCGCCGCGTGCAGGGCGCCCTGTTCGTGGCGGACGGCGATGGGCGTGATGCCGCCACCCCGGTGGATGGCGTCGTAGATAGGGATGTTGTGGACGGAGACGATGCCGAAGACGTACTCAACGCCGAGGGCGCGCAGGGATTCGTAGACGGCTTCGCCGCCGGTCATTTCTCTCATGGAAATCCTCCCGGGCGTGTTCGCCCGCAACCGAACCAGAAGTGCCCGGAAGCTATCGCCCGTGATGAACCGGTGTCAAACGTTAATCGCGGTAAGGCGGTTCAACCACGAAAGCCAGCTGCTTGCCATCGGGCGACCACCGCGGGTCGCGCACGGTCCTGCCGCCCGCGACGCTCGCCTCCGTCCGCCTGCTGCTTCCGTCCTCGGCGATGGAGTACACATCGGCTCCCCAGGCAAGAGCGATGCGCCCGTTCGCGCCCCACGAGATTCCCTGCGTGTCGGCCGCGGCGATCTCGGTCAGCGTGCCGGTTGTGAGTTCGTAGAGGTACACCTTGCCGTTTGCCGCCACCGCCAGCCGGTTCCCTTCGGGCGCGAAATCCACCCCGAAGTTGCCACCCGCCGGGATGTCGAGCTTTCGTGCCGCGGTGCCCTCGTAGAGCGTCACGACCGGTGGCCCGGCGGGATGGTTTACCGCGAACACGACCACGCGGTCGTCCACGCGGGCAGCGAGAGCAAACACCTCGCTGCCTTCCGTCGGCTCGACACTGAGCGCCCGTCCGGTCGCCGCTTCGAACCAGCGCACGTCGTTCAAACCGCCTCCATTGTGCGAGACCACAGCCACGCGCCCGGATGCGGTCCAGGCAACGGACCCGGCGTCGGGCGTGAAACCAGAGCTGAGCGGAGTCACCCACTGGCGGGTCGTTCGGAGCACCTTGCCGGTGGTGGCGTCGATGAATTCGAGCTCGGCTCTCCGCTCGCCGGCCGAGAGGGAGTCGCGCAGCACGGCAACCTCCCGCCCGTCGGGCGAGGCGGCGGCTGCGAGCGGCCGCCGCGACTGGATGGTCCCGGACACATCCCAGCGGGCAATGCCCGAGGCGGCTTCGTGGACTGCAAGGGTCTCGCCCTCCAGCACAATCAGCGCCGAGGAACCGGGCAACCACGCAGCCGCATGTACTGTGCGGTCGGGAGACGATACCGTGCGCGACTTCCCGGTCTCCAAATCGAGGACCGTGAGCCGCTGGTGGCGGTCGTCACCCTCTGAGCAGCCCGCCGCCGAAATCATCGCCAGCGCGGAAAGCACGACGAAAACGGTGGTTGCGAGGATGCGCATGGGCCTGCTCCCTGTGCCCTCTACCAGCGGTACTGGCTCACTCCCCAGTCGGCCTCATAGTAGGGGCTGACGTGCGTGCCGGGACGGATGATGCGGTCGATCGCCTTGCGGTCGTCGTCCGCGATGGTCACCTCCACCGACTTCAGGTTGTCCTCGAGCTGTTCCATCGTGCGCGGCCCGATGATCGGGCTGGTGACGCCGGGCTGCTGCATGACCCAGGCCAGCGAGAGCTGGGAGAGGCTGACGCCCTTTTCCTTCGCGATGACTTCGAGCCCCTCGATGACGTCCCAGATGGCGTCATTCATGCGGCGGCGGTACATCGGGTTCGCGTCGATGTTGGCGTAGCGGCTGTCCTCCGGGGGCTGGGAGTCGCGGCTGTACTTTCCGGTCAGCAGGCCGCCCGCGAGCGGGCTCCAGGGGATCGTGCCGATGCCGTAGCTCTGAGCCATGGGAAGCAGCTCGCGCTCGATGCGGCGGTCGAGGAGGTTGTAGGGCGGCTGTTCGCAGACGAAGCGGTTCAGGCCGTATTCCTTCGACGCCCAGAGGCTTTCGACGAGCTGCCAGGCGGCGAACGTGCTGGTGCCGATGTAGCGCACCTTTCCGGAGCGGACCAGGTCGTCCATGGCGCGGAGAGTCTCGTCGATGGGCATGTCGGACTGGGGACGGTGGATCTGGTAGAGGTCGATCCAGTCGGTCTGGAGGCGGCGAAGGCTGGCCTCGCACTGCTCGATGATGTGGCGGCGGGTGTTGTTCATGTCGTTCGGGCCGGGGCCCATCTTGCCGTGGACCTTGGTTGCGAGGACGACGTCGTTTCGCTTGCCGTTGCGCTTGAGGGCTTCGCCGGTAGCCTCTTCGCTGCGGCCGACGCTGTAGACGTTCGCGGTATCGAGGAAGTTGATACCCGCATCGAGGGCGCGGTCGATGATGGAGGCGGAATCGGCGGGAGTGGTCTTGCCGCCGAACATCATGCAGCCGAGGCAAAGGCTACTGACTTTGACGCCGGTGCGGCCGAGGGAACGGTATTCCATGAGGGGTCACCTGGGGAAGTTGGTAGAGAGACGATACCTCATGACCCGGTGTCCGGGTCGCCTGATCGACAGCATCTGGCCAACACGGAGTATGCTCTCGGCATCGTCTCCATCGGAGGGCGGGATGGACCGCTACGCTGTATTCGTCGATGCCGGCTACGTCTACGCAGCCGGTGGCGCGCTTGTCCTCGATACGGTCAGTCGCACGCAAGTGAACCTCGATCACGCGGCGTTCATTGGCCGCCTGAGATCGATCATCGATACGGACTTTCCGCAATCGGGCGATTTCTTGCGGATCTACTGGTACGACGCAGCTCCCCGAGGAGTCGCACAGGCTGAACATGACCGTATTGCCGACCACCCGGGTGTGAAGGTTCGGCTCGGCCGGCTCACGAGACAGGGCCAAAAGGGCGTGGACTCGCTGGTTTTGCGCGACATGATGCGGCTGGCCTCCGAACACGCTATCTGCACAGCCTTCCTGGTCGCTGGAGACGAAGACCTCCGGCAGGGCGTGATCGAGGCCCAGGACTACGGCGTGAAAGTCCTCCTGCTTGGGGTCGAACCCACGTTCGGCCAAAACCAGGCTGAGCCGCTTGTTCGTGAGGCCGACGAGCTCCGGGTCCTCACCTTCGAGGAGCTACACGACTGCTTCGCACGTGTGCACGACGACACGCACGCGGTGGTGCTGGCAGACGGTCTCGACGCGTACGCAATCGGTTTCGACGCGGGAGAAGGCTGGGCACCAAGCGCCAACCCGGCGGGCAGACAGGCGGTTATCGAGCATGGGCGGCTCCCGCAGGAGGCCGACGTGGAATTGATCCGCCGTCTGCTCGACCTGGGAGACCTTCCGCGCACGGCGCAGCTGCCGGATAGCGTCCTCAGTGAGGCGCGTGACGGCTTCCGGGCTGGCGTCGAGAAAGCCACGACAGCCGGAGACGGCGAGCGCGCCGCCGAGTCGGCTCCAGGAGCGCCAACGCTTCCCGGTCCAACAGGGCCACTGCCAGTGCCGGAGAGGCCCGGGGGAGCGCCGGAAGGCATGCCAGTGGACCAGGTCTGGGCGTTCAGTGAAGGCAATGCGTTCGGGCGCACGTGGCTCGATGCCCAACCCCAGGACGAAGTCCGGTACGTGCGTGCGAACTTCCCGTACCTGCCGCGCGACATTGACGTGGACCTGTTGCACCACCTCGTGCGTGAAATGGGCCTTCCCGAGGGTGCATTTGTCGAAGACGGCGACAGGAGGTCCGCACGGGCCGGGTTCTGGCAGGCGCTGGGGATGGAGTTGGACCTTGGCGCCCGGAGAAGCCAGCAAGCCGGGTACGAGCCGATCGCCGAGCGGGATCCGGTCGCCTTCGGCAGAGCGTTCGCCAGGCAATGGATAGCTCGATCGAGCGCCGAGGAGATCGAGCGGGCCCGGAACCTCATCGAAAAACGAATCGGACTTCCGAGCGATGCAGACGCCGCGCTGCTCCGGCTCGCTGCCGTCACACTGGGCGACCCGGTCCCTGTCGACGTCAAGCACCGCCTGCGCGATGGGTTCAAGGACGGGCTCGAGTCAGGGGCGAGCTGAGCCGTCCGACGGTGTCGCCAGCCCGAACCCCGCTGCCAGCAGCTCGTAGGAGCGCTTCCGGGCCGCGAAGTCGTAGGTGATGGTCACGATCACGAACTCGTCCGCGCCGTACGTCTGCGCGAGCTCTTCGAGCCGGCCGCGGACGGTGCCGGGGCTGCCGTGGATCCAGGCCTGGCGCAGGTAGGCGATGTAGTCGAGTTCGGGTTCGGTGTAGTCGCAGGCCATGGCCTCTTCGGGCGAGGGGATGCCGGCCCCCTGGCCGCCGCGGGCACGGGCGACCACACGGGCGCCCCAGCGGCTCCAGGAGAGGTACTCGGCCTCTTCGTCCGTTTCGGCGCAGGTGACCGCGACGCCGAGCGCGCTCCGGGGCTCGGCCAGGAAGGGCGACGGTTTGAAGGCCGCCTCGTATTCGCGAATGACAGACTCCGGGCCTTCGGTAGAGATGAAGTGAGCGAAGCAGAACGCCCAGCCCAGCTCCGCGGCGTACTGCGCGCTGGCGCGGGTTGAGCCGAGCAGCCAGAGCTCCGGCAGGGTGTCCCCCGCTGGCTGGGCGGCGATGCCGTGATAGGGGTGTCCCGCGGGAAGGGTGCCCGAAAGGAATCCGTAGAGGTCCATCAGCTGGGCCGGGTAGTGCTCGACATCGGTGAGTCCGCGGCCGTCGGCGAGGGCCCGGGCGGTCCGCGTGTCGCTGCCCGGTGCGCGGCCAATGCCGAGGTCGATGCGGCCCGGGTGGAGCGTCTCGAGCATGCGGAACTGCTCGGCGACCTTGAGCGGGGCGTAGTGGGTGAGCATCACGCCGCCGGATCCGACGCGGATGTGGCTCGTACGCGAGGCAACCGCGCCGATGAGGATTTCCGGCGAGGCCGAGGCGAGGCTGCCGGTGGAGTGGTGCTCGGCGAGCCAATAGCGGTGGTAGCCGAGGCGGTCGCAGAGCCGGGCGAGTTCGAGGGTCTCGCGGATGCCTTCGGCGGGCGTCCCGCCCTTACGCACCGGCGACTGGTCGAGCACAGAGAGCACGATCCCGGTCACGGGGCTCCTCCGGCGGGCGTCCTGTCCGTTGCCTCGACGAGGGCACGCAGCCAGGCGGCCCGGCCGGGCGGCACCTGCTCCCAATCGAAGCGCCAACCCCAGTTGCCGTCAAGCACGGCGGGCCGGTTCATGCGGGCCGCGCCGTCGAGCTTCAACACGTCCTGCATGGGGATGAGGACGGTGCGGCCGACCGAGCGGTAGGCCGTCCGGACGAGGTCATCCACGATGTCGGTCCCATCGATGCCGAGTTCGGTGCGGACGACGTGGCGGTGCGACTCGGGCAACGACTCCCACCAGCCAAGGGTCGTGTCGTTGTCGTGCGTGCCGGTGAAGACGACCGAGTTTTCGACCTGGTTGCGTGGCAGGTAGGGGTTGTTTTCGCCACCTTCGAAGGCGAACTGGAGCACGGCCATACCGGGGTAGCCCAGCCGGTCGCGGAGGGCCCGCACCTCATCGGTGATGATGCCAAGGTCTTCGACGAGGATGGGCAACTCGCCCAGTTCGGCCTCCAGGGCCGCGAAGAGGCGTTCGCCGGGGCCGCGCACCCATTGGCCGTGCATGGCGGTCTCTTCGTGGGCCGGGATCTCCCAGGCGGACTCGAAGCCGCGGAAGTGGTCGATGCGGACGGCGTCGAATCGCTCGAAGGTGGTGCGGAGGCGATCGATCCACCAGCGGTAGCCGTCCTGTTCCATGGCGTGCCAGTCGTAGACGGGGTTGCCCCAGCGCTGGCCGGTCTCCGAAAACGCATCGGGCGGCACGCCTGAGACAACGGTCGGGTTGCCATGTTCGTCGAGCTTGTAGAGGTGCTGGTTGGCCCACACGTCGGCGCTATCGCGATCAACGAAGATGGGAAGGTCGCCCCAGAGGCGGATGCCGCGGGCATGGGCGTGGTCCCGGAGACTTTCCCACTGCAGTGTGAAACAGAGCTGGAGGAACTTGAAGTAGGCAACCTCGGCCGCGAAGGGCGAGCCCGGGGGAACTTCGGCGCCCGAAGGGGTCCGCAGGTGTTGCTCCCAAAGCCGCCAGGGCTCGCCACGGGCGTCTCGCAGCGCAGAGAACACGGCATAGGTGTGGAGCCACGGGCGGGTCTCTTCGAAGGCCGGGAGTTCTTCGAGGCGGCCCTGTTCGACGAAGCGCTCGAAGGCGGCGCGAAGGAGCGGCTCCTTGTAGGCGCGGCGTGCCTCGAAGTCGACCTGCCCGGACCCGGACGAGGGTGGAGGGGGTGGGACCCGGTCGAGGTATCCGTCTTGCGCGAGAGCCGCCATGGAGAGGAGCAGGGGGTCGCCGGCGAAGGCGGAGCGGGCCGCATAGGGTGAGTTGCGCGGTCCCGGAGGGCCGACCGGGAGCATCTGCCAGATGGACTGGCCGGCCTCGACGAGGAAGTCGACGAACCGGTACGCATCCTCACCGAGGTCCCCGCCAGGCAACGACGTAGGGTGCAGGAGGATACCGGCTGCCCGGCCAGCGGAGGCTGGGCCTGGGCGCGGGCCGGGAGGACGGTGCGCGGTCAGAGGGCAGCCCTCTCGAGCTCGGCGAGCGAGACGCGCGTGACGCGACGGCCGTGCCTCCGGAGCGTGTCCAGGTCGCCGAGCGCCTGGGCCGCTTCGAGCTCAGCGAAGGTGAAGGGTTGGCCGGGCACGGGCCGGTCCTCCCGCGGCTGATCGACGACCTGGATGAATACGCCGCTGTTCGGGCCTCCTTTGTGCAACTGGCCGGTCGAGTGGAGGAAGCGTGGGCCGAACCCAACGGTGGTGGCCACGCGGTAGCGGTCGCGCAAGGCGTGGCGGACTCGCTGGAGGCGCCCAAACACCTCTGAGTTCCGGGGGAGATAGGCGAGGATGGCGAGGTAATCTCCGGGCTGGACACGGGCGAGCACCTCGCCGAGCGGCGACGTGGCAAGGCCGCCGCCGCCACCCGCGAGGACCACGGCGGTGGCTTCCTTGGCTGCCTGGACATTGGGCTGATCAAAGGGGTTCACGCCCAGGACGTAGCAGGCGATGGCGGTTGCGAACTCCCAGCGCCAGAATTCGGCGCCGAGCGAGACCGGCCCTTCGAACGGGATGTGGAAGACGGGGTGGCCCTCGGCTTCCAGGCCAGCCAGGAGGGGATGGCCATCGAGCGCCACGAACAGGCGGTCAGCGCCGTACGCGGCGGGCGGCGCCAGGTCTTCGGCTTCCACGGGGACGATGCCCTGGCCCTCCTTGCCTGTGGACTCGGCGACCAGTTGTTCGATCCATTGGCCGAGATGTTCGATTTCCGGGGGCAGGACCAGGGTGAGCTTGTCGCGGCCGTGAAGGGCGGACTCTCCGAGGAGGGCGCCAAGCCAGGCGCCGGGATTGAGGCGGGCGGCGACTCCGGGCTCGCAAAACGCGGCCATCCGCTCCGCCCCTTCGAGCAGCGGCCCTACGTCGATCCCGCAGAGGACCGCCGGCACGAGGCCGAAACACGAAAGCGCGGAGTACCGGCCGCCGATATCGGGAGGGTTGATGAAGACGGCGCGGAAGTCGCGGTCGCGGGCGATACGCTCGAGGCCGGTGCCATAGTCCGTGATGGCGATGAAGTGTCGTCCATCGGGCCGTTTCTCCCAGAAGTAGGCCAGGTGGCTGAGCGTCTCCACGGTGCTGCCGGACTTGCTGGAGACGATGAACAGCGTCCGCTCCAGATCGAGGACAGCCTCGGTGGCGACCAGCTGCCGGGGGTCAGTGGAATCGAGGACGATGAGGCGGAGACCGCCTTTTCGCTGGCCGAACGACTCGTACATCACCTCGGGCGCGAGGCTCGAACCGCCCATGCCGAGGAGGACGGCAGTGGTGAATCCTTCGGCGACCACATCCTGGCGGAGCATTTCGAACTCCGGGACGCGGGCCTGGATGTGACGCTGGACGCGGAGCCAGCCGAGGCGGTCGCTCACTTCCTCGGGGTGGTCGCTCCAGACGGTGTGGTCGCCGGCCCAGATGCGTTCGACGATGCTGTCGCGGTCAATGGCATCAAGCCGGGCGGCAATCGCGGCTTCCAGGGCCTGGTCCACGCACCCTCCTCCGGCGGCGGCGCCGCCGCCCTACACCTTACGGCAGGATGCCGAACGGCGCGCTGGAGGGACCTGGGCCCGGACACGGCTCGGCGGGGAAGGAGTGGGGCGGCGTCACGATGACCTCGCCCGAGACGGTGATCTCGGCGGCCCGAAAGCGCCTGCCCGCCATGGGGTGGCGAAGTTCCTCGATGACCCGAGGCGGGCGCGGGCGAATGGAGGAGCCGATCTCGTGTTCCATCTGCAATGTGTTTCGGCAAAACAGGGTAGGGATTACCCCTACGTTGCGTGAATACGATGGGACAGGCAGGTGGAGGGGTGAGACCCGGGATTAAGCGCCGGGAAGCCGCGCGGGCAAGGGAGCGGGCAGATTGTGGGTTCGCGGGCGCGGTGTCTCCGTGGAAATGCCGGGGGGCTGCGGGTTTCCCCTTAGTGAACAAGCGGTGCAGCGCTGCCGATGATGGTAGGTAGGAGCTCCGGGGATTCGACCCCGCGGCCAGGAGGACGATGATGACCAGTCACATGCGGACCTGCCAGCACTGCGGACTTCCGTACGACTGGCGCCGGTCCCCCAGCGGGTCGCTGAAGATGACGTACTGCGGG
>WBZO01005562.1_pt1 | contig 12753 bp, 7 predicted proteins | sample 5204261 | NCBI WGS metagenome assembly WBZO01 (sample SAMN12412400, study PRJNA552823) | activated sludge metagenome | isolation source: activated sludge from anammox sidestream of wastewater treatment plant... | place: USA: North Carolina | collected 2017-09 | reverse complement strand
ACGATCGACGAAGTGTTGAAGATTCTGGCCGACAAGGAGCTCAAGCAGCCGACGAAGGCCGACGAGCGGCGACAGCGGCTGGAGAAGGCGGTGGGCGAGCGGTTCGATTATCCGGAGATGTCCCGCCGATCGCTGGGGGCGCCCTGGAATCAGCTGTCGGAGAAAGACAAGCAGGAATTCGTCGATTTGTTCCGCACGCTCCTGACCAATACCTATGCCGACCGCGTCGAGACCTATTCGGGCGAAGGCGTCCAATATTTGAACGAGCGCACTGAGAAGGAATATGCCGAGGTGCGCACCAAGGTCCTGTCCGGGAAGACCGAGATCCCGATGGACTATCGATTGCTGAACAAGAACAACGATTGGCGTGTCTACGACGTGGTCGTCGACGGCGTCAGTTTGGTCAATAACTACCGTGGGCAATTCTCAAAGATTCTCCGAACCTCCTCGTATCCCGACCTCGTCGACCAACTGCGCAAGAAATCCGAAAAGATCAAAGCCCCGTAGAGTACGGACGGGGCTTTCGATCGCGACAGCGGCCACGCGTGGGACTCCTGGTGTGTGGTGGTGGGGGTGCCTGGCCCTGACCGGATTTCTGTTATGGGGGTGGACTCTGCCGGCCCGCGCAGATACGCAGGTCTTTCCGGTTCCTTCGGTGTCGACCAGCCGGAACGACGGAAACGACGCCGGGCTCATCGCGCCGATCCTGATCACCGATCCGGACGGCGAGTTGCGCTATCTCATGGCCCCGATGTTCATCCAAAACTCGATCGTGGGGTCGCGGGCGGTCTTCAATCTGTTTCAATATTGGCCGGGAGGCCGGCAGATGCAGTTCATCGGTTCGTTCACGGAACGGATCGAGCGCAAACTGTTTTTCAACTATTCCGATCCGGCATTCAATAACGGCCAGTACTCGTTGAATTTTGGGGGTACCTTCTTCAAGAACGCCACTTCTCGGTTCTTTGGGATCGGACAGACGACTCCGGAATCCGGGGAATCCAATTACACGGCACGCGAAGCACGAGCCTACTGGCGCTTCGGCGTGCATGCCAACGAGGTGACGCAGATCGCCGTCGGGCAGCGGGTGCGGCAGGTCCGGTTGGAGCGGGGTGCGACCGACTTGCCCTTTTCGGTGGAGCAGTTTCCGAATGTGGATGGGATTCGGGGCGAATCGATCATCATCGGCCATCGGGCCACGTTCTTGTACGATACCCGAGACAACCTCGTGACCCCGACGGACGGTGTCGCCGTAACCGCCTACGCGGAGATCAACCAAAATCTCAAGAGCGGCGATCATCCCGTGTATTCTCGCTATGAGATCGAGGTCAAAAAGCTCATTCCAAGCGAGTCGAAACGGGCGATTTTAGTCCTCCGGGCCGACTTGCAAGCCACGTTGGGGACGGAGGTGCCCTTCTTCGAGCAGTCGTCCCTGGGTGGACAGAACAATCTTCGCGGGTATGGAATGGACCGCTTCATCGACAAACACCTCGTGGCCTTCAGTATCGAAGAGCGTATCCATGTCATGCGGACGAAGATCGCGGGAGTCACGGCGGATTTCGAAGTGGCGCCGTTCCTGGACACGGGCCAGGTCTTCAATTCATTCAAAGATGTGAGCTTCAAAGACTATCGCATGACGCCTGGGTTCGGGCTGCGCGGTATTGTCAGACCCAATGTGGTGGGGCGCATCGATATCGGCTGGAGCCGCGAGGGCAATAGCGCGGTGTTCGCCGGTCTCGATTTTCCATACTGACGAAATCGTGGCGGCAGCCGTCGTAGGTCTCCCGTAAAGCGTATCTGGTTCAGGCTGGATGCTCGCGGCTCGGGTTTGCCGGATCGCTACCTTTTTTCAGGATCGGAACGTCGCGTCGCGAACGAGGAATCGGCCAGTCAACGCTGTGAACTCCCCGTGGATCCCCATCTTCTTACTCCGGACGCGTACCGCGATCATGTTCCTCACGCTCCTGAACGCCTCTCATGCCTGGGCGGATGGGTTCGGTCCCTTCCCGACCCGGAATTTTCAATCCATCCAGCAACTGGTGCTGCAGATGCCGGGCGAGCGGGCGAACGTCGTGAAGCCGGGCACCTTCGATGTCCGTCTGGAGTTGGCCGAGACCAGCAGCATTGCCAGGGACGTCACGGATCGAGCCCAGACGACGATGAAATTCGAAACGCTGAGGGCCGGGCTCTTTCTGCGGTACGGGGTGACCGATCGGTTTGAGGTCGGGGCGGAACTGCCGGTCCTGCATCGGTACCGTGGTTTTCTCGAGGGCGCCATCATGGCGACGGAACGGGCGACGACGGGTTTGGCACCCGCGCGCAATGCCTTGATGAACGTCGGCTATGCCTTCCAGGTGGACCGCGATGGGCGCACACTCCTCAGCGGCAAGGAAGGAGGGACCGGCTTGGGGGACATGTCCTTCTTTGCAAAATACCAGATGCTGAAAGAGACGGCCACGTTGCCGGCCCTGTCTTTCCGGGTCGGGGTGAAGGCGCCGACCGGAGATCGGGCGCAGGTCTTCGGCAGCGGCCATCCCGATGCGGCGGTCGGGCTGGCCATGGAAAAGGCATTGGCCTCGCGGTGGATCGTCTACGCGAACGTAAACGGGGTCTTTCCGACCGGGCACCTGGCAGGGATCGCCCTCAACCCTGTGTTGAGTGGGTTGGCGGCGGTGGAATATTTATGGTCGGAGAACCTCTCGTTCACGGTCCAGTTCGATTACTACTCCTCGCCGTTCCGCAGGACCGGGACCCAAACGTTGGACAAGGGAGTCACGGAATCGGTCGCCGGGTTCAGTTACCGTGTGACCCGTGGGCTGTTGTGGCAGGTATACGGGGTGGAGAACCTGGACTTCATCACGGGGAGCGCGGCGGATTTTACGCTCTCGACCCTGCTCACATACCGATTCGGGAATTAAGAACGCGACTGGCTAACTCCCCAGAATATAGAGTAAAACCCTTGACAGTCTGGGGGCCATGTGTGAGACTATGCCGAATTACGGAAAACTTCTTCGCTGCTTCGCAACACCCTGCGCGCTGCTGCTACATCCCATTGAGTACCGTGGTTCGTTTCTCATCATTTGACAAGGAGATAGAGCAATGTCGCTGTTGAAGACCATCCACAGTCCGGCTGATTTGAAGCGACTCTCCCCGGAGCAGTTCCCTGAGCTCTGCCAAGAGATTCGCGAGCAGATCATCTCCGTGGTCTCTAACGTCGGCGGGCACCTGGCCTCCAATCTCGGCGTGGTCGAACTGACCGTCGCCATGCAATACCTCTTGGATACCCCGAAGGACAAGATCGTCTGGGACACGAGCAACCAGGCCTATACCCACAAGTTGTTGACCGGTCGTCGCGAGCAGTTCCATACCTTGCGGCAGTACGGCGGGTTGAGTGGGTTCTGCAAGCGCGAAGAAAGCGCCTATGACACTTTCAACGCCGGGCACGCGGGTACGGGCGTGTCGGCGGCCTTCGGAATGGTCGAAGCCCGCGATCAGCAGGACGAGAAGTACAAAGTGGTCTGCGTCGTCGGCGACGGCGCGATGACGGCCGGGATGACGCTCGAGGGGTTGCACCATGCCGGCGGAACCAACCGCGACTTCCTCGTGATCCTGAACGACAACCAGATGTCGATCTCCAAAAACGTCGGCGCGATCTCCGCCTATTTGAACCGGACGTTCACGGGCGAGTTCTACGCCCGGATGCGGGAGGAAACCGGACAGTTACTGCGCAAGATTCCCCACATCGGCCTCGAAGTCCAGAAGATCGCCCGCCGGGCTGAGGAGCTGGCGAAGGGGGCGATTCTTCCCGGCCTCCTGTTCGAGGAACTGGGTTTCCAGTATGCCGGTCCGATCGACGGCCACAACTTTGAGCACCTCCTGCCGACCCTGGAAAACGTATTGAAGATGAAGGGGCCGGTGCTGCTCCACGTGATCACCAAGAAGGGCCTCGGCTATCAGCCGGCGATGGAGAATCCGGTGTGGTTCCACGCATGTCCGTCCTTCGTGCGCGAGACGGGAGTGCCGGCCAAGAAATCACCGCGTCCGACCTACACCGCGATGGCGGTCGATACCCTAGTCAAGCTGGCCAAGCAGGACAAGCGGATCGTGGCGATCACCGCGGCCATGTGCGAAGGGACAGGCCTGAACGTGTTCGAAAAGGCGTTCCCGGATCGGTTGTACGATGTGGGCATCGCCGAGCAGCATGCCGTGACCTTCGCGGCCGGTATGGCGACCCAAGGCATGAAGCCGGTCGTGGCCCTCTATTCGACCTTCCTGCAGCGGGCCTACGACCAAGTCGTCCACGATGTGGCGACGCAAAACTTGCCGGTCATGTTCTGCATCGATCGCGGCGGGCTCGTGGCCGAGGACGGTACGACGCACCACGGGGCGTTCGATTACGCGTTCATGCGGCATGTGCCCAACATGGTCGTCGCGGCGCCCAAGGATGAAAACGAACTTCAGCACCTGATCAAGACCTGTCTGGATCACGACGGTCCCTCCTCCGTGCGTTACCCGCGCGGCGTGAGCATGGGGGTTCCGATGGATCCGGAGCCGACCGCGTTGCCGATCGGGAAGGGTGAGATCCTGCGTGAAGGAACCGATGTGGCTATCGTCGCGATCGGGGTCACGGTGTGGCAGGCGGTCAAAGCGGCGGAGCGTCTGGCGGAAGACGGCATCTCGGCGGCGGTCATCAACGGCCGTTTCGTGAAGCCGCTCGACAGCGACCTCATTGCCAAGACCGCGAAGAACGTCCGGTACCTGGTCACGGTCGAAGAGGGCTGCAAAATGGGCGGGTTCGGATCGGCGGTGCTTGAAGCGCTGTCCGATGCCGGCATCACGCATTTGCGGACCAAGGTCATCGGGTTGCCGGATTGGTACATCGAGCAGGGGCCTCAAGACTTCCTGCGTGAGCGCTATGGACTGACCGCCGACGGGATCTATGCCAGTGTGAAGGAATTGCTGGGCAAGGGTGCCGCAGCCGACGAAGCGCGTCGTGTGGCGTCACTGGTGGGCGGGCTGCCCCTGGGCGACGAGCAGGGAAGCTGACGCGAAACGCGAGTTCTGAATGTTGCGTGATGAGTTCTGAGTTCAGTTGAACCATCGAGGAGTAACCGAAACACTCCATGCATATCACCAGGAAGAAGACGCGGCAGATTCGGGTGGGGAACGTCAAGATCGGCGGTGACGCGCCGATTGCCGTCCAGTCCATGTGCTCGACGGATACCCGCGATGTGAAGGCGACGGTCGAGCAGATTCGTCAGCTCGAGGAAGTCGGCTGCGAGCTCATCCGCGTGGCCGTGCCGGACGAGGAAGCCGCGGCGGCCTTGCCCAAGATCAAGGCTGCCATGACCGTCCCGCTGATCGCCGACATCCATTTCGACCATCGGTTAGCCCTCAAGGCGGCCGAGGTGGTGGACTGTGTGCGCATCAACCCCGGCAATATCGGGGCTTGGTGGAAGGTGCAGGAAGTGATCAAGGCGGTGAACGAGCGCGGGATTCCCCTGCGCGTGGGGGTCAACGGCGGGTCGCTCGAGCGGCCGCTGTTGGACAAGTACGGCTGGCCCTCGCCCGAGGCACTGTCTGAATCGGCGCTGAACGCCGTGCATGCCCTCGAGGATGAGGGGTTCACCAATATGAAGGTCTCCCTCAAGGCCTCCGACGTGCACCACGCCATCGACGCGTATTACCTGTTCTCGACCCAATCGAATTATCCGTTGCACATCGGCATCACCGAAGCCGGCACGGCCATGACCGGCGCCGTCAAATCCGCCATCGGTCTTGGCTTTCTCTTGACCCAAGGCATCGGCGACACGCTGCGTGTCTCGTTGGCGGCGGACCCGGTGGAGGAAGTGAAGGTTGGGTTCGAGATCCTCAAGTCGCTGGAGCTGCGTCATCGCGGCATCAACGTAATCGCCTGCCCGACCTGCGGGCGCGTCGAGATCGACGTGGTGCGTATGGCGAATGAACTGGAAAAGAAGCTCGGGCATATCAAGACTCCGTTGAACGTCTCAGTCCTCGGCTGCGTCGTCAACGGTATCGGTGAAGGCAAGGAAGCGGACATCGGCATTGCAGGCGGCGAAGGGAAGGGTATTCTCTTCAAGAAGGGCAAGCTGATGCGCAAGGTGCCGATGGAAGAGTTGATGGACACGCTGATCCATGAGGTCGAGCAGTTGGCCAAGGAGAAGGAGGCCGAAGGGGCTTCCGAATCCGCGGAACCTGCCTCGAACGGGAAAACGGATGCCGGCTGGGAGCCCATCGGCCACAGCAGCGATCAACCGTCGACCCTCGTGCGCGACATCCCTGTGCTTCCGACCAAACGCTGACGCATTTTCCCGCAGCGCCACGTTCTTCCTGGTTGTGTTCGGGCCGATCCCCCTTTTATAATGCCGACTCCCGGGGCGCCGTACCCAAGTGGCTAAGGGAGCAGTCTGCAAAACTGCGATGCAGCGGTTCGAACCCGCTCGGCGCCTCCATACCTCGCTTGCCCCGCCCCGGAGCCGTCACACTGTTCTTGGCGACGGGATAAACCCTTCTACTGTTCCTCCTGGTTTCGGACTTCGTGTGGGCCGGAGCTTGGCCGCCACATTCGTAGTCGCGCTACTGGCTGGTGGGCAAGGCATCCTTGATTGCCGCAAGTCGGTGACTATGCTACGCTAATTCTTGTATGGCCCGTCTACTCGAACACTCTCGCTTTGGCCGCATGGCCCTCTGCACCTGGGTCTGTGCCTGGATGCTGCTGGTCCCCTTATTCCACGTGCATCCCGAGGCTGATCACCATCATGGTGAAGCCGGGCACATGCACGGAGGAACGGTCCATACGGTCTGGTCCGGTGACCTGGATTGCGAAGCCGGAGGTCACGAACGGGCCTCGCCCGGCGTAGTGTCTTTCTCCACGGACAGCCCCCGCGCCTGGCATGAACATCCGGAACTCGGCTTCTCGGTGCTCAACGATTCGAGCGACCGAAAACCGCTGAAGCCCTCCACGATCGCCGGCGACTTGTCTGCGCCGGTCTTGGTCGAAGGCCTCCTGCTCGGCCAAGTCCCTGCGGACGATTCCGCTCCTCCGACGGTGCCCTGGCGACTCCTGATCCACGACCATCCTTCCCACGCCCCACCGGTCTCCCTCCTGTAGTTTCGTTTCCGCACCACGTTGTGAACGATCCCGATGACGGCGCATCGCCGCCGGCGTCGCATTCCGTCGGTCGTTCAGCAGGGAGGCTCGACATGAACCGAATCGCGGTCCTATTGCTGTGCGCATGCTTCGTCATGGCTTCGAGTGCAGTGCGATCAACGGCCTGGGCGGCTGATCGGCCCGCGGTAGCCTATGCGCTGGCCGACATTCTCGCGCTGGCTGCCGAACGGAATCCGACGATCGCCGGCGTCGAAGGGCTCGTCAAGCAAAGCCAAGGTCAGCAAATCGCGGCGGGCGCCTATCTCAACCCTTCGTTGTCCGGCGTCGCAGGGCGCGGGGCCATCCGCGATCCGAGCACCGGGACGCGCATCACCGAACGGACCATCACGGTCGAACAACCCTTGGAATGGTCCGGCAAACGGCGTGCGCGGCAAGAAGCCGCCGATGCGGGGGTGGCGGGGACCAACGCCTTGCTCGAAGACACCCGCCTGACGCTCTTTGCCGACGTGAAGGTCGCCTTTTTCTCCCTCTTGTTGGCGCAGCGCGACGCCGAACTGGCGACGCAGAACGTGACGATGGTGGAAGAGGTCCTGCGGACGGTGAAGGCCCGGGTTGCGGCGGGGGAAGCCACGTCGTTCGATACGATGAAGGCCGGCGTCGAAGTGCAGAAGGCCCAGAAAGAAGTCGCGCGTGCGCAGAATGCTGTGCTGGTGGCGAAGTCTCGCCTGAATACGCTCACGGCCGGTTCGCTCGGGAAACAATTTGCCGTACAGGGCGACTTTCTCTCCCCGAAACCGGGTTTGGACATCGAGCAGTTGGCGGCGAGGGCCGTCGAGCAACATCCGGCCTTGCGGCGGTTGGGTAAGATGGCGGAGCAGGCCGACCACACGGTGCGGTATGAGCGCGAGTCCCGCGTGCCGAACGTCAGCATCATGGGGAGTTACCATCGTGAGGCGGGAGACGAGTCGGTGACCGCCGGATTGAGCGTGCCGCTGCCGCTCTGGTACCGGCGTCAGGGAGAAATCGAGGCGGCGTTGGGCGCCAAGTATCGAGCCGACGCGGAGCGGGAACGGGCGCGCAACGAGTTGGAGCAGGCCATCACGCAGCACGCGCAGGAACTGCGCACGGCGCAGGACCAATTACAGGTATTCGAAATGGGGTTGCTCAAGCAGGCGGAGCAAACACTGGCGGTGGCCCGCACCAGTTTCCGTCAGGGGGTGGCCAGCCTGCTGGACGTGCTCGATGCCCAGCGGGTCTACCGACAGACGCTGTTGGAATATGCGCAGGTGCGCGCGGACCTTTCGATTGCTCTGGTCCGGTTGGAACGTTCGCTGGGCGCGCCGCTCTAATGTTGCGGGGGCTCAGAGGGTACGACAGGGGAGTCAGGCCATGATGCCGACCATCTTGACCCGCAGTATGATCGTCACGGCGCTGATGCTGGCCGGGTGCGGAGAGCAGGCCAAGGAGCCGCCCACGGTGCAGTCCAAGGTCGAACAGAAGGCCGGGACCGCCGCCGTTCATCTCATCCAGCCGCCGCAGGCGGTGCGAGATCGTGTGCGGACCGAGCCGGTGACGACACGCTCCCTCCCGGAAGTGGTCACGGCACCGGGCGAAGTGGCGTTGGATCTTCGGCAGGTCGCTAAGATTACCTCTCGCATCGAAGGGCAAATCGAACAGGTTCACGTGCAGTTGGGCGACCGGGTCAAAATCGGCCAAGCCCTCACGGCGATCGGCAGCCTGCAGCTCGATCAGCTGATCGAGGAGTATTTGGTCGGGAAGGCGCAGGCCGACGTGGCGGAAAGCAGCTTTCATCGGACCGAGAAACTCCGCGCCGACGACATTGTCCCGGAGCGGAAGCTGGTGGAGGATCGCGGCCGCTATCTGGAAACGAATGCGCGCTTCCAGCACATCCGGGAAAAGCTCCTGCACATGGGCCTTTCCCAGACCGAGTTATCCCAGCTGGAGCGGGGGCGGCATGATGAAAGCCACCGGTACATCCTGACCACCCCCATCGCCGGGACGGTCGTGGCACAACACGCCGTGCGCGGGCAAGGCGTCGCGCCGGGGAACGAGTTGTTCGAGGTCGTGGATACGAGCCGTGTGTGGGTCTTCGCGAACCTGCCGATCGAGCAGGCCAGGAAGTTCAAGGAAGGCGACGTTGGAACGATCCTGCCTAAAGGCGGAGAGCCGGTGACGGCTCCGCTCGTCTATGTGGCGCCGGTCGCGGATGAAGTGACCCGCACGATCCACGTGAAGTTCGACGTCGCCAACCGCGAGCACGGACTCAAACCCCGGGAGTATGTCGACGTGCAATTGACCGTGGCCGGGCCGCCGGTCCAGGCGATTCCTGTCTCCGCGGTGACGATGGTGGGAACGGTTCGGGGCGTGTTCGTGCAACGCGAGGGAGGGTTTGTCTTTACGCCGGTCGAACTCGGACGGGAGGGTGGGGGCTGGACCGAAGTTCGGAAGGGGCTCGCGCCGGAGATGCGGGTGGCCACCGAGGGCGTATTCGATCTGAAGAACGTGCTGCTGAAAGAACAGATCGGTTCGGGTGAGGGTGGTTGACGTGGAACGGCTGTTCATCCTGTCCCTTCGATACCGGTTCTTTACGGTCGTGAGTCTGCTGTTGGTGATCGGGCTCGGGCTCTGGTCGCTGTCGCAGTTGGCCATCGACGCGATGCCGGATCTTACCCCGGTCCAGGTGCAGATCCTCACCAAGGCACCCGCGCTCGGCCCGGTCGAAATCGAGCAGTTCGTCACCTTTCCGATCGAGGCCTCGCTGAGCGGCTTGCCCGCGTTGCGCGAGTTGCGATCGGTCTCTCGGTACGGCTTGTCCGCCGTGACCTGCATCTTTGAAGACAAGACGGATGTCTACCGCGCGAGGCAGTTGGTGACGGAACGGCTGGCGCGGGCGACGGAACTCATCCCTGCCGAGTACGGCCGGCCGATCGTAGGGCCGCTGACCACCGGGCTGGGTGAGGTCTACCAATTCACATTGCGCGGGCCCGGCTATGGGCCGATGGCGCTACGCACCCTGCTCGAATGGGACATCGGCATGCGCCTGCGCGCGGTGCCGGGCGTGGTGGAGGTGAACATCTGGGGCGGCGAGCCGCAGCAGTTCCAGGTGGTGGTGAACCCCGCCAAGCTCCTGTCGTTCAAGCTGTCGCTGCGTCAGGTGTTCGATGCGCTCGAACGGAACAATGCCATCGCGGGAGGCGGCTACATCGAGCGGCAACGGGAGCAGTTGCTCATTCGCGGTGAGGCTCTGGCCACGCAAGTCTCCGATCTCGCACGGATCGTGGTGGCGCATGGGGCGGGCGGCGTGCCGATCTATGTCTCCGATGTGGCCGAGGTGAAAGAGGGGTCGGGGTTGCGGCTCGGCTCGGCGACCTCGATGGGCGAGGGCGAAACCGTCATCGGCATGGTGCAGATGCTGGCGGGCGAGAATGCCCGCGACGTGGTCGAGCGCGTGAAGGTGCGGGTGAAGGAGATCGAAGCCACGTTGCCCCCCGGCGTGACCATCGAGCCCTATTACGATCGCACCCGTCTGGTCTCGACGGTGATGCGGACGGTGCGCAACAACCTCCTGGAGGGCGGCCTGCTCGTCGTGGCCGTCTTGTTCCTGTTTCTCGGCGACCTCCGTGCGGGCATCGTCGTGGCGGCGGCCATCCCGCTGTCCATGCTCATCGCCTTCACCGGCATGATGCAACTCGGATTGTCCGGAAACTTGATGAGCCTGGGCGCCATCGACTTCGGGTTGCTCGTGGACGGGTCGGTCGTGATGGTGGACAACATTCTCCGCCGGCTCTCGAACAAGGGTGCCTTGAGTCGGGAGGCCAGACTGGCGGAGGTTCAAGCGGCGGGACGGGAAGTGCTGCGGCCGATGACGCTCGCCGTCGGCATCATCATTCTCGTCTATGTGCCGATCCTGGCCCTGACCGGGATCGAAGGCAAGATGTTCCGGCCGATGGCGCTCACGGTCATCCTTGCCTTGGCTGCTTCCCTGCTGCTCTCGGTCACCGTGATTCCGCTGTTTTCCTGGTGGTGGGTCAAGGCGCAGGGTGGTGAGGAAGACACGGCCCTGGTCCGCGCGGCCAGACGGTTGTACGAACCTTGTTTGGCCTGGGCCCTCGCGCGGCCTCGGCGCGTCGTGTTGCCGGCGATCGGGCTCTTCATTGCGAGCCTCGGTCTAGGGGCCTGGCTCGGGATGGAGTTCGTACCTCGACTCGACGAGGGCGATATGGCGATTCAACTCTGGCGGCTGCCGAGCGTGTCGCTGACCGAATCGGTGCAGAACGCGTCGGATGTGGAACGAGTGTTGAGAAAATTTCCGGAGGTGGTGCAGGTCGTCACCCGCACCGGGAGCCCCGACGTCGCGACCGATGTCATGGGCGTGGAGATGTCGGATGTGTTCGTCATTCTCAAGCCTCAGCGCGAATGGACCACGGCCCGGACGCGCGACGACCTCATCGCCAAGATGAAGCCGGCGATCCTCGAGGCGGTGCCGGGGGTCGGGCTCGGATTCACTCAGCCGATCGAGATGCGATTCAACGAACTCATCGCCGGGACGAGGTCCGACCTGGCGGTGAAGATTTTCGGCCCCGACCTGGACGTCCTGAAGCAGCAGGCCGAGGCCGTCGCGAGGGCATTGGAAACCGTGCCCGGGGCTGCGGACGTGAAGGTGGAACAGGTGGCGGGACTGCCGCTGCTGCGGGTCACGATCGATCGGGAGCAGATCGCCCGGTATGGGCTCACGGCCGACGAGGTCCTGGCGTTGGTCCAAACCTCACGCGTGGGGCGAGTGGTCGGGACCGTGATTCAAGGCTCGCGGCGGTTCGATTTGACCGTGCGGCTCATCGATCAGGCCTCGGCGGACCCGGCGGCGCTCGGGGCTTTGCTGATTCCCACGGCGCACGGCGAACTCGTTCCGCTTTCGCGCGTGGCCGCACTCCGTGTCGACACCGGTCCGGCGCAGATCAGTCGGGAGCATGTGCAACGGCGGATCGTGGTCGAGAACAACATCCGCGGGCGCGATTTAGGGAGCTTCGTGAAGGAGGCGCAACAGGCCGTGGGCCGCCAGGTCTCGTTGCCGACCGGCTATGAGTTGACCTGGGGCGGTCAATTCCAGCACCTGGCGGAGGCCACGCGGCGGCTGGCCATCGTGGTGCCGATGACGATCCTCTTGATCCTCGGCGTCCTGTCCGTGATCTTCGGCGTGATGCGGCCGGCACTGCTGATCTTCCTCAATGTTCCGCTGGCCCTGTCGGGCGGCATCGTGGCGCTCTGGCTGCGCGGCTTGCCGATGAGCATTTCCGCCATCATCGGCTTCATTGCCCTGTTCGGGATCGCGGTGTTGAACGGAGTAGTCATGGTGAGTCACATCCGTCAGTTGGAAGCCGAGGGGCTCTCAACCGACGAGGCGGTCAGGCAGGGGGCGATGGACCGGCTCAGGCCGGTCTTGATGACCGCGCTGGTCGCGAGTCTGGGCTTTCTCCCCATGGCGGTGGCGACCAGCATGGGCGCGGAAGTCCAGCGTCCTCTGGCGACGGTGGTGATCGGTGGCCTGCTCACCTCCACGATCCTCACGCTGCTGGTCATACCGGCGTTGTACCGCCGATTCGGGG
>WBZO01002319.1_pt1 | contig 12755 bp, 13 predicted proteins | sample 5204261 | NCBI WGS metagenome assembly WBZO01 (sample SAMN12412400, study PRJNA552823) | activated sludge metagenome | isolation source: activated sludge from anammox sidestream of wastewater treatment plant... | place: USA: North Carolina | collected 2017-09 | reverse complement strand
TGCTTCCTGAGTTTGAGGAAGACGCTCCAAGGCCGCTTCACGCGGGCCTGGACGCGGGCCGGGATGCCCTCGTGGGAGAGCTTTCGCTCGATGGTGTCGCGAAGCTCGTGCAGGAACTGATCGTTGATGCGGCGCTTGCCTTCGATGGCCTCCACGACCTCCGCGTACGCCTCCGGATCGTAATAGCGAAAGCCGAGGTCCTCGAGTTCCGCGCGCAGTTTGCCCATGCCGAGGCGGTGCGCGATGGGAGCGTACAGTTCGACGGTCTCGGCGGCGATGCGCTCCTGGCGCTCGCGGGGGAGCACGTCGAGCGTGCGGAGATTGTGCAGGCGGTCAGCGAGTTTGACGATGATGACCCGGATGTCCTCGATCATGGCGAGCAGCATCTTTCGCACGCTCTCAGCCTCGCGGACCTCTTTGTTGAGCAGCTTCAGTTTGCTGAGCTTGGTGACGCCGTTGACGCAGCGCGCGACGTCTTCGCCGAACAGCCGCTTGATCTCTTCGATCGTGGCTGGCGTATCTTCGACAGTGTCGTGCAGCAGGGCCGTTTCGATGGTGACCAGATCCATCTGCATGTCCGCGAGAATCTGGGCGGTAGCGATGGGGTGGCTGACATAAGGCTCACCGTTATCGCGGCGTTGCGCGGCGTGGCGTTCGCAGGCGAAGTCGAAGGCCCGGCGGAGACTGGCGAGGTTGTCGTTCGGCCGGCGCGATCGCACAGTCGCTTCAAGGCGCTGATAGGCTTCCAGGATCTCAGGGGTGATACCGGGAGGCGTGGCGATCGCGGCAGACTCGACGGCTGCCGCCGCCGGCGGAGAGGCGGGAGGACTGGGAGCTTGCTCCATGCAAACTGAAAGGGTGGGGCTGGCCCCAACCGTGGGCCAGCCCCACCCTTATCCTATCGGATTGCAGCGATCAATTGCCTTCGGTGATTCCGCCGCTGGCTTTCTTGGCGGCGGCTTCGGCCTTGATCTTGCGCGTTTCCAGGGCTTTTGACATCCAGTTGTCGGCGATGTCGACGTCCTTCTTATAACCGGCCTCGTCGACGGAGAGGTCGGCGCGCTCGCGATGCAGCAGATTCATGTATGCCATCGCGTCGTCGTATTCCTTGTCGATTTGAAGCGCCTTCTCGAGATTCGCGATCCCGTCGTCGATGGTGCTGGAGTACTTTGCAATCAGCTCCTCGCGGACCTTCTTGTCCTTGATGGGCCCGGGCGCTTCAGGTTTCATATTGAGTTTGGTGCGAGCCGCCATCCAGGCCGGATAGTACTTGGCCCAGGCGATGACGCCCAAGGAGTAGAAGGCTTCCTTCTCGTTCGGGTCGGCCGCGGCCAGCTTCTTGTACCACTCGGCCGCTTCGTCGAGCTTCTTGAGTTTGTCCTCGACCGACTGCATGCCGTTGGCCTGCTGGTAATGGAGTGAAGCCAGGGATTTCAACGCGGTGGCGTTCTTCGGATCCGTCTCCAGAACCTTTTCGAAATTCTCGGCCGCGTTCTTGGCATGGGCCAGGTTTTCGGGCGACTCCGCGCCGGGGATGTACTGGCTCATGTAGGCAGTGGCCAGATAGAGCCGCGACGTCTGATAAGTGGGATCGAGTTCGATCGCCTGCTTGAAGAACTCGACGGCTTCCGGATACTTGGCATTCTTGAACGCGTTGACGCCCTTGTTGAGGTTGTCGCGGGCTTCAAGCTTCTTGCAGCCCGTGGAGAGACCGCCAAGCATCAGAACCGCCGCAGCGGCGATGAGAGCAAGAGGTTTGTTCATGTCTGCGAGGACCTCCGGACTATTCACCGGCCTCCATCTTGGCCGTCATCAGCCCGACCTTGTCCATTTGCGCGCCCTTGGCGATGTCGATCGCCTTGGCCACGTACTGGAACTCGAGGTCGGGGTCGGCCTTCACGAAGCAGACTCGTTCGGCGCGGGTCTTGAAGACGTCGAGCAGCCGATCGCCCAACCGTTCCTCAGTGATCGGCTCCGTGTTGAGCTGCATCGATTTGTCGCGATTGATGATGATCACGACAGTCCGGTCATCCGCCTGCGGTTGCTGATTGGGCGGCGGCGGCTGAGGGATCAGCGCTTCCAGGCCCTTGGGAGTAAGCGGCGTGATGACCATGAAAATAATGAGCAGGACGAGGAGGACGTCGATCAGCGGAGTCATGTTGATGTCCGCCTTGGGGCCTCCGCTCCCGCCAACTGCCATTGCCATAGGACAGTCTCCTTCTTCAGCTTAAGAACTTTGCCCGCTCCCGATGGCGCGGGGACGGCCGGCGGCCGAGCCGCCTGGCCTGATCATTGACCGGTGCTGAAGGCGGCGGAATCTATCTTTTTTGCCGCCTTCGGATCCAGGTCTGTCAGCAGGCCGATGTTGTCGACGCCGGCTGCGCGGAGGTTGTCGACGACTTCGACCACTTTTTCGTATCTGGCGCGGGAGTCGCTCTTCACATAGCAGGTCTTGTCGAGACGGCCGGACAGAAGGTCCTTGACCTTGCCCGGGATGTCGGCGGCGCTGGTCGGCGTAGAACCGAGGTAGGTGCGTCCATCGCGCGTGACGGCGACCAGGACGGCATCTTCCTTGTCGGCGTTGGCCATCGGGATCGGGTTCATCGTCTTGACCATGTCCACGCTGACGCCCTTGGAGAGCATTGGCGTGATGACCATGAAAATGATGAGCATGACCAGCATGACGTCGACCATGGGCGTGACATTGATGTCGGCGATGGCCTCGAGCTGGCTCTTGGATCTCTTAACGTGAATTCCAGACATAGGATCACCTTGGTTTCATTTGCCCTGTCACTGACCGGCTTCCAGCCCGCCGGCGCGGGACCATCAGGCGGCCGGGAGGTTCGGATTCGAATCGGAAACTCCCGGCGCCGGAGATGCACACACCGGAGAGACGAGAGCCGGGCCAGGCGTGAAGCCGCGAGCCGGAAGCCCGCTTACTTCGCGACGGCCTTCTGGCTGCGCTTGATGAAGTAGTCAACGAGCTCCGAGCTGGAGTTGCCCATCTCAACGTCGAAATTCTTGATGCGGTTGGTGAAGTAGTTGAACATCCAGACCGCGGGAATGGCGACGAACAGACCGATAGCGGTAGCGACGAGGGCCTCCGAAATGCCGCCCGCGACCGCGCCGAGACCGGTGGACTTCTCCGTCGAAATGCCCTTGAACGCGTTGATGATGCCGACGACCGTGCCGAACAGGCCGACGAACGGCGCCGAGGATCCGATGGTCGCCAGCGAAGAGACGCCGCGCTCCATTTCGGAGTGGCAGATCGCTTCGGCGCGTTCCAGCGCCCGCGTTGAGGCTTCGATGATCTCACCCGGGATTTCCGTGCTCACCTGGTGGGCGCGGAACTCCTGCAGACCGGCGACCACGACTTTGGCGAGGTGCGACTTCTTGTAGCGGTCGGCGATCTTGATCGCCTCATCGAGTTTGCCCTCGCGCAACGCGCCGGCGACTGCCGGCGCGAACAGGCGGGACTGTTTGCGGGCGGCGTTGAAGACGATCAGACGGTCGATCATGATGCCGATCGACCAGGCTGACATGAGGAACAGCACGATGACGACGGCCTTCGCCATCCAGCCCATCTGATCCCACATTGAGCGGAGGTCGAAGCCGACGGCGCCTGTTTCCTGCAGCAGCAGGAAGGCCCAAACTTGAATCTGAAGAAGCATTTTCTCTATCTCTCCTGCGGGTTGAATCTACTAAAGTCGAACCGAATCAATCTACCTACTGGCTCAACGTGAAGTTCACGTCAATCTGAGTTACTACCTCCACCGGCTCGCCGTTCAACAGCGTTGGCTTGTAGCGCCATTGCTTGACGGCGTCGGTGGCCGACTGCACCAGCAGCGGGTGGCCCGATAACAGAGTGAGGTTCTGAATCGTGCCGTCGCGGCCGATGATGGCCGTGAAACGCACCGTGCCCTGGATGCGGGCCTGCCGGGCCAAGGGTGGATAAAGCGGCTTGGGCTGGCTGACCAGCATCGCCTGCTGGACGTTGCCGCCCACGGTGATGCGCTTCGGGGTAACTGGCTTCACTTCCTGCTTGACCGGAGGTGGCGGAGGAGGAGGAGCCGCGGCCGCGACGCCTCCGATGATCCCGCCAATCACGCCGCCGGGCGTGCCGCCGGGAACGCCACCCGGAACGCCGCCGACGACACCCGTACTCACGTTGGCCGGAAGCTCGTCTTCCTTGATCATCGCGATTTCCTTAGGCACCTGCTTCGGCGCCATCAGGCGGGTCCCGTCGAACTGCTTGGGAATCACCTTCACCGCCTTGACCACCGTTGCCGGCGGCGGAGGAGGTGGAGGCGGGGGGGGCGGAGGCGGCGCGACCAGCATCGTGGTTAGCGCGGTCTGCGGGAGAAGCTCGGGGTTCAACAGCGGGACGATGATCGCGACAATGATCAGGAGGATCTGAAGGATGGTCGATATCATCACCGTCCACCCTTTGTTTGTCTTGGCCGTCCCTTCGACGAAGGTTTGTTCGAACATGTGGCCTCTCTTCACCTGATGTTCCGGCCCGCGTCTCCCGCTTCCCAGCGCCCCTCCGGGGAGGAGCCGGCGGTCCCTGGAAGACTCCAGCCGGATTCTCTCACTCGACTTTGACACCGCGGGACGCCGGTTGTTCCCAATCCGGCGGCCCGTTGTGATGTTTTATTAAAAAACGCTGCCCGGCGCAACTGCCTGGAACCGACCATGCCGCCGGCCGGCCCCGCCGCCCCGGTTTCAGACCGCCTCGCGCCCGTCCTGCTGCTCCCGCGCCGCCGTTTCCGGCCCAGGCCGCCGACGGGATCGCGCTCAAATCCCGGCGCTCTGTCACCTTCAGGCCCCCCGCCACACGGGCAGACCCGAACCGAATCCCCTTCAGCGCCGGCCGGCCGGAGAACGGAGGAACCAGGACGCCCATAAAAGTCAAGCCAGATGTTAACACAGTCCAGCGCGTTGTCCGACCTGCGATTTCGCGCGCGAACTTCACCGCTGCGTTCTCCCGCATGGCCACACTGGCTCGGCCAGAGGCTCGGCTGCACGGCGCATCTCAGGATTTCTTGTCCGTCTGAACCATCGCGGAGACCGAACCGCGGATGAACGTGAGCTTCGTATCCCCGGGCTTCACGCGCAGAACGATGGTGTCTTCCGGGTTGATGGCCACGATCGTGCCGACGATGCCGCCTGTCGTGACCACCTCGTCGCCGGTCTTCAACTCGCGCAACATCTTCTGTTGCTGCTTCTTCTGCCGCTGCATCGGCAGGAAGAGCAGAAAGTAGAAGATGGCGAAAATCAGCAGCAGCGGCAGGAACTGCAGTATCGGGCTCGGCGATGCGCCGCCTTGCAGTAAGAGAAAACTCATGGCTTGTCCGGAATCACCTCTAGGTCTTCGCGTCTGTCGGGACGCGCACTACGCTGCCGCCGGCTTGCTTGCGCTTCACTCGCTGATCGGATCCGCAGGCGAAGCGAAGGCGCGGGTAGCCTTCCAAAACTCAGGGAACTTCCCAAGCAGAATAGCCTCTCGCATTCGCTTCATGATGTCAAGGTAATAGGTCAGGTTGTGCAGTGTGGCCAGGGTGTGGAACAGCAGCTCGCCCGACATGAACAAATGTCGAAGATAGGCTCGCGAGAATGTGCGGCACGTGTAGCACCTGCAGGCGGGGTCGGCCGGGAGGAGATCCTCCCGGAAGCGGTTCTGCTTGATCACGAGTTTGCCTTCATGCGTAAACAGGCAGCCGTGCCGCGCGCCGCGGGAGGGCAGCACGCAGTCCATCATGTCCACGCCGCGGGCGGCATACTCCGCCAGTTCGGCGGGCTGGCCCACGCCCATCACATAGCGAGGCCGATCGGCCGGCAGCAGCGGCGCCGTCGCCGCCGTCATCTCGAGGCTCAACGGCCGCGGCTCGCCGACGCTCAGCCCGCCGATCGCATAGCATTCAGCGTCGAGTTCGATCAGCGCCGCCGCGCACTCACGCCTCAGCCCGGCGAACATCGATCCCTGCACGATCGGGAACAGCGCGTGGCGCGGCGGGCGCCCCTTCATCCCCTCCCGATAGTGCCGGAACGCTCGCCGCGCCCATCGGACCGTGAGTTCCATCGAGCTCCGCGCCGCCCGCTCCTCCACGGGATAGGAAGTGCACTCGTCGAGCGTCATCATGATGTCGGAGCCCAAGGCGAACTGAACATCCACGGTGGATTCGGGCGTGAACAGATGAGAGCTGCCGTCCAGATGCGACCGGAAAACGACGCCATCCTCGTTCAGCTTGCGCAGCCGGCTGAGCGACCAGACCTGGAAGCCGCCTGAGTCGGTGAGTATCGCCCGCGGCCAACTGGCGAATCCGTGCAGCCCGCCGGACTTTTCGATCAGCTTGTGCCCGGGACGCAGATAGAGGTGGTAGGTGTTGCCAAGAATGATCCGGGCGTCGATCTCGTCGCTGAGGTGGCGCGGCGTGAGCGCCTTCACCGCGCCTTGCGTCCCGACGGGCATGAAGACCGGCGTTGGGACGGGTCCGTGCGCGGTGTGAAGGACGCCGGCGCGCGCGCCGGTTTCCGGACAGACCGCTTCAATCTCGAAGCGCAGGGTTTTCAAGCGGTAAACTAAGAGTTTATCTTCTCATGGACCTGCAGTTCTACAACACTCTCACGCAGCGGCTGGAGCCGTTTGCGCCGCTCGACGGAACAACCGTCCGCATGTACACCTGCGGCCCTACCGTCTACCACTACGTCCACATCGGCAACTTCCGCACCTTCTGCTTCCAGGACATCCTGCGCCGGACGCTGCGCGCGCGCGGCTACCAGCTCGACCACGTCATGAACATCACCGACGTGGAGGATAAGATCATCCGCAACGCCGTCGCCGAAGGCAAGACCCTGAAGGAGTACACGTCCGGCTACATCCAGGCGTTCCTGGACGATTCCGCGCTGCTGCGGCTGGAGCGCCCCGAGCGCATGGTGCTCGCCACCGAGCACATCGCCGAGATGGTCGCGGCGATTCAGGCTCTCGCCGCGAAGTCGCACACCTACGAGAGCGAGGGCTCCACGTACTTCCGCATCGCCACGTTCAAGGACTATGGCAAGCTCTCGCACATGAACCTCAGCGGCAACGTCGCGGGCGCACGCGTCGACGTCGACGAGTACGAGAAGGACGACGCGCGGGACTTTGTCCTATGGAAGTCGCAGAAGCCGGGCGAACCCGCCTGGGAGACCGCGCTCGGCGCCGGCCGCCCCGGCTGGCACATCGAGTGCTCGGTGATGGCCATGAAGTATCTCGGCGAGACGATCGACATCCACACCGGCGGCGTCGACCTCGTCTTCCCTCATCACGAAAACGAGATCGCGCAATCGGAAGCGCTCACCGGCAAGCCCTTCGTCCGCTACTGGCTGCACGCCGAGCACCTGATGGTGGAGGGCCAGAAGATGTCGAAGTCGCTCGGCAACTTCTACACGCTTCGCGATCTGCTCGAGAAAGGCTACTCGCCCGAGGCGATCCGCTATCTGTTGACGACGACGCCCTACAGGAAGCAGCTCAACTTCACGTTCGACGGGCTGAAAGCCGCCGCCACCTCGATCGAACGCCTGCGCAATTTCCAACACCGGCTCAGCGGCGAGCACCTGGAGGAAGGCCTGAACGAAGCGCTGGAGACGCGCGTGCAGGCCGCGGCGAAGAAGTTCGACGACGGTCTGGACGGCGACCTGAACACCGCGGAGGCCGCCGCGGCCGTCTTCGAATACATCCGCGAGGCCAACACCGCGATGGACGCGAAACAGTTTCTCCAGGCGAACCGCCCCGGCGCCATCGGCCTGCTGGGCTCCTTCGACGCCATCTTCGACGTCCTGAAGCCGGGCGCGGCCGCCGGCGCCTTGAGCGACGCCGAGATCGAGACTGCCATCGCCGAGCGCCAGCACGCCCGCAAGACCAGGCAGTTCGCCCGGGCCGACATGATTCGCAACGAATTACTCGCCAAGGGCGTCGTGCTCGAAGACACCAGGGACGGCGTGCGCTGGAAAAGAAGGTAGTCATGAGAATTCACAGCAAGGCGGTCCACGCCGGCGACAGGAAGCAGCCGAAGCCGCAGATTCCCGTCTCCACGCCGGTCCACTTCGCATCCAGTTGGGTAAACGCGAATCAGGCCGAGCTGGACCGCATCTTCGGCGGGGAGGAGAAGGGTTTCGCCTACTCGCGCTACACCAATCCGACCAGCGAGGCGCTGGAAGAGCAGATCACTTCGCTCGAAAACGGCTATGGCACGCTCGCCTGCGCATCGGGCATGGCGGCGCTCGAGCACTCGCTGAAGACCGCGCTGCTCGAGAAACCCAAGCGGGTGCTCTGCGCCCGCGACATCTACGGGGCGACGATCAAGCTCCTGTTCGACGTGCTCAAGCCCTTCGGCATCGAGACAGCATTCGTCGACACCAACGATCTCCCGGCGGTCGGCGCGGCGATCGACAGGTTCAAGCCGGGCTGCCTGCTGATGGAGACGATTTCCAACCCGCTGCTGCGCGTCGGCGATATCCCCGCTCTCGCCGCCTTGTGCGGCAGAGCCGGAGCGGTGCTGATCGTCGACAACACCTTCGCCACGCCGCTTCTGGTTCGCCCCCTCGAACTGGGCGCCGATCTGGTCGTCCACAGCTCGACGAAATACCTCGCCGGCCACGGCGACACGCTCGGCGGTCTCATCACCACGACGGAGCGCTACTTCGAGACAATGCGCCGGCTTTCGCGCATCAACGGACCGGTCATGGGCCCGATGGAGAGTTACCTGACCATGCGGGGCGTGAAGACCTTCGCCCTGCGCATGGAGCGTCAATGCCAGAACGCGGCGCAACTCGCCGCCTGGCTGCGCGCCCACCCCGCGATCGAGCGCGTCTACTATCCCGGCGATCCCGCTCATCCGGACGCTCAGGTCGTCGCCCGTGCTCTTCCTCGCGGCCTCTATGGCGGCATGCTCAGCTTTGAGGTCCGCGGCGCGGACCGCGCCCGCATCTTTCAGTTCCTCGACAGTCTCAAGATGATCGTGCGCGCCACGTCGCTGGGCGACGTGCATACCATGGCGCTCTACCCGTGGATTTCATCGCACCGCGACGTGCCGCCCGGCGACAAGGCCGGAATGGGCATCCGCGAGAGCCTGGTCCGCCTCAGCGCCGGCATCGAGGACGTCGAAGACATCAAGGAGGACCTCGACGGCGCCCTGCGCGCCGCCTGAACACCTCCCCGTGGGCGCGGAAGAAGCAGTATCCGGCAAACCGTTCGACTCCAGGCTCTTCCTGCGCCTGCTCGTTCAGGCGCGCCCCTATTGGATCGTCATCGCCGCCTCCACTGCCTGCCTGCTGCTCAACGCGCTGCTCCAGGCCGGCATCCCGCTGTTGAGCAAGATCGCAGTCGACCGCTACCTAGCCCCGGCCGCCGGCGCGACTCTGCCCTGGCTGGAGAAGCTGCTTCCGAAGACCGCCATGGAGGGGCTGTTCGCCGTCACGCTCATCTACCTCTCCGTGCTCGTCTGCTCACTCTGCCTGGAATTCGGGCAGCAGTTGCTCATGCAGTGGACCGGCCAGCGCGTCATGTTCGACCTGCGCCGCAGCATCTACTCGCACCTCCAGAGCCTGGACATCAGCTACTTCGACCGGCATCCCGTGGGCAGGATCGTGACCCGCGTCACCACCGACGTCGACGCGTTGAACGAGTTGTTCGCCTCCGGTCTCGTCGCCCTCATGGGCGACTCCGTGGTGCTGCTGTTCATCCTGCTGACGATGTTTCTGCTCAGCCCGTCGCTCACGTTCATCCTGATCGCCGTGCTGCCGTTCGTGTTCGTCGTCACCGTGATCTTCAGGCGCTCGGTTCAGGGGGCGAACCGCAAGATCCGCATCGCCATCGCCCGCATCAACGCTTACCTGCAGGAGCACGTCAACGGCATCACGGTTCTTCAACTGTTCAACCGCGAGCGGCGCGCGGGCCAGGAGTTCGATCGCATCAACAAGTACCACGTGCTGGCCTACGTCGACGCCATCAAGGCCTACGGCTGGTTCTACCCGGCAATCGAATTCCTCTCCATGGTCGGACTGGCGTCGATGCTGGCCTACGGCGGATGGCGCGTGCGCAGCGACGGCCTCACGCTGGGCGTCCTGGTCGCTTTCTTCCAGTACGGCATCAGGATCTTCCGCCCGATCCAGGATCTCAGCGAGAAGTACAACATCCTGCAATCGGCGCTCGCCGCTTCCGAACGGATCTTTGAGCTGCTGGATGAGCCCGTGAGAACCGGCCGGCCGGCCGCCCCGAAGCCGGTGCCCGCCGGATCCGCGCCGCTCGAATTCGACGATGTCTGGTTCGCCTACAAGGACGAGGACTGGGTGATCAGGGGCCTGAACCTGCGGATCGAGCCCGGCGAGGTCATCGCCGTGGTCGGCCATACGGGGGCCGGCAAGACCACCCTGGCCAGCCTGCTGCTGCGCTTCTACGACGTGCAGCGCGGCTCGATCCGGCTGGGCGGCGTCGATATCCGCGAATTCGACCCGCTCGAACTCCGGCGGCAGTTTGGCGTCGTGCTGCAGGATCCCCACCTGTTCACCGGCACGATCGGCGAAAACATCCGCCTCGGCTCCGACGACATCACCGACGAGCGTATCGAACTCGCCGCCGCCCAGGTGAACCTCGTCGGCTTCATCGACAAACTCGAGAAGCGCTATCAGCATGAGGTGCGCGAGCGCGGCGCCGGACTCTCCACCGGGCAGAAACAGCTCATCGGCTTCGCGCGGGCGCTGGCGCGCGATCCGCGATTCCTCATCCTCGACGAGGCCACCTCCAGCGTGGACACCGAGACCGAAATCAAAGTGCGCGAGGCGCTCGAGCGCATGGTCGATGGCCGGACCTCGATCATCATCGCTCACCGCCTCTCCACCATCCAGCGAGCCGATCGCATCCTGGTCATGCACAAGGGCAAGCTCCGCGAGACCGGCACGCACCAGGAACTGCTGGCCGCCCGCGGCCTCTACTGGAAGCTCTACCAGTTGCAGTACAAGGATCAGGAAGCGGTGTCCTGACCTCCACGGCAGCCGTGTCTCCAAGGATCGCCGCATGCACCCTGGAGACAACGGCCCTATTCCCGGTTGCGCGGCCCGCAACCTGCATCGCCGACGCTGCATGGGGGCGCCAAAGGCATCATCCGATACAATGCACGAAGGATCGATGGTTTCTGTGAGCAGCGCGAAAACACTTCTGGTGACCGGCTCGTGCGGACTGATCGGCTCCGAGGTTACGCGCTGGTTCGCGGGGCGGGGCTTTGCGGTAACGGGGGTTGACGATAACCACCGCGCCGTCTTCTTTGGGCCGGAGGGCGACACGAGCTGGATGCTCTCGCAGTTGACCTCGGAGATTCCGACCTATCGCCACGCCGCGATCGATATTCGCGACCGCGACGCGATCCTGGGGCTGTTGAAGGAGTTGAGACCGGCGCTCATCGTTCACACGGCGGCGCAACCATCGCACGACAGGGCCGCCTCGATCCCCTTCCTCGACTTCGAAGTGAACGCGCTGGGGACGCTTCATCTGCTGGAAGCGGCCCGGCAGGCGTGCCCCGAGTCCCCCTTTATCCATATGTCGACGAACAAGGTGTATGGAGACCGGCCCAACACGCTCGAGCTCGCCGAACGCGCCTCCCGATGGGACTTCGCCGACCCGGAGTACGCGCATGGCATCGCTGAAGACTTCCCGATCGATCAGAGCAAGCACTCCATCTTCGGCGCGTCCAAGGTCGCCGCGGACGTGATGGTCCAGGAGTATGGCCGCTATTTCGGCATGCCCACCTGCTGCCTGCGGGGCGGTTGTCTGACCGGCCCCAATCACGCGGGCGTCGAGTTGCATGGGTTCCTCAGCTACCTGCTGCGATGCAACGTGGAGGGACGGGAGTACAGGGTCTTCGGCTATAAGGGCAAACAGGTGCGCGACAATATTCATTCCGAAGACGTGGCGAGTTTCATGCTCGAATTCTGGAGAGCTCCCAGAATCGCTGAGGTCTACAATCTTGGCGGCGGAGAGGCCAATTCGTGCTCGATCCTCGAGGCGTTCCGCATGGCTGAAGATGTCTCCGGCAGGAAGATGATTTGGCGCTACCTCGAGGAGAACCGGGCTGGCGACCATATCTGCTACTACAGCGACCTGCGAAAGCTCAAGTCCCACTACCCGGATTGGAGGATCACGAAGACGCTGCCGATGATCTTCGAGGAGATCGCCGAAGGCTGGAAGCAACGTCTTTCTCAAGCGGTATGAGGATTCTCATCACGGGCGCGTGCGGTTTCGCCGGCAGTACTCTGGCCGCCTGCCTGCTCGAGCGGATGGAAGGCGTTTCGGTTTGCGGTGTCGACAACCTGATGAGACCGGGCTCCGAGACGAACCGGCGGCGGCTCGAGCGGCTCGGCGTCGATTTCCGGCATGGAGATCTGAGGAACGCGAGCGATCTCGCCGCCCTGCCGGCGTGCGACTGGGTGATCGACGCAGCCGCGGAACCGAGCGTGCTCGCCGGACTCGGGGGCGCCGGCAGCAGCCGGCGGTTGTTCGAGCACAACCTTGCGGCCGCGGGCAATGTGCTGGAGTACTGCAGAGAGCGCGGCGCCGGACTGGCGCTCATCAGCAGCAGCCGGGTCTACTCGATTCCGGCTCTCGCCGCGATCCCACTGCGCGTGGAGCATCGGGCTTTCGCGATCGATGCGGCGGCGGAACTTCCGGCCGGCCTGACGGCGGAGGGCATCGGCGGCGGCTTTTCGACGGCGCCGCCGGTTTC
>WBZO01005561.1_pt1 | contig 12757 bp, 10 predicted proteins | sample 5204261 | NCBI WGS metagenome assembly WBZO01 (sample SAMN12412400, study PRJNA552823) | activated sludge metagenome | isolation source: activated sludge from anammox sidestream of wastewater treatment plant... | place: USA: North Carolina | collected 2017-09 | reverse complement strand
CCGCAAGGCGGCCGACGTAACCGTCATCGTTGACGTGAGGGACAGGGATATCAGCGCGGAGGAGGCGGCGAGCCTGGCCGGCGGTATCCTTTTGCGCGCCTATAGCTTCGACAAGTACAAGACGAAAAAGAAGGATGATAACGGCGCCGTCAAATCGCTCGCCGTCATGACCAAGGCGTTCGCGGCCGCGCGCAAGTCCTATGGCACGCTCGGCAAGATTGCGGATGGTATTTTCCTCACCCGCGATCTCGTCAACGAGCCGGCGAACATTCTCTCGCCGGTGGAATTCACCAAGCGCGCCCGCGCGCTGACCAAGCTCGGCGTTAAGGTCGAGGTGCTCGGCGAGGCGCAGATGAAGAAGCTCGGCATGGGCTCGCTGCTCGGCGTGGGACAGGGCAGCGTGCGCGAGAGCCAGCTCGTCATCATGCGCTGGAACGGCGCCAAGGCGACCGAGAAGCCGGTGGCTTTCGTCGGCAAGGGCGTCTGTTTCGATACCGGCGGTATCTCGCTGAAGCCGCCGGCGGGCATGGAGGACATGAAGGGCGATATGGGCGGCGCGGCCTGCGTCACCGGCCTTCTCCATGCGCTCGCGGCGCGCAAGGCCAAGGTGAATGCCGTCGGCGTGATCGGCGTGGTCGAGAACATGCCGGATGGCAATGCGCAGCGGCCGGGCGACATCGTGACTTCGATGTCGGGCCAGACCATCGAGGTCATCAATACCGATGCCGAAGGCCGCCTCGTGCTGGCCGATGCGCTCTGGTACACGCAGAACCGCTTCAAGCCGAAGTTCATGGTCGATCTCGCGACCCTGACCGGCGCGATCATGATCGCGCTCGGCAAGGAATATGCGGGTCTCTTCTCCAACGACGACAAGCTCTCGACGCAGCTTGCCGAGGTTGGCGAGGCGGAGGGCGAGAAAGTCTGGCGGATGCCGATGGGGCCGGCCTTCGACAAGATGATCGATTCCAGATTTGCCGACATGAAGAACACGGGCGGCCGCGACGGCGGCTCCATCACGGCCGCGCAGTTCCTCCAGCGCTTCGTCAACAACACGCCCTGGGCGCATCTCGACATCGCTGGAACGGCCATGGCGTCGCCGCAGACGGCGACGAACCAGAGCTGGGGCTCGGGCTGGGGTGTCCGCCTGCTAAATCGTCTGGTTACGGATTATTATGAGGGCTGACGATGGATTGAGGGGCGCTTCGGCGCCCCTTGACCCGGTGGGGCGCAAATGAAGTTGAAATCGGAAATCGCCTGGCGTCTCGGCTATGAGCTGGTTCGGATCAGGAAGGGGCACGGGCCGCGTGCACTCGTCTGGCAGATCATTCATGCGAGCGCGCCTACGGTCTGTTTCGATGTCGGCGCGAATGAAGGCCAGTGGGCCGGAGGCGTTCTGTCGGACGATGCCTCGCGCCGGGTCGTGTCGTTCGAGCCATTGTCGGACGCGCACCGCGTCCTGACGGAGAAGGCCCGCGCCTATCCGAACTGGGTTCTGGCGCCGCGCATGGCGATCGGCAATGAGGATACCGAGACGATCATCAATATCTCGGGATTTTCGCAGTCCTCATCGCTGCTGCCGATGACGCATGTGCATTCGGACGCCGTGCCGGAGACCGCCTATGTCTCGACGGAGACGGTTGCCGTTCGCAGGCTCGACGGCGTCGCGGGCGAGTTCCTGCGTCCCGGCGATCGCGTCTATCTGAAGATCGACACGCAGGGCTTCGAGCGCGAGGTGCTTGAAGGCGCAACGGGCATCATGGAAAACGTGGTTGCCCTGCAGGTGGAGCTTTCGTTCCGGGAGCTTTACGCGGGTGAGACGCTTGCGGCTGAAATGATGGCGATGATCGGCGGGCTCGGCTTTCAGCTTTTCGGCTTCTGCAACGGTCTCCGCGATCCGAAAACAAAGGCGCTGCTACAGGCGGATGCGTTTTTCATTCGCTGAAACGGGGCGGTGACTGAACGACATGACCGAGGTGCTTTTCTACCATCTCCAGAACGCGACGCTCGAGCAGGTGTTGCCGCAATTGCTCGAACGCTCGCTGGCGCGCCCCTGGCGATGCGTGGTGAAGGTCGGCAATCCGGAACGGCTGGAAACGCTCGTCAACGAACTTTGGACATGGAGGGACGATGCCTTCCTCCCGCATGGCACGCGCGAGGATGGGCCCGCCGAACTCCAACCGATCTTCCTGACCGTCGAGGACGAGAACCCGAATGGCGCCCAGGTTCTGTTTCTTGTCGATGGCGCAGAGCCCGGTGACCTTTCGGGCTATGAGCGCTGTGTGCTGATGTTCGACGGCCGCGACGAGGAGGCGCTCGCCGGCGCGCGTGAACAGTGGAAGCGCCTCAAGGCGGAAGGGCACGACGCGACCTACTGGCAGCAGAACGAACAGGGCCGGTGGGAGAAGAAGGCCTGATCCCCGGCCATACGAATTCGTAGACCGGCTATAAGATATCCCCGATTGATCGCGGCCTCGGCCCTCCCATATCGTTGCGGCACATCGTCAAGGTCCGGCAATCGCGCCGGGCGACGGACCGAGGGGGCTCAGCCATGTCCTGGAAACGTATCGCGCTCATAGTGCTTGCCGTGATCGCCATTGCAGGCGGCGGCGCCTATTACTGGTTCATCGTCGAGAGCCATGTGCCTGCGGACGCCGATTTCGCCATCGACATGAACGAGGTGCGCAGGCTTGCCGCATGGATGCCGGGGGACAAGGCGCTCGAAATCGACGCGGAAAAGGTTGCGGCCTTTTCCTTCCCGAAAACGGCCGTGGTCGCCGGAGACGGCTGGAGCCGCGTCGAGATACCGGTCTATTCCTATCGCCTCGTTTTTCCCGACGGCATCACCGCGATCATCGACACTGCGCTCGACGACAAGCTCGGCGGCACGAACCTGGTCTCCTTCGACAAGGCGGCCTATGACCGGATGAGCGCCGCGCTCGACAAGGCGTCGCTCATTCTCATCACGCATGAGCATATGGACCATATCGGGGGACTTACCGAGCATCCGGATGTGAAGCGCATCCTGCCTTCGACGAAGCTGACGCAGGAACAGATCGATCACCCGGAACGCTCCGTACCCGCTGCTTTTCCGGAAGGCGCTCTCGATGGCTACAAGCCGCTCGTCTATGGCAATTACATGGCCGTCGCGCCCGGTGTGGTTCTCATCAAGTCGCCCGGCCATTCGCCCGGCAGCCAGATGATCTATGTGCAGAAATCGGATGGCACGGAGGTTCTTTTCATCGGCGATGTCGCCTGGCAGTACCGCAATATCGAGCTTGTGCGCGAGCGCGCCCGGCTGATGACGCAGTTCTTTCTGAAAGAGGACCGCAAGGCGGTGTTCGGCCAGCTTCGCGAGCTTCATCGTCTGCGCCAGGCGGAGCCGAAGCTGCGCATCGTGCCGGGGCATGACGGCGAGACCGTCGCCGCTCTCGTCGAGGCGGGCGTGATGAAGCCGGGGTTCTGATCGCGGCCCTTTGCTCCCTGCCTGTCCCCGCGCAGGCCGGGAATCGGGCATTCATCCCTTTCTGGTGCGTGCGGCCAAGATGGACCCCAGGGCGAGCCCGGGCGGCGGGGAGTGGGGGCGTGCCTCAGTCGGCGGCCATGGCCTCGTCATAGGCGGTGCTGGCGTCGAGCCATTCCTCCTCGGCGCGGGCGAGCGCCTTCAGTGCGTCGGCGCGGAGCTTGGCGAGGCGGGCGGCCTCGTCGGGCTTGCCATCGAAGGTGTCGGGATCGGCGAGCTGCGCATCGAGCCGGGCGACTTCGGTCTGAAGACGCTCCATCTCGCGCTCGCTCGCCTGAATCTTCTTCTTCAGCGGCGCGAATTGCTCGCGCTTCTGCGCGGCGAGACGGCGGGCTTCCTTCTTGTCGATCTGGGGCTTCGGCGCGGATGCCTCGCTCTCCTCGTCCGCATCGGCCGTGAGCGGCCTCACGCGGCGCGCGGGATCGAGAAGCCAGCGCCGGTAATCGTCGAGATCGCCGTCATAGGAGCTGACGGCACCATCGGCGACGAGCCAGAGCCGGTCGGCGCAAGTCTCGACGAGATGCCGGTCATGGCTGATGAGGATGATCGCGCCGTCATATTCGTTGATGGCCATGACGAGCGCCTCGCGGCTGTCTACATCGAGGTGGTTCGTCGGCTCGTCGAGAATGATGAGATGCGGCTTGTGAAAGGTCTGGATGGCGAAGAGAAGCCGCGCCTTCTCGCCGCCGGAGAGCTTCTCGACCCTGGTGTCGGCCTTGTCGGCGCCGAAGCCATAGGAGCCGGCCATGGCGCGCACCTGAGCCTGCGTCGCATCGGGCATCAGCTCGCGGAAATGTTCGTAAGGCGTTTCGCCCATCTTCAGTTCGTCGAGCTGGTGTTGGGCGAAATAGGCGATGCGGAGTTTCTTCGAGACGTATTTGTGGCCGCCGGAAACCTGAAGCCGGTCGCATAGAAGCTTCGCGAAGGTCGACTTGCCGTTGCCATTGGCGCCGAGAAGCGCGATGCGATCATCCTGGTCGATGCGGAGGTCGAGGTCCTTCAGCACGGGTCTTTCCGGCTCATAGCCGACGGCGGCATGTTCGAGGCGGATGATGGGCGAGGCGAGCGGCTTTTCCGGCGCGGGGAAGCGGAAGGGCATCACGCGCTCCTGCAGGATGTCCGCGATGGGCTCCATCTTCGCCAGCGCCTTGAGGCGACTTTGCGCCTGCCGTGCCTTAGACGCCTTGGCGCGGAAGCGCTCGACGAAGCTCTCCATGTGGCGGCGCTGGTCTTCCTGCTTCCGCTTCATGGCGAGCTGGAGCGCCAGCTTCTCGCGGCGCGTGCGGTCGAAGCGGTCGTAATTGCCGCTGTAGAGTGTGAGCTTCTTGTTCTCGAGATGAAGGATGCTCTCCGCGACGTTGTTCAGGAGGTCGCGGTCATGGCTGACGATGAGCACGGTGAAGGGATAGGAGCGCAGATAGTCCTCGAGCCAGATCGTGCCTTCGAGATCGAGATAGTTGGTCGGCTCGTCGAGGAGCAGCAGGTCGGGCTCGGAAAAGAGCACGGCCGCCAGCGCGACGCGCATGCGCCAGCCGCCGGAAAAATCGGAACAGGGCCGCGCCTGCGCCGCCTCGTCGAAACCGAGGCCGGCGAGAATGGAGGCGGCCCGCGCCGGCGCCGCATGGGCGCCCATATCGGCAAGCCGCGTATGAATCTCGGCGATCCTGTGGGCATCCGTGGCGTGCTCGGCCTCGGCGAGAAGGGCCGCGCGCTCCTCATCCGCCGCGAGAACGGTGTCGAGGAGGGAGGTCGGGCCGGCAAGGACCTCCTGCCGGACCATCCCGACACGCCAGTTTTTGGGGTAGCTGATGCCGCCCGTTTCCGGCTGGAGTTCGCCGGTAATGACCTTCAGCAGCGTCGATTTGCCGGTGCCGTTGCGGCCCACAAAACCGACCTTCTGCCCCGGAGGCACGGCGGCCGTTACGCGGTCGAGCAGGAGGCGCCCCTCCATCCGGAAGGTGAGATCGTTGATATGCAGCATGCGCGGCTACTTATCACAGGCCGTTGCCGTCGTCATTAAGGGCGGCTATAACCCGCGCGAAATCCCTGAACCACATGAATTAGGAAGCTCTCGCATGGCGCTGGAACGGACTCTCTCGATCATCAAGCCGGACGCGACCCGGCGTAACCTCACCGGCAAGATCGTCGACCGGTTCGAAAGCGCGGGCCTGCGCGTCATCGCCTCGAAGCGCCTCTGGCTCTCCAAGGCCCAGGCCGAAGGCTTCTACGCCGTCCACAAGGAGCGGCCCTTCTTCAACGATCTCGTCGCTTTCATGATCTCGGGCCCGGTCGTGGTCCAGGTTCTGGAAGGCGAGAACGCCATCGCGAAGAACCGCGAGATCATGGGCGCGACCAACCCGGCCAACGCCGCCGAAGGCACGATCCGCAAGGATTTCGCCGAGTCGATCGAGGCGAACTCGGTGCATGGCTCCGACGCGCCCGAAACGGCCGCTCAGGAGATCGCCTATTTCTTCTCGGGCATCGAGATCGTCGGCTGATCCGGCATCACCGGAATTCGGAAAGCCCCGCTGGAAACGGCGGGGCTTTTGCATTGCAGGGTCCGCATGCTCAGAGCCCGCCGCTCTGGACCCCGGCACAAGGCCGGGGTGACAGCAGAAATTGAGGTCGAGCCTTTCGCCCAGACTGTCACCCCGGGCTTGCCCCGGGGTCCAGCTTTGCCTAATGGCCTGCCGGAACGAAGAGGGGGGCTTGCGCGCCTGCGTCCTCGCCGTCGATCAGGACGCGCTCATCGACGATCCGTGTACGGCCCTCGGCGACGAGGCGGAGCGCCATCGGGTAGAGCCGGTGCTCGGCCGCGAGCACGCGATCGGCGAGCCGATCCACGGTGTCGCCGGGAATGACGGGCACGGCGGCCTGCGCGACGATCGGCCCTTCGTCCATGGCCGGCCGCACGAAATGCACGGTGCAGCCGGTGATCCTGCATCCGGCCTCCAGCACGCGCTCATGGACATGCAGGCCCTTGAAGGCCGGGAGAAGAGAAGGATGAATGTTGAGCTGGCGGTCGCGCCAGGCATCGACGAAGCCATCCGACAGAATGCGCATGAAGCCCGCATTGCAGACGAGATCGACGCCGGCCCGGCGAAGCGTGGCATCGAGCGCGGCATCGAAAGCCTCGCGCGAAGGGTAGTCGCGGTGGCTGATGATCTCGGCCGGGATGCCCGCGTTCCGGGCGATGGCGATGCCGCCCGCGTCCGCCTTGTTGGAGATGACGGTGACGATCTCGGCGGGGTAGTCAGCCGCCTTCGCCGCCTCGATCAGCGAGGCGAGATTGGAGCCGCGCCCCGAGATGAGAACGCCGACCCTCACGCCAGACTGCCCAGCGCGCCTTCGATGACGACGCGCGGTTCCTCGTCCCTGCGCTCGCGCAGGGTGCCGATGCGATAGACGGTTTCGCCTTCGGCGGCGAGCACCCGCGCGACCTCGGCCGCGCGATCCTCTGGCACCACCACCACCATGCCGATGCCGCAGTTGAAGGTACGGCCCATTTCCGCTTCCTCGACGCCGCCGAGCTTCATCACCCAGCGGAAGACATCCGGCATCCGCCAGGAGGCGCCGTCGATCTCGGCCGCGAGCCCCTCGGGCAGCACGCGCGGAATGTTCTCGACGAAGCCGCCGCCGGTGATGTGGGCGAGCGCCTTGATCGCGCCCGTCTCGCGGATCGCCTTCAACACGCTGCGGACATAGATGCGTGTCGGTGTCAGCAGTGCCTCGCCGATGGTCACGCTGCCATCCTCGACATGGGGGAAGGGCGCGTCATAGCTGAGGCCGTGATCGGCGACGATGCGGCGGACGAGCGAATAGCCGTTGGAGTGGAAGCCGGTGGAGGCAAGGCCGATGAGCACGTCGCCCGCGCCGACATCGCGGCGGGGAAGGATCTGGTCACGCTCGACCGCGCCGACGGCGAAGCCCGCAAGGTCGTAATCACCCTTGGCGTACATGCCCGGCATCTCGGCAGTCTCGCCGCCAATGAGGGCGCAATTCGCCTGCCGGCATCCCTCGGCGATGCCGGAAATGACGGCGGTCGCCTCCTCGACGTCGAGCTTGCCCGTGGCGAAGTAGTCGAGGAAGAAAAGGGGCTCTGCGCCCTGAACGACGAGATCGTTGACCGACATGGCGACGAGGTCGATGCCGACCGTGTCGTGAATGCCCGCCTCGATCGCGACCTTGAGCTTGGTGCCGACGCCGTCATTGGCGGCGACGAGGACGGGGTCCTTGTAGCCCGTGGCCTTGAGGTCGAAGAGGCCGCCGAAACCGCCAAGCTCCGCATTGGAGCCCGAACGGCGGGTCGACTTGGCCAACGGGGCGATGGCCCGGACGAGGGCGTTGCCCGCGTCGATGTCCACACCGGCCTGCGCGTAGGTGTAGCGGTTGGGGCGATCCTTGCTGGGGCTGTCGGCCATGAATGAACGGGTCCGGATTGGGAGGATTCGAATTCGGCCACAAAACACCCGAAAACGCCCGTATAAGCAAGGGACTCGCGCGGGAAAAGCGGCCGGGCCGAAAAAGCGCCTGTCCCCGCTTCGCGGCGTCCGTGCGATACTATAGTCTGCGGCGCGGGCAGGGCAGTCTTGCCGGGCCAAAAGTGATTGGGATCAAGGGCCTATCGGATGAAAACGGCATCTCGGTTTATGGCGGCGGCGGCTTTTGCCTGGGCGATCCTCGCGGGCGGGGGCGCCGGGGCGGCCGATCTCTACACCGTTCGCGGCGTCCATGTGGACGAGACGGCGAAGAGCGCGGCGGCGGCCCGGACCGTCGCCCAGGCCAATGGCCAGCGCCAGGCGCTCATCCAGCTTCTGAAGCGGCTCACCCTGCCGGAGGACTGGGCGGCCCTGCCGCAGGTCGATGACAGGACGGCGCAGGACGCCGTTCGCGGCTTTCAGGTGGCGAGCGAGAAGGCCAGCTCCACCCGCTATATCGCCGACCTCAATGTGAGCTTCCAGCCCGATGCCGTGCAGCGGCTGCTGCGCGCCCGCAACATTCCCTTCGGCGAAACGCAGGCAAAGCCCGCGCTGCTGCTCGCCGTCCTCGACATGGGCGGCTCGCGCATGCTGTGGGAGGACAGGAACCCCTGGCGCGACGCCTGGGCCGCCTCCGACCTCGCGGATTCGATGACGCCGCTCATTATGCCGCTTGGCGACGTTCAGGAATTCTCGCTGGTGACGCCGCAACAGGCGATCTCGGGCGACAGGGCGGCGCTCGCCGCGCTGGCCGCGCGCTATGGCACCGACGAGGTGGTCGTGGCCCATGCGGTCGCAAACCCGGAAGGGACGAAGATCGACGTGACCGCCACCCGCTATGGCGCGCAGTCCGCAGCGCCCATCAGCCGGAGCTATCAGGCCACGACGCAAGGGCCTGATTCCTTCTCCGACATGGCCCGAGCCGCCGCCACCGACCTTCTGCTCGCGCTTGGCGCGGACTGGAAGCGCGCGATCGTGGTGCGCGACGGCGAGGCGGCGCAGCTTACCGCCTCGGCGCATTACGCGACGCTCGAACAGTGGGAAGCCATCCGCAGAGGGCTTTCGACCGCGCCGCTGGTCAAGGGGCTCCAGGTTGAAGGCATCGCCGCGACCGGCGCCGAGGTCGAGATCAGCTATCGCGGCACGCCGGAAAAGCTCGCCCTGTCGCTCGCCCAGTCCAACATCGCGCTCACGCAGGATGGCGATGGCTGGTCGCTGCGTCTCAGATAGAAGGGCCGCCCCATGACCGTGCAACGTCAGGCGGCGTTCTGGATCGGGGGCATACTCTGCTTCGTCCTGGCGCTCTGGCTGCTGAAGAGCATTCTGCTGCCCTTCGTCGCCGGGCTCGCGGTCGCCTATTTCCTCGATCCCTTCGCCGACAAGCTGGAAAAGCGCGGCCTGTCGCGGCTCGCCGCGACCGCGCTGATCTCGGTCTTCTTCACGCTGCTCGCCATCGCGGTGGCGGTCATCCTGCTGCCCTTGCTCTATCAGCAGACGATCGCCTTCATCGAAACGCTCCCCAACATCATCACAGGGGCGCGCAGTTTCCTCAACGATGCAAGCCACGGCAAGCTCGCCCATCTGCTCGGCAACAATGCCGATATTCAGAAGGCGGTTCGGGAAGTGGCGGCGGGCGGCCTTTCATGGCTCCTGAGCCTCCTGCCTTCGATCGGCTCGCAGGGCCTCGCGCTTGTCGGCCTCATTTCGCTCGTGGTCGTCACCCCTGTCGTCGCCTTCTACATGCTGCTCGACTGGGACCGCATGGTGGCGCGGATCGACGAGCTTCTGCCGCGCGATCACGCCGAGACGATCCGCGCGCTCGCCCGCGAGATCAACGAGGTGCTGGAGGGGTTCGTTCGCGGGCAGGTGCTGGTCTGTCTTTTCCTCGGCGTTTCCTATGCGGTCGGGCTTTCCGTCGCGGGGCTCAAATTCGGGCTCGTCGTCGGCATCATGACCGGCATACTGAGCTTCATTCCCTATCTCGGCACCATTTCGGGCTTCGTCGTCTCCACGGCGCTTGCCTGTTTCCAGTTCTGGCCGGACTACACGAGCATCGGCGTGATCGTTGCGATCTTCGTCGTCGGCCAGTTCATCGAAGGTAACTTCCTCGCGCCGAAGCTCGTGGGCGACAAGGTCCGGCTTCATCCTGTCTGGGTGATGTTTTCCCTTTTCGCATTCGGCGCACTGTTCGGCTTCGTCGGCGCGCTGATCGCGCTGCCGGTGGCGGCGGCGATCGGCGTGCTCGCGCGCTTCGGCGTCTCGCGCTATGAGGGCAGCCAGATCTATTGGGGCTTGTCGGGCTCGCGCCGCCCGGCCGACGACAAGCCGGACACGGACGCTTGATGTCGCGGCAGCTCGTCTTCGAACTCGGCCACCGCCCGGCCTTTGGGCGCGAGGATTTTCTCGTCGGTCCCTCCAACGAAGCGGCCGTGGCGATGATCGACGCCTGGCCGAACTGGCCGGGCCCCGCGGCCGCCCTTTCAGGCCCGGCCGGAAGCGGCAAGACGCATCTCGCCGAAGTCTGGCGCGCGGCGGCGGGCGCGGTACGGCTCGATCTGAGTGCGCTTGGCGAGGCCGATCTGCCGGCGCTCGTGGCGCAGCGCGCGATCATCCTCGAGGATCTGGCGACGCTGAGCGACCGGGAGGAGAGGGCGCTTTTTCATCTCCTCAATCTCGTCCGGGAGGAGGGGGCGGCGCTCCTTCTCACCTCGCGCGCGGCGCCGGGACACATCGAGGTGCGGCTGCCGGACCTCGCTTCGCGGCTGCGCGCGCTGCCCCATGCGGAACTCGGCGCGCCGGACGATGCGCTGCTCGCGGGTGTGCTCGTGAAGCTCTTCGACGACCGCCAGCTCCGCGTGGCGGAACCCCTGATCGCCTATGTCACCTCGCGGATCGAACGCTCGATCTCGGTGCTGCGCGATGTGGTGGAGGCGCTGGACCGCGCCTCGCTTTCCGGTAAACGGCCCATTACCGTGCCGCTCGCCGCCGAGGTGCTTCAGAGCCTCGGCCGGGGCTGAGCGCCCGGTCATGACTCAGTCACAGGTTTGACGTAATCTTCGGTGAGAAGAACGTCTCCGGCCGCGTATGGCGGGGCCGCCGGGCCGGAACGAGAATGCCGCGCCACAGCCTGTTTCCGAGGAGCAGAAGACGGTGACCCCTTTGCCGCCGCTCAATCGCAAGTCCGAACTCCCGTCGGAGGTGCCCGCATCGCGGCAGCCGGACCGGACCGGGGAGAGCAAGCCCGCGCTTTCGATCGACGTGAGCCCGCCTGATCGCTTCATCAATCGCGAGCTGTCATGGCTCGCCTTCAACACGCGCGTGCTCGAGGAATCGGCGAACCTGAACCATCCGCTTCTCGAGCGGCTGCGTTTTCTTTCCATTTCCGCGTCCAATCTCGACGAATTCTTCATGGTGCGCGTGGCGGGCCTGCGCGGCCAGATCAGGGCGGGCGTCGATACGCTGAGCCAGGACGGTCTCACGCCGGCGCAGCAGCTCGACCGTGTGAACGCGGCCGCCTATGAGCTGATGCAGGAGCAGCAGCGGCAATGGGTCTCGATCAGGAAGGTGCTTCGCGAGGCCGGCATCAGCGTGCTCTCGGCGAGCGAAGTCACGAAGGAAGAATTCGCCTGGATCGAGAACCGCTTTCTGGAACAGGTCTTCCCTGTCCTGACGCCGCTCGCCATCGATCCGGCGCATCCTTTCCCGTTCATTCCCAATCTCGGCTTCGCGCTCGCGCTGCAACTTCAGCGCCAGACCGACGGCAAGCTCATGAACGCGCTGTTGCCGATCCCGACGCAGGTCGAGCGCTTCATCCGTCTGCCCGCGCGCGAGACGGGTGATGGTACCTCGCAGATCCGCTTCGTCTCGCTCGAAGACATGATCGGGCTTTTCCTCGACCGGCTCTTCCCCGGATACAGGGTGATCGGGCAGGGCGGGTTCCGGCTTCTGCGCGACAGCGACATCGAAATCGAGGAAGAAGCCGAAGACCTCGTGCGCTTCTTCGAGTCCGCGCTGAAGCGCCGGCGCCGCGGCAGCGTGATCCGGCTGAAGATGCAGGCCTCCACGCCTGCCTCGCTGCGCGATCTCGTGGTGAGCGAACTCGGCGTGACCGACAAGGAATTCGTGATGGTCGACGGCCTTCTCGGCCTCGCCCAGACGAGCCAGCTCATCGTCGATGACAGGCCGGACCTCAAATTCCCGCCCTACAACGCGCGCTTTCCCGAACGCATCCGTGATCATGGCGGCGACTGCCTCGCGGCCATTCGCTCGAAGGACATCATCGTCCACCATCCTTATGAGTCCTTCGACGTCGTGGTGCAGTTCATCCGGCAGGCAGCCGCGGATCCCGACGTCGTCGCGATCAAGCAGACGCTCTATCGCACTTCGAAGGACAGCCCCATCGTTCAGGCGCTGATAGAGGCGGCGGAGGCCGGGAAATCGGTGACGGCGCTCGTCGAACTCAAGGCGCGTTTCGACGAAGCGGCGAATATCGTCTGGGCGCGCAATCTCGAACGCGCGGGCGTGCAGGTCGTGTTCGGTTTCATCGAACTCAAGACCCACGCGAAGCTCTCGCTCGTGGTGCGGCGCGAGGGCGGCGCATTGCGCTCCTATGTGCATTTCGGCACGGGCAATTACCACCCGGTGACGGCGAAGATCTATACCGATCTCTCGATGTTCACCTGCGATCCGCTCCTCGCCGCCGATGTGTCGCAGATCTTCAATTTCATTACCGGCTATGCCGAGCCGAAGCACCTGAACC
>WBZO01005560.1_pt1 | contig 12758 bp, 15 predicted proteins | sample 5204261 | NCBI WGS metagenome assembly WBZO01 (sample SAMN12412400, study PRJNA552823) | activated sludge metagenome | isolation source: activated sludge from anammox sidestream of wastewater treatment plant... | place: USA: North Carolina | collected 2017-09 | reverse complement strand
CCTCTCGACCCTCTCCGACGACGATCTCATCGGGCTCCTGCGCCAGCGGGAGGCCGAAGAGGACGCCATCTCGAAGCGGCGCCGCCTCCTGCACGGGCGCATCGACATCCTGCGCGGGGAGCGGACAGCACGCCTGAAGGCCCAGGTGGCCGCAGGAAGCGTCGACCTGCCCGCGCCGGCGAGCCTGGAACGGCCGCTCTACGCCGGCACCGGCACGCTCCCCGACGACGACGAGCTGGCGCCGCTGCCCGACCTCGTCACCCTGTCCGACGACGACCTGCGCGCCATGATTCGCGAGCTCGAGCAGGAGGAGGACGACATCTCGCTCACCCGACGCTTCTACCAGGGTCAGGTGGACATCCTGCGGGCCGAGCGCGTCAAGCGCTCGCGCGAGGGGGGAGACGGGCACGTCGCGCCCGACGACCTCGGGCCGATCCTCGGCGGCGGCTGCGACGGAGCTGCATGAGCTACGTCTACTGCCCCGAATGCGGCTTCCAGAGCCCGGCGGCGGCGCACTACTGCTCACGCTGCGGCGCGCTGCTCACGGTCGAGGTGACGGGCGAGGCGACGCTCAGCCTGGCGCCCGAGGAGTTGGCCGGCGACGCGCCGCCGGTTCACGACGCGGGCATCCGCGGCCCGGCGCTCGTCGTTCGCTCGGGCGGTGGCCGAGCGGGGGAGAGCTTCGAGCCCGGCCCTGGCCGCACGCTGATCGGGCGCTCGCCCGACTGCGATATCTTCCTCGACGACGTCACCGTCTCCCGCCGTCATGCGGAGCTCTCGCGCGACGCCGACACCTTCACGATCCGCGATCTCGGCAGCCTCAACGGCACCTTCGTCAACCGCAGGCGCATCGAGTCGGCCGCGCTGCAGGACGACGACGAGGTGCAGATCGGCAAGTACCGGCTCACCTTCTTGCGCCGATGACGACGACCGAGCCCACGAGCGCACCGGCCACGCAGCGCCTGCACACGATCGGCGCCGTCTGCGAGCAGCTGCGGGACGAGTTCCCCGACATCTCCATCTCGAAGATCCGCTACCTCGAGGATCAGGGCCTGCTTGCTCCGCGGCGCACACGGGGCGGCTACCGGCTCTTCGCGGAGACCGACGTGGAACGTCTGGTCACGATCCTGCGCCTGCAGCGCGACGAGTTCCTGCCGCTACGCGTGATCCGGGAGGAGCTGCGCTCGCCGACCAGCGAACGCGTCAAGCGGCGGGCGGCCGGCCTGCGGGCCGAGGAGGAAGAGATCGACCTGCAGGAGCTGTGCGGACGGGCGGGTGTCGCACCGGAGTTCGCGCGCCAGCTGGAGGAATTCGGGCTGCTGACACCCCGGATCGAAGCGGGGGAGAGGCTCTACCGCGAGAGCGAGGCCGAGATCGCGCTCGAGTGCGGCAAGATCGCCCGGCACGGGCTCGACGCACGTCACCTGCGAGCGTTCAGGACCGCGGCCGGCAGGCAGTCCGCGCTGCTCGAGCAACTCGTCGCTCCGGCACTGCGCTCCCGCAACCCCGAGCGGCGCAGCGCCGCTCTCGATGACCTGGAGGCGCTCGCGAGCGCCGCGCAGGAGCTGTCGCAGCTCCTGCTCACCCGCGATCTCCGCGACATCGCCGAGCGATGAGCACGATCGACCTGCGCACGCTGATCCGCGACGTCCCGGACTTCCCCGAGCCGGGGATCATGTTCAAGGACTTGATGCCCCTGATCGCGGACGCTGCCGCCTTCAGGGAGACGATCGATCAGCTCGCCGCCTGGGCCCGGCCGCGCAGCCCCGACGTGATCCTCGGGGCGGAGGCACGCGGCTTCATCTTCGGCGGCGCGCTCGCGTACACGCTCGGCTGCGGCTTCGTACCAGCGCGCAAGCCGGGGAAGCTGCCCTGGCAGGTGGTGGAGGCGAGCTACGACCTCGAATACGGCACCGACTCGCTGCAGATACACGCGGATGCGCTGCGCGCGGGATCCAGGGTGGTCGTGCTCGACGACGTGCTCGCCACCGGTGGCACGGCGAAGGCGAAGGTCGAGCTCGTGGAGCGGCTCGGCGGCACAGTCGTCGGCGTCCTCTTCGTGATCGAGCTCGGCTTCCTGCACGGTCGCGACGGCCTCGCCGGCTACGACGTGCACGCGCTGATCGAGTGCTGAGCAGCCGACGGTCGAGCTCCGCGCCCGGGGGCGCCGGTGTCCCTCGATCGAGGGATTCGTGCGGGGCGCGAGCGGCTTGGTCAGGCCGTCTTCCCGTGTCGGCGCTCAACATCCCGTCCGAACGGTCGTCTATGAGTGCATCATGGCCACGATGGACGCCCTGAGGGGGACGTTCACACTCTCGTGCCCCAGGCACGGGACGGCGACGGTGCGCCTCTCCGCCTTCCACCGCATCGAACGCCTCGCCGGGGCTGCGCATCCGGCCGTCTACCGGGTCGAGTTCGACTGCGGCTGCGGGCAGGAGCATCCCGCGCTCGTCAGCCACGACGTGCTCGACTGGGCGCCGCTCGGCCTCGAGAGCAGCGGCAGCTTCCTCAACCTGATGACCGCGCGTCACGACGACCTCGCCGAGGAGCTGGCGGGCATCGCGACGGCGCGGATCCGCGCGGGGGAGTGGCCGTGGAGCTTCTTCTGCTATCCGGAGGACCGTCCGCGACCGGTGTGCCCCTCGTCGTTCAACCTGCTCGCGAGCGGCGGCGGCATGGTCGGCGTCGCGGTGCTGTGCCCGGTCTGCGGGGCCGTATCCGTCAACGTCGTCTCGCGCACGCACGTCGACGTGCCCTTCGCGAACGACGATCGCGTCGGTGTCGTCGCGCACGTCTTCGCGGCCGACAGCCTGCGCACGCTGGAGCAGTTCAGGGCCGAGCTCCACTCCGCCGTCTTCGACGAGCGGCGCCTCGGCCTCGAGCCTTGAGCCCAGCGTTCCCTGATCGGAGGGATGATCGTGCGACGAGTGCAGCGCCGATGACGAGTGGTGTGCAGGCCACCGTCTCCCAGCCGCCCGTGAAGCGCCGCTCGTACGACCTCGAGCTGCTGCTGCGCCACTGCCTCGTGCTCGAGCAGCGGCCGCGGCGCCTCGCCGCGCGGGTGCGGCTGGAGGAGGCGCTCGGCGCGGAGCTCGCCCGCCGGCTCGTCAGCAGCCTGACGGCCGCCGACCGCCGCTAGTGGACTGACCGCTACGCGTCGCCGCCGCGCGTACGCACGAACACGAAGATCAGGAAGGACGCGACGAGCGAGACGATCAGCGACGTCGCCTTCGTCACGTCGACGGCGACCATGCCGAAGTACATGATCAGGAAGAACACGAGCGCCCACAGGAACGACTGGACGCCGCGGTCGATGCTGGGGCTGCGCAGGTGCATCAGGCGCCATCCTACAGGCAAACGAATTCACCGAGCCGGTGGCGCTTTCGTCCACCCAACTCGTTGACCTTCCGCTTCCGCGTACGGCCTCCGGGCTGAGCTTCGACCTACTCGCGCTCCGTGCTCGGTGCAAGGGGGAACCTAGAGAGCGGCAGGGAGACGGTCAAGGGCGCCCCCGTCTCGCTGACCGCAAATTGCGCGAATTTCGGCTGCGGCTCGCCGTCCCGTCCACCCGCTAGCATTGCACGGTGCGCCGCGCAGCCGTTCTCGCCGTCGCCGGCGCCACCTTCGCCGTTGCGCTCGTCCTCTGCCTCGCCGGAGTGGGGGACGACCCGAGCAAGCTGTCGAACTGGCAGGCGCTCACGCTCGGGCTCGTGCAGGGGATGACCGAGCTGCTGCCGATCTCCTCCTCGGGCCACCTGATTCTCGTGCCCTGGCTGTTCGACTGGACGTACCTGCAGGAGCACGACGAGTTCAACCAGACCTTCGACGTCTCGCTGCACCTGGGCACCTGTGTCGCCGTGGGCGCGTACTTCTGGCACGACGTCGTCGCGCTGGTCAGAGCCTGGCTCGGGACGCTGCGCCAGCGCTCGCTCGCCGACACGGAGGGGAAGCTCGCCTGGGTCGTGCTGGTCGCCACCGTCCCGGCCGCCCTGGCCGGCTTCCTGCTCGAGGACGTGATCGCCGCCAACCTCGGGGAGCCGTGGCAGATCGCGATCTTCCTGGCCGTGTTCGGCCTGCTGCTCGGCTGGGCCGACCGGCGCCCGCAGCGATCCACGATGGGCGACCTGTCCCTGCGCGAGGGGCTCGCCGTCGGGCTCGCCCAGTGCCTCGCGTTGATGCCGGGCGTGTCGCGCTCGGGCATCACCATCACCGCCGGGCGGCTGCTCGGGCTCGAGCGCGATTCCGCCGCGCGCTTCTCGTTCCTGCTGCTGCTCCCGATCACGGTGGGGGCCGTCGTCTTCAAGGGTCTTACCGACGTCGTCCTCGCCGATCTGCCCTCCGGCATGGCCGGGCCCTTCACGGTGGGCGTGCTCGCCTCGCTCGCGGCGGGCCTGGTGGCGATCCTGTTCCTGCTCGACTACGTACGGCGCCACAGCTACGACGCCTTCGTCGTCTACCGCCTCTGCCTCGCCGCGGCGATCCTGCTGCTGATCGCGACCGGCGTCCGCTCGGCGACCTTCTGACCGCTTCGACCCGCGGGGGAGGGCTGCCGGCGGCGCGTGGGCGCTGCTCTGCTGCTACTTGACATAACACACGTTATCGTGCGTTCTTCTCGCGCCGCCAGTCGGCGCGCGGGGCTGGACAAGCACAGCCCAACGGTGGGAGAGTTGCGTGATCCGACGCGCGAGCTTCCCGTGACCACGATCGACATCGATACGCTGCTCGCCCACCGCGAGGTGCAGGTACTACTCGAGGCGTGCGAGCACGTCGGCGCCATCCGGGCTGCCGAGCTCGCGGAGATCGTCGAGACGCACGACCTCTCGCCCGCCGAGCAGGAGGCGCTGCTGCGGGAGCTCGACAAGCGCGGCATCGACGTCGTCGACGCGCCACAGCCCGACGTGCACCACGCTGCCGCGGCGCCCGAGGCGACGACCGACTCCCTGCAGCTCTTCCTGCGCGAGACCGGGCGCCACCAGCTGCTCACGGCCGCCCAGGAGGTCGCGCTGGCCAAGCGCATCGAGCAGGGCGACACCGCTGCCAAGCAGGAGATGATCCAGTCGAACCTGCGCCTCGTCGTCTCGATCGCCAAGAACTACCGCAACCAGGGGCTGCCGTTCCTCGACCTGATCCAGGAGGGCACGCTGGGGCTGATCCGAGCCGTGGAGAAGTTCGACTGGCGCCGCGGCTTCAAGTTCTCCACCTATGCCACCTGGTGGATCCGGCAGGCCGTGGCACGGGCGCTCGCCGACAAGGCGCGCACGATCCGCATGCCGGTGCACATCGTGGAGCGGCTGCAGAAGATGAACCGGGCCGAGCGCACGCTGTGGACACAGCTCGGCCGCGAGCCCACCCTGGCGGAGATCGGCGAGGAGGCGTCCCTGACGCTGCAGCAGGTGATGGAAGTACGGGCTGCGGCACGTGCCTCGACCAGCCTCGACGCCCCGGTCGGCGATGCAGAGGACGCCGTGCTCGGCGACTTCGTCGCCGGCGAGGAGCCGCTCCCCGAGGAGACGGTCGAGCTCGAGCTGAGGAGCCAGGCGCTCCGTCAGGCGCTCGACAGCCTGCCCGATCGCGAGCGTGAGGTCGTGGTGCTCCGCTACGGGATCGGCGGCACCGAACCGAAGACGCTCGAGGAGATCGGCCGGCGGCTCGGGCTCACCCGCGAGCGCGTGCGTCAGATCGAGCTCGACTCGCTGCGCCGCCTGGCAACGGTGCGCGAGATGCAGGCGGTGCAGCCCTGACGGGTAGGGGCGAGGCTTGCCTCGTCCTCGTCCTCGCCCTCGTCCTCGTCCTCGCGCTCAGGTACGCAGATAGTACTCGAGCGACGGCGCCACCTGGCGCAGCTCCCGCAGAGCGCGCGTCTCGAGCTGGCGCACGCGCTCACGCGTGATGCCGAGGATCTTGCCCACCTCCTCGAGCGTCTTGGGCTTGCCGCCGTTGAGCCCGAAGCGCTCGACCAGCACCTGCTGCTGGCGGGGCTTGAGCCGTGTGAGCGCCTCGGCGAGCTCGGTCGAACGCAGCTTGTCGGACGTCTCGGCCTCGGGCGTGGGCGCGTTGCGATCCTCGATCAGGTCGGCCATCATGCTCTCGCCGTCCCCCACCGGAGTCTCCAGCGAGACGTGGTCCTGGACGAGCTCGAGCAGCTCGGCGACGCGCCTGGGGGTGAAGTCCGCCTCCTCCGCGATCTCGTCGAGTGAGGGGTCGCGGTTCAGCTTCTGGCCGAGCGTGCGGCGTGCGCGGGTGACGCGTCGCACCTGGTCGGCGACATGGACGGGGAGCCTGATCGTGCGCCCCTGCTCGGCGAGCGCGCGGGAGATCGACTGCCGGATCCACCAGGTGGCGTAGGTGGAGAGCTTGTAGCCGAGCGTGTAGTCGAACTTCTCCACGGCGCGGATCAGGCCCAGGTTGCCCTCCTGGATGAGGTCGAGCAGTGGCACGCCGGCGCGGGTGTAGTTGCGCGTGATCGACATCACGAGACGCAGGTTGCACTCGATCAGCCGGCGTTTCGCGTCGTCGTCGCCGAGGTCCTTGCGCCGGGCGAGCTCGCGCTCCTCCGCCGGGGTGAGCAGACGGCCGTCGCCGATCTGGCGCACGTACAGCTTGAGCGGATCCTGGACGTCCGGATCGGGTCGCTCGTCGGCAGGCTCGATGACGTCGTCGAAGAGCGGCTCGGCAGGGTTCCCTTCCACAGTGGGGGTATCGGCGCTTCCCGTCCCTTGCTTGAGGCATGAGGCGCGCTCCCCCGAACGGGGGCCGGCAACGAGGGCCGCCGATCCCGCGCAGGAGCCCGGCGAGAGACGGGTGTAGCGCCTCCTGGCCGGCGAGATCGTCTGCGAGCGTCGCTTCCGTTCCGACCGCCTATGACGCCTCGAGCGCCCCGTCCGCTCGCACGGACACGCCCTCCTCACGCAGGCGCTCTCGCACGAGGAACTGGAACGCGGCCCAGGGCCCCTGCTCGATGTCCACCATCCGATACACCTGCCACTCGCTCAGCAGGCTCCCGTCCCGGCGCCGCGCTTCCTTCCAGTCGGCCATCCGCGGTAGCCGTCCCAGCTCGCGTGCCAGCAGCGCTCCCTGGGCCACGGCACGTTCGAGGCGCTCATCCCCCATCGGCACGTCGAAGCCCGCCTCTCTGAGCGCCTGCGTGAGCGAGCCGAACGTGTGCCAGAGCAGCGACTTCGAGGCGATCCGCCCCCTGTTCAGATCGACGTCGCGTGCGGTGGGCGTGCGGCCGAGCTCCGCTCCCAGCCCGCGCAGCTGCTCGAGCAGCTCTTCCCGGCTGATGAAGCGGCGCGGCGTCAGGCCGGCAGCGCGCTTGGCTGCGTTCCAGCTGCCGAAATGCTCGATCACCGTCTGCGGGTGCACCGGCGCCTGCGGGTCGGCGGCGAACTCCCGCATCGTCGGGGAGCGTCCCAGCCGGACGGCGCTCGCACGAAGCTCGTCGAGGATCTGCTCGTCGCTGTAGCGCCGTCTGATGCCGGCACGAAACTCCGCGAGAGCCACCTCGTCGATCCCGGCCACGGCCGGGTGCCGGCGACGGGACCTGGCCATCTGCAATCACTGTAGATCATCGTGCGCGATATGCAAGTGAATCCTAGTACGGCCGCTCCGGGGGCGCACCGCGCGAGGCGTGGCTGCGCACGCCGCTACTCTCGGACGCATGGGAGCACGCCTCGCGCTCGAGACGCGCACAGCCCGACTCGTCGCGCGCCTCTCCCGCGCGGCCGGCCGGGGCGGCGGCACGACGCTGCCGGGCAAGCTCGTGTGGACGATCGACCCGGGCGCCGTCGACGCCCTCTCGGCCCGTCTCTCGCACGGGGTGCTCGTCGTCTCGGCGACGAACGGCAAGACGACGACGTGCGCCATGGCGGCCCGCATGCTCGCTCCCGGGCATCGGCTCGCCTGGAACAGCTCGGGCGCGAACCTCGCCTCCGGGATCACCTCCGCCCTGCTCGCTGCCAGCGACGCCGAGCTCGGGCTGCTCGAGGTGGACGAGTTCGCGCTGCCGCAGATCGTGCGCCGTGTGCACCCGCGCGCGGTCGTGCTGGGCAACCTCTTCCGCGACCAGCTCGACCGGTACGGTGAGCTCGAGCACATCGCCGAGCGCTGGCGTGGTGCGGTTTCCGCGTTGCCGGCAGAGACGACGGTCGTCGTCAATGCCGATGACCCCCTCGTCGCCGACCTTGCCGAGGGACGAGACGCTGCGCTGCGCTTCGGCGTCGACGAGCCGCAGCTCGCGCGGCCGGCCCTGCAACACGCGGCCGACTCCAAGTACTGCCTTCGCTGCGGGACGCCCTACCGCTACGCGGCCGCCTATGTCGGTCACCTGGGCGACTATCGCTGCCCCCGCTGCGGGCACGGTCGGCCCCCGCTCGACGTGGCCGCCCGGGCGATCGAGCTGCACGGCCTCGAGGCGTCGGTGTTCGACCTCGACACTCCGGCAGGGTGCCGGCGCGTGCGGCTGCCGCTGCCGGGGCTCTACAACGTCTACAACGCCCTCGCGGCCGCCTCGGCGAGCCTGGCGCTGTGGGCGTCGCTCGACGACGTCGTCGCAGGGCTGGAGGGGTTCGCAGCCGCCTTCGGGCGCTTCGAGCGCATCGCGGTGGGCGAGCGAGAGATCCTGATCTTGCTGATCAAGAACCCTGCGGGCGCCAACGAGGCGGTGCGCACGCTCGAGGAAGGCGGTCTTCCCCGGGTGCTCGTGGTCGCTCTCAACGACGCGATCGCCGACGGGCGCGACGTGTCGTGGATCTGGGACGTCGACTTCGAGCCGCTACTCGCCGGTGCGAGGCGCATCATCGCGAGCGGCGACCGTGCCGCCGAGCTCGCCCTGCGCTTCACCTACGCCGGCTTTCCGGCGGAGCGGCTCGACGTCGTCCCCGATCTCGAGCAGGGGCTCGACCGGGGCCTCGAGCTCGTCGACCCGGGCGGGCAGCTGGTCGTGCTGCCGACCTACACGGCAATGCTGCGGCTGCGCGCGATCGCCGTGGCACGGGGCCTCGTGCGGCCCTACTGGGAGCAGAGCGGCAGATGAGGATCCGCGTGGGGCATCTCTACCCTGAGTACCTCAATATCTACGCCGACCGGGGCAACATCGCCGTGCTCGCACGCCGCGCAGCGCTTCGCGGCCACGATCTGGAGGTAACGGAGATCGGCCTGCGCGACTCGCTCGAGCCCGGCGTGCACGACCTGCTCTACATCGGCGGTGGCCAGGATCGCGAGCAGGCGCTCGTCGCGCCCGACCTCGCCGGCAAGGGGCCGGCCGTCGCCGAGGCCGTCGCTCGCGGCACGGCGCTGCTCGCCGTCTGTGGCGGCTATCAGCTGCTCGGTCGCGGGTACCGTAGGCGGGACGGGTCGTGGCTTCCCGGCGCCGGGCTCTTTCCCCACGAGACGATCGCCGGGGACACGCGCATGATCGGCGACGTCCTGCTCGCATGCGAGCTCGAGCCCAGCCTGCACACCACCGTGGCCGGCTTCGAGAACCATGCCGGCGCCACGCTGCTCGACGAGGGCGCCACGCCGCTCGGGCGGGTCGTCGCCGGCTTCGGCAACGACGGACGCTCCGGTTTCGAAGGGTGCCGCGTGGGGGCTGCAATCGGCACGTATCTGCACGGGCCGCTGCTGCCGCGCAACCCGGTGCTCGCCGACTGGCTGCTCGCCCGCGCCATCGCCCACCGCCACGGTGGCCCAGTCGAGCCCTTGCCACGGCTCGACGACCGGCTGGAAGAGCGCGCCCACGAGGTGTCCGCCCGCCGGGCGCGTGAACGCGGAGGACGCCGTTCGTAGCTGCCCTATCCGCACGGGGCCCGTGCCCTGACTCACGCACCGAGCCGGCTGCGCAGCCGCCGTAGCGTCGCTGCTGTCACGCCCGCCTCGCGCAGATACGTCTCCGCCCCGCCGAGCGCGCGCAGGCGGGCGAGGGTGGCGACCATCGCCTCCTCGGGTGACTCGAGCAGCCGCGTGCGCAGGCGTTGCTCGACCGGATCGTCGGCGGCGGCGGCGACCCAGTCGCGGAAGAGCACTGCCACGTTGGGCCCGCTGAGCGCGTAGTCCCTCGCAACCTCCTCGTCCGGCACGCCGGCAAGAGCGAGCAGCAGCGCCGCCATGAGCCCGGTGCGGTCCTTGCCGGCGGCACAGTGGACGACGACGGGGCCGTCGGCCTCCGCCACGGCTGTCACCGCCTCCGCGATGCGGTCGCCCCGGCGCTCGAGCGTGTGCGCGTAGAGCTTCGCGAACAGCGGTCCCATCTCGCCGTCCCCCCGCACGCGCTCGTCGAAGCTCGCCTCCGTGGCGGGGTCGCGTTCCCCGAAGAGCGAGACGGCGACGATCTCCACCCCGCTAGGGGCCTCCGGCTCGCCCGGCTCCTCGCCGGGGAAGCGCAGGTCGACGAGGCGCCGCACGCCGAGGGCGAGCGCTTGCTGCCAGCCGTTCTCGCTCAGCCGTCGCACGTTGTCGGCGCGGATGACGACGCCGGCTCTCGTGCGGCCGCTGCGGGCGAGGCGGAGGTTGCCGAGGTCGCGCACGTTCGCACATCCCTCCCACGCCAGCAGACGCCCGTTCACGGGGCCCACAGCCGACCCAGGTACACGCACGCATCGCCGGGCTGGAAGCGGCGCAGGAAACGGCCGATCGGAGGGTGCAGGGCGATGCCGTCGAGCTCCTCGAGGTCGAACAGGCGATGTCCCCGGACGGCGTCGTCCTGCGAGGCGGCGGACACGAGGGAGCCGTCGAGGTCGCCGGCGAAGATGATGTGCACGACGTGCTTCGACCACAGGCTGCGCTCCGGCGAGATCGAATCCACGATCGCCACGGGGCCCTCGACGGGCAGCTCGTCCCGTTCCTGTACGAGACCCGTCTCCTCGTGCAGCTCCCGCTGCAGCGCCTCCACCAGGCTCTCGCCGCTGCGAACGCCGCCGCCGGGAAGCAGCCAGCGCTCCGAGCCGCGCTTCTCGTGGCGGCAGAGGAGGATGCGGCCCTGCCAGCGCAGGACGGCGGAGACGCGCACGCGTGGCTCCGGCCTCATCGCACCCCCGACGAGCCGAAGCCGCCCTCGCCCCGCTCGCTGTCCGGCAGCTCCTCGGCCTCGACGACCGCGACGACGGGTGCGGGCACGAGCACGAGTTGCGCGATGCGCATGCCCGGCTCCACCGTGAACGTCGCCGCCGCGTCGGTGTTGAGCAGGATCACCTTCACCTCACCGCGGTAGCCGGAATCGACGAGGCCGGGGGCGTTGACGACGGTGATGCCGGCCGTGGCGGCGAGACCCGAGCGGGGCACGACCAGTCCCGCGTGGCCCGTGGGGATCGCGACGGCGAGCCCGGTGCCCACCACCGCACGGGCTCCGGGCGGCAGCGTCACCTGCTCACAGGCGACGAGGTCGAGACCGGCGTCGCCGACGTAGGCCCGAGCGGGCAGCACCGCATCCTCGCGCAGCCTCGTGATCGTCAGCTCGATCACGCGACGGCAACGGTGCCGAGATCGTCGCCGGCGACGAGGTAGGCGCCGAAGCGGCGCACCTCACGGTGGGGCAGCCGGGCCCGCACGAGCACGCCGTCGGCGGTGTCCCTACGCTCGTCGATCGGTGCTCCCAGGGCGTACAGCGCAGAGAGGGCGCCGCCCTCCTGGTAGGGAACGAGCAGCCAGACGTCGTCGTAGCGGTCGGCGAAGAGATCTGCCACCCGCTGCTTCAGCTCCTCGACCCCCTCGCCCGTGATCGCGGAGACCTGCAGGGCCTCGGGGAAGCGGTTGCCGAGCGCCCGCCGCGCCGGCGCCTCCAGCCGGTCGACCTTGTTGAGCACGAGCTCGATCGGCACCTCGTGGGCGCCGATCCCGTCCAGGACGGCGTCGACGGCGGCGACCTGCTCGCCGAGCGTGTCCGCCGGAAGCGACCCGTCGACGACGTGCAGGATCAGATCGGCGACGAGCGTCTCCTCCAGGGTGGAGGCAAAGCCCTCCACGAGCTGGGTCGGCAGGCGGCGGATGAACCCCACCGTGTCGGTCACGAGGTAGCGCTTGCCGTCGTGCTCGAAGCCCCTCGTGGTGGGGTCGAGCGTCTCGAAGAGACGGTTCGCGACCGACACGTCGGCGCCGCTGAGCGCGTTCAGCAGCGTCGACTTGCCGGCGTTCGTGTAGCCGGCGAGGGCGACGGTGGGAGTCTCCGAGCGGGTGCGCTGCTTGCGGCGGATGGCGCGCTGTGCGCGCAGCCCACGCAGGCGCTGCCTGAGCTGGGCGACCCTGCGTCGGGCGAGACGGCGGTCGCTCTCGAGCTGCGATTCGCCCGGGCCGCGGGTGCCGACGCCTCCGCCGAGCCGTTCGAGGTGCTTCCACATGCCACGCATGCGCGGCAGGCTGTACTCGAGCTGGGCGAGCTCGACCTGCAACTTGCCCTCGGCGCTGACGGCGTGCTGGGCGAAGATGTCCAGGATCAGCAGGGTGCGGTCGACGACGCGGGCCTCGAGCTCGTCCTCCAGCAGCCGCTGCTGAGTCGGGTCGAGCTCGTCGTCGACGAGCAGGACGTCCGCGCCGGAGTCGGCGTATGCCCGTTTCAGCTCTGCGAGCTTGCCCTTGCCCACGTAGGTGCGCCGGTCAGGCCGCAACCGGTGCTGCACGAGCTCGGCCACGGGCTCGACGCCGGCGGTGCGCGCGAGCTCGCGCAGCTCGCGCAGCTCCTCCTCGGCGTCGGCCTCTCGCGGCAGCACCGCCAGCAGGAAGCCGCGCTCCGCCTCGGCGCCCGGCAGCGGATCGGGTTGACGCGTCGT
>WBZO01005558.1_pt1 | contig 12767 bp, 12 predicted proteins | sample 5204261 | NCBI WGS metagenome assembly WBZO01 (sample SAMN12412400, study PRJNA552823) | activated sludge metagenome | isolation source: activated sludge from anammox sidestream of wastewater treatment plant... | place: USA: North Carolina | collected 2017-09 | reverse complement strand
TGGCCTAGCACACCCCCGCACGTGGCCACCCCACAGAGCCGACCGGGATTCGCCGTTCGCTACCTGATCCTGTTCGGTGGCGAGGCCGTGAGCAAGGTCTGCGTGCTCCTGGCGTTCGCGTACCTGGCCCGTGTGCTCAGCCCGTCAGACTACGGCACGGTCGAACTGGCCCTCTCGGTGACCATGTTCTTCGTGCTGGGGGTCGAGAGCGGCATGGGTTCGTACGGTGCGCGCATCGTGGCGGCCGATCCGTCGCAGGCGCCGTCGATCGTGCCCCGTGTGGCGATCCTTCGGGGCCTGCTCGGCCTTCCGGCGTTCCTGCTCATCCTGGCCGTGGCGGCGCAGTACCGGGCGGCCGGCCTCGGTGTGCTCGCGGTCAATGGCATTGCGGTGTTGCTCACCCCGTTCCTCACGCAGTGGGTCTTCCAGGGGCTTGCCCAGATGCACTGGGTGGCTGCCGGCACCGCGCTGCGGAACATGACCTTCGTGGCGCTGGTGCTGCTGCTGGTGCGCCCCGGCTCTGACATCCGGCTCGTGGCGGCAGCGGAGGTGGGCGGCGTGGCGGCGCTCGGCCTGTTCAACCTGTGGGTGCTGCGGTCGCGGCTGCGGGTGGCGCTCGACTGGCACGGGCTCTGGCCCGGCGTGACCCGCGTGTTCGGTGACGTGTGGTCGCTCGGCCTGAGCGACTTCACGTGGGCCTGCCTCTGGTACTCGCCGGCAGTGGTGCTCGGCTGGGCTACGGGCGGGCGGACCGACCAGGTTGCCTGGATCGCCGCCTCGGTCCGGATCGTCAATGCGCTGCACACGTTCGTCTTCCTGTACTTCTTCAACCTCCTGCCGGGGCTGGCGAAGGCACTGGCCACGGGCATCGACGCCTGGCAGCGGCTGATGCAGCGATCGATGCGGGTGGCCCTGTGGCCCGCGGTGCTGTTCGCCGTCGGGGGGACCTTGATTGCGCCGGCTGCCATGCCGCTGGTCTACGGCGCCGAGTACGCCTCGGCCGTGGTGCCGTTCCAGGCGGTGGTCTGGATGATTCCGGTGGCGTGGTTCAGCGGCCACTACCGTTTCAGCCTGATAGCGGCGGGGAGACAACGCTGGGAGTTCCTCGCGTCCGCCGGTGCCGCCATCGTCGTGGTCGGCGGCGCGTGGCTGCTCGCGGGTACGTGGGGGAGTGCGGGCGCGGCGACCGCGCTGGTGGCGGGTGGCGTCGTGAACGCGGTGCTGGCGGCCTGGTTCTCGAACCGCACGATCGCGGGAGTGGCGGTCCTCGCGTGTGCCGGGCCGCCCGCAGCGGCTGGAGCGGCGGCGCTGGTGGTCGGCGTCCTGCTCCGTGAGGTGGTGGGCGTGGTGCCGGCCACCGTGGTCGCGTGCGCGTCGTTCCTTGCCGTGGCGGCGGTTGCCGAGCCCGAACTGCGACGCCTGGCGTCGCCTGCCGCGTTCCGCACCCGCAGCCACGCCGACGTGGCGTGACGGCCGGCGCTATGCGTCGGCCGTGATGTAGCCCAGTGCTTCGCCGGCGCTCCACGCGATCAGCAGGACCACGAGCAGGGGGGCGGACGCCAGGAACGTGCCGGGCCTGCGCGGCAACTGGAGCCGCGCGTGCCGGGCGAGCAGTACCAGCGGGAGCAGCGGCGTGCCGAGTACCAAGGCGAGGCGTCGTACGAGCGGGGCTTCCTCGGCGCGCGTGGCGGCGAAGAGCCGGCCCCACGCGATCCGCTCGCGGAGCATGCCGCCGAACGCCAGGGGCTCCCGCAACTGGTCGACGACCGGTTCGGGAGACAGGAACAGCACCTCGCCCTCCCGCGCGAGCGCCCAGTTCACGGTGGTCTCGTGGTACCGCTCCTTCCACAGGTGGGCGGTCTGCTCCAGGGCACGTCGCTTGTACGCAATGTTGATGTCCGAGACCCAGGCGCGGGGACCAGGTTCGAACGGCAGGCCGAAGCGGCCGAAGTCGCAGAAGTAGACCGCCCAGTGCCTGATGGACGTGCGGCCGTTCTCGATGGCGCCGCCAATCGCCGCGTGAGGCAGCCGACCGTGCAGGTCGTGGAGGGTTCGCGCCCAGTCGGCGCGTGGCACGCCGCGATCCTCGAGGATGGCGACGATCTCGCCCGTCGCCGCGCCAAGGCCGGCCGCGCGCCGGCGGTCGAACAGTTCGTGCTGGCCGGCGTGGCTGTGGGCCGGACGCGCCGTCTGACGTTGATGCAGTGCGAGGAAGTGGAACGCGGGGTAGCGGGTGCGGAGGGCGTCGATGCCCGGCACCGTGTCGTCCCACGGAACGATGACCTCGAGGGGAGGCGCGTGCTGCTGCCGGGCCAGGCCGTCGAGGCAGCGTTCGAGCGCGGCGCCGCCGTCGACGATCGTCACGATCACGGAGAGGAGCATCGGGCTCAGGACTGCACGCGGACGCGCGCGGTTGATCGCGGTCGTGCCGGCCGGTGCACGCGTGCCTTGCCGGGACCGGGCGATGATGATGTAATCGCAGACGCATCGTAGCACGGTGCACTGAACCCGACCCTGTGCCTTGACCCGGATGCGCCATCCCAAACAGGCCCTGTTCACGTCAGCACCCGGATGCCGGTCGTGGGCATGAGCGCCGTCGCGCATCTGCCGCCGCGCCGGATTACCCGGCTGGCCACGGGATTGACGCTGATCGGCTGCGTCGCCGGCATCCTGATTCCGGCCGGCCTCGGGTGGGACTTCGCCAACTTCTACGACGCCGGCCGTCGCGTGCTCGCAGGTGAGGCCGGCAACCTGTACCAGCCGGAGTCGTCAATCGGCGGGCTGCCACCGCAGGGCGTGCTCGGCTTCTTCGGCTCGCCGATCTCGGCGGTGTTCTACGTGCCGATGGCGCTGCTGCCGCCGGTGGTGGCCCTCACGCTGTTCAAGCTGGCCAACGTCGCGGCGATCCTCGGCACGTTCGTGCTGCTGTTCCGGGCGAGCCTGCGATTCAGGCCCGAAGGCGAGGAGGAGCGCGAGCGATTCCTGGCCCTCTTCAGCGTCCTCTGCCTGAGTTTCCAGCCGTTCTGGACGGTCTTCAGGGTGGGCGGCCAGGCCACGCCGCTGGCGCTGTTCGCCATCGTGATCGGCATGGACCGGCTGATGCGCGATCGGGTGTGGAGCGCGGCCGTGGCGTTCGTGCTGGCCGTGCTGCTCAAGCCAGCCTTCGCCCCGGCGCTCGCGTTCCTCGGCGTGCTCTGCGGTTTGCGGTTCTTCATGGCGCTGGCAGTCGTGTCCGTGGTGAGCACGGCCATCTCCATCGCGATGCTCGGGCTGCCGGTGCACCTCGAGTTCGTCCGCCTGCTGATCGAGAGCGGCGGGCGCTCGGACCAGTGGTACTACAACAGCTCGCTGTTCATCCTGCTCGAGAACCTGAGCCTGGGGATGGGGAACCCGGCGTATGGCGCGCCGCCGATCTATCGCATCGGGGCGTCGATCATGCAGCTTGCGGCCGTGGTGCTGGTCGCCTGGCTGACAGTGCGCACCAGGCGCGCGGGGCTCCCACGCCCGGCCGACCGGCACGCGATGGTCATGCTGTCGCTGTTCCTCTTCCTGCTGATGTCGAAGACGATCTGGGAGCAGTATCTGGAGCTGCTCTTTCCGCCGCTGGTCTACGCCCTGGCCACCCGCGAGCACCTCGGTGCCGGCGCACGGCGGATCGTGTTCGCGATCTGCGGCTTCTGCGTGCTGCAGAACGTGATGTTCTGGGCGGCGATCCGTGCGCAGGGCATCGAGTCGCTGTCGGGGCTGATGGTCATCGCCATCGTGAAGACCGCGCCGCTCCTGCTGACGGCGGTGCTGCTGGTGCGGCACTGGGGTGAGTGGCTCGAAACCTATCGCCTCCCGGCGTGGCGCATGGAAGGGGAGCGGTCGTGATGAACGGGGCAGCCGCCTTCGCGCCGATCTGGGTGGCGCTCGCTGGCGCGCTGGTGAACGTGGCGCTGAACTGGTTCGCGTGGCGCAGCGGGACCGTGCCGCACCTGAGCCCCGACTTCCCGTGGATGACGCCGCTGCCGCTGCTGGTGCCCGCCATGCTCGCGGCCGTCATCATTGCCGCGGCCCGGCGCCGCGCGATCATCGCGCGCGTGCTCGTCTTTGCGGCAGGGGCGCTGGTGGGCTTCGACCTGGCGCTCAAGGTGCCGGGCATGGCGCATTACGCGGCGGCGGTGCTCGGCGCGGGGCTCGGCGTGCAGCTCGCGCGGATTGCCACCAGTCCGGGCGCGGCCTTCGAGCGCATCCTGCGGCGCTCGTTCGTGCCGCTGGCCGTCGGCCTGGGCGTCCTTGTCCTGGGCGCCACGCTGGACACGCGTGCCACGCCCCAGGCCGTGGCGGGAACCCCGAGGCCGGGGGCTCCGAATGTCATTGTGGTCACGCTGGATACCGTGCGTGCCGGACACCTCAGTCTCTACGGGTATGGTCGGGACACGTCGCCGAACGTGCGGGCGTTCGCCGGGCGCGGGGTCACCTTCGATGCCGCCTTCTCGGCGGCGCCATGGACGCTCCCCTCCCATGCCTCGATGTTCACCGGCCGGTGGCCGCACGAGCTCTCGGCGAACTACGATGTGCCGCTCGATGCGGCGACGCCGACGCTGGCCGAGTTCTTCAGCGCACGCGGGTACGCCACGGCCGGGTTCGTCAGCAACCTCCAGTACTGCGGGCGGACATCAGGCCTCAGCCGCGGATTCGGCCACTATGAGGACTACCCGCGCTCGATCGGCTCGGTCGTGTCCTGTTCGGTCTCGGCAAAGGCGGTGGTCAACAACTTCCGGCTGCGCCGCCTGATCGGCAACGACCAGCACACCGATCGGGTCGATGCCAGCGAGATCAACGCCCGCGCGCTCGCGTGGCTCGAGGACCAGGGCGACCGGCCCTTCATGATGTTCCTCAACTACTTCGACGCGCACGAGCCCTACCTCCCGCCGCCACCGTACGACAGGGCGTTCGGTCCGGGCCGGGCGCACGGCCGCTTCAGTCCGCTCCATCACTGGGGGTGGAATCCCGCGTTCAACCATCGGCCGCTGACCGCAGCCGAGCAGGAAGAGGAGATCGACGCGTACGACGGCTCGCTCAAGTACCTCGACTTCCGGTTCGGGGAGTTCCTGCAGGCGCTCGACCGGGACGGACGGCTCGCGAACACGATCGTCGTCATCACGGCGGACCACGGCGAGGAGTTCGCGGAGCACGGCGTCTACGAACATGGCTACACGCTCTACCACGCAGGGGTGCACGTGCCGCTGGTGTTCGTCGCGCCAGGACTGCCCGCCGGCGTCCGCATCCCGACGCCGGTGAGCGTGCGCGATCTTGCCGCGACGGTTGCCGCCCTGGCTGACGCCACCGCGTCGTCTGCCTTTCCTGGCCATTCGCTTGCCGCCCACTGGCAGTTGCCCGCCGGTGAGGCACGCTCGAGCCCCGCCTTCTCGACGGTCCGTCGTCCGCCTGGGCAGCCAGACTGGTTCCCGGTGAGCAAGGGCGACATGCAGGCGCTGACCACCGACGACGGCCTGCGCTACATCGTCAACGGCGATGGACGCGAGGAGCTGTACGACCTGGCGGCCGACCCTGCCGAGAAGGACGACCTGGTGCAGCGGCCGGAGCGGCGTGCCCAGCTCGAAGCGGCCCGGGCAGCGGTCGCGTCGCTCCTCGCCGGACGGGAAGGCCGGTGAGTCGGACCGTGACCCGAGACGCCAGCGCGCCGGAGCGGGCTCCGGCGACGTTCTGGGTGGCACTGGTGGCGGCCGTGGCTGCGTGGATTGGCGCCATCCTCGCGCTGGTGGCGAGCAGCCCGCGGCTGGTCGCGGCCTTCCACGGGTTCCTGCACTCCGGCGTGGCGTCGCGCTTTCCTTCGCCGACCTTCGTGCCGGAGAACCCGTTCTTTGCGGGCGAGCCGCTCCGGTACTACTGGTTCTACCAATGGCTCGGCAGCCTGGTGTCGCGGGCGCTGGCCATCGACCAGATACACGCCTTCCAGACGGTCGCCCTTGCCAGCCTTGCACTGCTGGTGGCGACGGCGGCGCTGGCCGGCTGGAACCTGTACCGATCGACCGCTGCCGGCCTGATGATCGGCTACCTCGCGCTCGTCGGGATGAACCCGCTCGGACCCGCCATCGCGATCGCGAAGGTGGTGCTGAAGGGCGAGGCGGTGTGGGAGCATCCCGCCACCGGAACGGGCGGCGACATCTTCGTCACGAACCAGCAGGCCGACGACAGGCTGGCCCGCCCGCTCCTGGGCGCGTTGCACATCGGCACCGACTGGCAGAGCAGCCAGGACATCGTGTGGTTCTTCGATGTCTCGTCGCGTGGGCCGTCGATTGCGCTACTGATGGTGCTGGCCTGGCTGATGACGAGACCCAGGCGCAGGCCGTGGACCCCGGCCGCGATTGCCGTCACCGGCGGCCTGGCGACGGCGCTGAATCCGATCGTCGGTTTCTCCGTGGCCGGCACCCTGATGGCGGCGGCGGTCGTGGTGCGGCTGGCGCGTGGCTGGCGTCCGGACCTGCTGGGTCGCAGCGGAGCGGAGCTGGCCGACAGCGCCGGGTTCCTGGCCGGTGTGGTGCTGGCCTGGCCGATCTACCGCAACATGTTTGCGGTCAGCAACACGATCACCTTCACGTTCGATGAGTGGATGGTGGTGAAGACCGGCAACCTGGTGGCAGGCTTCCTCGTGCTGCTGCCCCTGGCGCTGTGGGGCGTCGTGAACCCGCGGCCCGGTACCTCCGGCCCCCAGCAGGCGGGAGTGGCGTCGCTCACGCTGGCATCGCTCTTCCTGATCGGCGTGGTGCCGTTCGTCACGCTGTACGAGATCAACCAGCACAACTTCGTGAATGCCGCGAGCTGCCTGCTGGCGGTGCCCGCGGCGTCATGGCTCGTCGGTGGGCGAGAGCCGGTCGAGCGCCGGACGGTGTCACGCAGGGCGTGGCTGCTGGTGATCGCCTTCCTGCCGATGACCATCGGCCTGTTCCTGGCGTTTGCGGGTCGGGGCGACCTGCCATTGCGGGCGGCTGGCGGCGAACTGCGCCGTCTCCCGGTTGATGGACCCCTCGATGCCTTCTACCAGTGGGCCAGGCGGGACACGCCGGTTGACGCGGTGCTGGTGGTGAATGCGGACCGGCCGGTGAAGATGTCGGGCAACGTGACCGAGATTCCGGCGCTCAGTGGCCGGGCCGTGTTCGTCGACCACAACACCTACATGGTGGAGTCGTACCCGGCGCTCGCCGATCGGACAGACCTGGCCCGGCGGGCCGCGGACGGGCAGGTGCTCACCATCGACGACCGCCGGATGCTGGACGCCCTTGCGCGGCCGGTCTACATCGTGAACTTCGAGGCCGACCGTCCCGAGGTCCTCGCGCGGCTGCGTGCCGCGCATGGCGCACCGGTGTTCGAGCGTGGGTTCGTTGCGGCGTTCAGGGTGAGGACTGGCCGCTGACCGCTCAGAGCGAACCGCGCCTGCGCAGCCACATCACCACGCCGCTCCCGCCCTGCACCGCGAAACCGAGGCTGGCCAGGCTGTAGAGCACGCGCACGGGCGTCCCGAACGGGTTTCCGGTATGGAGGCGCATCAGAGTCTGGCGCGTGGGTGCCGGGCCGAGGGCGAAGGCGAGTACCGCTGTAGTGGCAATCACGATCATGAGCACGAACCCGACGGCGCCCACGAGGTGGTGCAGGTCGAACGCCGCCCGCTTCCAGCCTGACCGCACCTGCACCCTGAGCGCCTTGCGCTGCCACCACAGGTAGAGCCCACCCAGTTCCAGCAGGACGGCGATGGCCGTCGCCGTGAGGACCACGAGCGCCCCGGGCCGGCCCAGCGCGAGCGTCTCATGCAGCCGCCCCGCGGCCTTCCGGATCAGGCTGTTCCCGGGCCACACCATGATGGCGCCGGTCGCGCCGGCAACGGTGAGGATGAGCGACGAGAAGAGCCCCATCCAGCGATGGGTGGTCAGCACGAACGGTCTGAGTCCAGGCATGCGGAAGTCGGTCAGTGGCAACGGCCGTGATGCGTCATGATAACGCACGGCCCGGCAGGAACCTGATGGCGGAAGCGGGCCGGTCGTGGACAATTAGGGGCGCACGCATTCAGGCGGGGGAATCACGGAGATGCTCGGGTCGATCGGAATGTCGGAACTGCTGCTGATCGGCGTCATCGCGCTGGTCGTGTTCGGCCCGCGTCGGCTGCCGGAGATCGGCCGTTCGCTCGGGCGCACCGTGAACGAGTTCAAGCGCGCCAGCCGCGACCTGCAGCAGACGCTCGAGGACGAGGTGCGCGCCGAGGAGACTCGCCGACCGGAGTCGGCGTCCACCGAGGTCCCGGCCGTTCCGCGCCAGAGCGACTTCAGCGACCACCTCTCGAAGAGCGCCGGCGGCGACCTGGCGTAGAACAAGGACGGCTCACTCGTCCTGCTGCGCATCTCCGCGGAACGCGATGCGGGTCCGCGCCTCTCCGGCCGCGAGGGGCGCGACCGTGATGCACAGGTTCACGGCGTGCACGTGCACCAGCACGGTGCAGCGATGGCCGCTGGCCAGGTGGCCGGTAAACGCCAGCATGTCGTCACCGTCGTAGCCGACCTGCTCCACATAACAGTGGCCGTCCGGCACGTCGTGCGTCAGCTCGATACGCTCGGTCGGTTTGAGCCCGGCCTCCATGCGCTGGACCCGCGCGAACAACCGCCGGTAGAACGACTGCGCAGAGCCGCCGGTGGTCGATGGAACGCCCGTGCCGACGCCCTGCGGGGCGGAGGCGCCGCCGTCCGCTGTCTTGTGGGTGTCCTCGTACGCGGCCGCGCGCCTGGCAATCTCCTGACGCAGCTTGTCGATGTCCATCAGACCCTCCGCAGATCCGCCAACGCCGGTGACTGCCCGGAGTCTAGCGGAAGTGCCGGCACCCCTGCGTATCGGGTGGGCGCCGGGGTGTCCATAGTCCGTGCGGGCCCCTGCTGCTAGACTGGCGCCCATGCTGACCACGCTGATGCTCGCCGCTGCACTGGGATACGCCCACCCCGAGCAACTCGTCGACACCGCCTGGGTGGCGGCCCATGCCCGGGACGCCAACGTGCGCGTGCTGGATGTCCGGCGAGCCGGCTACCAGGAGGGGCACATCCCCGATTCGTTGTGGCTCGACCCCGAGTCCATCCGCGACACGGCGAACGCCCCCAGCTTCATGCTGTCGCCCGACGCCTTCGGGCAGGCGATGGGGAAGCTGGGCATCAGCAACCGGACGCGCGTGATCCTCTACGACGACCGCGGCGGGCTGCTGGCATCGAGGGTGTGGTGGATCCTGAACGCGTACGGGCACTCCAACGTGGCGCTGGTCGACGGGGGGTGGGTGCAGTGGACGGCGGAGAAGAGGACAACGACCACCACGCAGCCGGCCGTCCCAATCGAGCGCTTCACGGCCACGCTGCAGCCTCGATGGCTGGCCACGCTCGCCGACGTGCAGGGCGCGATCGGCACCGGGCGCGTGAAGATCGTGGACGCCCGCACGGTGGCCGAGATGGACGGGTCCGACACGCGCCTGAGCAGCCGGGGCGGCGTGATTCCGTCCGCCGTGCCGGTGTACTGGGAAGACCTGCTGGATCCGGTGACGAAGCGTTTCAAGCCCGCCGAGGAGCTGCGAGCGCTCTATGAGGCGCATGGCATCCGCTCCGGCGACGAGGTGATTGCGTACTGCTGGGTGGGACACCGATCGGCGGTTGATCTGTTCGCGCTCCACCTGATCGGCTACGACCGCTTGCGCAACTACCTCGGCTCCTGGGAGGAGTGGAGCAAGCGGATGGACCTCCCGACCTCGCCGTTCACGAAGTAGCGCTGGCTCGCGGGATGACCGGCAGCTGGTGCGCCGCCGGTCACCCTGGCATCTACGAGCAGCAGGTCGGGCCGCAGCACGCCTTGGCGGCCTGGGGCTTCGTGGCTCGGATGAAGGCGCTGGCGAACTTCCCGTCCACGGCCGGCGCGAGGGCGTCCACATCGACCCCGGTCTCGGTCAGGAAGCCTCGGGCGTCTTCCACCTTGTAAACCCGCCACGGCTCGACATCCACGCCTTCGAACCCGGCAGCCTTCAGCTTCGCGGCGTAGTCCTGCTCGTCGAGCGCGCCGGCGATGCAGCCCACCCACAGCTCCATGTTGCGGCGCATCTCCTCCGGCACCTCGCCGCGCACCACCACGTCGGACACGGCGAACCGTCCACCCGGCTTCAGCACGCGGAATGCCTCGCGGAGCACCGCGTCCTTGTCGCTCGACAGGTTGATCACGCAGTTCGAGATGATCACGTCCACGCTGTTGTCGGGCAGCGGGATCGACTCGATCGTCCCCTTGAGGAACTCCACGTTGGTGGCGCCGGCCTTGCGCTGGTTCTCACGCGCCAGCGCCAGCATCTCGTCGGTCATGTCCAGTCCGTACGCCTTGCCGGTCGGGCCCACCCGTTTGGCGGAGAGCAGCACATCGATGCCGCCGCCGGACCCGAGGTCGAGCACCACCTGGCCGGGCTCCAGCTGGGCCAGCGCCGTCGGGTTGCCGCAGCCGAGCGAGGCAAGTACCGCCTCCTCGGGCAGTGTGCCGGTCTGATCGGCGGAGTAGAGGTTGCTCGTGATCGGGTCGGTGGGGCTGCCGCAGCACCCGGAGGGCCCGCAGCACCCTCCCGAACCCTTGCGGACCGAGGCGGCGATGGCGCCGTACTTCTCCTGCACGGCCTGTTGGATGTCGGACATTGTTTACAGCTCCTTGTATCTGTTTGTGCGAATATGGGGACTGTATTCGCCGACCGGTATATTTGTCAATACAGATATATGGCCAAGCATCTCGACGACATGGCAACGCTGTTCCAGGCGCTCGGCGACGAGACCAGGCTGCGCATTCTCGGCCTGCTCCTCGCCGGCGAGGTCTGCGTCTGCGATATTCACGAGACCCTCAGGATTCCGCAGCCCAAGGCCTCACGCCACCTGGCCTATCTCCGGAAGGCCGGGCTCGTGGACTCGCGGCGCGAAGGGCTCTGGATCCACTACCGCCTCGCGCAGCTCACGGACCCGGTGCTCGACGCCGTGCTCGCCGCCGTCCGCCACGCCCTGACGCATCACGACGTGGTGCGGAGGGATGGGGCGCGCCTCGAGACGCGCACGGGCTGCTGCCTCCCCGCTCCCGTGCACCTGCATGGTGCCGCCTGCTGCGGACCGGCGGAGACGACCGTCACTACCGCGGCGCTGCGGGGGCGGAAATGAGCCCCCTCGCCGTCGCACCCGCGACCATCGATGATCGGGAGCCGATACGGCAGCTGCTCGCGTCGCACGGGCTTCCGCACGACGGCCTGCTCGATCACTGGTCGACGACGCTCGTGGCCAGGGCGGAGGGGCAGCCTGTCGGAAGCGCGGCACTCGAGGTCTATCCGGACGGGGCGTTGCTCCGCTCGGTCGCCGTCGCCGGCACGCTGCGGGGCACCGGGGTCGGCCGCGCGCTGACCGAGTCGGCGCTGCGGCTCGCCGCCGACCTCCGCGTTCCGGCGGTGTACCTGCTCACCACGACCGCGGAGACCTACTTCCCCCGCTTCGGTTTCGAGCGGATCGACCGCGATGCCGTACCGCCAGGCGTCCGGTCTTCCATTGAATTCACCTCCGCATGCCCGGCCAGTGCCGTGGCCATGCGCAAGCGTCTCTAGGTTCACACGCATGGCGACACGCATTGGCATCAACGGATTCGGCCGGATGGGCAGGCTCGCCCTCCGCGCCGGATGGGACCGGCCCGGTCTGGAGTTCGTCCACATCAACGAGGTGGCCGGCGGGCCCGAGACGGCCGCGCACCTGCTCGTCTTCGACTCGGTACATGGGCGCTGGACGCGGGACGTGTCGTCGACCCCCTCGTCGATCGTCATCGACGACCGATCGATCGCCTTCACGGACGGCAGGAGCCCAGGATCGGTCGACTGGCGCGCCCACGGCGTGGACATCGTCCTCGAGTGCAGCGGCAGGTTCCGGACACCGGAGGCGCTCGATCCGTATTTCGCCGCCGGAGTTCGCAAGGTGATTGTGGCCGCCCCGGTGAAGACCGGCGCCCTGAACATCGTGATGGGCGTGAACGATCACCTCTACGATCCCGCTGTGCACCACCTGGTGACCGCGGCCTCGTGTACCACCAACTGCCTCGCGCCGGTGGTGAAGGTGGTGCACGAGATGCTCGGCATCCGCCACGGCGTCATCACGACGATTCACGACATCACCAACACCCAGACCGTGGTGGATGCACCGCACAAGGACCTGCGCCGCGCCCGCGCCAGCAGCCTGTCGCTCATCCCCACGAGCACGGGATCGGCCACGGCGATTGCGCTCATCTATCCGGAACTGAAGGGGAAGCTCACGGGACTCGCCGTCCGGGTGCCGCTGCTGAACGCGTCGCTCACCGACTGCGTGTTCGAGGTGAACCGCGCCACCACGGTGGACGAGGTCAATGCGGCCTTCGCCGCAGCCGCACAGGGCGGGCTCCGCGGTGTGCTCGGATACGAGACCCGCCCGCTCGTTTCCGTTGACTTCAAGGACGACACCCACTCGGCCGTCGTGGATGCGCTCTCGACGATGGTGGTGGACGGCACGTGCGTGAAGGTGCTGGCGTGGTACGACAACGAGATTGGCTACGTGCACCGCATGGTGGAGCTTGCACAGAAGGTGGGCGGCCTGCTGTGAGCGGAGTCGCCGGCGCCGCGGCGCCAGCCATCAGCATCCGGCAGTACGCCACGGTCACTGCCGCGTACTGGGCGTTCACGCTCAGCGACGGCGCGCTCCGGATGCTGGTGCTGC
>WBZO01005557.1_pt1 | contig 12767 bp, 10 predicted proteins | sample 5204261 | NCBI WGS metagenome assembly WBZO01 (sample SAMN12412400, study PRJNA552823) | activated sludge metagenome | isolation source: activated sludge from anammox sidestream of wastewater treatment plant... | place: USA: North Carolina | collected 2017-09 | reverse complement strand
ATAAGCAGTTCTGTCCGGTCCGATTTTACCAAGTAATGTTAGTAGTTGTACCACAGATTATTGGCAAAGCCATTCCTTCGGAATAATCTGTGCTACACATTACAATACAATATGTATATACACCAGAATTTTCCAATCATTCTGAAGGTGTTCGAGTTAAGGTTCAATAATTTATTTTATTCATTTCTCGTCTGCAAATCTGTTTCTCAATTCAACCGGATTTCTTGATTTGCTCTTCATCTTCAGATTCAACATTTCAACAAAAACAGAAAATGCCATTGCAAAATAGATGTAACCTTTTGGAATATGCTGTTCAAATCCTTCTGCAATAAGTGAAACACCGATCAAGAGCAAAAAGGCAAGCGCAAGCATTTTAACTGTAGGATGTTTGTCAACAAAATCACTTATACTTTTTGAGGATATCATCATCACTCCGACAGCAATAATAACGGCGAGAATCATTATCATTAGGTTATTTGCCATACCGACTGCTGTAATGACTGAGTCGAGTGAAAAAACAATATCAAGCAAAATAATTTGAGTGATAACATTTGTAAATGATTTAGCAACTTTTGCACTTCTGTGTCCTTCTTCACCTTCCAGCTTATCGTGAATTTCAAAAGTGCTTTTTGCAATCAGAAATAATCCGCCGCCAATAAGTATTAAATCTCTTCCACTTATTTCCTGACTTAAAACTGTAAATAAAGGAAGCGTTAGTTTCATTATCCACACAATTGAAAAGAGCAGAAGAATTCTCGTGATCATTGCGAGCGCAAGACCTATGAGCCTGGCTTTATTCTGCTGTTCTTTAGGAAGCTTTCCGGAAAGAATTGAAATAAAAATTATGTTGTCAATGCCGAGAACAATTTCAAGCACTGTTAATGTTAATAATGCAATTAGCGATTCAGGTTGTGTAATCCATTCCAAAGTATTATTCCGATTTTGTTAAAAAATGTTTTGAAAATTAATAATTATTAGATCAAAATTTCGCAGTACAGAAAGATGACATCTTTCTAAAAGATGTCATCTTTAAACAATCAAATTAAATCAGCAAAATTACCTTCGATAATTCTTACCAGGTCTTCAGGTTTAATCATTATCTGCATTCCTCTTACTCCGCACTGATAGAAATTTCTTCAAATAGTTGAGCTGTTTCATCAATAAAAGTCGGATAATGTTTCTTCATTCCGATTGGCGAACAACCTCCTTTTATGTAACCGGTTAATGGAAGCAGTTCCTTTTCTTTTATCATTTCAATTTTTTTATCACCGCAGGCAACAGCAGCTTTTTTCAAATTCAACTCTTCAGTGACCTGAATACAGAAAACATTAATCCCGGTTTTTTCTCCTCTTGTTACAAGTGTTTTGAAAACTCTTTCCGGCTCAATTCCAATTTTATTTGCAACAGTAATTCCGCTCAAATCACTTTCATCAATGTCATAAGATAAAATAGAATGGAGAATGTTTTGAGTTTCGAGCAATCGAATTGCATTGGTCTTTTGAGTTTTTCCCAAAGGGATTCCTTCGAACAATTTTCTTACAGATCTTTTTTTATTTCTTCGTACGAGAGCTCTAATGATTCTGCCGACAAAAGAAATTTTGTATAATCTTTTTGCGGGTTATCAAATACTTCCTTTGTAATTCCGCTTTCAACTATCTCGCCATCTTTAAGAATGATCACTTTGTTTGCAAGATTTCTGAGAATACGTAAATCGTGACTGATGCTTATCATCGTTAGGTTTAATTCTCCATTCAATTTTCTGAAAAGTTTAATAAGAATTAATTGCGATTCGACATCCTGTGCAGAAAATGGTTCATCGAGAATAAGCAAACCCGGTTTTACTGCAAGCAATCTTGCAAGCGCAGCTCTTTGCTGTTCACCACCACTTAATTCCATTCCTCTTCTATCGTATAATTCTTTTGGGAATCCAACAGAGTTTAACACTTTCTCTCGCTGAATCTCAATACTATTTCTATCAACTCCGGAAATTTCCAATGCTTCATCAATTATCTTCTGAATTTTTCTGAATGGATTTAAGATCTCCCCATGGTTTTGAAATAAAATTTGAACCGGACTGCTTTTTCTTTTTCCTTTTTGTGAATCAGAACTTAAAATTATTTTTCCGCTATCCGGTTTTATCAATCCTGCAATAACTTTAGCCAGTGTTGATTTCCCTCCGCCAGATTCCCCGCAGATACCGATAATTTCCCCAGCTTCGACTTCAAAAGAAACATTCTTTAAGATATGGAAACGTTTCTTCGTTTCTTCTTTTGCGATAACCGAGTATGAAATGTTTTCAACCTTAAGCAGAGACATTGCTGATCTCATTAAATGATCTAACAAAATTTTTAATATTGTCATCGGCTGAAGTCATAAATTCATCCGGAGAATAAAATTGTGAAAGTGTTCCATCGGATAAGTAGGCTATTTTATCCGATGATTTAATTGCAAAGTTTATATCCTGGGTTACAATCAAAACTGACTTATTATTATCCCGGACATAATTTTTAACCTTTAATAAAATTAAATTCATTACAGCATAATCAACTCCTGAAGTTGGCTCATCGAGAATTAATAAATCAGGATTTGCAAGAAGAGCAAGCACAATTAAAAGTCTTTGCGCCATTCCACCACTTAATTCGTACGAATACAGTTCTGAAAGATTTTTGTAAGCGGGCAACTGAAAATAAATCAGCAATTCTTCAATCTTGAGTGGGCTTATGTTCGATAAGTCAAAGTAGTATTTAATTTTTTTAAGCGGATCGAGACTATTCGCTGCATCCTGAAAAACATATCTGATATTATACTGTCTGATATTTCTTATATTCTCTGCAGATGTGTTTAACAAGTTGGTTGAATTAAAAATGACTTTGCCTGTGATTTCAAAATCAACTTTTGGGAGAAGATCTGTAAGTGCCTTGATGAGAGTTGATTTTCCCGAACCATTTTTCCCAAGTATTGTGTAGATTTTTCCTGAAACAATTTCAAATTTTATATCTGAAAGTAACTTTCGTTTCATTTCATCATTGATAATTGATACAGAATTAATGTTTACACTAAGCATTTGTCGAAATGTTGTTTTTCTTTTAGTCAACAAAATAATAAATTGACATGAGAAATTACTATTTGTAATGCAAATCTCCTGAATGAACAATAAAAAAATAAAACTACTCCAATCAGCATTCCTGCTTTTAGTATTAATTTCCTGCAATTCAAATCCGTCATCTGAAAATAATCGGATCGTTATCGGAATTCCTGCCGATGTTCAGACATTCAATACACTATTTGCCTTCAGCTATGAGGAAAGCGCAATTACTGATTTACTTTATCCCGGCTTGCTTGACTTTCGCTGGAATGATGACAAAGGTGAGTTGGAAGCATATCCAATGATTGCGAAAAGCTGGCAGTGGTCCGCTGATTCTTCTTCACTAAAATTTATTTTGAGAGATGACATAAAGTGGAGTGATGGTAAAAACCTGACAACCGATGACGTTGTTTTTTCGTATGATTTGTTTTCCGATCCGGAAGTCAAGAGCCGTTTGACAGGAACTTTCAATTATATGTTTGTTGATTCGATGGGTCAAATCGATATTCAAAAAACATTTGTGATTATTTCACAGAATGAATTTGATATAAATTTTCCGGAAAAATCTTTTATCGACCTTAACAAGGTTTCAATTCCGGTAATTCCAAAACATATTTTTGTTGGGTTAAATCGAAACGAAATTTCAACCAGCACAATTAATTTCAGTCCCGTCTCGTGTGGTCCATTTAAATTAAAAAAATGGAAAAAAAATCAATCAATAATTCTTGAGGCAGATAGTAATTCTTTTCTGTTTAATACTGCTCAGACATCAGAAATAATTTTTAAAATTATTCCTGATTACACTTCAAGAATTTTACAACTTAAGAAAGGCGATATTGATTTAGTTGAGTTAATAAAAGTGGAAGATATAGAAGATTTCAAATCACTGAGTAATTTATCAATCTTTAATAACGTCGGCAGAGAATATGATTATATAGGCTGGAACAATATTGATCCTGAGGAATTTTCAAGTGGGAAAGTCAAACCAAATAAATTATTCGGCAATAAAAATGTTCGCAGAGCATTAACAATAGCAATCAACCGAAAAGAAATCCTGAGCGAATACTTGTTAAACAAAGGAACGCTTGCATCAACACCCGTATCACCAATCTTCAAATCATTTTTCGATGAGAATTTAAAACCTTATGAATATAATCCGGATGAAGCAAAAACAATTTTAGCAGAAGAAGGCTGGAAAGATGAAGATAAAAATGGGATACTTGAAAACGGGAAAACTGAATTCAGATTTACATTGTATTATCCTGTTGGAAACCCTTTGAGGGAATTTGCATCAGTTGTTGTGAAGAATAATCTGAAAGCAATTGGAATTGAGGTTACATTGGAAAAGATGGAGATGGGAACATTTATTGATTATCTTTATGAAAGAAAATTAGATTCGTGGATGGCAGGCTGGGGAATTCCGATTCCACTTGAACTTAAACCTTATTGGTATTCCGATCCGAATATCGGTGTGTTAAATTTTGCTTGCTATGGAAGCTCCGAAGCAGATAGTGTTCTCAATCAATTAGACTCGAAAATTATCAATGAGCAGAAAATAATATTGATAAGAAAATTTCAGACAATCATTCATCAGGATGAACCGGTTTCTTTTCTTTACTGGACACCTAATATTATCGTTTATAACCATCGGATAAAAAATATAAACATAACTCCGTATGGAGTTCTTGCTCATTGCTGGGAGTGGATTTTGAATGAATAATATTTTTAAATCCGGCAATATGAAAATATTATTTCTCAGAATTCTCTCGTCATTGTTGACACTTTTCCTGCTGGTGAGCTTATTATTTTTCCTGATCAGATTGTCACCGGGAGATCCGTCGGACAAGTATATTTCTGCTAAACTTGGCAACGTGCTTTCAAAGAAAGTTGAGCAGGAATTTTCACTTAACCAGCCAATTACACAACAATATATTTCATTTGTATCAAATATTTTCAGAGGAGAATTGGGAATCTCCTATAATTACCATCAGCCTGTATTTAAAGTAATCTGGGAATATTTTTCTTTTACAATAATTTTTGCATTACTCAGCTTTTCTATTCAAATCAGTTTAAGTATCTGGCTTGCAATCAAAGTTTCCAGAAGGAAAAACAGAATTGCAGAAAAATTAACTGAGAATCTCGCTTTGTTTGTATATTCAATTCCAGCATTCGTTCTTGGTGTGGGGCTTATTTTAATTTTCTCAGTTGAAATTGATTTGCTGCCAATTTCCAGTGTGCAGTCCATCGATTATGATGAAATGAATTTCTTATCTCAATTGCTAGACTTGTTAAGTCATTTGATTTTACCATTAATTACTTTGTCGGTTCCGGGGATAGCTATGTTCTATAAATATATTAAAGAAAGTATGGACGAAGTTGTGCATAAAACTTTTATTACTAATTTGAAATCTTCAGGAGTAAATGATAAAATTATTTTCAGAAAGCATGTACTCCCTAATGCATTGAAGCCATTGATTTCAGTTGCGGGAGTTGAGCTGGGAATTCTTCTTGGCGGAACATTAATTACCGAAGTTATATTCAGTCTCCCCGGAATGGGCAGATTGGCGATTGATTCAATATTATCAAGAGATTATCCGTTAGTGATTGGATGTGTTTTTACAGCAGGTGCAGTTGTAATAATTGCAAATTTTTTGGCTGATATAGTAAAATTGAAAGTTGATAAAAGATTAATCAGAGGAATTCTGAATTGAAGTCTGGAATTAAAATAATTCATTGGATAATTTTTGTCTGGATATGTATTGCTATACTTCAGTTTAATTTGATTATAGAATACTATTCTCTAATTGCAGCCTGGTTTGGTTTACTATTTAGCGATTCATCATCCGCATTCTCTTTTCTCACTTTCAGTTTGATTGATTCAATGCTTTCGGTAGTAATTTTTTTGATAATTATCTTAATTATTATTTTATACAGAAATAGAATCCGATTGTTAAAAACGAAATTAAATTTTTCTTTCGCTGTTCTGACCTTGCTATTATTCGTTTTTTTATTTGCACCAATCATTACAAATGAAAATTCCGGGTTTTCAAAAAATTTATCAGTGACAAAACTTCTTCCGCCATTCACTTCAGTTAGTGAAATAGTACTAAATACAAACATGCCGCATAAGTTATTAACTGAGGAATCATTCAGAATAAAATTAGACAGAACAATTAAACCTCCTTTCAACGATAATATTATATTAGCTGACAGTGTGAATATTTCTGATTCTGTGATTTATTATCAGGGTAATCAAGTCAATACAATCGGAAAAAACCTGGCAGATGAAACAGGAATTCAAATAAGGAAAAAATTTTATTTACTTGGAACTGATGAATACGGACGTGATGTTTTTGCAAGATTAATTTATGGAAGTCGTGTCTCAATAACTGTTGGTCTAAGTGCAGTTGTTCTGTCATTTATAATCGGAATAATTTTAGGATTTATAGCCGGCTATCGTGGTGGATTTATTGATATTATTTTAAATAGATTCACTGAAATGTTTTTAGCATTCCCTGTAATTTATCTTATTGTATTAATATTAGCTCTTTTCGGAAGTTCAATCTTTTCTGTTATAATTGTTCTGGGAATATCCGGATGGATGAATCTTTTCAAAATTGTTAAAACTGAAGTCTTGTCAATAAAACAAAAAGATTTTTTTGCATCTGCTGAACTTATAGGCTTAAAAAATTCACTTCTTCTTAAAAAAGAAATTTTTCCTGTTATTGTTTATCCGGTTATTATAAACCTAATATTTTTATTCAGCAATATTATTCTTGCGGAAGCCGCTTTAAGTTATCTCGGATTAGGCACAGGCAGTTCATACCCATCCTGGGGTTCAATGATTAATTCTGGACAAGAATATATAACAAAAGCCTGGTGGTTAATTGTTTTTCCGGGAGCCGCATTAATCTTAACATTATTTACATTTAATTCTGCAGGAAAAAATCTTGGAAAGCTGTTGAATCCTGGAATAGTGAAATGATAAATACTCGTTATGAAATATTGAAAAAGCTTGGAGAGGGAAGAAGTAAAGTTTTTCTTTGCCGTGATATTGAATTTCCTGAAAAAGAATATGCTATTAAAATTCTTCCTGCAAAAGCAGATATAAAGGAAAAGGAGACATTTAAAAAAGAATATTTCACGCTTAATAAATTTGAACACTCAAACATAATTGAAGCTTATGAGCTTGGAACAGTTTATGAAACTGATGGAGAAGATGAAATTCAACCAGGTTCAATGTATATCGTTCTTGAATATTTTGATGGTAAAGAATTACTTTTTTCAGATAAAATTCGGGAAGAATCAAATCTGAAAGAGATTGTAAAACAAATTTGCTCTTCGCTTTATTATCTCCATCAATCGAAATATATTTATTATGATTTAAAGCCTGAAAATATTCTGGTTTCTTATAAGGATGGAAGTCCAAAGGTTAAATTAATCGATCTTGGACTTGCTGAGTATTCACCTTCACCATCAGATTATGAAATAAAAGGTACCGCATATTATATAGCACCTGAGCTTCTAAAAAAGGAAATTCATACTCATTCAGTGGATTTTTATTCTCTCGGAATGATTATGTATCAGATTATTTATAATCATTTTCCATTTGAAGCAAATAGTGAGCTTGATATTTATAAATCCGCAATTGAGAACTCATTTGAATTTCCGAGCTCGGATATTTTTTCTGAGAAGTTAATCAAGATTCTGAAAAAATTGCTGGATAAAGATATCAGTAAAAGATATTCATCGGCTCTGGAGATAATTAAGGATCTTGATTTCGAAATAGATTTAATGTTGAGCAAAGAGTTTTTACCGGCAAAAGTATTTTCTTCCCGTACAACCATACTAAAAAAATTATCACAATACTTTGCAGATAAAACGAGCAGCGAGATTTATGCAATCAAAGGATTCGAAGGTGCAGGCAAATCATCACTGCTCGAGAAGATACTTGAGCAAAATAATGATGCGATGCTGATATCTGATGTCAGAGGAAAATCAGCAGATGAGTTAATTCGCTTTATTCTCAGACAAATATTTTTTTCAAAGAAAGTCTATCCTAATTTAAACACTGAAGCCAAATCCTTAGTGCTTAAGTTCCTTTCAGATAATAAGAAAAATGAAATTGATGAGTTACGTACAATTGTTGCAGCATTAATTTCAAAAAGCACATTCATTTTGTTGATTGATGACTTCAATTTATACGATGAACTTGCAAGTGATCTTCTTTTGGAAATCATTCCTTTATTGCAGGTGAATAATATTAAAGTTGTGGTCAATGAATCTCAATTGCATGACTTACTATCTGCCCGATTAAATAATGTAAAGTATATTGATTTGGGTTCATTCACTAACGATGAAATGTCCCAATTTCTGGAAGTAAGTTATTCAAAGGAAACTCAGATAGGAAAACTTAAAGAACTGATCGTTGCTAATGCCGATTTGATTCCGGGAAATATTAAAGCGTTTATTAAAGATGCCATTCTGTTTGGAATTATGAAATTCTCAGATACAGGAGTGTCCTTTTCAGAAGATGAAAATAAAATCTCAGCTTTAACTGAAGCGCATTTTAGCATTTATGATTTGAGATTAGCAAATCTTTTAGAAAGAGAATTACTGACTGTTAAAATACTTTCTGCTCTGGATATAATTATAGATTTACATGGATTATCTCTGCTTCTTGGGATTTCAAGAGAAGAATCAGAAAGAATAGTGTCCAATCTTCAATTAAATAATATTACTCAAAAATTCAGCTCGGGGCAGGCTTTAATATTTACTTCAGAGGCAATTAAAAAATATATTTATGCTTCGATAGGAAATAAAAAGGAACTTCATTTTCACCTTGCAAAAAGGTTATCAGAAAAATTCCCATCATTATACAGAGTTGAAGAAGCCCGGCATTATGAACTTGCTGGGGAATTTCAAAAGTGCTTTATTCTTTTGATGGATGAAATTAATGAAGCAGAAAAAAAATCAGCATTTTCTTATGTGCAAAAATTGTTGTTCCATTTAATTCAATTTCCGCTTGATAAAGCATTACTGAATGATATAAAAATTAAACTCAGTGAAATCTATTTCAAACTTGGTGATGTCAACGCATCATTGAACTTGATTGAAGAATTAAAAAGCATAAATCCAAAAAATAAAGTTGATAAGAAAATATTGCGGATTGAGGGCAGTGCACTGATTGCTTCTGGTGAATATGAAGGCGGCAAAAAAGTAATCTCTGAACTTCTTCTCGGAATATCTGACCTAAGCGAAAAGTATGCTTTAAAAGTAGAATTAGCTCACGCCGATTTCGAATTAAAATTGTATGACAACGCAATTCAACAGTGCGATCTGCTCTTAGATGAAAGAGAACTTTCAGATGAGTTAAAAGGTCGCTGTTATAATTTAAAAGGTATGATAAATATATATCAGAGCAATGATCTCCATTCTGCACTCGATAATTTTAAAAATGCAAGTATAAAATTTAGTCAGGCAGGTCAGCTTGCGCGTGTAGCTGGGGCAGAAGTGAATATTGGTAATGTGTATAATATTTTAGGAAATTATGAACAAGCGGAAGCACACTTTCAAAATGCTTCTGGAATTAATCAGTTTATTGGAAATCTTGAACAAGAAGGGTTGCTTTTGCAAAATATAGGTATCTTCTATTTCAATTGTCGGAAATTTGATAGTGCAATTCTATCATATCATAATGCAATAAAGATATTTTTAAATATCGGAAAAGATTCAAGCAGAGGTTTTGTTCTTTGGAATCTTGGAGAAATTTATATTTCGGCTTGTGATTATGAGAAAGCATTTAATTCCCTGAATGAAGCTTATAAGTTATTCGATCAATTGAAAAATTATCATGAATTATTAGATGTACTATTTATGAAAGGGAAACTATTTTACAAAATTGGAGATTTTCAAAAATTAGAAGAAATTATTCGCAATTTTCAAAAATTATATACTATGTTTGATTCAGAGAAGGATCATATAATTTTCGAAAAGCTTTTAATTCAGTGGCTGTCCTTCACAAAAGAAAAAACAATTTCAGTGGAAGAATTAAAATCAATTCGTAATGAAATTGCTTTGAGAGGTGACAATCACAATTACATTGAAGCCACTACTTTACTCATCCATTTTTATATATATAATAAATTGTACAATGAAGCTATTGAAATTCTTTCCGAACAAGAACTTATGGAATTATGCGCACAATATTCTATATTGGAGGCTGAGAGAGAATTTTTTTTAGGAATTATATCGAAAAATTTTACATCAGAAAAACTTTTGCCACCAATGGTATATTTTGAAAAAGCTTATGAATTAATTAAAGAGGATAATATTACTGAATTGACATGGCAAGTTCTTTACGAAATGGCTGATTTAAATATCGACAGAGGAAATCTTAACAAAGCAAAATATTTTATTAATTATGCGAGAGAGCTAATATATTATATCGCAGGCAGAATAGACTCTCCAATTTTACGTGCAGCATATTTGAGACAAAATGAGAGACTGAACACATTAAGGAAACTGGAAAGTTTATATCCACAAAATTAATTTATGTTTGAAGGACACTTTAATATAAAAGTCTTTTCAGATTCGACTGATCTGGTTTCAGTTACATCGGCTTTGAAGCAATTGGAATTGAAAGGGTTTTCGCTAAATGTAATTTTTCCGGCGGAGATTGAAGTTGAGAACAATGAAATTATCATCATAAAACTGGAATCCCTCGACACTTCACTTTACAAAGAAATTTTGCGGATTAAAAAATCAAGAACAAACAAAATTGTAGTAATAATAAATAACTCAGATGCATTGTTAGTCACTTCCTTGTTAAAACAAGGGTTCTTTGACATTTTTGTATTTCCTTATGAAGTATTAAAATTCACATCATTCCTTGCTGAAGTATTTTCAAATAAATCATATATAACCGAATCCGGACAAGTAGGAACTTTTGGTGTTAACAGACACGGTATAAAATCAATCCTTGGTAACTCTGAGAAATTGCAGCGAGCAGTTGACCTCGCTAGTAAAGTATCTGAGAAAAGTAGTTCCAATGTTTTGATACTTGGCGAAACTGGTACCGGCAAAGGATTGTTTGCCAGGGCAATTCACAACAGTGGACCAGTAAATCAATTTCCATTTATTGATATAGTATGTACAGCAATTCCTGAAAATTTATTAGAATCAGAGTTATTTGGTTATGAAGCTGGAGCATTTACTGACGCGAGAACCAGAAAAGTTGGACTGTTTGAACTGGCTGAAAGAGGAACACTCTTTCTCGATGAAATTGGAGATTTAAGTTTTAATATTCAGACTAAGCTTTTAAGAGCAGTGGAGAAAAAGGTAATAAAGAGATTAGGTGGTGTTGTAGATATCCCTGTTAATGCAAGAATTATCTCCGCTACTAATAGAGACCTTGAATTTATGGTTGAAAAAAATTTATTCAGAAGAGATTTGTTTCATAGATTAAATGTCGTATCAATTGAAATACCTCCGTTGCGAGAACGTGGCGAAGACATTATAACTTTAGCAAATTATTTCATTGATGAGTTTAATCAACAATTTGATAAATCAATAAAAAAACTTGACAAAGATCTCCAACACCTGCTTATGGGTTATTCCTGGCCGGGAAATGTTCGGGAATTAAGAAATGCGATGGAGAGAGCGGTACTTCTTTGTGATGATAGCAAATTGCAGATAAAAGATTTTAGTAATTTGATAGATAACGTCCATTCAAAGTCAATGGTTGATTTAAAGGCTGAAGATATTCCATTTAACATAGTAAGATTGGATGTTAATTATGGGATTACATCACTGCGAAATGTTGATAAAGAATATGCAAAAAAAGTACTATCCAAAATGGGTGGGAATAAAACCCAGACCGCTAAACTTTTAGGTATCTCGAGACCTAAACTTGACATTTTATTAAAAGTTTAATGTTGTTAATCTTTCGTGGTTTTATTTATGGATGCGTCATTTTTGTATTGGTCTGATTTCATTTGTTGTTGATTTTATGTAATATTTTTTTACACGAAGTAGCATAATTCATATTTATCAAGTAATTATTACCTGAATTTTATATTCAAGTCCCTTCGTTAAACAAAACCTGATTTTTTGTAATGGCATAGGCATTGGCTCTATATCTTTTGCTACAAATCGTAGCTTGAGGGTGAAGTGTATGTCAAACTACATGTAGTGTGTCATAATAACAAGTGGTACTATGCGAACTATATTATCCATAGCCCTAATTTGGGGACTATTCATATCCGGATACGCTCAGGTTGCTGACAATGTTCAGGAAGCGACTAGATATAGAGTTAATCAGGATAATATATCTACTGTTACTTTGAACCACAATACTCATTCAACTGAGATTACTCAAACTGAGTTAAAATTTCTTGAACTGAAATCAGGTTCACAACTTGACGAACTCGGTGCGAAATACGGCTGGGTAAGATCAGGTTCACAGCTTGATGAACTCGGTGCGAAATACGGCTGGGTAAGATCAGGTTCACAACTTGATGAACTTGGTGCGAAATACGGCTGGGTAAGATCAGGTTCACAGCTTGACGAACTCGGTGCGAAATACGGCTGGGTAAGGTAGAATGAATTAGTTCTCCAAAGTATACTTTGTTAAGCCTTCAATCTTTATTGAAGGCTTTTTTATTATTTGATGTAAGTTGTT
>WBZO01005554.1_pt1 | contig 12773 bp, 11 predicted proteins | sample 5204261 | NCBI WGS metagenome assembly WBZO01 (sample SAMN12412400, study PRJNA552823) | activated sludge metagenome | isolation source: activated sludge from anammox sidestream of wastewater treatment plant... | place: USA: North Carolina | collected 2017-09 | reverse complement strand
TTCCCCGCTCTTCCCCCGCCAGCGCCATGCCCGCGGCCCCGCAGATGCCCAACAGCGGCGCGCCACGCACCCGCAACTCGGCGATCGCCTCGCGCATCGCCGAAACCGTCTCGAGACGCAACCACACTTCCCGCCGAGGCAGGAGCGTCTGGTCCAGGATTTCCACCCCCGGGATGGCCAACCGCACCGGACAGAACGCTTCCACGCCCCGGAGTGTACCCCGGGGGCTACCGCGAGGCTCGGACGGAACTCTCGACCTCGTCCAACTCCGCGATCAGGTTCCTGCGGGTTACCGCCTTCACGCCCCGCAACGCCTGGTCGACGTGCTGTTCCAGGCTGCCAGAAACAGCCTCCGCCAGCTTCCGCCCGGAGTCGGTCAACTCCAGCCGCACCGCCCGCCGGTCGCCCATGTCCCGCTGCCGCGTGATGTGCCCCGCCCGCTCCAGCCGGTCCAGCACGCCCGTCACGGTCTGCGATTGCTGTGAAAGGTAGTCGGCCACCAGGTGGGGCTGCGGCCGGTCGAACGAGCTGATCGCCAGCAGCGTCACCGCCTGGACGAACGTGATGCCGTGATCGCGCATCAGCCGCTGATCGAGTTCGCGCACGGCCGCGTTCGTTGCCCGGTAGAGCCCCGTCACCAGGGCCAGATTTCCCGCCAGTTCCCCATTCATGCAGTCGATGGTAGCACTGTGAATCCGCAATGAATCGGTAAGCTGCTACCGAACGAGCGATTTGTAACGCTCTGTCTCGGCCTTCTTTCCCCGCTGGAAACCGGTTTCCGCTCCGCGCGGACTCTTCAGTACGCAATCAGGCTGTACACCGCGTACCCGTCCAGCCGCGCCCGCCCCTCGAGCGCTTCCAGCTCCACCGCGAACCCGAACCCGGCGACCACCCCGCCGATCAGCTCCACCAGTTTCGCCGTGGCCAGCGCCGTCCCCCCGGTCGCCAGCAGGTCGTCGACCACGTACGCCCGCGCCGCCCGCCCGAGCGCGTCTTCGTGGATGTCCAGACGGCTCTCCCCGTACTCCAGCGAGTACTCCACCGTCTGCCGCGCGGCTGGCAGTTTCCCTTCTTTGCGCACCGGCACGAAGGGCAGCCCCAGCCGGTCGGCCACCGGCGCGCCAAACACGAACCCGCGCGACTCTATCCCGACGATCGCCTCTGCTTCACGCCGGCGCGCATCCTTCGCCAGGGAGTCCAGCACCTCCCGGAACGCCTCGGGTTCCGCCAACAGCGGTGTGATGTCCCGGAACAGGATCCCCGGCCGCGGGAAGTCGGGTACATCGCGGATGTGCGCCTTCAGGTCCATCGCTGCGAAATGATACGCGACCCGCCGCCTCATGCCCGCCTACGCCGCCAGGAAGCCCAGCTGCTCCCACTGTTGCCCCAGCAATTCTCTATGCGGCACGCCCAGCCACCGCTCGATCACGGTCGCATACACCCTCCGGAAGTCCGTCGTGTACGGGACGTTCCCGTTGTCCACGAGCGCGCTCAGGTCGGGCGCGTCTCCATAGAGCCCCGGCTGCACCCCGTTCCCCAGCGCGAACAGCACGCTCCCGGCGCCGTGGTCCGTGCCGCCGTTGGCGTTCTCCTCCACCCGCCGCCCGAATTCGCTCCAGGTCAGCACCAGCACGTCATCGGCCTTCCCGTGCGCCGCCAGGTCCTGGTAGAACGCCGTCAGGCCCCCGTCGAGCGTCTCCATCAACCCCGTGTGTTCGGCCGCCTGGTTGTTGTGCGTGTCGAACCCCCCGAGCGTGATGTGCCCGACTCGCATCCCCAGCTCCCCCACGACCGCCTCCGCCAGCACCGAGAGCCCCGACCCGAACGATGAGTCCGGGTACTCCACCGCAGGCGTGTACGCGCTCGCCACCTCCTGCAGCATCTTCGAGCTCGACATCGCCGTCTCCACCGTCGTCTCAAGCAATGCACCGTACGGCGAGGCCGCCGGGTACTGCTCGTACAGCTTCAGCATCGTCGCCGTCCGCGCATGGGCCGGGTCCCCGAGCTTGCCGCCCACCTTCACCCCATAGTCCTCCGGGTCCCGCACCGAAGGCACGGCGATTTTCGGCGAGCGCATCTCGTCCGGCGTCGAAGCCCCGATGTTGAACCCGAGGAACGGGTCGTGTTCCTCGCTCTCCAGTTGCTCCAGCGTGCGCCCCAGCCACCCGTTGTCGAGCTCCATCTTCGGGTCGCCCGCCTGCCAGATTGCCATCGACTTGAAGTGGCTGTAGTTCTGTCCCGGGTACCCCACCCCTCGCACCACCGCCAGTTTCCCCGCATCCCAGAGCCCCTTCAGGCCCACCAGCGAGGGGTGCAGCCCGAATCCCTCGGCCAGCGGCAGTACCGCTTCCTCGGCGATGCCCAAGGTCCCCCGGGCCGATCGGTAGGCCGGGTCGGAGGCCGGTACCACCGTGTTCAGGCCGTCGTTTCCACCCGCCAGCTGGACCAGCACCAGCGTCTTCTTGTTCCCCGGCTCCGCCAGCGCCCCACTGTTCTGCGCGGCAAACGCCACGGCCCCCTTCAACAGCGACTGTGCCGTTGTCCCGATACTGACCAGGGCGACCCCGCCCTTCACAAAGTCCCTTCGCGTGAGCATGGTGCTCCTCCTTGAGTTTGTTTCCCCGGCGCTAGATGAGCTGGTACTCCGGGCTGGCCAGCACCAGGTAGGCCACCGCCGCCGCCCGCTCCGCTCCCGCCGGTACCGTCGCCGCATAGGCGTACAGCGACTCGCGCGCCCCGTCGCCGATGTCTCCGTCCACCAGCGCGCCCAACGCGGTGTCGACGAGCGCTTCTGGCGTCGCCTGTCCCTCCAGCGCCGGGAGAGCGACCGGCCGCCCCCGGGGAAAAAGGAACGCATCCAGGAAGTTCACCCGCCCGAAGAACGTCCCCGATGAGAGCCATGCCTCGCCGCCGGGCCACCCCGCCACGCTCGGCGGCTCGAACAGCCGCTGGTCCATGCCGGCCGCGCTCTGCTCGATCGTTTGCCAGTCTGTCTCGATCTCCAGGCCCCGCACCGCCCCCACCACGAACTCGACCGGGCCCCGCACCAGCGACCGGTACGCCCGCATCGAGCCAAACTCGTCGCTCACCAGGATAGCCCGGACTACCTCCCGGACACTGTGGTCCGAGGCGTCCCAGACCTCCACCAGCCCGTCGATCGTCTCCTCGTCCGGGTCGCGGTAGGCCAGGTCGCTGAACAGCCGCCGCGTGATGAACCGCCCCGTTGCCGCTTGGTCCACGATGATCCTGACGATGTCCTCCCCGCCGAAGCTCCCCGTCTGCCCCAGGAACGTCTTGCTCCCGGAATCATGCAGCCGCGGTTCGAGCCGGAACTCCGGCTCCCACGCCGCCCACATCTGGTTCAGCCACTCATCGCGGTCGCGCTCGCTCAATCCCTCGGGAGGCCGTTCCCGCGACGGCCGCGTCAGCCGCCATCCCGTGAACGCCCGCGCGCTCTCCCGCACGTCGTCTTCGGTGTAGTTACCCTCTCCCATCGAAAACAGCTCCATCAGCTCCCGGGCGTAGTTCTCGTTCGGGTGCTCCTTCGTGCTCTCGATGGTATTCAGGTAGAGCATCATCGCCGGGTCCTTGCTCACCGCCTGCAACAGCTCGTCGTACTGCCCCAGCGCGTGCGCCCGGAAGAGCTCGTTCTGCCGCACCATCTGCTTCGCCGCTTGCACCCCCACCTGGGTCACCTGCGAAGTCAGGAGCCCGTGCCAGAGGTACGTCATCCGCTCTTCCATGGGCCGCGCCGTATATGCCATCCGCGTCAGCCACCACCGCTGCATGTCCCGGATCAGCGGTGCCCGCTTCCCATCCGGACCCCGCCCCGGCGTCGTCAGGTTGAACGCCGCGCGCGCGATCCTCGCCTCCAGGGCTGCGTTGTCCACCGCCTGGTAGTCCAGCAGCCGGTCGACCGCCTCTTCCCGGCCGAGCCGGGCAACCTCCTCGATTTCGGCCGCGGTCCCGCCCCATCCCGCCCGCCGCAGCAGGTGTGCCGCCCACCGCCGCGGGTCATCAATGGGCCGGTTGGGGTCCGGCGCCGGGGTAGTGCTCGGCGCCACCGGCGCTCCATTTGCGTTCTGTGTCTCGTCTTCCGCTTGTGGCGCGTCCCCTTTCCCGGATTGCGAGGCAAGGCCCACGACCGCGGCTCCCGCGCCCGCGGCCGCCGCCGTCACCGCGCCGGCCAGCAACGCGCGGCGGGTCGCCGGCCGGTCCATGAACCTGGGGGCACCTGACTTCGGTGTCGTCTCTGCCATTGCCCTGCTCCATCCCTTCCTTCGGGCGCTTCCACATCCAGATGGCACGTCCACCGGAAAAGGTGACGCGCGTACGGCCGTCACTTCCGTTCTTGCGTCTCTCCTACACTCCCGCCCCCGGAAAGGCCGCTTTCCCAGCCACCCGTCACCCCGGCTGCTCTATCTGCCATTACGCTCACGAGAGGAGGGCCTGTGGCGACAACTCGCAAGGGATTCAACCGCGAACGGCACACCGCACTCAAGGTCGCTTTCGCCACTGTCGCTACTGGTGGCTTCAGCCTCGCCTGGGCCGGTTTCGCCGCCTCGCACGAGCCCGCCGTCCCGGCCGCGCCCCTCAACTATGCCGCTTCCCCGGTCCAGGCGATCCCTACCGCCACGCCAACGCCATCGACCGCCGGCGCGGCTTCACGTACCAACACCAGCACCCCGCCAGCAACGTCCACCCCAACCCCCACGGCGGCCGTCGAAGCGACCGGTACGCCCGCCGCCCCCCGGACCGCGACCCCCCAGACCCGGCGCCGCACGAGGGCCTCCTGATGAGCTGGAAGCTGGCGGCGCTCGTCGCCGTCGGCCTCGTCCCGGGCATCGTCCTCGCCCAGCTGACCCGGGAAGGCGACTCCGCCTCGCGCTCCTGGGACGCGCTTCGCGCCGCCGGCTTCACCGCCTACCTTCTGCTCTGGTTCTCAACCGTCTCCGGCATGGCCGTCCGCCTTCGCCTCCGTCCGGGCCCCGCGCCAATCACATGGCTCCTCGAAGCGCACCGTGTCTCCGGCACCCTCGCCCTCGCGTTCATCGCGGGCCATGTCGCCGGCATCCTCGTCGACCCCTGGACCGGCATCTCCGCCACGGATGTGGCCCTCGGGGCCACCAGCCCTTACCGGCCCGCCGCAGTCCTGCTGGGGACGGTCGCCACATGGCTCGCCGCAACCGTCCTCCTCTCCACCGCCCTCGCCGGCCGCATGACGAACGCCACCTGGCGCTCACTGCACTACCTCGCCTTCCCCGCCTACCTCGCCGCCCTCCTCCATGGCATCACCGCCGGCACTGATTCCGCGGCCACCCCGGCGGTCGCGCTCTACGCCGCAACCGCCGCGGTCGTGGCTGCCATCCTCGCCGTCCGTGTCCTCGAACCTCGAACGGTCCAGCGCTCACCGAATCGGGTCCCGGTCGGTCCTGTCACCCTTCGGCCGGAAGAGTAGTCTGGAATCGTGCCCCGCCGCCCCAACCGCTTCGCCCACGAACGCTTCACGGGCGTGAAGCTGTTCATCAACGCTGTGGTCGTCTTCTCGTTCTTCGGTGGTTGGGCGCTCTTCAACGCCACCAACGACCTCGGCCACGATTCCGCCGGGCCGATCGACCCCGCCCCCACGATCCTCCCCGGTACGCCCACGGCCGCTCCCTCGCCACCTTCAACTCCCGCCCCCGGCACCCCCCAGGCGACTGCCACCGCTGAACCGCCACGCACCCCGACCCCCACCCCCACCCAGCGCAAGACGAGGGCCAGCTGAGATGAGCTGGAAACTCGCGACGGTCACCTTCGCCATCCTCATCGCCGCGGTCCTCGCGGGCCGGGCCTCCGATTCCCAGGGCGGCACCGCCACGTGGGATATGACCCGGTCCGCTGCCTGGGCCTCCTACCTGCTCTTGTGGGCGTCAGTGATCACCGGCGTCGGCGTCAACCTCCGCTTCCACCCGGGCGTCGGCCGTCAGGCGTTCGTCTTCGAAGTCCACCGCATGACTGGCACCCTCGGGCTTACACTCGCCCTGGTCCACGGCTTCGCTCTCGTCCTCGACCGTTATCTCGTCTTCCACATCTGGGATGTCTTCGTCCCGTTCGCCTCGGGCTATCGGCCCTGGGAAGTTGCCCTTGGCGTCTTCGCCCTCTGGCTGCTCCTCGCGATCCTCTTCAGCACCTGGTTCGCCGGATGGGTACCAACCGCCGCATGGCGCGCCATCCACTTCCTCGCCTACGCGGCCTTCGGGCTCGCCCTCCTGCACGGCCTCACCGCCGGCAGCGATACCCAGCACTGGCCGACGCACGTCATCTACAGCCTCACGGTAGGCGCGCTGCTCGGCGCTGTCTTCCTCCGCTTCGTCGCCCACGATTGGATAGAGGCCGTGCGCCACGCCGCCTCCCACCCGAGGCCCTGAACGTTCAGTCCACCGCCAGCCCGAGGCCCCGCAGGAACGCCGCGTTGTCCGGTTCGCGCCCCAGGAAGTCCCGCACCAGTTGGCTGCCGTCCACCGTCCCGCCCCGCTCCAGGATCGTCTTCCGGTAGTGCATGCCCGCGGCCGTGTCCAGCGGGCTCGTGGCCTCGAACCGCGTGTACATGTCGTCCCCGAACACGTGCGACCACAGGTAGCCGTAATACCCCGCGTCGTACCCGAACAGGTGCCCGAACCCGGATTGGAAGTGCGTCCCCTCTGTGTACGGGAACGCCGTGATCCCGTGCAGTTCGCGCACCGTCGCCGTCGAATCGCCCGCGAACCCCGGCGCGTGATACGCCAGGTCCAGCGTCGCGAAGAACAGCTGCCGGAGCGTCATCACTCCGCTGTTCAGGTTCTTCGCCGCAACCATTGCACCGACCAGCTCCTGCGGCAGCGGCTCCCCCGTCTCGAAGTGCCGCGAGAACCCCGCCAGCACGTCTGGCTCCCAGCACCAGTGCTCCAGCATCTGGCTCGGCGCCTCCACGAAGTCGCGCTCCGTCTGCGTCCCGCTGAACCGCGCTCGCCGCGCCCGCGTCAGCGTCTGGTGCATGATGTGCCCGAACTCGTGGAAGAACGTTACCACCTCGGTGTGCCGCAGCAGCGAAGGCTGCGTCGCCGCCGGCTTGGTGAAGTTCGCCACGATGGCGCTCACCGGCTGCTGGTAGCTCCCGTCCGCCAGCAGCCGTCCCCGCCGCAGCGTGAACGCCGCCGCGTGCCCGAACTTGTTCGGCCGCGGGAACAGGTCCATGTAGAACCGCGCAAACGCCTCGCCCCCTCCCGCTTCGGTGATATCGAACGCCCGCACGTCCGCGTGCCAGCGCGGAGCTGCCGGAGCCTCCCTGAACCGCACGCCGAGCAGCGTCTGGTACACGTCGAACATCCCCGCGATCACCGCATCCAGCGGGAAGTATTTCGCCACTTCGAAGTCGTCCACCGCGTACTTCGTCTTCAGCAGCTCGTTGTGCCAGTACCGCCAGTCCCAGATGTTGACCTCGTCGCTTCCGGTCCGCTCCTTCGCCAGCGCCCGCATCTCCTGCAGGTCGGCATCAGCCTTCACCGCCACCTTCCCCCGCAGGTCCGCCAGGAACGTCTCGACCGCTCCCCGCGTCCCCGCCATGCGCACCTCCGTCCGGTACGCCGCCCACGAGTCATACCCCAGCAACCGCGCCACCTCGGTCCGCGCCTGGATCGCCCGCTCCAGTACGGTCACGTTCTCCGCTCCGCCCTTCCTCTGGTCTTTCTCGAACAGCTCCCGCCGCAGCGCCCCATCCGGCGAGTTCGCCATGAACGGCTGGATCTCCGGGTAGTCCAGCGAAACCCGGTACTTCGTCACTCCGCCGTCGTCGACCTTCGCCAGGCTCTCTATCCAGGCATCCGGCAGCCCCGCCAGCTGCTCCCGCTCCACAACGATGCCGTCATCGTAGTCGTCGATGTTCTTCCGGAACCGCACGTCCAGTTCCACCAGTTCGTCGAACAGCGCCCGTACGCGCTGCCGCTCCTCCGCCGGCAGGTCGAACCCGTTCCGCCGGTAGTCCCGCAGTTCGTGCGCCAGCCAGCGCGCGTCCTCGCCGGTGAGTCCCGCGGCCTCCGCAGTCCCCGCGAACGCCTTGATCGCCGCGTACAGGTCCTCCCGGAACGACAGCCCCACCATGTACTTGTCGAGCTTCTCGTCCCACTCCCTTGCTGCCGCCCGCAACGCGTCATCCGCCGAGACGTATGCCATGAACGCGTACTGTCCCGAAGCCTGCGACACCGGCTCGACCGCCTCCTCCAGAGCCGCCAGCGTGTTCGCCAACGTCCTCTGCCCATCCGGCACCGCCACGATCGCGGCGATACGCGCGTCGCAGTCCCGCATCGCGGCCGCGCACGCTTCCCCGAGCTGCCCGGGCGTCAGCTCTCCGAAATTCACAAGGTCCAGCGATCCAGCCATCGGCCGCCCTCCCGCGTCAGATAAGCGTGTATTCTACGACGTTACCGCAGTCTGTTTGCCCGCAAGTGCCGCAGGATCGCCTCGCTCACTTCCGTGAACTTCTCCTGGACCAACCAGTGCCCCGCGTCCAATTCGACGAAGGTGTACGGGCCCTTCATGTACTTCGCGCCCGCTTCCACGCCCACCCGCCCGATGGCGGAGTCCTGGTTCCCCCACACCAGCAGCGTGGGCGTCGTCACGTCCCCGAACATCGCGTCCGGCTCAATGCCGCCCGAACCCCGGTACCAGTTCAGCGCGCCCGTGAGCGCCCCCGGCTGGCTGAACACCGAAAGGTACTCCACCTTCTCGTCCTCAGAACTCGCGCTCCAGACATTCTTCAGCCCGGCGAAGTCGTTCGCCGATAGTGCCGCCTCCGCCACGCCCGGCTCCTGGAAGAACGTGATGTACTGGCTCCGCTGCGCCTGGTCGGCGTCCTCCCGGATGGCCGTCCCGAACGCCGCCACGTGGGGCACCGAAAGCGCCGACCAGCTGACGATCCGTTCCGGCTGCAGCGCGACTGCCGCCCAGCCCGCTCCAGCACCCCAGTCGTGCCCCACCAGGTGGAACCGCTCGACTCCCCACGCATCGGCCAGCGCGAAGACATCGCCTGCCAGGTCCCGGTACGTGTAGTGCTCCTTGCCTTCCGGCCGAGCCCCGGGGCTGTAGCCCCGCTGATTTGGGGCCATGCACCGGTACCCCGCCGCCTCCAGCTTCGGCAGCAGGTCCACCCACATGTGGGACGTCTCCGGGAACCCGTGCAACAACATCACCGGCTCGCCGGTCTCGCCGGTCTCGCCGGTCTCGCCGGCGAACCGGCACCGGAAGGTCATGTCGTTCGCCTGGACATCGCGGATGATCGTCGGCATGGGCGCACTCCTGTGGTGGTGAGTTGGGGGAGTGTAGCGGACATGGAAGCCCGGCGCTGGTGGTAGAATCGGGGCATGAGTAATGGGGTTGCCCGGCTTCTCGATCGACTCAACGAACTCCCTGAAGAGGAACGGGAACGGCTTGCGGAGAACTTCCTCATCCAAATTGAAGATGAGGACGAGTTCGACCGCCTGATCGCCAGTCGCCCAGATGTGCTCCGCGCCATGGCTGATGAAGCCCTCGAAGAAGAGCGTGCGGGGATGACCCTGCCGCTGACGGAAGCAGATTTTGAGATCGAGGCGGACTAAGGCCTTCCGCAGGCTCCTCGACAAGCTTCCTGTTGACGCTCGCGACCAGGCCCAGGCCGCCTACCGGCTCTTCGCCAGAGACCCGTTCCACGAAAGCCTCCATCTTAAACGCGCCGCGGGATACGACGATGTCTACTCCGCACGGGTTGGAATGTCTTATCGCGTACTGGGCGTCAGACGTGACGACCTGATCCTCTGGTACTGGATTGGCACCCACGCCGAGTACGATCGGCTTCTGCGGGGACGCTGACCGTCCAACACGTTGAACGGCCTCGCGGCACAGAAGAGGGGCGCCTCCCAGCGCCCCTCCGCCCGTTGTTGATGTTGACCCGCTCCGCCCCTACCGCGTCAGCCACGCGAACTGCTGCGGCTTCCGCTGGCTCTTCGCGCTGATCATGATGTTGACGATCGCCGGCTTGTCCGCCTTGATCGCCTCCTCCAGCGCCGGCCGCAGCTGGCCCGGCTCGGTCACGAAGTAGCCCTTCCCGCCGTAGATCTCCGCCATCTTCTCGTAGTGTGCGTTCGGCGTGTAGGCGCTCGGCGGCACCCGCGTCGGGTCCAGCGTATCCGGCCCACCCCCGATGCCATTGTTGTTGATGATGATGAACGTGATGTTTTTCATCCCGTAGCGCGCCGCCGTCTCCACTTCCATCCCGCTGAACCCAAACGCCGAGTCCCCCTCGATGCAGAACACGTGCTTGTCCGGGTGCACCGCCGCCGCCGCGATCGCCTGCCCGAGTCCCACGCCCATCGTCCCAAAGCTCCCCGCGTCGAGCCGGTGCCGCGGCAGGAAGTTCGGCATCAGCGTCCGCCCGATGTCCATCGTGCTCGCGCCTTCGTTCTGGATGATCGCGTCGTTCGGGATGAGTTCCCGGATCTCCCGGTAAACCCGGTAGTAGCTCATCGGTACCGATTCGTCCGCCATCATCTCCGCCACCGTCGCACCGTTTTCGTCGATCTTCTTCCGAAGCCCGGTCCACCAGGTGGTCTCCGACGGGTACTGCCATGGCTGCTGCTTGAGCGAGGCGTTGAGCTGCGCCGTGATCGCTTTCGCGTCACCCACCAGCGCAACCTCCGTCGGCACGTTCGTGCCGATCTCCTCCGCCGAAATGTCCATCTGGATGACCCGCACCTTCGGGTCGAACCGCGGCGCCTGGCCGAAGTGCATCATCCAGTTCAGGCGGGCACCCATCAACAGGATCACGTCGGCGCCCAGCAGCGCCGCCGAACGCGCCGGCGCAATCGAAAGCGGGTGGTCGTCCGGCATCACGCCCTTGCCCATCGGCGATGCGAGGTACGGCAGCTGCGTCGCCTCCAGGAACTCTCGCACCTCCTTCTCAGCCCGCGAATACGCCGCTCCCTTCCCGACGATCACCAGAGGCCGCTCGGCGCTCTTCAGGGCCGCCATCGCCGAATCGATGCTCTCCTGCGGCGCCATCATCCGCGGCGCGTCCGCGCACTTCGGCGGGAACTGCACCTCTTCTTCTTCCATCGTCCCCGTGATGATGTCCCCTGGCAGGTCCAGGTATACCGCCCCCGGCCGCCCGTAGATCGACGTCCGCACGGCTTGCTCCACGTAGAACGGCAGCCGCGCCAGGCTATCCGGCCGCGCGCAGTACTTCGCGAACGGCCGCGCCGCCTCGATCTGCGGGGCCTCCTGAAAGGCGCCCTGCCCGTTCTGGTACGAGTCGTTCGCGCCGCCGATCAGGATCATCGGCCAGCAGTTCGACCACGCGTTCGCCATCCCGGCGACGCCATGGATCATCCCCGGCCCCGAAACGCCGAGGCACACGCCCGGCCGCCCCGTGAGGTACCCGACCGCCGCCGCCGCGTAGCTCGCCGACTGTTCGTTCCGGAACCCGTAGAACTTGATCCCCTCCCGCTGCGCGAACGCCGCAATCGGGATCACCGGGATACCCACGATCCCGAACATGTACTCCACGCCCTGCTGCTTCAGCGCCCGCGCGACGATCTGTGCGCCCGTGATCTGACCCATGGTTCTGCCTCGATACCTGTGTAGTGCCCGCGAATCATAAGGGAACGCCAACCCGCTCGTCCGGCGGACTCTTAGTTGCCGCTCCCGCGCTCGAGCACCGCAAGCGCCACGTCCAGGTCCGCAACGCTCGTCACATCTCGCATGACCGCCAGGAACCCGCCCACGTCTCCGGTCAGCTCCCACACCCGGTTCACCTTCGGCCCTATCGGGCTTGACGATTGGGGGCTGTCCGCATACGTCCCGTAGAACGCGAAGTACGCCTGGTTGATCTTTCGGATGGTGATCCCGTTCTCATTCAGGTATAGCCGCTTCGCCTCCATCGCCGCCTCCGCCTCCTCGACCTTCCCCTCCGCCAGCAGCGCGTCCACCCGCAGCCGGAGCTCGCGCATCTCCGCGTTGAAGTCAATCTCGTTCTGGGGGCGGGCCGGCCCGCGCCCGTCCTCCCCGTCGCCGAACTCCACCGGGTACCTCGCCTGCACGAGGTTCGCAATCTCCCGCCCGGCCAGGTCCGCCGTCGTCTCGTTCAGCGTTTCGGCGTCGCCCCCATTCCCCCACTCCCTCCCGAGGGGGAAGAATGCCAGGTAGTGGTGCACCCACTCGTGCGCCGCGGTGTCCAGGATCGACGTGTACGTCCGGTCATCCCGGACGATCGCCGGGTAGGCCGCAAGTCCGCCGAGCGAGATCACCAGCGACACCACCCGCTCGCTATCGGTCTGCTCTTCGATCCGCTGGATGTCCCGCAGCGAAAGGTCGTTCTTCAACAAGGTGTCGCCCTTGCGCTCGATCCGGTCCCTCGGCGACCGCACCAGCAGCCGCGGCGGGCTCGTCAGCTCGAAGTTCACCGGCGGCCACGTGATACGGACATCCGCGAACAGTGGCAGCGCCCGCTGCAGCCCCGCAGCCACCACCGCTTCGTCGATCCGTCCCTCGATCGTCCGCTCGACATCGTTCTCGTATGTTGCCCGTTCGTTCTCCAGCGTCTCGATGAGCTCCAGGTCCGGCGCCGCCAGCTCACTCGCCGCCCGGATCTGGCTGGTCAGCCTGAAGTAGGCCCGCAACGCTTCGTCGCCCGCCGTCTCGCCCGGGTCGGGCCCAATCCCCACCAGCGAAAACGCCGTCCCCAGGAGCGTATCAGCCTGCCACTTCCACAGGTGGTACTCATAGCC
>WBZO01003012.1_pt1 | contig 12773 bp, 12 predicted proteins | sample 5204261 | NCBI WGS metagenome assembly WBZO01 (sample SAMN12412400, study PRJNA552823) | activated sludge metagenome | isolation source: activated sludge from anammox sidestream of wastewater treatment plant... | place: USA: North Carolina | collected 2017-09 | reverse complement strand
AGGACCTCGAGGCCTCGAGCCTCATCCCCGATCTGTCGCGCCTCGGTGTCGCGTCGATCAAGATCGAGGGGCGGCTCAAGGGCCCCGAGTACGTCGCTGCGACGACGCGTCTCTACCGCAAGGCGGTCGACGACGCGCCCACGGAGGACGAGCGGCGGGCCGCGCTCCAGACGTTCTCGCGCGGCTCCGGGCCCGGCTTCCTCGCGGGCGTCGATCACCAGCGGCTCGTCGAGGGCCGCGCGTGCGATCACCGGGGCATCGAGGTCGCGACGTTCGAGCGCGTCGAGCGCGCGAAGGGCAAGACGTGGCTGGTGCTCCGCGCGTCCGCGCCGCTCGCGCTCGGCGACGGCATCCTCGTCGAGGGCGGCCGCGCATCCGAGGGAGAGCTCGGCGGGCGCATCTGGGCGATCGAGGGCGCACGCGTGTGGCTCGGCCCGGACGTCCGCGTCTCCGACACGCTCGTCGCGGGGCGGCGCGTGTTCAAGACGAACGATCCGGCGCTCGGGAAGCGCGTCCTCGCGGAGGTCTCCTCGAACCCGCGGCGCGTGCGCCTCGACGTGAGGATCGCCGGCCGCGTCGGCGAGCCGTTCGTGCTCGAGGGGCGCGCCTCGAGCGGCGCGTATGCGCGCATCACCGGCGACGCGAACGTCGAGGCGGCGCAGAAGACGCCCCTCGACCACGCGGCGCTCGCGGACAAGCTCGGACGCCTCGGCGACACGCCGTTCGAGCTCGGCGCGCTCGACGTCGCGCTGCCCGCCGGCGTGATCGTCCCGCTCTCGTCGCTCAACCGCGCGCGGCGCGCGCTCGTCGCCGCGCTCCTCGAGGAATCGGCGAAGGCCCACCCGACGACCGATGTACATTACACGCAGCTCGTCGAGTCGTCGCGGCCGCCGATGCGCGAGCCCCCGCCTGCCGGTCTGTTCGTGCTGTGCCGCAACGCCGCCCAGGCGCATGCCGCGATCGACGCGGGCGCCGACGGCGTCTACCTCGATTTCCTCGAGCTGACCGGCACGGGTGAGGCGCTCCGCTCGCTCCGCGCACGGGAGGGGAGCTCGCGGCCGTTCGTCGGGATCGCGCCGCCGCGGATCCGCAAGCCGGGCGAGGAGAAGATCGATCGCTACATCGCGTCGCTCGAGCCGGACGCGCTGCTGGTGCGCGGGCTCGGCGCGCTGCGCGAGCTGTCGCGCGGCGAGCGATCGGCGAAGACGGCGATCGGCGACTTCTCCCTGAACGTCACCAACCGCCTCACCGCGAGCGAGGTGCTCGCGCGCGGCCTCTCGGCGTTCACGCCTTCGTTCGACCTGGACTCGGCGCAGCTGCTCGGGCTGCTCCGCTCGCCGTTCGGTCCGTGGGCCGAGGTCATCGTCCACCATCCGATGGCGCTCTTCCACATGGAGCACTGCGCGATCGCCGCGCTGCTGTCCGAGGGCAAGGACTACAAGTCGTGCGGGCGGCCGTGCGAGCGCCACCAGGTGTCGCTCCGCGATCGCGCGGGGATGGACCATCCGGTCGAGGCCGACGTCGGCTGCCGCAACACCGTCTTCCACGCGAAGCCGCAGAGCGCGGTGCAGCTCGTCCCGCAGCTCGAGGCCGCGGGCGTCCGGCGCTATCGCATCGAGCTCGTGCGCGAGGGCGCGGACGACGTCGGTCGGCTCGTGCGCGCCTACCGCCGCGCGCTCGACGCCCCGGCGCAGGCGCACGACGTGTGGCGCGAGCTCCGGACCGAGAGCGGCTGGGGCGTCGTGAAGGGCTCGCTCCGCGTGATCGCCTGAGCCTCGCCGCGCTCAGCGCGACTGGGTCGCGTGGTCGCGCGCCGGGCGCCGCGAGAGAGGCAGGTGATCGCGCAAGAAGCGGTCGAGCCTGCCCACGTCGACGATCTTCGAGAAGCATGCGTCGAAGCCGCTCGAGCGGGCGACGTCGGGCGTGAAGCCGCCCCCGATGGCGAGCATGAGGACGACGAGGGGCGGCCGGCGAGGCGCCAGCACTCCGTCGAGGAAGCCGACCGAGCTCCCGAACAGGGCGAGGTCGACCAGGAGCACGTCGATGTGCCTCGCCTCGATCAGGTGGTGGAGCTCCCACGGGCTCCGCGCGCCCACGACCTCGTAGCCGAGGTCGGTGAGCGCAGCCGTGACGAGGCCTTCGTGGAGCCGATCGCGGTCGGCCACCACGACGAGAGGAACGCCCGCATGCATGATGCGGCACGAGGCACGTGCCGCGCCCACCGACATCGGGCGGGGCGTCGGCCGCGAGGCCAGATTTACGGGAGCTCGGCTTTTTTGTGCCGTGGCGCGAACGCGCCGAGCGGCGCAGCTCGTCACGCACGCGCTTCGCCCGAGCGGGCTCCGTTCTGCTACCGTCGGCTTCGGGAGAGATGGTCGAGAAAGCGACGCAGCGTGAGCCGATCCGCGTCTCCTACGAGGCGACGAACGGCGCGCGCGAGACGACGACCGCGAGCGACCTCAGCCTGGGCGGGCTCTTCGTCGAGACCAGGGAGAAGAGCCCCGCGATCGGCGCGTTCGTCGCGCTCGAGATCGAGTCGGGGTCGACGAAGGTGGCGGTCGACGGCCGCGTGCTGTCGTCGTCGCCGACCGGCTTCGCGGTCCGCTTCATCGATCTGCCGAACGACGTCGCCTCCGCCCTGCACTTCATCCTCGCGACGCGGGTGCCGCGCCGAGGGACGACGCTCGGTCTCGGCGAGGCCGAGGAGGGCATCGCGAAGTACGAGAGCGCACGGAGCCTCCCCGCGACGACGCCGTCGACGCCGCCCGTCGCGGTCGCCCCCGCACCGGCGGCCGCGCCTGCGCCGCCGCCCGCCGATCCGCCCCCGCCTCCCCGCAACCCGACGCCGCGGATGGTCGCTGCCGCGCCTCCGGTGGTCCCTCCGGCGCCCACGTCGTCGTCGCCCGCCGTGGTGCCGATCGCTTCCCCCTCCCGGCCGAGCGCCCCTCCTCCCGTGGCGCCCGCCCCCGCGTGGTCGTCGCCGCCGGCTCCGATGCCGGGCGGCGCTCCACTCCACGCGATGGAGATGCCGCGGCGCTCGCGCGCGCCGATCGTGATCGCGGTCGCCGCGGTCGCCCTCGTCCTCGTGATCGCCCTCGTCATCGCCCTCGCGCGCTGATGGAACCCTCGTTCTGGAAGGCGCGCTGGGAAGAAGGCCGCATCGGCTTCCACGAAGGAACGCCGAACGCCTTCCTCGAGCGCCACGTCGCACGGCTCGGCGAGCGAGGGCGCGTGTTCGTCCCGCTGTGCGGCAAGGCCGAGGACATGGCGTTCCTCGCGAAGCAGGGTCACGAGGTCGTCGGGATTGATCTCGTGGAGTCGGCCGTCCGCGACTTCTTCCGCGAGCACGCGCTCGAGCCCGTCGAGGAGAAGAGCGATCGCTTCACGACCCTCCGCGCGGGCGCGTTCACGCTCCATGCGGGCGACGTCTTCGCGATCGAGCCGCGCGATCTCGCCGGGGTGACCGCGGTGTACGACCGAGCCGCCGTCGTCGCGCTGCCTCCGGATCTCCGCACGAAGTACGCGGCGCACCTCCGATCGCTCGTGCCCGCCGGGACGCCGATCCTCGTCGTCACCTTCGACTATCCGCAGGAGAAGATGGAAGGGCCGCCGTTCTCGGTCCCGGAGGAGGAGCTGCGCCGCCTCTACGCTGGCCTGTCGATCGAGCGGCTCGACGAGGCGCCGATCGCCACGGGCAGGCTCGCCGACGCGGGCGTCGGCGCGACCGAGCAGTGCTGGCTCGTGAGGACCTGACGCCCCGCGGATCGCTCACGAGCCGCTCGCGAACGCGCAATTCCCGCAAAAATCGGCCTGGAACGGCCCGGTATGCCACGTGCTGAGAGCATGTCCGACATGGCTGCTCCGCTCGCTCGCCGCTTCGCCCTCGGACTCCTCGGTCTCCTCGCCCTCGCCGGCGCCGCCCCCGCGTGCGCGCCCGCCGACGAGGAGGGCGCCGAGGCCTCGACGCTCTCGGATGCGCTCACCGAGCGCGACTGGAACCGCGCGGTCCGTTACCTCGGCAACCTGACGTACCTGCCGTGGGGCTACACCGAGGACGGCTGCTACGCGCGCGCGATCTACTACTCGATGAACCTCGCGGCCGAGGGCGTCGCGTCGAACCACGTCTACATCATCGCGCAGCCCGGATACGGGCTCGGCTCGTCGGGTCGATGGCGCTACCACGTCGCGCCGCTCGTCTCGCGCGATGCGACGAACGAGCTGCTGGTGCTCGATCCGGTCTACGACGCGCGCGCGGCGATCCGTCTCGATCGCTGGGCCACGATGCAGTCTCGCTACGCGCCGGGCACCGAGCACGCGCCCGATCTCCGCGTCGCGCCCGGGACGTCGTACGGGTACGTGGGCTCCGGCGAGCTCGTGCGCGACGTGCGCAACCCCGACGTCGACGCGTTCAGCGAGCCCGACTTCGCGCGCATGCCGGCGTTCTCGATGTCGAACATCAACTCCGCCTGCCACGTCATGCACTCGTACATCGATCGCGAGGGCTCGGCGACGAAGGACGCGAAGCACGCGACGCTCTCGCGCGAGACGCGCCGTCTCGTCACCGCGCTCGCGAGCCGGGGCAAGCTCCAGGGCAACCCGGCCGACCTCACGTCGACGTGCCTCGCGTACGCGCCGGAGATCGCGAGCTGCCCCGCCGACGACGGGACGACCAACCCCGGCTCGCGTGCGTGCTGCCTCGCGTCCGCGCACTTCTGCTGGTCGGACGCGACGAACGAGTGCCACGCGCCCGGTGACGTCTCGAACGGACGCACCTGCGGCGAGGGCGGCAACTGGGAGACGGGCACCACGCCGGCACCGAGCGGAGGCGCATGCCCCGCCGACACTCCGGCGAACGACCCCGGCTCGCGCGAGTGCTGCCTCGCATCGAAGCACTGGTGCTGGTCGAGCAGCCGCCAGTTCTGCGCGGCCCCCGGCTTCTCGCACACCGTCGACGGCGTCTCGTGGACGTGCGGCGACAACGGCGAGTGGTCGCGCTAGGCCTCGAGCAGCTCCTCCCTCGCGCGCTCGCGCTTCCATCGCGCACGCGTCCATCTCGCGACGGCGAGGCCGGCGAGCGCCCCGATCGCAGCGGCGATCGCCATGCCGGTCGCGCCCATCGAGGCGAAGAAGCCCGTCCCGAGCCCGAGGAGCGCCCCGACCACCACGCTCACCGCGGTCGCCGCGCGCTCCGGATGCGCGGGGATCCCCGACCGTCGTTCGAGGATGTCCTGCTCGTGCTCCATGACGACCTCCGCTCGTCGTCGCAGCAGCAACGTCCGTTCCCGACCGACCTAGCTCGACCCGAGGAACGCACGGATCTCGTCCGCGCGCGCCAGCGTGTCGTCGTACCCGAGGTCCATCAGGCGCGTCGTGTAGATGCCGTCGAACGCGAGATACGAGAGCAGATCCCAGCCGCCCGTCTCGGACGCGCCGAGCCCGCGGAAGAGGTGGCGCACCGTCGCCGGGAAGCGATCGACGGTGGTGAGGACCAGCGACGCGAGATCGATGCTCGGCCGGAGGACGAGCACGTCGACGCGCTCGAGGCGCGTCGCTCGATGCGCGCGCGCCTCCGGGGGGACCAGACGCAGCGTCTCGTTGATCCGCGTCACGCGCTCGACGTCGGACTCGAGCGCATCGAGGAAGATCGCGTCGAGCAGCACGCCTCCGGTGTCGGCCGCGCTCGGATAATGCGGCGGCCCGGAGGCGGAGGCCGGACGCGGCTTCATCGCGTCGAGGTCCGCCGCGGTCGTGGGGCTGCGCACCGAGATCGCGAGGATGCGGCGCGCGCCCATGTGGATCGCCGGACTGAGCGGCGTGCTCAGCCGGATGCAGCCGTCCGAGTACCAGTCGTCGCCCACACGCACCGCGGGGAAGAACAGCGGGATGGCGCTCGATGCCATCACGTGATCGACGCCGATCGCGTCGCGCACCCCGATGCGCGTCACGCGCGTCCACGGCTGGATGGATCGCGCGCCCTCGAAGAACGTGACGCCCAATCCCGTCCGGTAGCTCGTGGCAGTGACCGCCAGGCCGTGCACGTCGCCGTAGGCGAGCCGGCGACGGAGCGCGCGCACGTCGAGCGACGCGGTCACGAGATCGCGCAGCGGCGAGGTGTCGAGGAGCGCCCTGCCGCGGCCGGTGCCGATGAGCCCGCCGAGCCCGAGATCGGCGCCCCACTCGCCGACCGTCTTCGCGAGCGTGACCGCGTCGGTGCGGAAGACGGTGCGCGGGAGCAGGGTCGACCAGAGATCGCCGAGCGCGCGCGTGGCGCTGCGGAAGTCGCGCGCGCGGGCCGCGAGGTACGCGGTGCTGAGCGCGCCGGCCGATGCGCCTGCGAGGACGCGGAAGGGGATCCGCCGGGCGTTCGTGATCTCCCCGATCGCGAGGAGCGCGCCGGCCTGGTACGCGCCGCGCGCCCCGCCGCCGGTGAGCACGAGCCCGATCGACGCTTCGTCCACGACCTCCCCCCTCGCGGGATCTCCATCGCAACGGAGAGACCGTCGCGCAAGCAGCGGACGACGCGAGAGCGCGCTTGACCTCTCACCGTCGTCTGCGAGACACTCGAAAATTGCGACTCTGTGTCGCCGAGGAGGGAGCAACGTATGAGGAATGGGTTCGTGACGGCTGGCTTCGTGTTCGCCGTTCTGGTGCCGTCGATCGTCGCAGGCTGCAGCCGGGAGGACGGCGCGCCGCAGCGCCCCGCCCCCACGCCGGGGGAGACGCCGCCGTCGACGATGGTCGACGACGTGACGTCGCCGGCCCCCGTCCGTTCGGGCGAATTCATCCCGTCGCGCAACGACGAGATGGCCGTGCAGCAGCGCGGCACCCGGCTGATCGCGAACATGCGCGATCGCCGCGCGGCGAGGACCGCATCGGTGGAGCTGCCGACGCGCGCGGACGGAGCGTTCCGCGTCGTGGCCGATCGGATCGGCCGTGACTTCTCGGTGTCCGTGCGCGCCGTCGGTGCGGCGCCCGCGCAGGCGGCCGTCAAGGACGGGATCGTCTCGTACGCGGGCGCGTACGGGCGCGGGACCACGATGGTGCAGGTCCCGAAGCGCGTAGGCACCGAGGACTACGTCCGCTTCGAAGGACCGACGCGCGACGACCTCCGCTACACGATCGAGCTGGGAGAGGACGTCGCGGGGCTTCGCCTCGTGTCGAACACCCTCGAGCTGCTCGACGCGGCGGGCGCGCCGAGGCTCCGCGTGCCGTCGCCGTACGGCGTCGACGCGGAGGGCAAGCGCTTCGGTGCGCGCCTCGCCGTCGAGGGCTGCGCCGTCGACACCGATCCGCGCATGCCGTTCGATCGCCCGGTCACCTCGCCGGGCGCGCGGAGCTGCGCGGTCGTCGTGAGCTGGACGAACCCGGGCCTGGCGTTCCCGATCGCGGTCGATCCGGCGTGGACGACGACCGGTGACATGACCGACCCGAGCGCCACGTGGGAGCTGCCGCTCGTCCTCCTCTCGGGCGGCAAGGTCCTCGCCGTGCCGAACTACACGAAGGCGCAGATCTACGATCCTGCCACGGGCACCTGGACCGCCACGCAGGACGCGCCGATCAACATGACCCATCGCTCGCGCATGGTCGCGGTCGACGCCAACAAGGCCTTCGCCACGGGCGGCTACGGCTACGTGAACCCGAACAACATGCAGAAGACGGCGCTCTACGACCTCGCGACCGGCATGTGGACGGCCAAGTCGGACACGCCGAACACGGGAGCGGCAACGGACGGCAAGGCGCTCGTCCACAAGGGCGGGAACGTCGTCCTGCTCTTCGACAACACCGGCACCGTCCACGAGTACGACGTCGCCACGGACACGTACACGCCGAAGACCGCGGCCGGTCAGTCCCTCGGGTACAACACCGCCGCGTGGAAGGTCGGCAACGTCGTCTACACCCAGGGCGGCAACGTCAACGTCCTCTCGAAGTACGACATCGCCGGCGACGCCTGGACCTTCTACACGACGAACCTCTTCGGCCCGAGCAGCAACACCGGACAGCTCGAGCCGCTCTCGGACGGCAAGCTGCTCGTCTACGGCGCGTGCGGCGCCGCGAACTATGCCGCCGTGTTCGATCCGGCGACCGACACGAAGACCGACGTCGCCTTCCCGGCGGCTCCGAACATCGAGTGCAACTGCTTCCGCACGACCAACGTCTCGAGCAACGTCACGTTCGCTGCGGGCAAGAAGCACCTCATCGGCGCGGGACGCTTCCTCTATGACGAGGCGACGGGGATGATCACGGACAACGGCCCGATGGCCTCGGGGAACGACGTCCCGAGCGTGGTCGTGAAGCTGCCCGACGGGCGCGCGCTCGCAGCGGGCTGGACGTTCAACCACGGCAACAGCAACAAGACCGATCTCTTCGGCCCGAGCGAGCAGGCCGATTGCGCGACGGGTCAGGGCTTCGGCGGCACGTCGAGGCCGGTCTTCGACGCGACGAACCTCGTCTGCGCCGCGTGCGGCTCGGACAACGGCGGCGCCACGCTCGCGTGCCCGACGACGAACGAGCCGGTGTGCAACACGACGGGCGCGCTCGCAGGTCGCTGCACGGCCTGCTCGCCCACGAAGGTCGCGCAGTGCACCGGCATGACGCCGGGGTGCGACGCGACGACCGGCGCGTGCGCGGCCAGCACGGGTGACTACGGGACGACGACCGCCGTTCCGTGCCCGACCGCCGCGAACCCGTACGCGAAGGCGGACGGCAGCTGCGGCAAGTGCACGGCGAACGCGGACTGCGCGGGCGCCACGCACGGCGGCCCGATCTGCAACGTGACGACCGGCGCGTGCGGGACGACCTGCGCGGCGGACGCCGACTGCGCGAACGGCAAGTTCTGCGATACCGCAGGCACCAAGACCTGCATCGACAAGAAGGCCGACGGCGCCGCCTGCACGCGCAAGGAGGAGTGCGGGTCGGGCGCGTGCACGAACGGCAAGTGCGGCTCTCCGGCGGCCGACGGGGGCACGAGCTCGAGCAGCTCGAGCAGCGGCGGCTCGTCGAGCGGCGGGTCCTCGAGCAGCGGCGGCGCGGCCGACGCCGGCAGCTCCAGCGGCGACACCACCGGCGGCGGTGGTGACAGCGGCTGCAGCGTCTCCGGCGACGTGGGCGGCGGCGGGAGCGGCACCGGCCTCGCCGTCTTCGGCGTGGTCGCGGCGCTCTTCGCGGGTCGCGGACGGCGTCGTCGCGACGCCTGATCGCGCAGCCGTGAAGTGAGATGCGAGGGTCCGCTCCCTGGAGGGCGGGCCCTCGCGCCTTTTGTCGAGGCTTCCCGTCGGCCGGCGAGAGATACCGTTCCCTTCTCCGGCGCGTCGCCGCACAATGGTCCGATGGGTCGAGGAGCAGCGCGGGCGCTCGGTGGCGTGGTCGTGATCGCGTGCGCCGTGGGCGCAGGCTCCTGGACGGTCGCGTGCACCGGCGAGGATCCCGACCTCAGCCCAGCGATCGACGCCGCCGCCCCCGACGCCGCATCCGTCGACGGCGCCCCGGACGCCGCCACGGGCACCGACGCGAGCGTCGCGGACGCCGACGGAGGCGATCCGCTCGGCTGCGATCCGAAGAAGCCCTTCACCACGTTCACGAACCTCGCGGAGCTGAGCTCGCCCAACGAGGAGTCGACGCTCGCGCTCAGCAGCGACGAGCTCCACGTGGTGCTCGTCTCGCTGCGCGACGGCGTCGCGAGGTTCTGGAGCGCCTCGCGCGCGACCAATCCCGGCACGTTCGGATCGCTGCGCGCGGAGGCGTTCGACTTCGGAAACGGCGCTCCGCAACAGTCGGCGCTCTCGCGCGACGGGCTCACCCTCTACGTCGCGACCGGCGCGGGCGGCGCGCTCTTCAAGCTGACGAGGCCGGACCCGAGCACGCTGTTCGGCAACGGCGCCACCATCGGCACCCCGTCTTCGATGACCGACGCGCTCCCGGTCGGCGCGTTCTTCACGGCCGTCGGCACGCTCCTCGTCACGGGGACGAACCAGGCGGGCGGCCCGAGCGAGCGCTCGCTCTGGGAGTGGTCCGGCGCCAACTTCATGAGCGCCGAGCTCGTCCTCGGCTCGCCGTCCCCCACCGTCGCCCTGACCGATCCGGTGCTCTCGAAGGACGGCAGCACGCTCTTCTACGCGCGCGCCGACACCAACCAGAGCGGCAAGCGCGAGATCTGGCAGACGTCGCGCGCCACGTTGAACGATCCGTTCCCGATGCCCGGCGCGGTGCTCGCGGATCTCGCCAACAACTCGGACGCGGCCCCGCACTACGTCTCCGACGACGGCTGCCGGCTCTACTTCTCGACGCTCGATCGCCCGGGCGGCAAGGGCGGTCGAGACTTCTGGCTCGCCTCGCGCGGGAAGTGATTGAGCGCGCCCTCGCACCTCTTTCGCCACCTAAGTCGAATTTCACATTTTGTGCTACGAGCGCGCGCATGAGCACGGGGGCGCGCGCGCTGTGACTTTCCTCTTCTCGATCGTCGCAGGCTGCACGGGTGGATCGGACTCGCCGGCCGCCGAGGATGCGGGTGGCGGCACCTCGAGCAGCTCGGGCGGATCCGGCAGCTCGGGCGGCACCGACGGCACGCCGTGCACCGAGCTCCACGTCGGCGGGACGAACGATCCCCGGATCGGCGGCAGCGTCACGAGCCAGGTCGCCGCGCAGGCCGCCGCCGATTTCGCCGGCGTGTCGACCCCGCAGCTCTCGGATCTGACGACCTCGTGCAAGAACATCGCGACCGCGCTCGGGGCGCCTTCCGGCGATCAGGCGACGGCCGACGCGAAGACCGTCGCGCGCGAGAAGGCGGACGCGTGGTGCAGGCTCGCGACCAACGCGCTCCGAACGTCGAAGGCGAAGTCCGGCGGATCGACGAGCGTCCAGTTCCCCCGCCAGGCCTGCAAGACCTCCGTCGCGATGAAGGCGGCCTGCCAGGGGCGCTGCGCCGGCGCGCCGTGCGACACCACCGCGAATCCGATGACGTGCACCGGAGGCAATCTCGCGAACGGCTTCTGCGAGGGTGGGAAGCTCGAGGGCGGATGCACCGTGGACGCGAGGTGCGGCGTGAGCTGCGACGCCGCGGTCATCGCACGCGCGGACTGCCCGGCTCCTCTCGTTACCGTCTCGACCGTGGCCGCTGCGGATCCGACGGAGGCTGCGAAGTTGAAGACGTCCCTCGAGGCCGATCTCCCGATGGTCCTCGCGCTCGACAACAAGTGTCAGCTCGAGGCGAACATCGCGGCGAGCTTCAGCGGGACCGTCGCCTCCGTCACCGACATCAAGAAGGCGTGCATCCCGCTCCTCGTGGTGACGGCCCAGAACGCCGTGTCGGACGTCCCGGTCTGCGCGTCGTCGACGGCGCGGATCCTCGCGGACGCCCAGTAGCTCGCCGGAATCGGAACCGCCCGACGTCACAGCGCCGTTCGCGAGAAATTGTCGAACGTGAAGACCGGGGCGGTGTTGTTGCCGAGCGCGACGGTGCCGCTCTTCGTTATTCGCTGCGGGCTCGAGTCAGCGAAGCTGGCGCGGGAGACCTCCGTCCACGTCACGCCCGCCTGCTTCTCCACGATGCCGACGATCTGGACGGGGGATTGCCCGGTGACGCGGCACCGGAGGCGGTGAACGCTGCTCGTCGCGAGCGGAGACGAGAAGCTCGTCTGAGCGAGCGCGGAGAGCGTGCCTCCGTTCTCTCGTCCGACCTTGATGACCGTCCCCGCGCTGCCGATCCAGCAGACGTAGCCGTCGAACGCGCCGGGCTGCGCCAGCGTCGCGTGCTGGAGGCGCACGAGGAGCTGCGGGTCGCCCTCCGGCGGCATCGAGAACGCGAGCTCGACGCCGAGCTCGACGTCGGTGAGATCGTCGTTCGCGCGGTAGTCGAAGCCGTCGCGGTAGTCGCCGCTCGTCGGGACGAGGTGCCCTCCCGAGATGACCAGGCGGCCGGGCGTCTTCTCGATCCAACCGTTGCCCGGCGGGCCGTCTGCGCGGTCGAAGTCGTCCGTGAAGGCCGGCGCAGCCCCGTCGCCTCCTCCGCCGACGTCGGCGATGGCGTCCCCGAAGGCGCCGTCCGGCACGTCGTTCGGTCCGGCCTCGGAGAGGGTGCCGGTCCCACCGCCGTCCGCCGCGTCACTGCCCCCCGAGAGACCATCGACGCTCACGACGAGCGAGCAGCCCGTGAGGAGAGCGGCGAGCAGAGCGGAGCCCAGGCGCACCAACGCATCCTAGCATCGTGGTGGCCTACGCCGCGGCAGGGGGACCGCGTCGAAGGACGTGCACGACGCCTCGCCCGCTCTACGAGTGACGTCGATCGTCTACGGTCGTCCGTCGCGGCCGAACCCGGCGCAGGCGATGGGCTCGGGTGCGCGCGCTCGTTCGAGCGCTTCGCGGAGCAGACGCGGCGGCACATCAAGCTCGCGGGCATCGGGCGCACCGAGCTTGTCGAAGGCCGCCGGCTCGCGATGACGGGCCTTGGCGTGGACAAGATCCTGCGGCGCGCCGGGCATGAAAGCATCGCGACGACGCTCGGCTACGTGAAGCGGGCCAAAGACCTCGGGGGCGAGCTCGGAGAGCCGTTCGCGCCGCTGCCCGCCGCGCTCCTCGGAGAGACCGATCGGGCTAAGGATTGGGCTAAGCCGGCGACCTCATCGACGGCGGCCTGGAAATTCCAGGCTGAATCGCGGCGGAGAGGGCGGGATTCGTAACCGGAGCGAAGCGGAGGTCTAAATCCCGCCCGATCAGCGGTGAGGCGAGGGGCTCGACGTGCCCCTCACCCAGGGAGGGGCACGGAGAGCCCCGACGGCGGA